>Ga0302314_10002312_pt1 | contig 35389 bp, 32 predicted proteins | sample III_Palsa_N2_3_FD_200533 | JGI IMG/M metagenome (GOLD analysis project Ga0302314, IMG submission 200533) | Peat permafrost microbial communities from Stordalen Mire near Abisko, Sweden - III_Palsa_N2_3 | ecosystem: Environmental > Terrestrial > Soil > Palsa > Peat permafrost | place: Sweden...
GACCGGATGCCGGGCCGGTGCTGATCGCGGAGTCCGATCCGCGCGTCGGCGGCCGCTATCGCGTGCGCTTCCGCAAGCTCGACCTGAGCGAGCATGAAAGCAGCGGCGTATATCTCGAAGTGGTCCGCCCCGAGCGGGTCGTGATGAGCTGGCACTGGATTGGCGGCCAGGAAGACCCCGGCGAGTCACGCCTGGAGATCAGGCTCAAGGCCGTTACCGAAGGCACCGAACTCACCTTGACGCACGCTCGGCTGCACGACGAAGAAACGCGCCTTGGCCACCACGAGGGCTGGAGCGGCGCCCTCGACAAACTGGAGGCGCATTTCGCCGCAAGCCCGGCGTGATCCGCACCGGGCGAGCCATCGCTCCAGGGAAACTCTGAACAATTCAAGAGTCGTCATTCCGGCGAAAGCCGGAATCCGGAGGTTCGAATGCACTGGACCCCGGCTTGCGCCGGAATGACAGTTCTTGAATTGCTCAGAGTTTCCTTAGAGCATATTTTGGCTTAGGTACGGACACATGAAGGAAATCCATGGTCGTTGCCTGTGCGGCGCGGTGGAATACGCCGTGCCGGATGACTTCCGCTACGCCGGATACTGCCATTGCTCCGATTGCCGGCGCTTCTCCGGCTCCGCCTTTTCCGCTTTCGGCGGCATACCGCGCAGCGGCTTCCGCGTGCTCAAGGGGCAGGACAGCATCGCCCACTACCGCAAGAGCGAGAATACCGTGCTTGGCTTCTGCCGCACCTGCGGCTCCAGCCTCTACGCCGACAAGCCCGGCCGGGACATGATCCACCTGCGCCTCGGCACTCTCGACGAGGCGCCCGCCTTGCCGCCGCAGACCCACTCCTACGTAGGCTCCAAGGCGCCCTGGTTCGAGATCAGGGACGAGCTGCTCCAGTTCCAGGCTGGCCGGCCCGCGGGGTGGAGCCAATAGCTGCGGGACAATCCGGCTTGAGCGGGCTCGCCTGAACTGATCCGGCGGCGCCAGAACCCATCTCAATAAGTCCCCTCTCCCCCACGCATGTGGGGGAGAGGGTCAGGGTGAGGGGGCGCTTCCGAGCTCGATGAAATTTGAATTCAAATAGCGTCAGCCAGCTTCGCCGGCGCCCCTCTCCCTAACCCTCTTGCGAAGCTGGGAGAGGGGACATTCTTGAAATAGCTTCTAGGGCTTCCAGTCGATTTCCTGGTTGAAGGTGACGCCGTCGTGCTCCCGCAGGACCAGGTCCGGCAGGCCGGGAATCTCCGACTTGAGCTGTATCAGGCCCAACGCGCCCAGCGCGGCGCCATCGAGCAGCGGCGAGCCGGAGCTGCGGCTGATCGAAACCCCGAGCAGGTGCGAATCGCGGTCCAGCGAGACGCAGAGCAGCGCGCTGCCCGAGACCTTCGCCTCGAAGGCCTGCGCCGGATAAGCCAACTCCTTGCGCACCGCATTGGAGAATTGCGAGGGGAAGTTGCCCCAGTCCTCCGGGTTGACCGCCTTGGCGCCGATCTCACCCTCGTCGGTGCCGCTGTCCTTGCACGGCCGTACCGCCGGCGCCGTCCGATAGCTCACGCCGTCGCGCGGCTCCGGCTTGAAGTTGACCGGAAAGGCGATCCAGACCTGCTTCTGCCCCGGCGCCAGATCGTCCGGCAGCGGGGCTTTCTCCGCGGCACTCTCCAGCGCGCCCAGCGCCATCAGCGCCGCGCCATCCAGCAGCGGGTAGCCGCTGCCGTCGGCAATGCGGCCGTCATGCACCCGCCCCTTGCGATCGAGCCGGGCGCAGAGCAGCACCACCCCGACCTGGCCGGCGTCCAGCGCATCGGCCGGATAGGAAACCTGCCCGGAAACACGGGCGAGGAAGTTGCGGCCGTAGTCGCTGTCCGCGGCCTGCACCATTTCCTCCACCGGGGGGCAGCTGGCATTGTCGGGCCCGGCAAGGCCGGCCTTGTCGTGCCCTCCGATCGAGGAGCAGCCGGCCAGCAGCCACAATCCACAAAGCAGGAGTAATCCGTTTCCAGCGTATTTCTTCACCATTCATATCCCATGCACGCAGCCCGGAAGTGGTAGGGGCTGCGGTGGAAGCATAGACCAAGGCCGCGCCGGGATGCACCCGCCAGGGTCGTCGCCTCATGTAAAGGCGGGCCGCGCGGTGGTGCGCGGCCCGCCTGCCGCGGATCCGCCTATTGGCCCAGGCCCATCGCGTTCAGCACGAAGGCGTAGATGTCGGCAAACTCCTCAATCAGCTTGGCGGTGGGCTTGCCGGAGCCGTGCCCGGCGCGCAGATCGATGCGGATCAGGATGGGATTGCCGTCGGCGTCGGCATGCTGCATCGCGGCGGCGAACTTGAAGCTGTGCGCCGGGTAGACGCGGTCGTCATGGTCGCCGGTGAGGATCAGCATCGGCGGATAGCTCACCCCCGCCTTGACGTTGTGATAAGGCGAATAGGCCAGCAGCGCCTTGAACTCGTCCTCGTTCTCCACCGAGCCGTAGTCGGACTCCCAGCCCTTGCCGACGGTGAAATCGCGGAAGCGCAGCATGTCCATCACGCCGACCTGCGGCACCACCGCGGCGAACAGGTCCGGACGCTGCTCCGCCACCGCGCCGATCAGCAGGCCGCCGTTGGAGCGGCCGTAGACCGCCAGGCGCTTCGGACTGGTCCAGTTCTGCGCGATGAGATATTCGGCGGCGCCGATGAAGTCGTCGAACACGTTCTGCTTGTGCGTCTTCATTCCCGCTTCATGCCAGGCGCGGCCATATTCGCCGCCGCCGCGCATATTGGCCACGGCATAAACGCCGCCCATCTCGATCCAGGTGGCGATGGCCGGCGAGAAGGCCGGCTGCACCGAGATGTTGAAGCCGCCGTAGCCGTAGAGAATGGTCGGGTTGCTGCTGTCCAGCTTCACGCCCCTGCGCGCGGTGATGATCATCGGCACCTGGGTGCCGTCCTTGCTGGCGTAAAACACCTGCCGGCTTTCGAAGTCCGACGGCTTGAAGCCGGCCAGCTTCGGCGCATGCCACTGCGTGGACTTGCCGCTCTTCAGATCCAGGCGATAGACCGACGCCGGCGTGGTATAGCTGCCGTAGCTGTAATAGGTGTCGCGGTCGCCGATGCGGCCGGCAAAGCCGCTGGCGGTGCCGAGCCCCGGCAGCTTCACCTCGCTCAGCTGCTTGCCCTGCGGCGTGTAGCGGCGCACCGCGCTATGCGCATCCTGCAAGTACAGGGCGACGATCTGGCCGCCGACCAGGTTGGCCTGATCGAGCGTGTCCTTGCCCTCGGCGATGATGGTTTGCCACTTGTCCGGAGCCGGATCGTTGAGGTCGATGGCGACCACCCGGTAGCGCGGCGCATTGTCGTCGGTCAGCACATACAGGGTGCTGCCGATGTTGCCGATGACCGAATACTGCGCGGCCGGCTTGGGGATGACCTCGGTAATCTTGCCGTCGCCGCCGGACAAGTCCTGCACCAGCAGGGTGTTCTGCACCTGGTCGCCGTAGTTGGCGGAGATGATCAGGTAATGCCCGTCGTCCGTAACCTGGCCGCCGACGAACCAGTCTGGATCGTCATTGCGCGTATAGACCAGGGTATCGGCCGACTGCGGCGTACCCAGCTTGTGGAAGTACAGCTTCTCGTACTGGTTGGCGGCCTTCAGCAGCTCGCCATCCTTGGGCGCGTCGTAGACGGTGTAGTAGAAGCCCGAGCCGTCCTTGCGCCAGCTGCCGCCGCCAGCCTTGGACCAGTGCAGCTCGTCCGGCAAGTCCTGCCCGGTGCCGACGTCCTTGACCCGCCACACCTGCCAGTCCGAGCCGGCTTCCGACAGGGCATAAGCGTAGTAGCGGCCGTCATCGGAAATGGCGCTCTCGCGCAGCGAGACGGTGCCGTCCTTGGACAGGGCATTGGGATCGAGCAGCACCCTGCCCTTCTTCGCGGGGTTGTCGGTGGCGAACAGGACGGACTGGTTCTGCAGGCCGTCGTTATGCGAATAGAACCACCACTTGCCGTGCTTTTCCGGCGCGCTCCAGCGCTCGAAATTCCAGATGCCGCGCATCCGCTGCTCGATGCGGTCGCGCACCGGAATCGCCGCCAGGTAGTCGCTGCTCAGCTTCGCCTCGGCTTCCACCCAGGTCCGCGTCTGCGGCGAGTCGATATCCTCCATCCAGCGATACGGGTCCGGCACCTTGACGCCGTGATAATCGTCCACCACATCGCCGCGTGCCGCCGGCGGATAGCTCAACCCGCCCGGCGCAGCAGTTGCCGCTGCGGCCGTCAGCAGAAACGACAGCCCCACCACGAAGCTCCTCATGGAAATCTCTCCGAAAACTGATGCGCAAGCATAGCCTTTCGGAGCCGCCGGGCGCACAGGGTCCAGTCCCATGGCCCGGGCGGTTTAGAAGCCATCTCATAGCGTCCCCTCTCCCTGCGAAGCGGGGAGAGGGCGGAGCCTGCCCCCGAGGTTTTAATCGGGGGGGGGAGGGGCGCCGGCGAAGCCGGCTTACGCCATGGAATTCAAGCATCCGCGAGTTTGAAGGAGGCCCCTCACCCTCCCCCCACGTTCGTGGGGGGAGGGGATTTATAGAGCGCGTTCTAATTACTCAGGCTCAGGTTCAGGTAAATGCCGCTGGCAGTGCCGTTGCTCAGCCCAACCTTCAATTCCGCCGGACTCAAAATGCCGTTGGGATTGCTCAGGCCGGCGGGGAAATAGGCGCCGATGCCGCTGAAAGTCTGGCCGCTCAGGCAGCTCGAAGTCAGCTTCATGTTGTAGTCGTTATGCAGGGGATCGGGCGTGGTCACCGCGCCGCCGTAGCTGCAGCCGCCGCTGTCCGTGCCGGTGATGTTGCCGCTGCTGTCGATGGCCAGGGTCGGCGCATACGTGGTGCCGCCAAGGCTGAAGCTGGCCTTGTAGCTGCCGGCAACCGTCGCCAGGGACGAGGTGCGGGCCCAGGTGTCGGCGTTCGCGGTGGCCGCAAAATCGACATTGTTGCCATAGTTGTCGGCGATGCTGCCGCTGAGGTCGCCGCCGCTGCTCACCGTGCCGGTCAACGTGCCGCTGTCGGTGCCGCCGGCGACGGTGCGGACGATGCTGCCGTTGAGGCCGATCGCGTTGACCGGCACCGAGAAGCTCGCCGCGGTCACCGCCGCCGGCGCATACAGCACCAGATTGCTGTTCTGCTTGGTGAAGAACACGGCGGTCCCATCCGCCTGCACCATGCCGAAGAACACCGGCGAGCTGTCGCTGCCGCCGCAGAAGCTGGACGAACCCGATGTGGCGGAGCCGGAGGACGAGCTGGACGAGGAACTGCTGCTGCCGGAGGAAGAGCTGGAACCGGTCGAGCCGAACGTGGCGGTGAATGAGCCGCAGTAAATGCCCTGCGCGACGGAATTCGCCGACGTGCCGTCGCTCGAGCTGCAGCCGCAAAGGCAAAGGACTGCGCAAATCATGATTGAGGCCATACTGGTTTGCATTGAAACGCTCCTGTTCATGCTTCTTTTTCTGATGGTTCGTGAATGGAAAAGCGGCCCCGCTGGATCGACTGCATCAGTGACTGGTGCACACCTCCCATTGAGAACAAGCGCGCGACGCAGCAGGTGTGCGCCGGACCATCGCGGCCCAGGCCGGCACGACGAATTGCAGGGAGGGATAGGCGCAACGACGGACAGCGGGACTGCCGGATAGCCCAAGCGGATTCCGGTGATCCGCGATCATGAGTTGCCCGCTGACGTCAGCGGCGGCTGCCACCGGGTCCCTGGATAAACGCTCACTTCCACATCCCCGAGGCTTGAGCCGGCTATCACCCCACGGCCGGCCAAGCACGTGCGGAAACGCTGGCAACGACAGCCGCATACGCAGCCCGTTGAACAGTGGCCGAATGGTCGCAAATCACTTTGTGCAACGCACAACGAGATTCTTCGAGCGGTAGGGATGTACCGTCAAGCGGTTGAATATATGATTCATTTGTCACTGTCACTAAGCCATCGCGCCGGATGCGGCGAGCAACACCGCCGGGTAGCCCAATCCGTGGTGACTCGGCAGCGTAGCATCGGTAATTGCACTGATCGGGGAGATACGCATGTCACATGACGGCCGGCTTTCTGCTACCACGCAATGCGTGCATGCGATTGGACCAGCGGCAACCCACGCCGCAAGGAACGGAGCGATGGCCGCAAGGTCGATCCTGCTGCTGTGCCTAGGGCTTTTCCTGATGGTTAATACGGGTGAAGCCGCGCCTGTCGGACACGTCACGGGGATCGGCGGCGTTTTTTTCAAGGCGAAAGATCCCAAGGCACTTGCAGCCTGGTATCGCGACGTGTTGGGACTGCCGGTGGAAGCCTGGGGCGGTGCGGCGCTGCGCTACGACGCGCCACAGCACCCTCCGGCGCTGGCCTGGAATGCATTCCCTGCCTCGACGAACTATTTCGCGCCATCGACCAGCGCATTCATGATCGACTACGCAGTCGACGACATGGATGCTTTGCTGGCGCGGTTGGGCGCAAAAGGCGTCGCCATCCTGAAACGCGACGACAAGGACCCAAACGGCCGCTTCGCCTGGATTCTGGATCTCGAAGGCAACAAGATCGAGCTTTGGGAGCCGAAGCCTCAGCAACACTAGAATGAGCAAAGGCCGAAGGCTTTGCCCACACAGCAGGCGCAGCCCGGATGGAGTGAAACGAAATCCGGGGTTTGCCCGAGTTAATACTCCGAATTTCACTTCGTTCTATCCGGGCTCGCTGTCACCCGCGCCCGGTTCACCCAGCCCTGGGAACAAATCCGGGCACCCCGGTCTCGACCACCGCGTTAAACCGGACGCTGGTCGCGATGCCATTGCGCATCTCCTGCATCGCCCCTTCAGGCAGCGGCGAAATGTCGAAATTCTCCCGGATGCGCTCGGGCTTGATTGAGGTGCTCAGGACCGCGGTGCCGCGCTGCACGGCCCAGGCCAACGCAACCTGGCTGGGGGCCTTTTGGACACGCTGGGCGATGGCCTTGATCACCGGATCGTCGATGACTTTCGGCTCCATGCCATGGCCCAGGGGCGCGAAGGCCTGGAGCACGATGCCATGCTGCCGGCAAAACTTGAGCATCTCCCACTCGGGAAGATAGGGATGGGATTCGATCTGCACGATGGCGGGCTTGATCCGCGCCACCGCGACGATCTCCTTCAGCTTCTCCAGGGTGATGTCGGACAGGCCGATGGCCCTGGCCCTGCCCTCGTCCACCAGCCGCTCCATCGCGCGCCAGGTTTCCACCAGCGTGACTCCGGCATCATAGATGGGCTGTTCGTGCTCATCCCGCGGATACATTTCATCGCCGGGCTTGAAGGCAAAGGGCGTGTGGACCAGGTAACAATCGAGATAGTCCAGTTGCAAGCGGCGCAGGCTCGCCTCAAGCGCGGGCCTGACCCGCTCCGGACGATGATTGTTGTTCCATAGCTTGGTGGTGACGAAGAGCTCCTCGCGCCGCAGCGTCCCGGCCTCGAAGGCTTCCCGCATCGCGGCGCCAACCACCGCTTCATTGGCATAGAGCTCCGCGCCATCGAGGAGCCGGTATCCCGTTTCCAGGGCCGCCTTGATGGCCTGCTTTGCCGCGACAGGATCGCGGATCAAAGTGCCAAACCCGAGTACGGGGATCGCTCCGGTTCCATGTGCGAGGGGAATGGTCTTGCCGCGAAAGTCGTTGCTTGTTTGCATGTCCGTACTCCTTGGATGAGGGCGCGTGCCGCGGCAGCGGCACCCGCGGAAAATCATTGTTCGTTGCGGTCGGCCACTCTGCGCTCGTAAGCGCCGCTGGAATTGCCGCCGAGCGCAACGGAGAGCTGCGCGGTATCGAGGTACAGCGCCGTCTTCGCCCGGATCTGGCCGATCAGTGCCTGCTGGTAGCTGCGTTCGGCGTCCAGCACCTGCAACACGCTGATCTCGCCCGCCCGGTAGCCTTCGCGATTCAAGCGCAGGTTTACCTCGGCGGCATTCAAGGCGCGCTCCTGCCCCTGGTATTCCTCCGTGTCGTGGTTGATGGCCTGCAGCACGTCGGCGACCTGCGTCAGCGACTTGACCACGGTCTGCTGGTACACGGCCAGAGATGCCTTGTAGCCGTCGATCGAGGCGCGGCGGTTGGCCTCGAGGCTCCCTCCATGGAAGATCGGCGCGCTGAGCCCGGCGGCAACACCCCACAGCGTGCCGAGGCCGGGACCGGCCTGGCTGAGCGAGGCCGAGAGGTCCAGGTGCGGATAGAGGTCCGCCGTCGCCACGCCGACCGCGCTGCTGGTGGCATGAAGCTGAGCCTCCGCCGCCAGGATGTCCGGCCGTTCGCGAGCCAGCTCGGAGGGCAAGGTCACGGCCAGGTTCGGAGGCAGCTCGAAATCGGAAAGATCGAAGTCCGGCGCCACCCAGTCAGCGGGGCCTTTTCCGGCCAGGGCCGACAAGGCGTGCCGCGCCGTATCCCGCTGCTGGGCCAGCGGCGGCAGCAGGTTTTCATCCTGCGCCAGCTGGGTCGTGGCCAGTGCGATGTCGACCTGGGTGGCGCTGCCGTATTGATGGGCGCCGCGCACCAGCTCGAGATTCTTCCGGTCGTCGGCCAGCAGGATCTGCACCGCATCCATCTGCGCCTTGGCGGAGGCGAGCAGGAAGGCCTGGGTGGCGACATCGCCGGTCACCACCAAATAGGCGGCGTCGTACTGATGCTTCTGCAGATCGGCCAGCGCGGCCTGCTCTTCGATCAGCCGCTTGGTCCCGCCGAACACATCGAAATCGAAGCTGACTTGCGGCCCGAAGGTATAGAGGTTGCCGATGAACGCCGGCCCAGGCTGGCCGACGGCCCGCTGGCGAAGCGCTTGGGCGCCGAAATCCACCTGCGGGCTCAGCCCTCCCCGCGCAGCTGCAACGCCCTCGCCTGCCTGGGCGATGGTTGCATCGGCGGCTTCCAGGTCGAGATTGCCGTCGATGGCCTTGCGCATCACCTGGTCGAGCTTCGCCGAGCCGAAGGCCGACCACCAGTCGCCATCGAGCTTCTGGTCGAGGTCGACGTGCTGGGCGCCAGCCGGGGCGCCAGCCCCGCCAAGCTGTTGCTCGGCCTGCGCGTCGTAGTGTTGCGACACGGGCGCCGCCGGCTTCTCGAAGTCGGGACCCACCATGCAGGCGGACAGGAGCATGGAGGCAGCAGCCGCGGCTGTCCGGCCGGAGTGCTTGAACAGATTCAATCCTATCGTTTTCATTTCATGACTCCTCGAATCTCAGATACCGGTACGCGGTTTACGCAGAAGCAGAACCAGCGGGCTGACGCAAAGCATGGCGACCATCAACAGCTTGAACTGGTCGATGACGGCGACGATCGCGGCCTGGCCGGTCACCATGTCGTTGGCCATGGCGAGCGCCTGCCCCGCAAGCGGGCCGGTGGCATGAGCCGCCGCGCCATAGGGCCGCAGATGCTTTACCAGGGCCAGGTGCATGCTCTGGGTGTTGCCATAGAGAAAGATCTGCACGGTGGCGATGCCGATGGTGCTGCCGTACAGCCGCGACAAGTTGAACAGCGCGGTGCCTTCCGGGCGCAATTTCAGGTCGAGCGTGCTGAAGGCGGCCCTGGTCAATGCGGGCATCAGGATGCCGATGCCGGCGCCCTGAAGGATGCCGGCTGCGGCCACCGGCCAGGAATCCATTAGCGGCGAATACCCGACCATGCGCCAAGTACCGTAGATCACCAGCGCCATGCCACCGCCGATGAACAGACGGTTGTCGATCCATGCCGGCACACGCCAGGTCAGGATCAAGGCGCCGATCAGCGCGACGCCGCGCGGGATGGTGATGTATCCCGCGGTGTCCGCCGGATAGCCGAGCAGCTCCTCCAGCATCGGCGAGGTCAGGGCCAGGGTCGGCAGCAGGACGAAGCCCAGCACGAAGTACATCACCGTCGAGACGCCGAAATTGCGGTCCCTGAACAAGTCCTTGTTGAGGAAATGCACCCGCCTGGTCAGGACATGCACGGCAAACACATAGAAGCCGAGCACCGAGGCCATGGCCTCCATCCGGATTTCGGTCGAGGCGAACCATTCCAGGCGTTCGCCGCGGTCGAGCATCATCTGCAGCCCGGCGATGCCCACCGAAAATGCGGCCAGCCCGAAAAAGTCGAACGGCGGGCTCTTTTCGGCCTTCTTCTCATGCAGCCAGAAGCCCATCACCAGGAAGATGAAGCCGGCCAGCGGCAGGCTGAAATAGAAGATCGAGCGCCAGCCGTAGTATTCGCTGAGCCAGCCGCCAATCGCCGGGCCACTGAGCATCCCCAGCAGCGAGGCCACGGTCCACACGGTGCCGAAGCGTCCATGGTGCCGCGTGGGCAAGATATCGAGCAGGATCACCATCGGCAGGGGCGCCAGCGTGCCGCTCGCGGCGCCCTGGATGATGCGGGCGGCCACGAACTGCAAGGGCGTCGTCGCCAGCGTGTCGAGAATCAGCGCGACGCTGAAGATGGCCAGAGAAACCTGAAACAGGATCTTGCGGCCGTGCCGGCCCGCCAGCCAGGACGTCATCGGCATGACGATGGCGCCAGCGGCGATGTACGAGGAAAAGACCCAGCCGATCTCGTCGTCGGTCATCGACAGGGCGCCCTGGATGTGCAGCACCGCCGCATTCGGCAGCGAGATGTTGACCGCCTGCATGAAGGTCGCCAGCAGGGCCGCCGCCACCAGGGCGCGATGACCGGCCACCGTGGCCGCAGGAGGGAGCGCGCTGCTCACCGCCCCGCTCCCGCCACCGCCACGGCCACTGCCTGATGAGGCGCCGAACGCGTGTCCACATGCACGGTGACGCTGATGCCGGAGTACAGCGGCCGCTGCGGATCGGCCTCGTCGAGCGCAAGGCGCACCGGCAGGCGCTGCACCACCTTCACCCAGTTGCCGGTCGCGTTCTCCGGCGGCAGCACGGAGAATTCCGAGCCGGTGCCGGGGCTCATGCTGATCACATGGGCCTTGAAGTGATGCCCTGGATAGGCGTCCACATCGATGCTCGCCGCCTGGCCCGGACGCATATGGGTGAGGCCGGTTTCGCGGAAATTCGCCTCCACCCAGATATCGCTGCTCGACATCATGGAGAACACGGCCGCGCCGGCGCTGACGAAATCACCCACCTGGAGATCGTCCACCTGGCTCACGATGCCGTCGTCGGGCGCCACCACATTGGCATAGGACAGGTCCAGCCGGGCCCGATCCAGCTGCGCCTGGGCTTCGCGCACCGTCGGGTGACGGCTGACTTCGATATCGGGATCGCCATCCAGCGCCGCAACGGTATTGGAAAGCTGCTGCTGGATCGACGCGATGTGCTGGCGGGACACCTTGAGATCCGTTTCGGCCCGCTCGTAGGTGGCGCGCGAGGCGAAATCGGAGGCGAGCAGCGCCTTCTTGCGCTCATATTCGCGCGCGTCGAAATCGGCCGAATCGCGGGCCGACTGCAGCTCGGCCGATTGCTGACGATACGTCGCCTTGAGCGCCTCGACCTGGATATGCGCGCTGCTCAGCCGCGCTTCGGCCTGGTCCACGGCAATGGTGTAGGGCTCCGGATCGATGCGGAACAGCAGCTGGCCCTTGCGCACCCGCTGGTTGTCCTTCACCGCGATTTCCACCACCTGGCCGGATACCCGTGCATTGATGGAGTCCTTCGCCGCGCGGACGAAGGCGTCGTCGGTGGCGGCATAACGCTGGCCGGACAGATATTCGGCGGCGCCCCAGGCCACCAGCGCAACCGGCAGCGCGAGCAGCAGGGGCCAGCGCAGCCTTTCCCTGAGCGTCGGCCCTGCCGTTTCGGCCTGGCTGGCCGCAGCCGGACCCTCAATTGCCACATCCAGTTGCTTGCCCATCTCGAACCCCTTTCAACCGCGGTTGATTTTTGTGCGAGATCGGATAATATTCCCCCACAAACCGGAGGTCAAGCATTTTTATGCGTAATCGCACTAAATCAACTGAAGTGGAAAAAAGGCCACGTGGGCGCCCCCGCGCCTATGAGCCCCAGGCCGTGCTGCGGCAGGCGATGGACCTGTTCTGGAAGGCCGGCTATTCGGCCACCTCGCTCGACGACATTGCCGCCGCGACCGGCGTGAACCGGCCCAGCCTGCGCGCGGCGTTCGGTGACAAGCACGACATCTATCTCAAGGCCTTGAACGATTACTGGGAGCGCAAATTCCTGACGATGCATGAAGCGCTCGATGGCGGACACGCCCTGGACGAGGCGCTGATGCGGGTTTACGACGCCGCGCTTGCCATCTATTTTTCCGGCGCCGGACGCCCGCGCGGATGCTTTGTGGTCGGTACCGCCGTCACCGAAGCGGTGGACGATCCCGAGATCCGCAGCAACATCAGCGAAGGCTTCCGCAAGCTCGACGCAAGCTTCGAGGCGCGCCTGCGATCAGCGCACGAGGCCGGCGAGCTGAAGCACGGCGCCGACCCCGAGACCCTGGCGATGCTCGCCTCCGCCACCATGCACTCCATCGCCATCCGCGCCCGCGCGGGCGCCTCCCGCAGCGATCTCAGGAAGCTCGCGCTGAAGGCAGTGCGCGTGATCTGCGGTTGACCGGCCGGCGGACCGGCCACAGCCACGGCGCATCCCGCCCCACGCACGGCTCGGCACCGGGTTCGCGGCTGCCGCCACAAAGCCGCAGCCCCTGCGGGAGTTCGGCGCTAGCTTGATCGGCGGAGGGCTCGTGGGGAGCCGTCCGCGGGACCAGGGAGGCGCCATGGACAATTCGATCCGGCTGGGACGTGTGCTGTTTGCCGTCGGCATGATGGCACTGGGGATACAGGCTTTGATCCGTTCCGTTTTCGTGCCGGCGCTCGAACCGGCACCGCCCTGGCTGGGGGGACAACCGATGCTGGCCTGGCTCAGCGGCCTGATCCTGATTGGAGCGGGCGCTGCCGCGATGCTCGGCTGGAAAGCGCGCCGTGCGGCAAGTGTGCTTGGTTCACTGTTGCTGCTGTGGATCCTGCTGCTACACCTGCCCAGGCTGGCAATGAACCCGCGCAATGGCGGCGCCTGGACCGGCGCCTTCGAATGCCTGGCACTGAGCGGCAGCGCCTGGGTTCTGGCCGGCCTGCTGGAGACCGGGCAGGCGATACGCAGCGGCTGGGACCGCACCGTCGACCGGGCGGCGCGGCTGGGCCGCTTCTGCTTCGGCCTGTCCCTGCCGGTATTCGGCGTCCTGCATTTCATCTATATCGACTACGTCGCCAGCGTCATCCCGGACTGGATTCCCTGGCATGTGTTCTGGGCTTATTTCACCGGCGTGGCGCATATCGCCGCCGGCGCGGCCATCGTCAGCGGCATACGGGCGCGCCTGGCGGCGACGCTGCTGGGCCTCATGTTCGGCAGCTGGGTGCTGATCCTGCACATACCGCGAGTGGCGGTGCGGCTGCACGATCCCAACGAGTGGTGCAGCCTGTTCATCGCCACCGCGTTGTGCGGCGGTGCCTGGCTTATTGCCGGAAGCCTGTCTTGGAAGAAGACAGCTGCGGCGCCATAGCCAGCATTGAGTCTCGTGAATTCATTAGCCCGGATGTTTTGCTGCGCCCTTCATTTGCAACTCGGCAACCAGCCTTTCGAGCGCGGTAATTCTTTTCAGTAATGCGGTCAACGTGAGGCTGAGGATCAGATATATCGTTCCCAAGCCAAAATACATCTCTGATTCGACTGCCGTACCGAACGAGGGATAAAAGAATCGAATAGCAGGCAGCACCACCGAGAAAAATAGCCAGGCAACAAATAGCAAATTAATCTGGAAGGTGAAGCCCTTCGTATCGTTTCGCCCCTCCAATTTCCGTTTTGCCGCATCAGATGATTTGCTCATCTTCTTTTTTGCCTCCAAGTTGAATTCAGCCGGAAATATCGCCTTATAGCTTTCCCTTACAAAACAATTCAGGGACTAGGCCTTGGCAATGGCCTGGAGGATGGTGTCCACCACCTCCACCGGAACCGACAGGGCGATGTCCCAGTTCTCGTCGTCCTCGCCGATCAGCAGGGCGACCACGCCATCCTCGGTCGACCAGAACACCGGAGCGCCGGCCGACTCGCCGATCTGCATCGAGCCCTCGTCCCAGGAACTGCTCGGCACCAGTTTCAGCTCCTCCACTTCCGCCGCCGGGATGCGGATGTTGATCTCGAACACCTCGGTCTGGAGCTTGACCTTGTAGGACGAGGGCTTCGGCTTCCTGTCCGCTTCCACCAATACGGATACATCCATCAGTCTCTCCTCCCGGTTTGCCATCGCATGATTTGAACCCACACCAGCCCTCACCACAGCCCGCATTCCTTGCTCACCAGCAGCAGGATCAGGATCACGGCCAGCGCCAGCCATCCGAGGATCTTGCGGCTGCGCAGGGTGTACTGGCAATCGAGGCAGACAAAGCGCGCCGGCCCCCGCCCCGCGCCAGCGCGCAGCTTCGCCATGATTCCGCCGATGACACCGGGGGCGGGCCCAATCATCGAGCCTTCCCGCGCCAAACGCCACTGCGCACAACGCGCGCAGCGACTGTGCTGTTGCGGATCCGGAATCACCTCGGCCGACATGCTTCACTCCGGCAGGGGCGGAAAAGCCCTGGTCACGAACTCCTGCACCGGGCCGGCAGTGCCGGTGCCCGCATCGGCGAAAGCAGCAGGATCGTCGCCAGTATGCCTAGAGAATGATGTGCCCGGGAATCCGGGCGGTTCCACTTGCGGCTGCGCAAAAAAAAGCGGGCACGCTCCGAGCGTGCCCGCCTTGCGACTGCCTACATCGACTTAATGATAGTAGGGACGATACTGAACGTTGCCGTAGTAGCGCGGACCGCCGTAATAACGCGGGCCGTAGTAGCCGCCGTAGACCACCGCCGGACCGTAGTAGGCCGGCGCGGGGGCGGCATACACCACCGGAGCCGGGGCCGCATAAGCCACCGGGGCCGGCGCGTAGTACGGCTGCGCAACCGGCTGCGCATAGGGTTGCGCGTAGTAGGCGGAAGGCGCGGCATAGCTCGGCGCGGGGACGTCATAAGGCGGCGCGACGGCCGACACCGTGGCCCCCGCGGCGACTGTCGCCACCGTGGCCACCGCGGCCACTGCCGCAATCGGCGCCAGCAGCAGCCCCAGCGGGCCGACATGGCCGCCGTGGCCCCAGCCGTGGGCGTCCGCCGCAAGCGGAAGCAGGGCGGTCGCCGCCAGAACCGTGCAAACCAGTAGCTTTTTCATGGCCTTTCCCTCTGTTGTAGGCACGCGAAAAGGCTATCAAACGCGGCTGTACGCATTCTGAATGAAACCCCGCTTTGGCTGTGGCGGCACAGGTCTTTACTCTTCTTAATACCGGAAGCCATCTCAAAATCTCCTCATCCCCACGAATGTGGGGGAGAGGGGATATTTTTGAGATGGCTTCCAGGGTCGGCCAACCCCGGGCCCCGGTCGATTGCGCCGCGGGTAAAGGAAACGGCTCCTTTTTTCCACGGCGAGGCTTGACCTGAAGTGCGCTACGGCTTGTTTAATAGGCGCCAACAGGGGCCTTGTCCCGTCACGCAATGAGAGCGGGAGATGGGCATCATGAGCGCAGTCGAGAACAAGCAGCTTCTGCAAGCCATTTTTGCGGAGCTGTCGAAGGGCAACTCCAGGCCACTGGTCGAGAGCATGGCCGACGAGGTGTGCTGGACTGTCGCGGGCAGCACCGCCTGGTCCGGCACCTACCGCGGCAAGCCGGCGGTGCTCCAGGAATTGCTGATTCCGCTGGGTCGGCGGTTTGCCCAGCCCTACCGCGCCACGGCGGAGTGGTTCATCGCCGAAGGCGATACGGTGGCGGTGGAGGCACGCGGCGAGGCCACCACCAGGGCCGGCCTTGCGTACAACAACCACTATTGCTTCCTCTACCGCCTTGCCGACGGCAAGCTGTGGGAGATCACCGAGTACTGCGACACGGCGCTGATCGAAGCCGCGCTGGGGCGCCGCGAACAGGCAGACACCTGATCGCGGCATACCGCACGACGCTCATCCCTTGCGGGTCTGGTTGCCCCGCTGCAGCGGATTGATCGCCTTCAAGGGGCATTTATAGTTGGAATCGATCTGGCGAATGATCAGCTCGTCGGACAGCGCCAGGTCGCCGTTGACCGATGAAAAGCCGATGGTCACGGCGCCGCCCAGGCCATCGCAGTCCCCCGCGAGGGTGATGAGATAGTCGGTGGGCGTGCCGGTTTCGATGATGATGTGCTGCGCATCGAGGGCATGCCAGCCTTCGACCGAGTATTTGCGGATGCCGTCCACCGGCGGCTGCATCAGGTAGCCCATCCGGGTAATCCGCTCCGGCCAGGGCCGGACTTCGCCGCCCGAGCAGCCGGTGACGGCTAGCAGCAGGCACAGACAGAGTCCCAGAGGGTAGTGAATCAATCGCATACTTTCGGCATCTTCAGTGGGGTTCGATATTCTACGACAGCGGCCGCCGCCGACATTCACCGCCGGGCCGCACCTTCCCGACAAACGGAGTTCAGAAGGTCGCCGCGCGCACGATGTGGCCGCCTTTCTCGGCGGCGCCGTCAACCCATTCCGGAAAATAACGCGCGGCGATCTGCGCCGGCCCCAGGTCCTCGACCTGGGTAAACCCGCTGGCCCTGAGCCGGACATCCAGCTCGGCCGCATCGAAATAGCTGACCCAGGCCTCGCCGAGTTTGGCCACGCGCGCGGCGCGCAGTTCCATGGCCGCCCGCGCCTGCGGTGCCAGAGAACCCGGCGGATTGGCGTAGTCGAACACCACCTGAGCGCCGCCGGGCAAGCCGGCGATATAAGCCAGCGTGGTGAAAATGGCCGGCTCCGTCAGGTAGGGCACCACGCCGAGCCAGGTGAAGAAGGAACGCTGCCGCGGATCGAAACCGGCGGCGAGCAGGCCATCCGGCAGGGTCTCGCGCTCGAAATCCACCGGGGCGAAGGTCAGCGCCGGCGGCACCGCGATGGCCGCATGCGCCAGCCGCTGCCGCTTCCAGGCCTGGGTTGCCGGGTGATCCACCTCGAAGATGCGCAAGCCACGCGCCGGGGCACTGCGGTACGCATAGGTATCCAGCCCGGCCCCGAGCACCACCAACTGGCTGACGCCCTGCCCGATGGCCCGCGCCAGCGCATCCTCGGCGAAACGCGTCCTGGCGGCGATGAACAGGCGCATCCCGCGCCGCAGCGGCACACCATCGGCTTCACGCGCCAGGGCTTCGCCATCCTCGCCCAGGATGCGCAGCGCCAGGGGATCGGCAAAAATCCGGCCCTGCTCCAGGATCTGGTGCACGGCCCGGTGTGTCGCCGCAGCCCTGGCTGTGCGGCTGGGTTGTCCTGGCTGCATGGTGAATGAAATCCTGGAAGGCAGGCTAGTATTGTGTACTAGTGAAAACAGGAGGAGAACAGGTGCGGACAGGCACGTCGCAGACCACAGAGCCGGAAATCGAATTCTGGTTTGAGTTCGGCAGCAACTACAGTTACCTCAGCGTGATGCGCATCGAGGACTCCGCCGCCCGCCGCGGCGTCACTGTGAAATGGAAACCATTTCTGCTCGGCCCCATCTTCAAGTCCCTCGGCTGGGACAGCTCACCATTCGTGTTACAGAAGGAAAAGGGCGAGTACGTCTGGCAGGACATGGCGCGGCTATGCCACAAGTACGGCCTGCCCTGGACCCGCCCGACGACCTTCCCGCGGCTTGCGCTGCTGCCGATGCGCGTGGCCCTGCTCGGCGCGGAGCAGCCCTGGATGGCGGACTACTGCCGCATGACCATGATGCTCAACTTCGCCGAGGATCAGGACATCAACGCGCCGGAGCAGGTCGCCGGCATCCTCACCGAGCTGGGCCTGCCCGCCGGCCGGATCATCGACGAGGCGCAGGGCGAAGCGAACAAGCTGCTGCTGCGGCAGCAGACCGAAACGGCCAGGGCCCGCGGCATTTTCGGCGCGCCGACCTTCTTCGTGCGCGGCGAGATGTATTGGGGCAACGACCGGCTCGACGACGCGTTGTCGGCCGCTGCCCGTCCGGTGCCGGCATAGCACCACTGCATTCAGAAAGAACAGGCGCACCTCATGCTGCTGACCCACGCCGGCAAGTCACCCGACATCGATCCCGACGCCATCATCGCTCCCAACGCGGTGATCTGCGGCGATGTGCGCATCGGCCCCGGCTGCCGCGTGCTGTTCGGCGCGCAGATCATTGCCGAGGGCGGCTCGATCCACATCGGCAGGGAGTGCATCGTCATGGAGAATGCGGTGCTGCGCAGCAGCGCCCGTCACGACCTGCGCATCGGCAACAACTGCCTGATCGGGCCGAACACGCATGTGGTCGGCTGCACCGTCGAGGACGAGGTGTTCATCGCCACCGGCGCCGCGGTGTTCCACGCGGCGCATCTGGGCAAGGGCTGCGAGGTGCGCATCAACGGCGTGGTCCATCTCAAGACCCGGGTCGCAGCCGGAGCCACGGTGCCGATCGGCTGGGTGGCAGTGGGCGATCCGGCGCAGATCCTGCCGGCGAGCGAGCATGAGCGGATCTGGGAATTGCAGCAGCCGCTCAACTTCCCGCTCACCGTCTACGGCCTGGACCGCTCCGAAGCCAGCATGGTGAAAATCACGCGCGGCCTTTCGGCTACGCTTGCTTCATGCCTTGGGGAACAGGCGGATCGCTGAATCCGGACGGCCTGGGGCAACGGCCGTCACACCGATGCAACACCTCGCTGTGCCAGAATGCCGGGCGACAGCCTTGGTCGCTGCCTTCATGTGGATTCAAACTATGGGGAGAAATACATTCATGATCAGGAACAAGCTTGCAGTTGCCCTGGCCGCTTCGATTGCGGCCGCGACATCCGGGCTCGCCGGCGCGCAGGACGCAGCGGTGCCGACGCAGATCGTCGATACGATGAACAAGATTTATGGAGTCCACCCCGGCTTTCGCGCCAATCACGCCAAGGGCGTGGTGGCGGAAGGCAGCTTCAAGGCCGCGCCGGGAGCCGCCGCGCTGAGCCGCGCCGTGCTGTTCGACGGCAGCACCATTCCGGTGACGGTGCGCTTCTCGGATTCCGGCGGCCTGCCCGATGTGCCGGATGGATCGAAGAACGCCAATCCTCACGGCATGTCGATCAAGTTCCATTTGCCGGGCGGCGGCGAGACCAATATGGTGATCAACTCGCTCAAGTTCTTTCCGGTGGCCAACGGCGAAGACTTCCGCGACCTGCTGATGGCCATCGCCGACAGCCCGGCCGATGCGCCGAAACCGACCAAGCTCGAGCAGTTCGTGGCCAGCCACCCCAGCGTGCCCAAAGCCCTGGGCACGGTGTCGACGCCGGACAGCTTCGCCGACGAGGTGTATTACGGCATCGACGCCTTCATCTTCGTCAACAAGGCTGGCGACAGGCAGGCAGTGCGCTACATCATGCAGCCGGTAAAGGTGGTGCATCTGCCGCCGGCGGTGGCGGAGAAGAAGGCGCCCGACTTCCTCGTCGACGACCTGCCCAAGCGCCTCGCCAAAAAGCCGATCGTGTTCCATCTCAAGGCCCAGCTCGCCGCGCCCGGCGACAACACCAAGGACCCGTCGCAGCCCTGGCCGGATGACCGCAAGGTGGTGGACCTGGGCACGCTGACCATCGACAAGGCGGTGCCCGACAGCCTGGCGGCGCAGAAGAAGCTGCTGTTCCTGCCCGGCGAGCTCACCGACGGCATCGAGCTGTCGGACGATCCGCTGGTAGGCACGCGCGACGGCGCCTACGCGGTGTCGTTCGGGCGGCGGCAGTAAAACCCGCTTCAGTAAAGCCCCCGCCCCGGCGGGGGTTTTTTCGTTTCCGCAAGGTAAAGCCCCCGATCAGCGCAGGGCTCGCGGCGGCCGGCTTCAGGACGCAGGCCGCAGCGCCTGCTTGGCCTTGTCGAAGATGATGAAATCCACCTGCTCCGGCTTGAGGTTCTGCAGCGCGGCCTGCAGCGTCTGCGCAGCTTCCTGTCGCTGGCCGCGACGGCTCAGCCACAGGCTGCGCAGCCCTTCCAGCCGCGCTTTCCATGCGCCGTTGGCGATCAGACTTTCCAGCAGCTCCGGCTTGAGCGTGGCCAGCAGCGTGCCGGCCTGATCGGTCTGGCCCAGATCGATCCGCGCCGCGGCCAGCCAGAAGCCGGCGTACTGCGTCTGCGCACCCTGCGCCGATGAGATCGTCGCCAGCTTGGCATAGGCCTGCTCCAGCTTGGCCGCGCCGGCGCGGACGTCGCCGGCCATGTACAGGATCTGCCCCCAGTTGCCGAGCGTCACGCTGCTCATGATGTGGTCGGGACCGAACTTGGCGATCATGCCCTCGTGCAGGGTCTGCGCATAGTCCAGGGCCTTGGGCCAATCCTTGCGCTCCTGCGCGATGTCCAGCAGGTCGTTGAGCAGCTGCAGGTTCCTGGTGTGCGCGGGGCCGAGCGCGGCGACGATGGTCTTCTGGGCGTCGAGCAGCATGGCCTCGGCGGTGTCGTAGTCGCCGTCGTCGATGTACGAGCCGGCCTGCGTTTGCTTGACGAAGGCGATGCCCAGGTCGTTGCGCTGCGGCCGGGCCTGCATTTCCTCCAGCAGCGCCTGCGCCTCGTGCTTGGCTTCCGGCCGGTGGCCGCTGTAACGGTAGACGCCGATCAGCTGCTGGCGCAGGGTGTCGCGCATCGGCGTGTTGTCGGGGGCGGTCAGCGCCAACAGGCGCAGCGTGTCCTGCAGCTCGGGCAGGGCCTTGTCGAACTGGCTCAGGTTGTAGTGGTACAGGCTCCAGGCCGAGGCCAGCAGGTACTGTTTGCCGGGGTCGCGGGAGCTGCCGATCAGCTGTTCCAGCTGCCTGATCTGCTCCAGCGCGGCGTCGAACTTGGAGACCCGCGTCAGCAGGCGCGCCAGATCGCTGCGGACCTTGAGGGAATCGAGCGCCGCCGGCCCCTCGGTCTGCTCGTACAACGCCAACGCCTGGCGGAATTCGGACTCGGCTTCCGGCAGCTGTTCGATGGTATTGAACAGCATGCCCAGGTTGGCGTGGATCGCGGCGGCGGCCAGGGGCTGGTCGGCAAAACGCTCCGCCACCCGGCCGCGCGCCGCCAGCAGTACGTCCTTCAGCATCGCGCTCTGACCCTTGGCCAGCACCAGCGGGTTGGACTTGCTGATCAGGTCTTCGTTGAGAAAGCTGTTGACGGCGCTGGCGCGCTGCAGCTCGCGCTGTGCCGCATCGCGCGCGTGCCGCGTCTCGGCGAACAGGCCGAGCGCCACCGCCAGGCCGCCCAGCAGCACCGCCAGCAGCGCGATGCGGTACGGCCGGCGCGCGCGCTCGCGGGCGAGCGACTCGTGCGCCCGCCGGGTCTGGGTCTCGACGCTGCGCAGGCGCTGCTCCTGCGCCCGCCGCGCCTCGCGGTTGCGCAGGCGCGCGGCCAGCTCCGCGGCGGAGGCCAGGCGCTGCGTGGGATCGCCATGCGTGGCCAGCCGGATGTCCTCGCGCAGCAGATCATCGGCAATGTCCTCCTCCCAGCCGGGCGCCATCGGCTTGCTCAGGTTGCCGGCGAGAATCTGGTACAGCATCAGGCCGATGGCGAAGACGTCGCTCTGCACGGTCGGCGCGTGGCCGGAGAACAGCTCCGGCGCCAGATACAGCGGCGTGCCGCTGGAGGAGTCCGGCGCCAGGTTGCGGGTCAGGGTCAGGCCCAGCTGGGTGATGCCCAGTTCCTCCAGCCGCTCCGGCTCCAGCAGGCCGCCGCTGCCAAAATCAGTGAGCCGCACCAGCGGTCCAGGCGCGGCGGCGGCCACCAGCACATTGGCCGGCTTCAGGTCCTTGTGCAGCACACCCACGCCGTGCGCGGCCGCGACCGCGTCGGCGATCTGCAGGAACAGCGCTACCCGCGCCTCCGCCGACAGCGGCGCCAGGCTGGTCTTGGCCCATTCGAGCAGATTGTCGCCACCGTAAGCGCATTCCAGGAAGAACGGCGGATTCTCGAAATTCCAGTCGATGATCTCGACGAAATGGCGCCGGTCGTCGAGGCTCTCTTGCAATACCCGATGCAGCGTCGCCTCGCGCTTGAGCGAGCGCAGGCGCTCGCCGTCGGCGGTGAACTTGTAGACGCGCCACTCGTGGGTCTTGGCGTGCTGCGCCAGCCACACCTCGCTGCTGCGGCTACTGCCGAGCTGGCGCTGCAGGATGAAGTTCTCGCGTGAAGCCACCGGCTGGCCGGGCGCCAGCTCCAGCCGGCTCGACAGGCGGCGGCCGACCGCGATGCGCTCGACCGGGCCGGCCAGCCGGTAGCCGATGCGCAGCTGGGTCACCAGCAGCTCCGCGTTGGTCTCGCCCAGGGCGCGGCGCAGCTTGGCGATGGCGTTGGGCAGGACCTTGTCGACCGTGATCCGCCCGGCCCATACCTGGCGGAACAGTTCCTCCTTGGTCACCACCTCGCCGGCATGGCGCAGCAGGCAGGACAGCACCTCCAGCGCCCGCCGCTCGACTTCGACCGGCAGGCCGGCGACGCGCAGCTCGAAGCGCGCCTCGTCGAACTCGGCGGTACCGAAACGGTAGCAATAGGTCCGTGATCCTGGCTGGCTCTGCTCCGCGGCGTTCGGTTCGTTGTTCATGGCCGCCGGAGTTTAGCCGAGGCCGGCTGATCGTTTTGTGCGCTGAATCGCCCTCGGACCACCAACCGATCGCCCCCCAATTTAGTAATGGACGTTACGCCAAGCACCCCGATGAACCGTCACTGTCCGGATCGCGCAGGCGGTGACCCGCAACAGCCCTGGCAGCCATATCCCTCGCGCGACAAACGTCGGCAAATCAAACAACTGGAGCGCGTTACCGTTCCGTTACCCGGGCGTTATCGATCCGTGCCGACGCGGCAGCGCCCTGCCCTACAGGATGACGCGCTTCACCAGAGTTCCGGTGCCGGCATCCGGTTGACACACATGTAACTGAATAGGGAAATAATGAGCACGAACAGTGGAAAAATTCTCGCCAGCGCGATCATGGCGCTGGCTTTGAGCGCCTGTGGCGACAATTCCCCGGGCAACCCGGCCAGCAGCTCTTCCTCCGGAAGCAGCGGGGCCTCGTCGTCGTCCTCATCGAGCGGGTCCGGCAGTTCGAGCGGGGCCAGTTCTTCTTCGTCCGGCGGCGCCAGCTCTTCCAGCAGCTCTTCCTCGTCGGGCGGACACTCGTCCAGTTCTTCCGGCAGCAGCTCCTCTTCCAGCAGCGGCAGCTCCAGCTCATCCTCCAGCTCCTCGGGCGGCGGTAGCTCCAGCAGTTCCAGCTCCGGCGGCGGCTCTTCGGGCGGAGGGTCAGGTGCGTTCTACATTCCGCTGTCGAATATCACGTACGCCGCGAACGGCCTGCCTACCGGAGGAGACCTGTATGTGGTCCCTTCCAATGCGCTGACCACGGCGCCGCTGGCGATCACCAAGGACCATCTGGGGCTCTACGGCCAACTGCAGGCCGTGAACCAGATACCCAGCGGCCTGCTGTATTCCACCAAGGGCGACCCGAGCGGCGACCATGTGTTCTATCTCAGCCTGAATGCGGCTTCAGCCCCGACGCCGGTGCAGGCCAGCAACCTGACGCTGAACGCGTCCCCGGCGGCGACCTACTGCGCCGGCAACCTGTTTGGGCTGACCAACCTGAGCAACGCGGCCAGCGGGTTCGTGGTGATCGAGATCGCCGGACCGGACAACAAGTGCTACACGTCCGACGATCAGTATCTGCTGGTCAACGCCAATGCCGCGCCGACCGCGGCGCCGGTCACCCTGCCGATCACCGGCAACTATGCGTTCGAGGGGACATTCACCAACAGCAGCGGCCAGCTGGATGGCGTGCTGGCCAGCGACGGCCAGGGCAACCTGTGGCTGTACGCGGACCAGACCTTGGCCAGCTCCAAGCTGCTGTTCCCGGCCACCGCCGGGCAGACCACAACCTATTCCGTGCTGGCCGACTTCGGCAGCTTCGCCTTCATCACCGTCCAGACCGGGACCAGTCCGAACACCGTCAGCAAGGTGTATCGGGTTGACCAAAGCGGCACAGTCTCGGCAGTGCTCTACACCTCCCAGACCAACGGCTCGTTTTTCGGCGGGGGCGCTACTGATCAGAACAACCTCTATTTCACCGACGGCACCCCCACCGGCACTCTGATCAACGTGGTCCAGCTCGCCATCAGCGGCACGTCCCCCGGCGTGGTCCTGTATGCCGACGACTTCAGCAACCTGCCCACCGGCACGACCGTCACGCTCACCCTGGTCGGTTCAACCGGAACCAGGCTGCTGCTCAACGCCTTCGAGCATGTGTTCAGCACCACCGGAGGGATCAATGACGCGGGGGTGCTGGAATCGCTGACGGTCGGCCAGGCCAACGGCACGCCGACGGTGATCGCCAACGCGGCCAGCAACAGCTTTTTCGTCAACGCGCAGCTGCAGAACTCGCTGATTTACACCACGCAGGAGACCTACAGCAACGTCAGCAGCCCCAGCGGCGCCACGGTTTCATACGCCGAGGAAATCCTGCAGCTGAACGGCACGGTGGTTTCAAGCACGGCCAACGCCGCGATCGCGGGTTTCACCGTGAGCAACAACAGCACCGGGCTGCCCTTTGGCAACTACGTGGTCGACCACTTCCTGGTGGCGCAAGGCATCACCGCCAACGATAGCAGCTACGGCGGCGGCACCCTGTACAGCGCCCCGCTGTCGGGAAGCGCCACGCCGCTGCAGACACCGAATGGGCAAAACCTGGTGTTTCCGAGCGCCTTCGGTACGTACCTCTACGGCATCACGCCGAACATCGGCCAGGGAATAAGCTACCGCCTGCAGGATGCCTCGCTCACCAGCGTCCCCCCTGCCTACCTGTTCGACCTTTCCAAGAGTCTTGTGGTGCAACTGCCGGTCCTGAATTAGGACCGGTTGACCCATGCCAGCCCTCCCCCGGCCGTGCCGGAGGGAGGGCTGGCATCATTGGGTGCCGGGCATCGGCGGGGGCCATGACGCGGAATTGGGAAACCGGGAAGCGCGTTCCACGGGATTCCCTTCGGTCATAGCGCTGCCCTTTGGCCACCCTGATTTTGATCCCGGCAGCGGAGCATCCCGGGTAGCGCTGCGCGCTTCCCGGGCTACGGGCCGTCCTTCGGCCTCCTCGCCTCCATCCCTGTGGCGGGGCCAGCCCGGTTGAATGGCGGGTACCAGGCGCGGCGTCGGCGGGTCTAAGATAGAGCCAGAAATGCAACTCCCGTGTAGTGGCCAGGAGTGCTGGCCGGCACGCGCGGAGCCCGCTCATCCAACCGGGGAACCCGCATGGTCACGCTCAATATCAACGGCAAGATCCACCAGGCCGATGTCACGCCCGACACACCCCTGCTGTGGACCTTGCGCGACGTGCTCGGTATGACCGGCACCAAGTTCGGCTGCGGCATGGCCCTGTGCGGCGCCTGCACCGTGCACCTCGACGGCCAGCCGATCCGCTCCTGCGTCACGCCGGTGGCGGCGCTGGCGGGCAAGAAGATCACTACCATCGAGGCGGTCGGCAACACGCCGGCGGGCAAGCACATCCAGGAAGCCTGGCGTGACCTGGAGGTGGTGCAGTGCGGCTACTGCCAGTCCGGCCAGATCATGTCGGCCTCGGCCCTGCTGGCCGGCAACCCACATCCCAGCGACGAGGACATCGACAGCGCCATGTCCGGCAACATCTGCCGCTGCGGCACCTATGTGCGGATCCGCGCCGCGATCAAGCAGGCGGCGCAGAACGCGCAAGCCGCGCAGGCGCGGACCGCCACCGGGGAGGCCTGAGCCATGGGCTTCGAACGGCTGGTTGAACGCTCCCTCGCCGCCGGCCTGAGCCGGCGCGGTTTCCTCAAGGCCGGCGCGGCGGCCGGCGGCGGCCTGCTCATCGGCATCGCCCTGCCCGGCCTGCTGGCCGAAGCCGAAGCGGCCGGGAAGGCTCCGGCGGAGTTCACCCCCAATGCCTTCGTGCGCATCGGCCGCGACGGCCGCATCACCCTGGTGATGAACCAGGTGGAGATGGGCCAGGGCACCTATACCTCGATGCCGATGCTGATCGCCGAGGAGCTGGAGGTGCCGCTGGAGCAGGTGACGCTGGAGCACGCGCCACCGGACAACAAGCTCTACGCCAACCCGCTGCTGGGCCTGCAGATCACCGGCGGCAGCACTTCGGTGCGCGCCTTCTGGGTGCCGCTGCGCCAGGCCGGCGCCAGCGCGCGCAGCATGCTGATCGCCGCCGCCGCGCAGCACTGGAAAGTGGACCCGGCGCAATGCCATGCCGAGCATGGCGAGGTGATTCACTCCGCCAGCGGCCGCAAGCTCAAGTACGGCGCTCTGGTCGACGCGGCGGCGAAGCTGCCGCTGCCGGACAAGGTGGCGCTGAAGGATCCCAAGGACTTCAAGCTGATCGGCACGCCGGCGAAGCGCCTGGATACGCCGGACAAGCTCAACGGCAAGGCGCAGTTCGGCATCGACACGCGCCTGCCCGGGATGAAGATCGCCACCGTCGCCGCCTGCCCGGTGTTCGGCGGCAAGGTGGCGAAGTACGACGAGGCCAAGGCCAGGGCGGTGAAGGGCGTGCACCAGGTGGTGGCGCTGGACAACGCCGTGGCGGTGGTGGCGGATCACATGTGGGCCGCCAAGCAAGGCCTGGCCGCGCTCGACATCCAGTGGGACGAAGGCCCCAACGCCAAGCTCAAGACCGATGACATCGTGGCGCTGATGGCGCAGGCCGCGGAGCAGCCCGCCGCCGATGCCCTCACCATCGCCAAGAACGAGGGCGACGTGGCCAAGGCCGCGGCCGCCGCACCGACCAAAGTCGATGCGGTATACCAGGCGCCGTTCCTGGCCCACGCCACCATGGAGCCGATGAACTGCACGGTGCAGGTCACCAAGGACGCCTGCGACATCTGGACCGGCACCCAGGTGATCACCGTGGCGCAGCTGGTCGCCTCCAAGATCACCGGCCTGCCGTTGGAAAAAGTAAAGGTGCACAATCACCTGCTCGGCGGCGGCTTCGGCCGACGCCTGGAAGTGGATTACGTGATGCAGGCGGTGCAGATCGCCAAGCAGGTCGATGGCCCGGTGAAGGTGGTGTGGACGCGCGAGGAGGACGTGCAGCACGACATGTACCGCCCGTACTACTACGACAAGCTCAGCGCCGCCCTGAACCAGCAGGGCATGCCGGTCGCCTGGAGCCACCGCATCGTCGGCTCTTCGATCATTGCGCGCTTCATTCCCGGCGCGATCAAGCCGGGCGAGCCCGATCCGGATGCGGTGGAAGGCGCGGCCGAAACCATCTACGACATTCCCAACCGCCACGTCGACTACGTGCGCCATGAGCCGCCGGGCATTCCCACCGCGTTCTGGCGCGGCGTCGGCCCCACCCACAACATCTATGTGGTGGAGAGCTTCATCGACGAGCTGGCCAACAAGGCCGGCAAGGACCCTCTGGAATACCGCCGCGCCCTGCTCGGCAAATCGCCGCGCGCCCTGGCGGTGATGAACTTGGCCGCGGAGAAGGCCGGCTGGGGCAAGCCCATGCCCGCCGGCAGCGGCCGCGGCATCTCGGTGCAATTCGCCTTCGGCTCCTACGTCTCGCAGGTGGCGGAAGTGGCGGTGGACAAGGACGGCAGCCTGCGCGTGCAGCGCGTGGTCTGCGCCGTGGACTGCGGCTATACCGTCAACCCGGATACCGTGAGGGCGCAGATGGAGGGCGGCATCATCTTCGGCATCACCGCCGTGCTGTACGGCCAGATCACGCTGGAGAACGGCCGGGTGCAGCAGAGCAACTTCCATAATTACCAGATGCTGCGCATCAACCAGGCGCCGCTGGTGGAGGTCTACCTGGTGGCCAGCGGCGAGTCCCCCGGCGGCATCGGCGAACCCGGCACCGCCGCCCTGGCCCCGGCCGTGCTCAACGCCATCCATGCCGCCACCGGCAAGCGCCTGCGCAAGCTGCCGGTGGATACGGCGCAGCTCGCCAGCACCTGAGACCTGCCTACGCGAAGCCCCCGTCGCCGGGGGTTACGCATGATCCGCCGTGGGACAGGACGGCAGCGCGCGCCCTATTTGGCAGGCAGTCGGCCTGGGTTAAGCTGCCGGAGTCATGCTCCCGCACTTCGCCGCCAATGCCGTGGTGGTGTTTCACCTCGGCTTCATCCTCTTCGTCATCTGCGGCGGGTGGCTGGTCCTGTACCACTTGCGCTGGGCCTGGCTGCACGCACCCGCCTGGGCCTGGGGCGTGTGGATCGAGGTGTCGCACCGCATCTGCCCGCTGACACCGCTGGAAAATCACTTTCGTGCACTGGCGGGCGAGGCCGGCTATAACGGCGGCTTCATCGACCACTACATCGTGCCGGTGATCTACCCGCCCGGCTTGCAGCCGCGGCACCAGATCGTGATGGCGGTTGTGCTGATGGGCATGAATGCGGCCTTGTATATCGCGGCCTTCATCCGCTATCGGCGCGGGCCGGCGAACTTCAGGGAATGATGCGCCGCCGGCGCAAATCCTCGAACAGCCCCATCAGCATCGATTCGGTCTCGACGTATTCATGGAAGCCGAAGCGCCGCGCCTTGGAGCCGTCGGCGAACAAGTCGTAGTCCCAGGAAAAGACGAAATCGCCGAAGCCCCAGGATGAAACATCCTTGTAGGGAGTCGTTTGCAAGCCGTGCTTTTCGATCATGGACCGCCACAGCGGCTCCTTGTCGGCCATCACCACATCGAGCGACATCGGCAGCGGCGGCGCCGTTTCCAGCTCGAACCAGCGGGCGATCTTCGGCCACAGCTCGCTCCAGCGGAACAGGTCGCCGTTGTTGATATTGAAGGCCTGGTTGGCGCAGCGCGGATCGGTGGCCGCCCATACCGTCGCCTTGGCCAGCAGGCCGGCGTCGGTCATCTCCAGCAGCTTGTCGTAGGCGCCGGGCTTGCCGGGAAAACGCAACGGCAGGCCCAGCTCCCTCGAGATCGAGGCATAGACGGCGATGACCATGGCCAGGTTCATCGGATTGCCGAGGGCGAAGCCGCCGACCACGGCGGGGCGGATCGCCGACCAGCTCCAGGCCTTGCCCTGTTGCCGCCGCTCCAGGAAATCCTGCTGGTCGACATTGAACTCCGGCGGCATATGCCCGGCATCGGTCTCGCGCGCCGGCGTCTTGAACGGGCCCAGGTGCGCGCCGTAAACCTTGTAGCCCTGCATCAGGCTGATGTGGCGCAGGCCGCCCGCCACCGGCTCGACCGCTTCCACCACGTTGACCAGCATGGCCAGGTTGGGGGGCACCAGTTCGGCCCAGCTGGGCCGCTCCTGGTAGGCGGCGTAGAAGATGTGCGTGACCTCGCGCAGGCCGCCAAGCCGCTCGCGTGCCTGCGGCGCATCGAGCAGGTCCACCGCGATATGGCGCACGCGGCCGCTGCTTTCACCGCCGCGCCGCGACAGGCCGATCACGTCCCAGTCGCCCAATGTTTCCAGATGCGCGATGAGATTGCGGCCAATCACGCCCTGCGCGCCGACCACCAGCGCCCCTTTGCTCTTGCTCATTGGTGCTGCTCCGGAAAGGATTGATCGTTCATTGGGATTCGCACAGCGGCTTCGCCACGGCTGCCGTCATCGGCGCGGGCCTGCGGTCGAGCAGCGCCGACCACAAGGTAAGACCGAGACCGGCCAGCGTCACGGCTGCGCCGGCAAAGGGCAGCGCGGTCAGCGGCGCGCCCTGGGTGATGACCACGCCGCCGAGCCAGGCACCCAGGGCATTGCCCAGGTTGAAGGCGCCAATGTTGAGGGTGGAAGCGAGATTCGGCGCCTGCACCGCCTTGGCCACCACGCGCATCTGCAGCGGCGGCACGGTGGCGAAGGCGAATACGCCCCACACGAACACGGTGATCATGGCCGGCAGCGCCATGCGGCTGGTCCAGGAGAACGCCACCAGTACCAGGGCCAGTCCGCCGAGGATACCCATCAGCGCCGGCATCAGCTTCCAGTCCGCCAGCTTGCCGCCGAGAGTGTTGCCCACGGTGAGGCCGGCGCCGAACAGCAGCAGGATGCCGGTGACCGCATGCGGCGAAACCCTGGTCACCTGTTCCAGGATCGGCGCGATATAGGTGAACACGGTGAACACGCCGCCGAAGCCCAGCACCGTCATGCCCAAGGCGATCCACACCTGCGGCTGGCGCAGCACCGCGAACTCGTGCATCAGGCGCGTCTTCGGCATCGGCAATTTCGCCGGCACGAAGGCCGCGACGGCGGCGAAAGCCAGCACGCCGATCGCGCTCACCGCCCAGAAGGCGGCGCGCCAGCCGGCCGCCTGCCCCAGCGCGGTGCCGGCCGGGACGCCCAGCACATTGGCCAGGGTCAGGCCGGTGAACATCAGGGCGATGGCCTGCGCCTGTTTGTTGGCGGGCACCAGGCTGGCCGCGACCACGGCGCCGATGCCGAAGAAGGCGCCGTGGCAGAACGCCGCCACCACGCGCGCCGCCAGCAGCCAGTCATAGCCCGGTGCCAGCGCCGACAGCACATTGCCGAGGATGAACAGGCCCATCAGCCCCATCAGCGCCAGCTTGCGCGGCATGGCGGAAGTCACGATGGCGAGGATCGGCGCGCCGATGGCCACGCCCAGGGCGTAGCCGGTGACCAGCAGGCCGGCCGAGGGAATGCTGACGCGCAGGTCGGCGGCGACCTCCGGCAGCAGGCCCATGATGACGAATTCGGCGGTGCCGATGCCGAAAGCGGCAAGCGCCAGGGCGAGCAGCGGCAGGGGAAATGATTTGGTACTGGTGTTCACGGCGCTCCCGGGCAATGGGCGGAATGGGATTTTTCGGGCTGTGCAGCATGATCCTTTCCATTTCCGAAGAGAATCCATCTTTCCGATAAACTATCTTTTCCATTTTGTTGAAGATGGCGGCCGGCATGGCTAAGCTGAGCGTCGGCCTTCCCGCCCCGAACCCCACGAGAAACGCCATGGCCTGCGAATCGGTGGAACTGCCCGACCTGATGCTGTTCGTCCATGCCGTGGCGGCTGGCAGCCTGTCCGCCGCCGGCCGCACCCTGAAGATCTCTCCGGCGGTGGCGAGCAAGCGCCTGACCCGGCTGGAGCACTGCCTAGGCGTGCGCCTGCTGCAGCGCAGTTCGCGGCGGCTGGGCCTGACCGAGGAGGGGGCGATTTATTACGAGCGCGTCGCGCCGCTGCTGGGGCAGTTGCAGGAAGCCGCGGTGGCCGCTTCCGGCGAGCACGCCGCGGTGCAGGGCAGGTTGAGCATCACCGCCACCCACGCCTTCGGCCGGCGCTGGCTGGGGCCACTGGCGGCCGACTTCGCCCGCGCGCACCCGCAGGTCGCGGTGAACCTGCACTTGAACGACGAGGTGGTCGATCTGCTGGGTGGCGGCTTCGACCTGGCAGTGCGCATCGGCCAGCCGCAGGACTCCAGCCTCATCGCCCGCCGCGTGGCCAACAGCCACATGGTGCTGGTGGCCTCGCCCGCCTACCTGAAACGGCACGGCCGGCCGCGCACCCCGGCGGACCTGGCGCAACACCGCTGCATTCCCCTGCTGCGGCCCGGGCGCAGCAGCGCCAGCTGGAATTTCCGCACACCGCAAGGCCCCTTGAGTCTCAGCATCGGCGGCACGCTGGCCAGCGACAGCGGCGAGCTGGTGTACGACTGGGCGCTCCGCGGCGAGGGCATCACGCGCAAATCCATCTGGGACGTGGCCGAGGAGCTGATCGAAGGCAAGCTGGTCAGTCTGCTCGAGCAATACGTCGACGAGCCGGCGGACATCCACGCGGTCTACCCGAGCCGGCGCTTCGTGCCCCTGCGGGTGCGCCGCTTCATCGAATACCTGGAGGAGCGGCTGGCCAGGGCCGAGGCAGGTGTGCTGGCCGCCGCACGGCCGCGGCACGAGGTGACGGCGTCCCGTGCAAGAGGGGTTAAGCAATTGTAAAAAAGCGCCTGTTGCGCCGCGTTTTGAACGATTTTGACTCCGGGCGAGGACCGCGAGGCCAAAGGGGCAACGAAGTGCCGCCTGTATCCACTCACCAATCAAGGCGGACATCATGCGTGAACCAGCGCCAGCTGCAGCAGCGGACAGCGCCGCGGAAAAAATCAGGCCCCTGACCCGGCGCGCGGCGCTGGGGATGCTGGGCGGAGCGGTAGGTGCCGCCTTCCTCGGCGGCTGCGGCGGAGATGGTGACAGCGGCAGCAGCTCAAGCAGCAGCTCCTCATCGAGCAGCTCTTCATCCAGCAGCTCCTCGGGCAGCTCGTCCAGCAGCAGCTCCGGCGCCACCAGCAGCGGCAGCTGCACCACCATCCCCGAGGAAACCGCCGGCCCCTACCCGGCCGACGGCTCCAACACCAGCTCCGGCACGGTGGTGGATGCGTTGAGCGACAGCGGCATCATCCGCAGCACCATCACCAGCGACATCGACGGCAGCAATACGCAAACCGGCATTGCGCTGACCCTCACCATCAGCCTGGAGAACAGCAGCAACGAGTGCGAAGCGCTGAGCGGCGTCTACGTCTATATCTGGCATTGCAACAAGGACGGCTCCTACTCGGAGTACAGCTCCACCCAGAACGGCGGCGACTACGAGGGCCACACCTTCCTGCGCGGCGTGCAGGAGAGCGACAGCAACGGCCAGGTGACCTTCGTCACCATCTACCCCGGCCGCTACGATCCGCGCGCCACGCACATCCACGTCGAGGTCTATCCGGACAGCACGTTCAACCGCAACGCCCTGCTCAGCACCAGCCAGTTCGCCTTCCCCGACGCGGTCAACACCACCGTCTACGAAAGCTCCGGCTACACCGCCAACCAGAGCAAGGGCACCACCGACGCCAACGACCAGGTATTCGGCACCAGCGCCGGCGGCGACACCTACCAGCTGCTCACCGTGAGCGGCGACACCAGCAGCGGCTATGTCGCCAGCATTACCATGGCGGTGGCGGCGTAGGCCGGCCGTCATTCCCCCAGCCCGAAGGCCGGCGTGACGATTGGGGGATACGGCATCAGCCTTTAAATGGAGGGGGCTGCGCTGATCCTGCGCAGACAGGCCGCGGTTCCGTCCTGACCCGGCGATGAACGCCTGCCGTCGCGGCGGGCCGGAGTGGCGCCTGTGACCCCGGCGGCCGGTCCCGCTTGAGGATAGCGGCGGAACACGCGAGTATCCGCATCGGCCGGACATTCCGCCGCCGCAGAGCAGATAAGATGAAAAGCAGACCGATCCGCGTCCATCTGGGCGACATCGACGCGATCAAGCTGGGCATGCACCGCTTCGACCTGCGCGATCCCTATTACATCGTGCTGACCATTTCCTGGCCGATGTTCTTCGCCCTGGCGGTGTCGTTCTACCTGACCGCCAACCTGTGCTTCGCCCTGGCCTACTTCGCGGTGCCGGGCTGCATCAACAACGCGCGGCCCGGCGTGTTCCTCGATCACTTCTTCTTCAGCATAGAGACCCTGGCCACCGTCGGCTACGGCGTGATGAGCCCAGCCAACATCTACGGCCACATCGTGGCTTCCACCGAAATCATCTTCGGCCTGATGAGCATGGCGGTGATCACCGGCCTGGTCTTCACCCGCTTCTCGCGACCGCGCTCGCGCCTGATGTTCAGCCGGGTGGCGGTGGTGGGGCCGTACGACGAGTACAACGCGCTGATGCTGCGGGTGGTCAACGAGCGGCACGGTACGGTGGCGGAAGCCTCGGCGCGGCTGACCCTGCTGCGCCGCACGCACCTGCCCAACGGCAAGATTCTGCGCCGCTTCATCGACCTGCAACTAGAACGTCCGAGCACGCCGGTGATCAGCCTGTCGTGGAACCTGATCCACCGGATCGACGAGCAAAGCCCCTTCTGGGGTACCACCGCGGCCGATCTGGAGCGCGACGGCGGCATGCTCATCGCCTCCATCAAGGGCTATGACGAGTCGATCTCCGCCTCGGTGGTGGCGCGGCAAACCTACCCGGCGCGCAACGTGCTGTTCGACCACGAATTCATCGACGTGGTGGATCAGTTGCCGACCGGCGAAGTGGTGCTGGACGTGGCGCGGTTCCACGACGCCGTGCCAGTGGTGCGCGCCATCACCTGAACATTCGAGCGGACGCGGCCGGGGCCTCTCTACTGTGGCTTGGGTGCCGCCACCAGGTCCGCGAGGATGGCGCACGGCGAAACGGGACAGCCTCCCCGTTTCCATTTTCATAATTGGGTTGCACCCTGCAGCGAGGCGGCACCGACCCCGGCGCGCCGCATGCAAGCTTTAGCAATGCCTCAATTCCGGCAAAAAAGCAAGATACGTTTTTGGGAGGCAGCGGCGTAAAAGCCCTTTCATGATTAGGCTCCCGCGTTGTATCCGTTTTACGGAGCCCATCGCGGCCGAACCAGCCAGCCGCCGGCCATGCCGGCACCCGCTCAAGAGGACAGATTCATGAACGCTCCGATCAAATTGCAGCTTCTGCTCGAAACCCAGCGGCTGGAGCGCAATCCCTTCCCCATTCCGACCGGCTGGTTCTTCGCCGGGTATTCGGACAGTATTCAGCCGGGTGAAGTGAAGAACATCAATTTCCTCGACCAGGAATGGGTCATGTTCCGCGGCGAGGGCGGCCAGGTCGGCATCACCGACCCGTATTGCCCGCACCTGGGCGCGCACCTGGGCCATGGCGGCAAGGTGGTGGGCGACAACATCCGCTGTACCTTCCACCATTGGGAATACAGCACCGAAGGCTTCTGCAAGCACATCCCCTACGCCAAGGTGATGCCGCCGATCACCAAGAAGCAGCCGATCCTGCGCACCCTGCCGGTGCAGGAACGCTACGGCCTGATCTGGGCCTGGTACCACCCCGAGGCGGCCGACCCGCAGTGGGAGCTGCCCGCGATCCCCGAGATGGAAGAGCCGGGCCATGTCAAGCCGCGGCGCTGGAGCGGCTCGGTCAACACCGCGATCCAGGAAGTGGCCGAGAACGGCGTCGACAACGTGCACCTGAAGTATCTGCACGGCACGCCGATCGTGCCGCCGACCACGGCCACCTTTGAAGATCACAAGATGCAGATCAACATCGGCATGGGCTACATCATCGGCGACATGTACGGCCCCGGCCTGAACGTGATGCGCTTCACCAAGGACGGCGTCACCGCCACCATGATTTCCTACTCGGTGCCGATCACCCGCGACAAGACGCAGATGAACATGAGCTTCACCCACAAGGATTACCCGGCGGGCAGCAAGGAACGGGCGATCGCCGAGCACCTGGTGGCGCACTCCATCGGCGAGGCCGAGGGCGAGGAAAGCGCCGGCTTCGAGAGCGTGGACATGATCGTCTGGAACAACAAGAAGTACCGCGCCAAGCCGCTGCTGTGCGACGGCGATGGCCAGATCATCAAGTACCGCCAGTGGTTCAAGCAGTTCTATCCGGGCTGGGAAAACTCCGACAAGATTTGAGCCGTTCCCATTGGTATCGACGACGCGCGCGCGGCCGTGGCCGCGCGCGCGTCG
>Ga0302314_10002313_pt1 | contig 35389 bp, 24 predicted proteins | sample III_Palsa_N2_3_FD_200533 | JGI IMG/M metagenome (GOLD analysis project Ga0302314, IMG submission 200533) | Peat permafrost microbial communities from Stordalen Mire near Abisko, Sweden - III_Palsa_N2_3 | ecosystem: Environmental > Terrestrial > Soil > Palsa > Peat permafrost | place: Sweden...
CATTCGCAAGGCGCTGGGCGCGCGGCGGAAGGAGATCATGCTGCAGTTCCTGATCGAATCGGCCACGGTGGCGCTGGCCGGCGGCGTGATCGGCGTGCTGGGCGGCATGCTTGTGGCGCAGGTGGTTACGCTGCTGCTGGGATTTCCGTCGAGCATTGCCGTGTGGAGCGTGCTGATGGGGCTGTTGATGTCCACCTCCGTCGGGCTCTTCTTCGGCGTCTACCCGGCGCGGCAGGCGGCGCTGCTGGACCCCATCGTCGCACTGCGGGCGGAGGCATAGCCGGTGACCACAGACGAACTGCGCGAGACGACGCATATGGCGCTGGACACGTTGCGCGCGAACAAGCTGCGCAGCGGGCTGACGATCCTGGGCATTGTGATCGGCGTGATGACGGTGATCACCATCTCGTCGATCATCAATGGATTGAATGCGAACGTCTCCGGGCTGGTGGAGTCCATGGGCACGAATGTTCTGTGGGTGTTTCGCTTTCCGGTGATCGGCGTGCGGCCCACGACGGAGATGCTGACGCGCAAGCAGCTTACCTATGACGATGCGATGGCGATGAAGGATCTGCCGCACATCGTGGCCGTGTCGCCGTCGCTGCGTTACCAGAACTTCCAGTTCAACGCGGGCAATGTGACGGTGAAGTACGGGCAGCACAAGGTGGAGAGCACGTCGCTTGAAGGCGATACCGCTGCGACTACGGACGTCTACGATCTCTCACTCATTGCTGGACGATTCTTTACGCAGCAGGACCAGGACCGCAGCGCGAATGTGACGGTGCTGGGCTATGACACGGCGCGGGAGCTCTTCACCACGGAAGACCCAATCGGCAAAGACGTGAATATCGAGGGCATGAGCTTTACCGTGGTGGGCGTGCTGGACAAGCGGAAGTCTGTCTTCGGCGGCGGCAAGAACCCTGAGGACAACTTCGCGTTCTTTCCCATCACAACCTTTCATAAGCTGCACCCGGAGCAGCTGGACTACTGGATCAGTGCGAAGTTTGACGACCAGAAGAACAAAACGCTGGTGGAGGACGAGGTCCGCGAACTGCTGCGTCGTCGTCGTAAGGTGCGCAATGACGCGGAGGACAACTTTTCCATCTTCGGCTCGGACTCCATTACGCGGCTGTGGACGGAGATCACGGGAGGGCTGTTTCTGCTGATGTTCGGACTTTCGGCGGTGGGTCTACTGGTGGGCGGCGTGGGTGTGATGAACATTATGCTGGTGAGCGTGACGGAGCGGACGCGCGAGATCGGGGTACGCAAGGCGATCGGCGCGACGAAACGCACGATCCTGACCCAGTTCACGCTGGAGGCGGTGGTGCTGTGCGCGCTGGGCGGTGTGATCGGCGTGAGCGCGGGCGCTATCGTGACGCTTACTGTGCATGCGCTGTTTACGGCGATCCCGGCGTACCTTTCGGCGGTGTGGGTGGTGGTGGCGTTCGTCTGCTCATGCGCGATCGGGCTGGTCTTCGGCATCTATCCGGCGTGGAAGGCCGCGAACCTGGACCCGATCGACGCGCTGCGGTACGAATAGCTGGCAGGGGATCAAAAGAGGATTACCTCAGGGGCTAAAGCCCGGTTCCGTCGCGCCTCCTAATGTGCGGGCTAAAGCCCGCACCCACCCCAGAGGCAAAAGCAAATTGCCCCACTCGTGAATAATTCTCCGGTGAAATGCACTCGGTTGCTCCGCGGGGCGGCGACTCCCATACACTTGCAAGGTGGACAAGTTAGCCATTGCGATTGAGGCGCTGACGACGCTGCTGGCTCTCTGCGGGCTGGGGTATAGCGTGCTGGCGTTGTGGAGCGCGCGCAGCTTTTCTCACCGCGTGCGTGGCAACGGGGGCGCGCAGCCGGTCTCGATCCTGAAGCCGGTGAAGGGCGTGGATGCGCGGATGTACGCGGGCTTCGTGAGCCACTGCAAGCAGCAGTATGCGGGCGAGTACGAGATCCTCTTTGGCGTGAGCGACCTGGCGGACCCGGCGGTGACGATGATCCACCAGCTGCAGGCGGAGTTTCCCGAGCAGGCGATCCGGCTGCTGGAGTGCGGGCAGCGGCTGGGCACCAGCGGCAAGGTGAGCAACCTGGTGCAGATGGTCCCGCAGGCGCGCTACCAGCACTACATCGTGAATGACAGCGACATCCTGGTCTCGCCGCAGTACCTGACGCGGGTGATGGCGGAGTTTGCCGGAGCGAAGGTGGGGATGGTGACGGTGCCGTACATCGGCCGCGCCGGGGAAAAGCCGAGCGAGCGGACGGTGTGGAGCAAGCTGGAGGCGCTGGGCATTGCGACGGATTTTTTTGCGGGCGTGCTGACGGCGCGGAAGATCGAAGGCGGCATTCACTTCGGGCTTGGGTCGACGCTGGCGTTTAGCGGTGAGTCGCTCGACTCCATCGGCGGGCTGGAGCCGTTGCTGGAATATCTTGCCGACGATTACGAGCTGGGCGTACGCATTGCGCGTGCCGGGTATGAAGTGGTGCTGGCGAATGAAGTTGTCGAGACGGCGGTGCCGAAGTATGGTCTGCGCGGCTTCTGGGACCATCAGATGCGCTGGATGCGGTCGACGCGGGATTCGCGCAAGGCGGGCTATGCCGGGCTGGTGTTTACGTACGCGCTGCCGTGGGCGCTGCTGAATTGCGTGGCCAGTGGGTTTACGCTGTGGAGTTTTTCGCTGCTGAGCCTGGTCTGCGTGGCGCGGGAGGCGGTGGCGCTGACCGTGGGCGTGGGTGTTCTGCGCGATGGACAGGTGTTGCGCGATCTGTGGCTGTTGCCGGTGCGGGATTTTGTGAGCCTGCTGCTGTGGGCGTGGAGCTACGCGAACAATATTGTGGTGTGGCGCGGGGAGCGGTTCCGGTTGAAGGATGGGCGGATCTCCAGGGCTTAAGGCCCGGGGCTAAAGCCCCCTTTCAAGCAGTCATATTCAGGGGCCTAAAGGCCCCTGCTCCCTCCGATCGTCGCTGCGCGACGATGTTCAGTGCGCGATTTCTACTATTTTGCTGGCTGGTTGCTGAGAATCTGATGGCCGCCGCTGGTGGCGATGATATACACGTTGCCAAGCGAAGGCAGCGGGCGTGTGGTGTCGGTTGGATCATTCCACATAAAGATGCGTTGCGGACCCTGCCACTTGGCGGCGAGGCTTTGTGCGTCTTCGAATATCGGTGGGGCGTCGGGGAAGAAGCTGCCGTACCAGAGGTTGGAGCTGCGGCCGTCGACGATGTGGATATCGCTGAGATGGAGGTAGAAACCGAGCGTGCTGCCGCTCTCGTACTCGCCATGGATGGCGATGATGTCCTGCGGCGTGGGATGCTGGGCGGCGATGGCGTCGGCTAATTTTTTTGACCCGAGGACGGTATTGAAGGTGCCGAGGGCGATCTGCGCGGCGAGCAGAAACACAATCATCATGCCAAAGAGAAATGTGTTGCCTTGTGCGGCTTTGTTGCGGCGGTGCGCGATGAAGTTGCCGAGGGAGCCGACGCCCAGTGCGAGTGCGGTGAGCAGGAGTGGAAGGCGAAACATGCCGAGAGCCTGCGCGTTGAGGTCGAGGAAGTGGCCGAGGGAGAGCGCGTAGTTGGCTGGGTTCTGCGCGAGGAGTGACGCGAGATTGGTTTGGGGGCCGGGCGCTTTGGTGAGCAGGAGAAATCCGCCGATTGCGATGGCGGCGAACATCCCCATAAAGAAGATGAGGCGTGCGATGCGCCGGCCTCTCTGCTTTTCCGGTGCGTGGTCTTCCTGCGTGAGCCAGTTGCCGATTAATAGTGCGAGCGCGGGCAGAGCGGGCAGGGCGTAGTACTCCTGCCGCGTGGAGAAGCTGAAGAAGAGCATGACGAACGCGGCCCATACGAGCAGCAGCAGGCGGGTATTGTCCGGGCGCGAGCGCTTCCGCATCCACGAGATGCCGTGCGCGAGAAGAAATATACTCCACGGGGCGAGCCAGACGAATAGAAGTCCCCAGAAGAGGTAGAGAGGAACGGTGTCGTAGTCGCGGGGGACGCGGAGGTTGAGATAGCGGAGGAGATGTTCGTTGACGAAGTAGAACCAGAACCAGCCGTGGACGTTGCCGGGGGTGGGTTGCGGGACGGTGAAGGGCCAGTGGGTGAAGCTGACGCCGGCGATGTGGCCTTGTGTTGGATTACGCAGGCCGGCGAGGATGTGCCACGGGGCGGCGATGACGACGAAGACGAATGCGCTGAGCGCGAGATGCAATTGCCGCAGGCGTGTGATGGTTCCGCGCAGGCCACGGGTGATGAGCAGATAGATGAGGGCGATGCCGAGGGGGAAGACGATGCCGATCAGGCCTTTGGTTAAAACATTGAGTGCGCAACACGCGGCGAAGAGCATGCAATCTTTTTGTGTGACGGCTTCATCCTGCTCAATGCGCCAAAGAGCAAAAATACTGAGTGTGATCCAGAGGCAGACGAGCACGTCTGGAATCAGGAAGCGGGTGTAGATGAAGCAGCCGGGGGTGGTGGCGAGGACCATGGCGGCGTAGAAGCCGGTGCGTTCGGAGAATGCGCGGCGGCCGAAGCGATAGACGGCGAGCAGCAATGCCAACATGCCGAGGGCGAGTGGAAGGCGGGCGGCCCAGACGTGCGGGCCGAAGAGTTTGAAGCTGGCGGCCATGCTCCAGTAGAGGACGGGCGCCTTTTCGAGGTAACGGATGCCGTTGGCGTAGAGGGTGACCCAGTCGTGCCGCTGTACCATCTCGCGGGCGACTTCGGCGTGGACGGAGTCGGCGTCGTCCATGAGCGGTGGCGTGAAGAGGGTGAAGCTGGCGTAGAGCAGCAGCCATGTGGCGAACAGGGTGAGCAGGTGGCGGCGGGCTGTCGAGAGAGTTTCCACGCTGGATAGAAGTGTATCTGGACGGGATGGGTAGAATGGATGGCGATGGCTGCACTGACACAAATAGATGGGCTGGGCGCGCCGCCGGCCGCGGAGATGATCTTCGACGACTGGTATCCGGCGGTGCGTTCTGCGGGGCTGCGCGGCAAAAAGATGACGAAGGCGCTGCTGCTGGGCGTGCCGCTGGTGCTGGGACGCAAGAAGGACGGTAGCGTCTTTGCCTTGCGCGATCTGTGTCCGCACCGCGGGATCCCGCTCTCGGCGGGATGGTTTGATGGCGAGCATGTGACCTGCAAGTACCACGGCTGGAGCTTTGAGCCGGGCACGGGGCAGTGTGCGGAGATTCCTTCGCTGACGAGCAGCGACACGCTGGATTGCAGCAAGATCTATGCGACGGCGTATCCGTGCGTGGAGCGGGACGGGTATGCGTGGGTTTTTATTCCATCGCCGGGCAGCGGGCGTCTTGCGAGTGGGGCGGAGCTACCGGCTGTGCCGGAGCTGCCGAAGTTTGGCGCGCGTTTCCGTTCGGCGCACATCAGCGCGAATCTGCCGTGCAATGTGGACCACGGGATCATCGGGCTGATGGACCCGGCGCATGGGCCGTTCGTGCACCAGTCTTGGTGGTGGCGGAGCGGTGGCAGCATCCACGAAAAGGCGAAGAACTTCGAGCCGATACCGGGCGGGTTTCGTATGTCAGCGCATGCGCCTTCGGGCAACAGCGCGCCATACAAGATACTGGACAAGCCGGTGACGACGATCGATTTCGTTCTGCCGAACCGCCGCTACGAGACGATCCGCGCGGGGAAGCGCTGGTTCGCGAGCATCACGACGGTGACACCGGTTACGCCGACGACGTGCCGCATCGATGTGTACGCCGCGTGGAACATTTTGTACTGGGTGCCGTTCGTGACGCCGATCGTGAAATTTTTCGGCAACATGTTCGTTGGGCAGGATGCGCAGACGATGGTGGAGCAGGCGGAGGGTCTGCGGTTCCATCCCGGGCTGATGCTGATCGACGATGCGGACAAGCCGGCGAAGTGGTACTTCGCGCTGAAGGCGGCACGGCTGGCGGGGACGGATGAGAATCCGTTGAGCGGGCCGGTGACTTTACGGTGGCGCAGTTAATTTTATTGGACGCGCTTTGCGCGTGGAGCTCGCGTTGCTCGCAGAAACAAGAACATACCTCAGGGGCTAAAGCCCGGTTCTGTGGTGGGTTGCAATGTCCAGGCTAAAGCCTGGACCTACCTCAGAAGCAAGAGCACTGTACTCATCCGAAGATCATGCAATCGGCAGGTACGCCTTTGCCGTAGCCGTGTAGCCGGCGGCGGTGCTGCCGGAGAGTGTCATCAGCGTTGTGCCGTCCTCTTCGGTTGAGTAGACGCGGTCGGAAGCGTTGGTGGTTGGGTTTGTTCCTTCGCTGGAATAGGGGCTGACGGTTGTGGCCAATGTGTTGACCAGCGTCTGGTCGAAGAAGAATTGCATGGTGTTGGTGCCGTCTGTATCGGTCGAGTTGTAGGTAGAGCGCAGGCGCAGGTGGATGTGGTTGGTGCGACCGGAGTACCAGCCGGGGATGATGGTGGTGAACTGCACCATGCCGTTTGCATCGGTCAACTGATAGCCGCGGAGCCAGCTTTCGCTGGTCGTGGACTCCGCGCTTTCAGCTGAGTAGACGCCGCTGGCGTTGCATTGCCAGATGTCGACCTGAACGCCCTGCATCGCGGCACAGCCGTTCTCGGAGTCGTACACATAGAGTGTCAGCGTGAGCGGTACACCGGTCTGTGTGCTGGTGCCGTCGAGGTTCGAGAGGATGTTGCTGCGCTCGTAGCCCGTGGCGCTGTCGTCCACGAAGTATGGGCCTTCTTCGCCTTCCAGGCTCTCGCTGCATGCGACGGTTGAGCCAGTCACGGTTACGGTCACAGTGCTCGACGTGCTTGCGGCATAGGTGCTGTCTCCGCTGTAGACCGCCTTCAATGATTCTGTTCCGGCGCTGCTGAAGCTGGCAGCTATGGTCGCCGTTCCCGAACTCAGGGTGGCGCTGCCCAGCGACGTGGAACCGTTGTAGAAGGTTACGGTACCTGTCGCGGACGACGGCGAGACGGTTGCGGTGAGCGTGATGCTGGTTCCCGTGGTCGTTGATGTTGCGGATGGGGTCAGAGTGGTTGCAGTGGTTGTGGTTCCAGTTGCATTTGTGCCGGCGCTGAGGGCTCCGCCTGCTCCGCAGCCCGTCAGTGTGGCCAGCGCAGTCATGCTGAGCATGCGGAGTGCGGCGCGGCGGTCCAGTGCTGGAAGCCAGTCATGCGGATCGAACTCGTCATCACGATCTGCGACTAACTGGAAAAAATGTTTGGCTGCGCTCAACGTGTGGCTCCCGGTGATTCAGATTGTTCTGCACCGGTAGACGCGCATCACGCTTGCCTGGGTTACAGGCTGTCTGGATTTTGTGTGTATTGGATGGGTGCTGCGCGCGATGTTGTTTGGCTTTCCGGTTAGGAAGCCTTATGCTGCGCGGCTGGTGAGGATTCGTCGGGGTTCTTCGCCTTCGGCTCAGAATGACACTTTTTAAATTCTACTTTCTCAAAAAAAACTAAAAGCTGGGCACGCCTTCTTCGACGACAAGCTCTTCGACGGCGATGTTAAGCAGGTGGCCGAGTTTTTTGTAGCCTGCTTTCCACTCCGCGGTCCAGCTTTCGCCGCCGGCACCGCGACGCAGCAGGTCGTTCCAGATGTTCTGGGCCTGCCAAAAGGTTAATTCAAAGGGCAGGCGGCGGAGATGGTCGGCGAGGTCGGTGGCGTTCTGCAGGCTGATGAGCGATTCGCGTTCGCCGGCTGTTTCCTCCAGCAGGATCATGGCACGCTTCATGCGCTGGTCTGCGGCGTAGGCCAGAACGGTCTCGTCGAGCAGGATGTGGTCGCTCATGGCGCGGTCAAGCAGCATCTGGAAGTTTTCGCCGTCGAAGAACTCACCGGTGATGGCGGAGCGCAGGCCGGCGTTCAATGCAAAGCCGGCGGCCAGTACGAGCGCGGGCGGCTTGGGCATGCCGCTCTCGGTGAGGAAGTGCAGCAGGGAGGCGTGGTCCTCGTAGATGGTGCGCATGCTGGTTTCCATCTCGGAGAGCGTGGCGTCCAGGATGGTGCGCAGGATGCGGTGCTGCTCGTCGGCGAAGAGGGATGTGAGGGAGTAGGCGGTCTCGCCGAAGTAACGGTCGATGAGGCGGATGATCTCGGGAAGGTTGGCGCGGCGGATGGCGGCGCGCACATCGACCGCGAACTTGTCGAAGGCGACGGCGTCTTCCGGCGTGTAGCGCTTCACGGCGGCGGAGAGGTTCTGGTCGCCGAGATGCAGCACGGCGAAGCAGACCTCTTCGGTCTCCTCGGTGATGCGGGAGTGGATGCGCGCGCGGCCCATGGCGACGCGGCCACGGCCGGAGTTGAAGACCTCGTGGGAGATGCGGCGCACGTTGAAGCAGAAGATGCGGCCCTCCTCCGGATAGCTGCGGAAGATGGAACTGATAGCGTAGTGCGCGCCGACTTTTTCAAGGTCAATGAACTGCGTCTGCACGTAGCGCTTGTAGACTTCGGCGCCGTCGCCGATCTCGGGGATATTGCTCTTGGCGTTGCTAAGGATGCCCAGGAACTTTGCTTCCAGTGCATCGCCTTCGCCGTCGAAGAGCTTCCTTGCGAGTTGCAGCACGCGGCCGGCGTAGCCGATGATCTGGACGGTCTCGATGCCGGAGATCTCGTCAAAGAACCAGCCGCAGCTGGTGTACATGAGCTGGGTGTGGCGCTCGAGTTCGAGTAGTTCCAGAACACGAACGCGCTCCTCGGGCGTGAGCGTGCGGGTGGCATGCGCGGCGAAGAATTTTGTGGTGGCCGCGGTGGAGCGGTCCAGGATGACGTCGATATAGGCGTCGCGCGCAGCCCACAGGTCTTTCAGCAGCGGCGCGGCAACAGCTTCCGCAAGCGGCGCAGTGGCATCGCGGAGATAGTCGAGCGCTTCGCGCAAGGGGCCGCGCCACTCCTGGTTCCAGCCGGGTTTGCCGCCGTTGCAGCCGCAGTTGGAGCGCCAGCGTTCGACGCCGTGTGAGCAGCTCCATGATGTGTTCTCTTCGACTTCGGCCTCCCACTGCGGGGGGAAGCGTTCGAGGAACTCGCCGTAGTTGGTGAGGCGCGCGAGCTTCTCATCTTCGATGTAGTGCAGAGCGTAGGAGAGCGCCATCTCGCCGTGGCGATGGTGGTGGCCGTAGCTCTCGCCATCGGTGCCGACGTGCGCGAGTTCGGCTTTTTCGGGATGCTCAGGGTTGATGACGTCGTGAAAGCCGGCGGTGAGGCGGCGCGCAAAGTCTTCACCGGAGTTCAGCAGGGCTTCAAAGGCGATGGCGCGCGAGGCGGGGCCGTCATAGAAGAAGACGGCGATGCTGCGGCCATCGTTGAGTGGCACGGTGTAGGGATGGGTGGGGTCGACGGTTGCGTCGGGTGTGCCGATCCAGCCACCTTCCGCAGCGCCTGCGGCGAGAGAGCCGGTGAGCGAGGCGGCGTCCGTACTCGAGTGCTGTTTGTGGCGGATGCGCGCGCACTGCAGCGGCGCGAGCACAGTGAACTTGATGCCCTCCTGCGCGAGAAGGTCGAGGACGTTGCGATTGACGGCGGTCTCGGCGAGCCACATGCCTTCGGGCTTGCGGCCGAAGCGGGACTCGAAGTCGGCGATGCCCCAGCGGATCTGGGTGCGGGCGTCGCGCTCGTCGGCGAGCGGCATGATGATGTGGTTGTAGACCTGTGCCATCGCGGAGCCGTGGCCGCCGTAGCGGTGCTGGCTGGTGATGTCCGCTTCCAGGATCATGCGGTAGGTGCGCGGCGCGAAGTCGGCGAGCCAGCTGAGCAGCGTGGGGCCGAAGTTGTAGCTCATGCGCGAGTAGTTGTTCACGATGCGCACGATCTCGTTTTCGAGATTCACGATGCGCGATGCGCCGTTGGGGGCGTAACACTCGGCGGTGATGCGGTCGTTCCAGTCATGGTAGGGCGCAGCGGATTCCTGCACCTCGATGGTCTCGAGCCAGGGGTTCTCACGCGGCGGCTGGTAGAAGTGGCCATGCACGCAGACGAAGCGCTCCGGGCCGGGGCCGGCCGGCGGCGGGTCCATGCGGAAGGCTTTGCGCACGCGGGATTCATTCAACGGCGGGCCAAGATCTCTGGAGATGGGCTTCGGCATGAGTCCTTTCGCGGCGAACAGACTTCTACTTGGATTCAATTCTACTGGTGCGCGTTATTTGGCCGGTTTGGCGAGGTCGCAGGCGCGCCAGAGGTACCAACTGGCGATGGAGCGCCAGACTCCCCACTTTTTGGCGCGTTTGTTCATGATGTCCGGCTTGGGCAGGAGGTCTGGGGTGACTTTCTGGGTGGGTTTGAGGCCGAGGTAGGTGAGGGCGAAGCCTTTGCGGACGCCGTAGTCGCCGACGGGGAAGACGTCTGGGCGGCCGAGGCGGAAGATGAGGAACATCTCGACCGTCCAGCGGCCGATGCCGCGGACGGAGGTAAGCCGCTCGATGAGGGCTTCGTCGGACATTTTGCGGGCCTGGGCGAGGGTGGGGACGGTTCCGTCCAGTGTTTTGGCGGCCAGGTCGCGGAGGGCGAGCAGCTTGTTCTGCGAGAGCCCGGCGGCGCGGAGCTGGTCGTTGGGGCAGTCGAGGATGTGCTGCGGCTCGGGGTGGTTGCCGATACCGCAGACGGGATGAAAGCTCTCCAGCATGCGGCGGTGGATGGTGGCGGCGGCCTTGCCGTGGAGCTGCTGGTAGATGATGGACTCGACCAGGGCCTCAAACGGCGACTGCGTGCCGGCCAGCTTGAGCGAGAATGGGCCGGCTTTGGCGATGAGTTTGCCGAGTTTGGGGTCGGCGGCGGCGAGTTCGCGGCAGGCGAGCGCGGCATCGTAGGTTGGTTTGCGGGTGCGGGCAGGGTGCATGTGCAGTAGAGTACCGCAATGCGGGCGAGGCCTTGTGGTGTGCGCTAATCGGCAGGTGGGAAGTAGGACCAGAATGGTTTGAGTTATCGCAGTAGATTCTGGAGTGGATGCATTAGAAATTGTGCGGTTTTGGCTCTGTTCACAATGCAGTTGCACTAGATGTTGTGGTTCCTGTAAAAGCATGGCTGCTGTTGCAGGAATGCTTCGTAAAATTTTGGACACGCGTGGATGCATGTTGAGGCAAACAGGGAATTTCTGCTGCTATACTTTTATTTCTAAAGGCACTTTCAGTATGCGTGTGTTGATGCACGCTCCAATTTGCAGATAACCGCACCACCATCCGCAGCACCTACTAACCTTTTTTTGTAACGCAGAGGAAGCAGGAACGCACTCATGGCGCAAGTATTTGACCGCAGTTCGAACGCGCTGGCTCGTGGGAGCCTGGTCCTTACGGGACTGATCGTGATCGCGCTGGCGGTGACATTGAACAGTTTGCAGCGCTCGCCATGGGTGACGCGCCAGGGGCAGCGCGCCGAACAGCCGGTGCCGTTCAGCCATAAGCACCATGTGGAGGGGCTCGGCCTGCAGTGCCAGTACTGCCATACGTCGGTAGAGAAGTCGAGCTATGCGGGCATACCGCCGACGAAGACCTGCATCAACTGCCACTCGCAGATATGGACGAACGCCAGCCTGCTGGAGCCGGTGCGTGAGAGCTGGGCGACGGGGCAATCCATCAACTGGATCCGCGTGCACGATCTGCCGGACTACGTTTTCTTCAATCATGAGATCCATGTGAACAAGGGCATCGGTTGCGCCAGTTGCCATGGGCGCGTGGACGAGATGCCCATCATGTACGAAGAGAATTCGCTGCAGATGGAGTGGTGTTTGAACTGCCATCGCGACCCGGGCAAAAACCTGCGGCCTACGAGCGAGATCTACAACATGGCATGGGCGGGCCCATCGAGCGACAAGCCGGTGTGGTGCGGAAACAACGGCAAGACGGGTGTTCCGACGGCGCAGACGGTGAACTGCACGACGACCGAGCCGAAGAATCCGCTGATTACGATGCTGCAATCCGGTTCGGGTGACCAGAGGTCCAATGGCGGCTCCGGCACGCATATCAGTCCGCACACCATTACCGGCGGCGACCAGACGGTGAGCGATATGCCTGCGGCAGGCACGCTGCAGATCGACTTGCCGGTGAGCTATACGAAGTTCACCAGCCAGACGGACCTGGGTGCGTATCTGACGCAGCAGTACCATATCCGTCCGCCGGACAATCTCGTGAGCTGCGAGGTTTGCCATAGATGAGCACTGCGCGACCGAATGATTTTGTAGAGGCAGGTTTGATGGACACGACGCAACCGCAGATTGTCGAAAGCATTGCACCGGCTCCGCCGAAGAAGATGACGCTTGCGGAAGTGCGCGCGTCGCTCGACGGCAAGACGGGCAAGCGCTTCTGGAAGAACCTGGACGAACTTGCCGCGACGCCAGCGTTCCATGCGCTGATGGAAGAAGAGTTCCCGAAGCAGGGCATGGGCGGCGTTGGCGAGTGGGTGGATTCGGTCTCGCGCCGCGGATTTTTGAAGGTGATGGGCGCTTCGTTTGCGCTTGCTGGGCTGGCTGGCTGCACCAAGCAGCCGGATGAGCCGATCTATCCGTATGTGAAGCAGCCGGAGGACCTGATCCTCGGCAAGCCGATGTTCTTCGCGACGGTGCATCCGTTCCCAACGGGCGCAGTGCCGGTGCTGGTGAAGTCGGACGCGTTCCGGCCGATCAAGATCGAAGGCAATCCCGAGCATCCGATGTCGAAGGGCAAGTCGGACGCGATGACGCAGGCGACGCTGCTGAGTCTTTACGATCCGGACCGCTCGCAGCATGTGATGCATCGCGGCGAGACCAGTGATTACACGACATTCCAGAACGACTTCGTCTCCTTGATGGCGACGAAGAAGGGAAGCGGCGCGGGCGTCTACTTCCTGAGTGAGACGATCACCTCGCCGACGCTGGCGGGCCAGTGGAAGCAGGTGCAAGCGCTGTATCCGCAGGCCAAGCTGGTGCAGTATGACGCGGTGAACCGCGATGCGGCGATGATGGCTTCCAGGGCCGTCTTCGGCGATTATTTAGACGCGCAGTACAAGCTGGACGATGCCGATGTGATCCTCTCGCTCGATGCAGACTTCCTTTCGGGCATCGCGCATCCGGGCTTCCTGCCGCTGGCTGCGAGCTATGCGAAGCGGCATCGCTATACCGCAGGCGAGACGATGAACCGGCTGTATGTCGTCGAGAGCATGCCGACGGTGACGGGCTTCAAGGCAGAGCACAGGCTCGGGCTGAAGCCGAGCGATATGGCTGGCTTTGCGTCCGCGCTTGCAGGGAATGGTAGCTACGCGACTCCTGCGGCACAGGCGTTTGCAACGGCATTGATGGCCGATCTGAAGAAGAGTACAGGCCGCTGCGTGGTGATTCCGGGTGAACAGGCTCCGGCTTCTGTACACGCTGCTGCTGCGCTGTTGAATGCGCAACTGGGCGCGGTGGGCAAGACGGTGGTCTACACCGAGACGGTGAATCCGCTGCCGACGATCCAGGGCGATGATCTGAAGGCGCTGGTTGCCGACATGAACGCGGGCAAGGTTGAGATGCTGGTAATGCTCGGCGTGAATCCTGTGTATGACGCGCCTGCCGATCTGAATTTTGCCGACGCGCTTGCGAAGGTGCCGAAGACCATGCACCTTGGCATGTACTTTGACGAGACGGCTGAGCTTGCCCGCTGGCACGTCAACAAGGCGCACTACCTGGAGACATGGTCCGACGCGCGCGCGTATGACGGCACGCTTTCGGTGGTGCAGCCGATGATCGATCCGCTGTATGACGGCAAGACGGCGCACGATATCTTCCAGGCACTACTGAGCGACACGCCGCAGTCCACGATGTCTGCGGTGCGTGCGAACGCGAAGCTTACGGATGAAGCGGCATGGCGCAAGGCGCTGCACGCGGGCTGGGTGGATGGAACGGCGTTTGCGCCGAAGAGTGTGTCTGCGAAGGCGGCATCATTCGGCGCGCCTACTGCTGGTGGCCTCGAGATTTCGTTCAAGCCGGATACGGGTCTTTATGATGGCCGCTTCGCGAACATCGGCTGGCTACAGGAGACGCCGCGGCAGGTGACGAGCCTCTCGTGGGACAACGCGGCGCTGATGTCGCTTGAGACGATGTCTGCGTTGCAGCTCGATGAGAACAGCATTGTGGAGATTGCGCTGAATGGCCGCACCATCAAGGCCGGTGCGCTGATGGTTCCGGGACATCCCGACAATGCGATCACTGTGCATCTCGGCAGTGGACACCGCACCGGCGGGCGCGTGGCCGCGGGCGTGGGCTTCAATGCGTACCTGATCCGCACCAGCGATGCGCCGTATTATGCCGCGGGCGCCACGGCCAAGAAGGTAGATGGCATCTACGATCTCTGCGTGACCAAGGTGCATAACATCGAGCACCGCGATGCGTTCGCGCAGCACGATCTTGAGAAGCCGGAGTCGGACAAGGAAGGCGTCTACTCGCTCGCCGGACATGAGGCGATGGAGCGGTCGATCATCCGCTATGCGACGCTTGCCGAGGTCATCGAGAACCCGAACTTTGCGCATGAAGGCGGCGCGAGCGGAACGCTGATCAATAAAGTCGGCTATGCCGCGCAGGGCGAGAAGCAGGGTGATGACGAGACGTTCTTCCCGACGGCGTGGAACTACAAGAAGCCGGAGGCTTCGACCGGCGGAGCGACGATCCAGAACGCGTGGGGCATGGCGATCGACCTAAACTCGTGCGTCGGCTGCAACGCCTGCATCGTGAGCTGCTATGCGGAGAACAATATTCCCGTGGTCGGCCGCGAGCAGGTGAAGATCGGCCGCAATATGCAGTGGATCCGCATCGACACGTACTTTGAAGGCGATCTGCACGCGCCCAAGGCGCACTTCCAGCCGATGACGTGCCAGCACTGCGAGAACGCGGGCTGCGAGCAGGTCTGCCCGGTGGGCGCCACGGTGCATACGCCGGAAGGCATCAACACGATGGTGTACAACCGCTGCGTGGGCACGCGGTATTGCTCGAACAACTGCCCGTACAAGGTGCGCCGCTTCAATTTCCTGCTGTACTCGGACTACGAGACGGAGAGCCTGAAGTTCATGCGCAATCCTGACGTCTCGGTGCGTTCGCGCGGCGTGATGGAGAAGTGCAGCTACTGCATCCAGCGCGTGGAAGCCGTGAAGATCGAAGCTGACAAGGAAAACCGCGCGATCCGCGATGGCGAGATCGTGACGGCATGCCAGCAGGCCTGCCCGACAGACGCCATCTCCTTCGGCAACATCAATGACCCGAACAGCGCCGTGGCAAAACGCAAGGCCGCTGAGCGCGACTACCAGGTGCTGGCCGACCTGAACTATCGTCCGCGTACGACCTACACGGCCGGCGTGATCAACCCGAATCCGGAGCTCGCATAATGGCGACGAAACCCACTACTGTCGACCCGATGATCGACCCGAAGACCGGTGAATACGCGGTCATCGCGCCGGGGCAGACGTTCCTCTCCGTCACGGAGAAGATCGGCGGCGTTGTACTCACGTCGAAGACGCCGCTTGGCTGGTTCGGCGGCATCATGTTCGCCGCCGGCGTCGCATCGCTGGTGATGATCGCCGTCACCTGGCTGGTGCTGAAGGGCGTCGGCATCTGGGGCGTTACCATGCCGGGCGCATGGGGCTTCGCGATCATCAACTTCGTCTGGTGGATCGGTATCGGCCACGCCGGCACGCTGATCTCGGCGATCCTTCTGCTGTTCAAGCAGACGTGGCGCAACTCCATCAACCGCTTCGCGGAAGCGATGACGATCTTCGCCGTGGTCTGCGCGGGCATGTTCCCGCTGATCCACGTTGGCCGGCCGTGGCTGGGTTACTGGCTCTTCCCGTACCCGAACACGATGAACATCTGGCCGCAGTTCCGTTCGCCGCTGGCGTGGGACGTCTTCGCGGTCTCGACGTATGCGTCGATCTCGATCGTCTTCTGGTACATCGGCATGATCCCGGACTTCGGCACGCTGCGCGATCGCGCGACGCTGCCGTTCGCGAAGTGGTTCTACGGCATACTTTCGCTGGGCTGGCGCGGGTCTACCCGCCACTGGATGCGGTATGAGACGGCGTCGCTGCTGCTGGCCGGTCTTTCCACGCCGCTGGTGCTCTCGGTGCACACCGTCATCAGCTTCGACTTCGCAGTGGCCGCGCTGGCGGGCTGGCATACGACGATCTTCCCGCCGTACTTCGTCGCGGGCGCAATTTATTCCGGTTTTGCCATGGTGCTGACGCTGGCGATCCCGATCCGCAAGTTCTACCACATGGAAGCGCTGGTGACGGAGCGACATCTCGACAACATGGCGAAGGTCATGCTCGGGACTGGTCTGATCGTGGCGTACGGCTACGGCATGGAGGTCTTCATGTCGTGGTATTCGGCGAGCCACTGGGAGTTCTTCATGATGTGGAACCGCATGTTCGGCCCGATGGGCTGGGCGTACTGGGTGCTCATCCTGACGAACATCACCATCCCGCTGACGTCGCTGTGGTCGCGCAAGCTGCGTGTGAATGTACTCTACCTGTTCATACTTTCCATCATCGTGAACATCGGCATGTGGTTTGAGCGCTTCGTGATCGTTGTGACCTCTCTGTACCGCGATTACCTGCCGTCGAGCTGGGGCACGTACCGCGCCACGAAGTGGGACTACATGCTCTTTATCGGAACGTGGGGACTGTTCACCACGCTCTTCCTTCTCTTCGTCCGCTTCCTGCCGATGATCCCGATGTCTGAGATCCGCATGATGCTGCCGCAGACGAAGATCGAACGCGGCGGTCCGGACGCCGAAACCGTGATTGAGGAGACCGTCTAATGCCTGTCCGCGAAGGAATCTACGGCTTGCTGGCGGAGTTCGACACGCCCACCGCGCTGGTGCACGCGACGGAAGCGGCGCGCGCCGCGGGCTATCGCCGCATGGACTGCTACACGCCGTATCCGGTGGAGGAGTGCGCGACCGCGCTCGACTTCCACAAGAACCGCGTGCCGCTGCTCTGCCTGCTGGGCGGCATCTTTGGTTTGCTCACGGCGTTCCTGATGGAGACATGGATCTCGGTGTGGAGCTATCCGCTGAACATTGCGGGCCGTCCGCTCTTCAGCTGGCCGGCGTTCATCATTCCGGCTTATGAGTGGACGATCCTGTTTGCCGGCTTCTCGGCCGCGCTGGGCATGATCGCGTTGAACGGCATGCCGCAGCTTTATCATCCGGTCTTCAATGCGCCGAACTTCCGCAACGGCGCGACAACCGATAAATTTTTTCTCTGCCTTGAGGCGGATGATCCGCGCTTTGACCTTGGCGGAACGCGTGTCTTCCTTGAGCAGCAGAAGCCCATCTCCGTAGTGGAGGTCAACCACTAATGGAGAAGCAGGGGCTAGGGGTTAGGGGACAGGGATTAGGGATGCTCAAGCTGAACAAAGTGGCGCTGCTCGGCATTCTTGCCTTTACCGGCGTACTCGCCGGCTGCCGCCAGGACATGCAGGACCAGCCGAAGTTCTTTCCGCAGCGCGGCACGACTTTCTATGCGGATGGCCGCTCCGTGCGTCCGCAGGTGGAAGGCACGGTGGCCCGCGGTCAGTTGCATGAGGACACGTACTTCTACACCGGCATGGTGGCCGGCAAAGAGGGCGACATGATGCCCTTTCCCGTCACGATGGATGTGCTGGAGCGCGGGCAGGAGAGATTCAATGTTTACTGCTCTGCCTGCCACTCGCGCGTGGGTAACGGCGCGGGCATGATCGTGCAGCGCGGCTACAAGCCTGCAGGCAACTTCCACGATGCGCGCCTGATGGCTGCGCCGCTGGGCCATTTCTTCAACGTGATGACCAACGGCTATGGCGCGATGCCGGACTATGCCGCGCAGATGACGCCGGCCGAGCGCTGGGCCGTGGCGGCATACATCCGCGCACTGCAGCTTTCGCAGGATGCGAAGCCGACGGATGCGGCAGCGGGTGCGCATGCGGAGCAGCTTTCGGACATCGCGCAGCGTGAAGGACTGCCCGCGACGTTTGCCGATGAGTGGACGCTGCCGGCGACGGCGGTCTACGGCACGCCGGACGGCAAGGACGATGCGATTCCGGCGATTGCAACACCGGCTGCAAAGTAGTCGTAAAAGTTTGAGCAGCACAAAAGTTTTGCTTCAAGGATGAAGGCCAGACAAAGCATGGCAAACGTACACGAACACGATCACCACCATCACGGCCCACGGCCGATGCCGGCGTCGCTTGCCGCGCCCGAGATCGTCTCGGCGTGGCGTACGCGCTTCCTCATCCTCGCGGCCGTTACCGGCGTGATATCGCTGCTGGCATTCGGCTTTACGCACGAAGGCCGCAACCATCTGCTGCGCGCCTACCTGATGGGCTACATGACCTGCTTCGGCTTTGCCGGGGGCGGTCTTGTGCTGCTGATGCTGCAGCATGTGACGGGCGGCAAGTGGGGCCTGCTGCTGCGCCGTCCGCTGGAGGCGATGACGCGCACGCTGCCGCTGGTGGCGCTCTTCTTTGTTCCGATCGCGCTGCTGTGGAAGCACCTGTACCAGTGGGCGCTGTATCCCACGCGCGAAGCCGTGGCTGCCGCGCTCGCGAACCATGAGATCGACCTGGAGCATGCGCTGGTGCTCAACGCCAAGCGATCCATGCTGAGCCCGCTGCACACCGGCATCATCACCATCATCATCTTCGCCGTGCTGCTGATCTTTGTGTACTTCCTGAACAAATGGTCGCTACAGCGCGATGCCGATCCGGAGAAGAACACGCAGGCGAGCTACGACCGCTGGCGCACGAAGTTCGAGAACCTCTCCGGCCCGGGGATCTTCATCTACGTCGTTCTAATGACCGCCGGCGCTATCTGCTGGATCAAGTCGCTGGATGTTACCTGGTACTCGTCGATCTGGGGTTTGCAGTTCCTGGTCGCGCAGGGCTACTCCGTGCTGGCGCTCGGCATTCTCACTGTCATCAAGCTCTCGAAGTTCGAGCCGATGAAGACCTTCCTGCGCAAGACGGAGCAGCACGACCTGGGCAAGCTGGCCTTCGCCTTCGTGATGCTGAACATCTACCTCTGCTTCGCGGAGTTCCTCATCATCTGGTCGGGCAACGTGCCGGACGAGATCCCGTGGTATCTGCACCGCATTTACGGCGGCTGGTGGACCATCTGCTCGCTGGATTTTATCTGCCACTGGGTGATCCCGTTCTGCCTGCTGCTCTCGCGCGATCTGAAGCGCAACAAGACCAAGATGGTGTGGCTCGCGAGCTTCATGATCTTCGCCCGCTGCGTGGACATGTTCTGGCTGATCGAGCCGAACTTCAACGACGCCATGGGCAATCTGCACATCAAGGGAAATATCGGCATCCTCGCCTACATCACGGTCCCGCTGTGCGTGATGTCGGTGTGGGCCGCGTACTACCTTACCCAGCTCAAGGCGCGGCCGCTGATTGCGATCAACGACCCGCACGTGGAAGAGATACTGGAGCCTGAACATGCACATTAACGATCACAACGAGCACGATCCGAAGCACGTGAAGGATTCGGAGCACCCGGGGTACGAGCTCACCGACATCAACGTCGGCGGCATCATCGTCTTCCTCGCCGGGCTCGCGGGGTCCGTGCTGGTCTTCTTCGTCTTCTGCTTCGGCATGGGCAAGGTGATCAACGACGCGCTGAAGAAGCAGGATGGGCCGGCCGACCGCTGGCACCAGCAGCCGGCGATGGACGGCAACCGGCTTCCGAACGGCAAGCTGGATAACCTGGCCAGCAATCCGAGGATCGAGCAGCAGCAGCTGCAGGCGATGACCTCGGAGTTTCCGCAACCGCGGCTTGAGACCGACGATGGCAACCAGGACATCACCGATTTGCACGCGCGCGAGGACCTTCTGCTGGACCACTACAGCATTGTGGACGGCAAGCCGGGGGCTATCAGAATCCCCATTGAGCGTGCGATGGAGCTGATCGCAGAACGCGGTCTGCCTACGGCACCGCAGGCGGCAGCGTCCGTTCAGATGGCGGGAGACAAGGTACCGGTGATCCATGCGCCGCTGACCAACGGGTTTGCGCGGACGGGGTATGAGCTGGATGCGATGGAAGCCCGCGAGCAGAAGATGAAGTATGCGGATGCAGGGAATTAAAAGCAGGGATTAGGGAACAGGGAATAGGGGTTAGGAAATGCAGAGCTTGAGCACAATGCGGATGAAGGGTACGGCGAAGAGGATTCGCCGCGTCGCGTGCGCGCTAATGCTTGCCGGCACATTTGCGTCCGCTTCCGCACAGGTCTCGAGCTATGGCGACAAGTCCATGGGCGATCAGCATGGCGACGAGCTGCCGCAGGTGCTGAGCAAAGTGCAGGTAGCGCAGCATCTCAACCAGCAGCTTCCGCTGGATGCAGCTTTCGTGGATGACAGCGGCAATGCGGTCACATTGGGCACATACTTCGGCAGCAAGAAGCCGGTGATGCTCTCGCTGGTCTATTACAACTGCCCGATGCTGTGCTCGGAAGAGCTGGACGGCATGGCGAGCGCGCTGGAGATGGTGCACCTGGTTCCGGGCAAGGACTTCGACATTGTTGTGATCAGCATTGACCCGAGCGAGACGCCTGCGATCGCCGCGGCGAAGAAGGCTTACTATGTGAAGCGCTACGGGCATCCGGAGACGGCTGCCGGCTGGCACTTCCTGACCGGGCAGCGGCCGGCGATCGATGCGGTTGCAGACGCTGTGGGCTTTGGCTACGTGCGTGTTCCCGGGCCGGACGGCAAGCTCTCGCAGTTTGCGCATGCAAGCTCGATCGAGCTGGTGACGCCGCAGGGGCGCGTGGCGCAGTACTACCTCGGCGTAGAGTATTCGCCGAAGGACATTCTGCTCGGGCTGATCGAGAGCTCGGGCAACAAGATCGGCTCGCCGGTCGCCAACATACTCACCTACTGCTACCACTACGATCCGCAGACGAACCGGCACTCGCTGATCGTGGCGCGGGTGGTGCAGTTCGGTGGCATGGTGACGGTCGCTTCGCTCGGCGGCTTTATGTTCGTGATGTTCCGGCGCGACATACGGCTCGGCCGCGACCACACGGCGCAGAATTTAAATTCAGATCGTCCTGGCTACAAGCGTGGCGACGAAAAGCAGAACGGATAAAGGCTAACGATGGGAATCAGTCCAGTCCTCTGGCAGTTTTTAATAAATTGGCTCCACTCCTCGGCGCTGTTCCCGGCGGAGGCGTCGACCATTGCGCCCTATGCGGATGCGCTGTACTTCTTCCTGTTGATCATCACGGTCGTCGGCATGGCCATCGTCGGCGCGCTGCTTCTCGTCTTCTCCATCCGCTATCGCGCGGAGAAGAGCCCGGTGGCCACGCAGATCGAAGGGTCTACGCTGCTTGAGGCAACGTGGACGATCATCCCGCTCGCCATCTTCCTGGTCTGCTTCGTGTGGGGCGCGCTGCTTTACTTCCGCATCTACAACCCGCCCACCAATGCGATGAACATTTACATCGTGGGCAAGCAGTGGATGTGGAAGGCGGAGCATCCCGGCGGCCAGCACGAGATCAACGCGCTGCATGTGCCCACAGGCCGTCCGGTGCAGCTGACGATGATCTCGCAGGACGTGTTCCACAGCTTTTCGATCCCGGACTTCCGCGTGAAGCGCGAGGTGATCCCGGGCCGCTACTCGACTGTCTGGTTCAACGCGACGACGCCGGGGACGTACCATATCTTCTGCACGCAGTACTGCGGCACGCTGCACTCGGAGATGATCGGCGAGGTCACCGTGCTGACGCCGGCGGACTATGAGAAGTGGACGCAGGAGTCCACCAGCGGCATGTCCCTGGCGCAGAACGGCGAGCGGCTTTATGCCAGCATGGGCTGCAATGCCTGCCACTCGGGTTCAGCTTCGGCGCGCGGCCCGAATCTTGCCGGTGCCTACGGCTCCAAGCTTGCGCTTACGGACGGCAGCTCGGTGTTTGTAGATGATGCGTATCTGCGTGAGGCGATCCTGAATCCTTCGCAGCACATCACCGCGGGCTTTGCGCCGATCATGCCGACCTACCAGGGGCAGATCAGCGAAGAGGGACTGATCGACCTGGTCGAGTATTTGAAGACCCTGAACTCAAACTATCGCGTACAGCAGACGCTGGACACATCGCAATCGAACACAACGGCACCTGAAGCGCCGGGGATGGTGAAGCCATGAGTACAATTCTGAACCTTCCAGATCAACGGACGGCGACGATGCCCAAGACGACCTACATCAACAAAGAGCAGGGCATCCTGAGCTGGTTGTTGACGGGCGATCACAAGCGCATCGCGATCCTGTACCTGATTTCGATCACCTTCTTCTTCTTCATCGGCGGCGCCTTCGCGGGCCTGATCCGGCTGGAGCTGCTGACGCCGCAGCCGGACCTGGTATCGTCCGACACCTACAACAAGCTCTTCACCATGCACGGCATCATCATGATCTTCCTCTTTCTGGTGCCGTCGGTCCCGGCCACGCTGGGGAACTTCCTGATCCCGATCATGGTGGGCGCGCGCGATCTCGCCTTCCCCAAGATCAACCTGCTGAGCTGGTACCTGTACGTCGTGGGCGGTTGCCTTACGCTGGCCGCGCTGGTGCTGGGCGGCGTGGATACGGGCTGGACCTTCACCACGCCTTTGTCGACGCACTATCTGAATACGCACATTGTCACGGCGGCCACGGCGATCTTCGTCGCGGGCTTCAGCTCCATCTTTACCGGGCTGAACTTCATCGTGACCATTCACCGCATGCGCGCACCGGGCATGACGTGGTTCCGCATACCGCTCTTCTGCTGGTCGAACTATGCAGCCTCCATCCTGATGGTCCTGGGCACGCCGGTACTCGCCATCACCATTGTTCTGGTGGCGCTGGAGCGCACCGTCGGTATCGGCATCTTCGACCCGACCAAGGGCGGCGATCCGCTGCTCTTCCAACACTTATTCTGGTTCTACTCGCACCCGGCCGTCTACATCATGATCCTTCCGGGCATGGGCGTGATCTCCGAGGTGATCTCGACCTTCAGCCGCAAGCGCGTCTTCGGCTATACCGCGGTCGCGTTCTCCTCGGTCGCCATTGCGGTCTTCGGATTCTTCGTTTGGGCGCACCACATGTTCATCATGGGTGTCTCGAACTACTCGGCGCTGGTCTTCAGCCTGCTGACGATGCTGGTGGCTGTGCCTTCGGCCATCAAGACGTTCAACTGGATTGCGACACTCTATAAGGGTTCGATCACCTTTGAGACGCCGATGCTCTACGCCTTCGGCTTCATCGGTCTCTTCACCATCGGTGGACTGACCGGCGTCTTCCTGGGCTCGCTCGGCATGGACATCCACCTGACCGAGACGTACTTCATCGTGGCGCACTTTCACTTTGTGATGGTGGGCGGCATGCTGATGGCCTTCCTCGCCGGCATCCACTTCTGGTGGCCGAAGCTGACGGGGCGCATGTATCCCGAGGGGCTTTCGAAGCTGGCTGCGGTTGTGACGTTCATCGGCTTCAATCTGACATTCCTGCCGCAGTTCATCCTGGGCTATCTCGGGATGCCGCGCCGCTATCATGCGTATCCGCCGGAGTTCCAGGTGCTTAACGTGCTCTCGACCGCAGGTGCTACGGTGCTGGGCGTAGGCTACATGCTGCCGCTGCTGTATCTCGGCTGGTCGCTGAAGTATGGCGCGATCGCGGGCGACAATCCGTGGCAGGCGACGGGGCTGGAGTGGCAGATCCAATCGCCGCCGCTGACGGAGAACTTTACCGAGATCCCGTACATGGACCACGAGGCCTATGACTACGAGTGGCTCGCGAACAAGACCAAGCATGAGGTGACGACCGTTGGATAATCACGCGATCGCACAGACGCACGATGCGCACGCAGGGCACCACGCACACCTGCCGCAGCACCTCCACCACTTCGAGACGGAGGAGCAGCAGCGCGAGGCCGCGAGCTTCGGCATGTGGCTCTTCCTGCTGACGGAGATCATGTTCTTCGGCGGCCTCTTCATGGCCTACCTGCTCTACCGCAACTGGTACCACGACGCATTCGTCGCGGCCAGCAACACGCTGAGCATTCCGCTGGGCACTGCCAATACGGCCGTGCTCATCGGCTCCGGCTTCGCCATGGCGCTTGCCGTGTGGGCCGCGGAGGTCCGCAAGAAGGGCCTGCTGGTGATCTTCCTCATCATCACCACGCTGCTCGGCATGGTCTTCCTCGGCGTGAAGTACGTCGAGTACAAGGAGAAGTTCGAGCTGCACCACGTTCCCGGCGCAAACTTCGACATCTCGCAGTTCGTGAACCCGCCGGCCACAGCGCGCGACCAGCAGCATCTCGGCGTGGACATGGCGCGCAAGACCGAGGTCTACTTCTCGCTCTACTTCGCCATGACCGGCATGCACGCGCTGCACATGATCATCGGCATCGTCCTGCTTTGCCTGCTCATCTGGCGTGCGCAGCGCGGAGATTTCTCGAACGGCTACGTTGCACCGATCGAGAACTTCGGGCTCTACTGGCATTTCGTCGATATTGTCTGGCTGTTTCTTTTCCCGCTGCTCTATCTCATTAATATTCACCCGGGCCGCTAGCCGGAGGCGCATATGTCTACACATAACCATCCAATGAACGTCACCAATCCGGAGCACGACGAGCACCACATCGTAAGCCCGGCGCAGTATGCGCTGGTCTTCGGCACGCTCATCACCTTTACCGGGATCACCGTGGGCGCGGCCTACATCGACCTCGGCATCTTCAACCCCGTAGTGGCGCTCGCCATTGCCTGCTTCAAGGCGTGCATCGTGATCCTCTTCTTCATGCATGTGAAGTACAGCTCGCGGCTGGTGAAGATGACGGTGGGCGCGGGCTTCTTCACCTTCCTGGTGCTGATCACCATGACGCTGACCGATTACATGAGCCGCGCCTGGGGCCTCTGGTAGGTCCTGCGCGGACGGCGGGACGCTCGCTGCGCTCGCAAAACAATTGGACTTGGAAATGCGGCCTGCAGGCCGCATTTTTGCTGCAATAAGGGAAGATAGGGTGACAGAGGGACTATGAACGATGCAGCCGGAGCTCTCCCTGTCGCACTGCAAAGCCTGAGCGAAGATGCGCGTGTCACGGTCCGCCGTGGCGGCATCCCGAAGAGAGACGGCAAATGTGTTCTCTACTGGATGCAGCGCTCGCAGCGCGGCCGTGATAATCATGCTGTAGACATCGCAGTGCATGCTGCGAATGCGCTCGGGTTACCGTTGGTCGTCTACTTCGCGGCCATTGCCAATTTTCCCAGCGCCAACCTACGTCACTATGCTTTCCTCAACCAGGGATTGCCGGACATAGAAGAAGATCTTGCGGCGCGCAATATCAATTTCATCATGCGGCACTATCCGCGCGAGTCGCATGAGCAGATGATCGCGGACGTGAATCCGGCGATGCTGATCGGCGACGAGAATCCCATGCGTGGGCCGGAGAGCTGGCGGCAGAAACTCGCGGCGCATGTCACGATCCCCTTCTGGACGGTAGATGCCGATGTTGTGGTGCCGTCAAAGCTCATCGAGAAGGCGCAGTATGGCGCGTATACGATTCGCCCGCGTCTCTATCGCATGCTGCCGGATTACCTCCATCCTTATGAGAATCCCAAAGCGCAGCACGCATGGAAGCGGCCGGCTAAGTTCGTTGCCGACGATGTGCGCGCGGACATTACCGAGGGATGGGCGGAACTTGACCGCAGTGTGGCTCCGGTAGCTGCAGAGGATGCTTGCGTCGTATGACGAGCAGCGCAACCATCCTGAGACCGATGGCACGTCGATGCTGTCGCCGTACCTGCACTTCGGCCACCTCGGGCCGCTCACGATTGCTCTTACGATAGACGCCGTTGTGAAGAAACAGCCCGCGCTCAAGGCTGCGCGTGACAGCTACTTCAATGAGCTGATCGCGTGGCGCGAGCTTGCGGTGAACTTCGTGAAGTACTCGAAGGATTACGACAATCCAAAGTGCGCGGAGAACTGGGCGAAGCTGAGCATCGCCGAACACGCGAAGGATGAGCGCGAGCACCTCTACACGCTGAAGCAACTGGAGAACGCGGAGACCTATGACCCGCTCTGGAACGCGGCGCAGCAGCAGATGGTGCACTTTGGCTGGATGCACAACATTATGCGGATGTACTGGGCAAAGAAGATCCTGGAGTGGACGCCGGATGTGGCGACAGCGATGCAGTATGCGATTTACCTGAACGACAAATACTTCCTGGATGGCCGCGACCCCAATGGCTATGCCGGCATTGCGTGGTCGATGGTGGGGAAGTTCGACCGGCCATGGTTCGACCGGCCCATCTTCGGGAAGGTGCGGTATATGTCCGGCGCGTCGACGGGCAGGAAGTTCAACTCGAAGCTCTACATCCGCCAGATGCAGGCGCTTGCCGACGCGGAAGAGCAGCCGGCGCTCTTCTAAAGAGTCCATCCAACAAAACAGGCCGCCATTCTGCCGTACATCCTCCGCAATTGGTATCGTAAGAAGGCATGGCACGTTATCTCGTTACCGGTGCTGCAGGTTTTATCGGCTCCTCGCTCGTTGCAGCGCTGGTGGAGCGTGGCGAGACCGTGCGTGCGCTGGACAATTTTTCAACGGGCAAACGCAGCAATCTTGCGCCGTACTGGCACCGCGATAACCTGAAAGATGCGATCGAGCTGCGTGAATGCGATCTGCGCGATGCGGAGGCGGTGGCCTCGGCGTGCGAGGGGATTGAGATCATCCTGCACCAGGGCGCGCTGCCGTCTGTGCCGCGTTCGGTGAAGGCGCCGCGGCCGAGCCACGAGTGCAATATCGATGGCACCTTCAATGTGCTGGAAGGCGCGCGCGCAGCCGGTGTACGCCGCATTATTTATGCCGCATCATCGTCGGCTTACGGCAACCAGCCGGGTTTTCCGCGCGTGGAGACGATGCCGCCGCAGCCGCTCTCGCCCTATGCCGTGCAGAAGCTGATGGGCCAGTACTACATGCAGAGTTACTGGCACGTCTACGGGATCGAGACGGTGTGCCTGCGCTACTTTAATATCTTCGGTCCCCGTCAGGTGCCGGACTCGCCCTACTCCGGCGTGATGGCGAAGTTCATTCTGCAGATGCTGCGCGCCGAGACGCCGGTGATCCTGGGCGATGGCGAGCAGGCGCGTGACTTCACTTACATTGCCAATGCGGTGGACGCCAACCTGCGTGCTGCCGCTGCGCCGGCGGAACGCGTTGCGGGAAGAGTCTTTAATATTGCATGCGGCGAACGCCACACGTTGAACGAGACCTATGCGGTGATCGCGAAGTTGCTTGATTTTCCGCATGCGCCGCACTACGGGCCGGAGCGGGCTGGGGATATTCGCGTTTCGCTGGCGGACATTTCGGCTGCGCGCGAGGCCTTTGGCTACGAGCCGACGGTGCGCTTTGAAGAGGGCCTGCGCCGGACTGTTGCCTGGTACAAGGAAGAGTTTGCGCGCGAGGACGCTGATACGGCGGCGGTGGAAGCCGAGTGGAAGGGCGGGAAATATCGTGGATGCAGTTAGCCTGAACTGGCAGCAGCGCGCCGACGAGCGCACGCTGCACATCGGCATCATCGGCCTCGGCTATGTGGGGCTGCCACTCGCGCTGCTCTTCAGCGAGGCGGGTTTCCGCGTGACCGGCTTTGATATTGATGCGAAGAAGGTCGCCACGCTGAATGCGGGCGGCTCCTACATATACCGCATTGAACCGGCGCAGATTGCCGCAGCGCAGCGCGCAGGGTTCAGCGCTACAGCGGAGTTTGCAGCGATTGCAGGGGTAGACGCGGTTTTGATCTGCGTGCCTACGCCGCTCGGCGAAGAGCATACGCCGGACCTTCGCTCTATCCTCTCCACGATGGACGCAATTGCTCCGTATCTGCATGCCGGCCAGCTCGTTGTGCTGGAGAGTACGACCTATCCGGGGACGACTACGGAGGTGGTCGCTCCGCGGATCGAGGCGGCCGGGCATGCGGTCTCGCGTGGTGATGCTCCTGAAGGCGTCTATGTCGCGTTCTCGCCGGAGCGCGAAGACCCGGGCAATACGGAGATCGCGCGCGCGGAGATTCCCAAGGTCATCGGCGGCATGAGCGGGCAGGCGGGCGATGCGGCGGCCGCGCTCTACGGCAGCATCTTCAGCCGCATTGTGCGTGTCTCCACGCCGGAGGCGGCGGAGATGACCAAGCTGCTGGAGAACATCTACCGCAACGTGAACATCGCGCTGGTGAACGAACTGAAGCTGCTGTGCCTGCGCATGGGGATCGATGTGTGGGAGGTGATCGACGCGGCCGCGACCAAGCCCTTCGGCTTCCAGCCGTTCTATCCAGGGCCCGGGCTCGGCGGACACTGCATTCCAGTTGATCCGTTCTATCTCAGCTGGCGCGCCAAGCAGTTCGGCTTCGCCACGCGCTTTATCGAGCTGGCCGGCGAGGTGAATGAGGCGATGCCGCAACACGTGCTGGATTCGCTGACCGCGGCGCTGCAGGCACGCGGCACGGCGATTGCGGGGGCGAAGGTGCTCGTGCTTGGCGTGGCGTACAAGAAGGATGTGGACGATCTGCGCGAGTCGCCGGCGCTGGTGATCATCGAGATGCTGCGCAGCGCGGGCGCAGCGGTGCGCTACAACGACCCGTTCTTTCCGCACGTGGGCAGCGGACGCAAGTACGACCTGCAGATGGATTCCGCGCCGCTGACGGACCTGGCGGCGTACGATTGCGTGCTCGTCGTGACCGACCACTCGACGTACGATTACGGGCGCATCGTGGCGGAGTCGCGGCTGGTGGTGGACACGCGGAACGCGACGCGGGGCATCGACTCGCCCAATATCGTTCGTTGTTGAGGCGCGCTGCTGCGGCGACCTGCTGAGGCGGCCCATTTTGGGAAAGAAATTACCGGATTTCCTTGCACTTTTTCCGCATCGGTAAGAGTATTAAAAAACTCTCCGCGTCTTCGTCATTCCATTGGCTGAGTGCAACCGGGTATTCACTGCGTGGGTATCGCTTCGTCAACCCGTCGTTCGTGGCACGGCGCGCCGTCGTGTCTGTTCGCCGCGCTGCTTCTGTGGAATGCCGCGGTTGCTCCTGCTCAAGATGCGATATCCGGGCGCGCGCAATCCTTTCTCGCCGGGCGGCAGCAGACCGGAACGCATGCAGCTGCGCGTAGTTTGATGGCGGCCCGTGCGCAGCATCTTGCGCTTGAGCAGACGCCCACGGCCCAGGTTAATCCCATTGCGCTGTCCAGCGTGAGTACGGTCTGGCAGGCCGTTGGCCCGGCACAGGTTGTGAGCAGCGCCTTCGGCAGCATCACCGGACGCATTACCGGGATTGCGATCGATCCGTCGGACGCGACGGGTAATACGGTTTACATTGCGACGACGGGAGGCGGCGTATGGAAGTCTGTGAACGCCGCGGGCACAACCGCAAGCGTGAGCTTTACGCCGCTTACGGATACGCTGCCGGTCTATAACGGCACAACTGCGATCGCTTCCCTGAGCATTGGAGCCATCACGGTGCAGCCCGGCGGAACGCGCGTGGTGCTTGCCGGTACCGGCGATCCGAACGATGCGCTGGATTCCTACTATGGCAGCGGCATCCTGCGTTCCGCGGATGCGGGGCAGACGTGGTCGCTGATACAGAACTCACTGGATGGCGTGGCGGGCAATCACTCCTTCACCGGCGAGGGGTTCGCGGGATTTGCGTGGAGTACGACCTCGCCGAGTCTTGTGGTCGCGGCAGTCTCGCAGGCGTCTGAAGGCACGCTCATTAATGCCGAGACGGCGGACGACAGCGTGCGCGGGCTTTATTATTCGACCGACGCCGGCGTGACGTGGCAGATGGGGACGATCAGCGACGGCAGCCAGGTGGTGCAGTCGGCGCAGTCAAACTTTGCCAGTTATAACGGCAATGCGGCTACGGCGGTGGTGTGGAATCCCGTGCGCCAGCGCTTCTATGCCGCGGTGCGCTTCCACGGCTATTATCAATCCTCTGACGGCATCAACTGGACGCGGCTGACGAACCAGCCCGGCACAAAACTTACAACGGCGAATTGCCCGGTACTGGCAAACGCAACTGGCAATGCGGCAACGTGCCCCATCTTCCGCGGCGCGCTTGCGGTGAATCCCACCACCGGAGATACGTTCGCGCTGACGGTGGATGGAAATAATCTGGACCAGGGGCTTTGGCAGGATGCATGTGCGCTTACCAGCAGCAGTTGCGCGAGCAGTACGGTTGCGTTCGCGAAGCAATTTATCTCCACGCCGCTTGAGACTTCGTCGACGAACACGGCGATCGTGCAGGGCAGCTACAACCTGACGCTTGCGGCTGTGCCCAGCGGCACAGACACGCTGCTTTTTGCCGGAACCACGGACATCTTCCGCTGCTCGCTTGCGGCAGGATGTGTGCTGCGCGACACAACGAACAGTGGCGACGGCTGTGCTACGCCCGCGCTGGTCGCGCCAGCGCAGCATGCTGTGGCCGCGCTGGCGCTGCCTACAGGGGCAACGCAGCCGCTGCTGTACTTCGGAAATGACGGCGGCCTCTGGCGTTCGACGGATGGCGTGAACCAGACCGGCAGCGCCTGTGCAGCGACCGACGCCAGCCACTTCCAGAATCTCAATGGCGGACTTGGATCGCTGGCGGAGATCGTGCATTTTTCTGAATCGCCCACGGATGGCAATACATTTCTCGCCGGGTTGGGCGTGCTGGGTACGGCGGCCACTACTGCCGCGGCCACGCAGAGCGCATGGCCGCAGATGTCGACAGGCGAGGGTGGTTATAACGCCATCGACGCCACCAATCCGCTGAACTGGTACATCGCCACCGGTGCGGGCGTGAGTGTGGGCCTATGCGCAAAGGGAGGAAGCTGCGCGGCAACTGATTTTGCTACGCCGGTGATCGGCGCAACGCAGACAGCGTCTGACGTTTCGCTTATTGACGCGCCGTTCCTGCTCGATCCGGGGCTGCAATCGAACCTGATCACAGGAACCTGCCGGGTGTGGCGCGGGCCGGGCAGCGGCGGCACGTTGTGGTCCACGTCAAATATTCTCAGCACGATGCTTGATGGTGTCTCCGAGCCGGAGTGCACGACGAGCAACGGCACGGTGCGTTCGCTTGCGGCTGGAGGCGCGGTAAACGGTGGGTCGAACGCGCAGCATGCCGGGTCAGAGGTTCTGTATGCCGGCATGGCGGGAGCGAATGACGGTGGCGACGGCGTCAGCCTGAGCAGCACGAGTGGAGGCCATCTCTTTGCAACGACCGCAGCCAACACGGCCACCAGCACAACGGCGTGGACGGACCTCTGGAAGTCACCGGTCACGAATGATCAGGCGAATAATCTCAGCGCGGGCGATGCGCAGTTCAATCCCGGCCTCTTCGACATATCGAGCATTACCGTCGATACGCACGATGCGACCGGCGCGACCGTCTACGCCACGGTGATGGGCTTCAGCGGCAACGGCGTCAGCGAGCCGCATGTCTACCGCTCCATCGATGGCGGCGCGCACTGGACCAATATCAGCAGCAATCTGCCGAACGCACCGGCGAACAACGTTTTGATCGATCCCAACAGCGCGAACACGGTTTACGTCGCGATGGACACGGGTGTTTATGCGACCAGCGCAGTCAGTACATGCGCCACTGCGAACTGCTGGAGCGTCTTCGGCACATCGCTGCCCAACGCGCCGGTCACGCAGCTTGCGGCTGTCACCGGCACGGCCGCGGGCACGGTCACCGGTCTTCTGCGCGCGGGCACATATGGCCGTGGGATCTGGCAGATCCCGCTGCTTACGGCGACGACGGTGACAGTGGCTGCACCGATAATCTCGCTTTCGGCAACATCGCTTACGTTTGCAGCGCAGCAGGCGCAGACGCCGAGCGCGGCACAGAGCGTGGTCATCACCAATACCGGTAATGCGGCGCTGACCATCTCGCAGATCACAACGACCGGCGACTTTACCGAGACCGACAACTGCACCACTGCCTCCATCACGGCAAGCGGAAGCTGCACCGTGCAGGTGATATTTCTTCCCAGCACCACCGGTACGCGGACGGGCGTGCTGACCATCTTTGCGAATGTGACCGGCGGCCAGGCGACGGTCTCTCTATCAGGCACAGGCCTTGCGCCTGCGGCAATCACGCTGAATCCATCGGCGCTGGTGTTTACGGGCAACACGCTGCTCAGTACTACGAGTGCTGCGATGAACATCACGGTAACCAATACCGGCGGCGTCAGCACACCGCTGCAGGCGCCCGTGTTGACGGGTGATTTTGCGGTGACGAACAACACCTGCGGCACGGCGCTCGCGGCAAACTCCGCTTGCGCTATCGCCATTGCGTTTACGCCCACAGCCGCCGGCACGCGCAATGGAAGTTTTGCTATTACGGACAGTGCGGGTACGCAGACGGCCACGCTGAGTGGAACCGGCGCTGCCGCTGCGACAGACACGCTCACGCCGGCTACGCTCACCTTTGCTGCGCAGACCGTGGGCACGACCAGCGCTGTGCAGGTGGTAACGATGACGAACACCGGCGACGTTGCGCTCACCGGCAATACTGCCATCATCACCAGCGGCAACTTCACCGCCGTGAATGGCTGCGCTACGCTCGCCGCGCACAGTAGCTGCTCCATCAGCGTGGCGTTCGTACCGGCCAGCACCGGAGCTGCCACGGGAACGCTCAGCATCACGGACGCGAACCGCACGCAGACCGTTGGGCTTAATGGGACTGGTCTTGCGCCGGCGGGCGTGTCGCTCACGCCGCTTGGACTGAGCTTCGGCAGCGTTGGTATCGGTCACGTGGGCACGCAGCAGGTCGTTACGCTCACGAACAATGGCGGCTCGCCGCTCACGATTGGCAGCGCAGCGGTGAGTGGCGATTACACGCTGGTGAGCAACACGTGCCCGTCCACGCTCGCGGCCAGTGGAAGCTGCCAGCTTACGATCAGCTTTGCGCCTACAGGCACCAGCCTGCGGACAGGTACGCTTACGGTGACCGACAGCGCGGCGTCATCGCCGCAGACGGTTCCGCTCTCCGGCACCGGTGTGGACTTTGGCTTCGTTGCCAGCGGCAGCACGTCTCAGACAGCAAGCAGCAGCGGAGCCACGGTGGGCTACAGCATCCTGCTCACGCCTGCGAGCGGCATCACCGGGACGGCAGGCATTACCTGTACCGGTGCGCCGACGAACACCACCTGCATCGTCAGCCCTGCCAGTGCGGATCTATCCGTGACGGGGACGCAGCTCATTGCGGTCACCGTCTCCACTGCGGTGAAGCACAGCGCCGTGCAGGTGCCAGTGTCCTTGCTCGGGCTGGGTCTGCTGCTGCTGCCGTTCGCTATGCTGGGGCGCAGGCGAGCGCGTATGCCGGTCCTGATACTGCTCTGCGCCGTCTGCTGTGCTTTGGGCGGCTGTGGCGCCGGGAACATCTCCACGGATTCGACCCCCACCAATCCCACGCCTACCGGCACCTACACGCTCACGGTGACGGGGTTAGACAGCGTCTCGCTGGCTCAGCATAGCGTTATGCTGACGCTGGTGGTCCAGTAGTCCAGTGGTGGCCAGCACGCTTCGATTTACGCCTTTCTTTCTCTCGCGTAGACGCATCGCTCTCCTATAAATGCTTGAAATTCTGTATGCTTAACGCTGCAAGTAAGCCTTATTTACAGGCCCGTAGCACTGTAGAATTTGCGGTTGAAGAGGCCAGTCGAGGCACAACATTCGCACCATGAACGAACAACCAATTCTCGTTACTGGCGGCGCCGGCTTCATCGGCTCCAACTTTGTGCTGGACTGGATAGCGTCCACCGGCGCGCCGCTGATCAATCTCGACAAGCTGACCTATGCCGGCAATCCGCACAATCTTGCCACCGTGCAGGGGCATCCGGGGTACAGCTTTGTGCATGGCGACATCTGCGATGCGGCGTTGATCGAGTCGCTGCTGGCAGAGCGCCGTCCGCGCGCCATTGTTCACTTCGCCGCGGAGAGCCACGTCGACCGCTCCATCCTCGGCCCGGACGCGTTTCTCAAGACCAATATCGATGGAACGTTTGTTCTGCTGCAGGCGGCGCGCAGATACTATGCGACGCTCAGCGAAGCGGAGCAGAAGGAATTTCGCTTTCTGCATGTGTCTACGGACGAGGTCTACGGCACGCTCTCGCCGACCGATCCAGCCTTTCACGAAGAGACGCCGTACGCGCCGAACTCGCCGTACGCCGCATCGAAAGCTGCTTCGGACCACCTCGCGCGCGCGTGGGTGCATACCTACGGCCTGCCGTGCATCATCACCAACTGCTCGAACAACTACGGCCCGTACCAGTTTCCGGAGAAGCTGATCCCGTTGATGATCACGCACGCGCTCAACGGCAAGCCGCTGCCCGTCTATGGCGATGGCCAGCAGGTGCGCGACTGGCTCTATGTGCTGGACCACTGCCGCGCGTTGCGGCAGGTGCTTGCGCATGGACGTATCGGCGAGACGTACAACATCGGCGGCAGCAACCAGCGCAGCAATCTTGAGGTGGTGCATACGCTCTGCGCGCTACTGGATGAACTGGTGCCGCAGTCGAAGTTCGCGCCGCACGCGCAGCTTATTCGCATGGTGCAGGACCGGCCTGGGCATGATCGCCGCTATGCCATCGACGCGCGCAAGGTCGAGAACGAACTGGGTTGGCATGCGCAGGAGAGCTTTGAGACCGGGCTGCGCAAGACGGTGGAGTGGTACCTCACGAACCGTGACTGGGTGGAGAATGTGACCAGCGGCGCGTATCAGCAGTGGGTGCAGACGAACTACAGCGCACGTGGTGAATTGGAAAAAGCACAGGGGGCACGATGAAGGGGATCATCCTCGCAGGCGGCTCCGGCACGCGGCTCTATCCGGTCACGCAGACGGTCTCCAAGCAGCTTCTGCCGGTCTACGACAAGCCGATGATCTACTATCCGCTCTCGGTGCTGCTGCTGACGGGCATTCGCGAGATCCTCATTATCTCCACGCCGCAGGACACGCCGCGCTTTGAGCAGCTGCTCGGCAGCGGGGAGCAGTGGGGCGTGCGCTTTACCTATGCGGTGCAGCCGGAGCCGGGCGGGCTGGCACAGGCGTTCCTTATCGGCAAAAAATTCCTTGATGGCGATGCATGCTCCCTTGTGCTCGGTGACAACATCTTCCACGGTGCGGATTTTCAGAAGACCCTGCGCGAGGCGGCGGAGAAGAATACCGGCGCCACCATCTTTGCGTATCGCGTGCACGATCCGGAGCGCTACGGCGTGGTGGAGTTCAGCGAGGATGGCCGCGCCATCTCGCTGGAGGAGAAGCCGGTGAAGCCGCGGTCAAACTACGCGGTCACGGGAATGTATTTTTACGATAACCAGGTGGTCAGCATCGCCGAGCAGCTCAAGCCCTCAGCGCGCGGCGAACTGGAGATCACCGACATCAACCGCTGGTACCTGGAGCGCGGCCAGCTGCAGACGCAGGTGCTGAAGCGCGGCATGGCGTGGCTGGACACCGGTACG
>Ga0302314_10002314_pt1 | contig 35386 bp, 31 predicted proteins | sample III_Palsa_N2_3_FD_200533 | JGI IMG/M metagenome (GOLD analysis project Ga0302314, IMG submission 200533) | Peat permafrost microbial communities from Stordalen Mire near Abisko, Sweden - III_Palsa_N2_3 | ecosystem: Environmental > Terrestrial > Soil > Palsa > Peat permafrost | place: Sweden...
CGACTTCGCCAACTTCGCTGTGGGTGGATTCTTCCCGGCGGGAGGGCACGGGGTACTGGCTGCCATCAGCACCGGCGGTGTCGTCTTCGCCCTGCTCGGTTTCGAGCAAGCGGTGGAGCTGGGGGGCGAGACGAAACACCCCCAGCGCAGCGTCCCCTGGGCCGTCATCGGCTCCGTCGTGATCGCCGGCGCCATCTACCTGATCGTCCAGATCGCTTTCGTGGGTGCTGTTCCCCACAGCGCCCTGACACGCGGCTGGCACGATGTCGCCTTCAACGGTGACTTCGGCCCACTGGCCGGACTCGCCGGAGTCATCGGCCTGTCGGCCATCGCCTATCTGATCTACGCCGACGCCATCATCTCGCCGGCCGGTTCGGGCATGACATTCTCGGCCACCGCGTCCCGGCTTCCTTTCGCACTCGCCCGCGAGGGTTATCTGCCTGCCTGGCTCGGGACCATCAACAGGCGCGGCGTGCCGTTCCGGAGCCTGAGTCTCTGCTTTGTGGCCCAGGTTGTCACCATCTTCGTGCTTCCGGACTGGGGCGGCCTCCTGTCGTTCATCACCGCAGCCACGGTGCTGGTCTACGCCACCGCCCCGCTCGCCCTGGGAGTGCTCCGCCAGTCGGCACCGGACCTTCCCCGTCCCTATCGCCTGCGCTTCGCCCGGCTGACGGCTCCCACTGCCTTCGTCATCGCCAACCTCCTCCTGATCTGGGTGGGATGGACGACCAACTCCCGGCTCTTTGCGGTGGTCGCCGTCGGTGCGATGATCCTGGTGGTGTTGGCGCTGGTCCGGCCCGAGTCGCGCTACACGGGACTGGAATGGCTGGCCGCGGCGTGGATCGTTCCGTATGCGGCGGCCATGTGCACCTTGAGCTACTTCTCTCCCTACGGGGATGGACGTGGCTCGCTGTCGGACTGGGGGTGCGCAGTGGCCGTCGCCGTCGTCAGTCTGGTCATCTACGCGCTGGCGCTGCGCCTCGGGACGATGGCCGATCGCCGGTTGCCCGACATCGACCGACCGATCTCCCGATGGTTCGGCCTGGATGCGCCGGCGGAGGATCCTGAGGGCCAGTACGTCGATCCACCACCTGGCCCAGGCGGTCGGCGGCGCCCACATCGCCCGTGACGGGACCTCGAACCAGTGGACGCCGGAACGTCAGGTGCGTTCGGACGTCGCCACTTCCTTCCTCGGGAACACCTCTCGGAACTTGACCCGGCCGCCGGTGCGGAGGATGGCCCGGCGATAGATCCCGGCGGCGAGTCGCGCCAACGCCACGGTGCTGACGATGCTGATGGCGGCAGAGGCGACGAACTCCCACCAGGAGACCGTCCCGAAGGCGACCAGTACGGGCATGGCGAACGGCGCCGTGGGTGGTAGGTAGGCCAGGACGGTGAAGAACGCCGATGCACTGCCGGAGCTCAACGTGGTGAGAGAGAAGATGTAGCCGAAGATGATGGGCAGGCTCAACGGAAGGGCGAGGCTCTGGATCTGGTCCTGGCGTTCCACCATCGAGCCGGCGGCCGCATAGACCCAGCAGTAGAAGGCGTAGCCGAGCACGAGCCACACCAGGGTGGCTGCCACCACTACCGGTGCCGTACCGTGGAGGAGGTTCGAACCCACCGCTTCGGCCAGGACGAGGGCGAATACGACGGTGAGGGACGCCTGGGCGAAGGCCACCAGCCCGATGCCGAGCACCTTGCCGGCGAGCAGTTGTATGGGGCGCACCGCGGCCAGCAGCACTTCGATGACCCGGCTGGACTTCTCCTCCATGACCCCCATCAGGATCCAGGTGTTGTACTGGTTGAGCATGACGAAGATGAGGATCAGGCCGATCACCGAGGTCGCCACCGCGGCCCCGCTGCGGCCGCCCGGTTGGATGCTGGCGATCGGCAGGGGCTTGACCGCGGACAGGTCCGAGGACTGGGCCGCCGAGAGATGGGCGGCCTCGAACGCCTTGAGCACGGCGATCTCTTCGGCCACGGCCCGCACGAACCGGGCACCGGTCGAGGTGTCGCTCGAGCTGATCGGCTTGTCGACCACCAGCTGGCGGCCGTCGACGACCACCATGTCGAGCCGCCCACCGCGTAGCGCCTGATCGGCCGCACGGCGATCCGATTGGGGATAGAAGTAGGCAATGGCATCCACGCTGCCGGCCTCAGCGGCGATGGCGGCCCGCAGCGACTGCGACAGCGGCCCCACCACTCCGACGTTCTGGGTGTTCAACTTGGAGCGCGAGAGGGTGGGAATCACAATCGCCCCGGCCACCACGGCGAGGATGACCAGCGTTCCGATGCGGAACGCCTTGCCGCGGACCCGCTCGCGCACCTCCCTGGTGGCCACCAGAGCCACATCGCCGGTGACAGTCCAGCCGTCATGACTGTGGGTGTGCCGTTTGTCGGTGCGGCTGCGGCGACGGCGCCAGATCCGGAAGGCGACCGCGGCGGCGGCCAGGACGACGAACAGTGCGATATTCATGCCACCGTCTCCCGGAAGACCTCGGACAGGCGGCGACGCTCGACCACGAACTTGGTCACTTTGCCGGCCTTCATCGCTGTCTCCAGTACCAGGTCGGTGTCGATCCCTTCATCGAGTACGAGCCGGACCTCGCCCCCGTTCACTTCGGACACGGTGACACCGGTGATCCCCAGGGCCCAGGAGCCGTCTCTGTCGTCGTCCACCCGGACGACGAGTCGACGTGGTCCACTGGTGGCCAGGTCGTTGACGCTGCCGGCGGCCATCAATCGACCGTGGTCGATGATCACCACCGACTCACAGAGATCCTCGACCTGGTCGAGTTGATGACTGGAGAAGAGCACGCAGCAGCCGGCGCGGGCCTGCTCGACGAGTACCCCCCCGATGGTGTCGATGCCCGCGGGGTCCAATCCGGCCAGCGGCTCGTCGAGGATGATCAGCTCCGGACCGTGCAGCAGGGCCGCGGCCAGCTGGACCCGCTGCTGATTCCCGTGCGACAGGGCCTCGACCTTGCCGTCGGCCCGGTCGGCGATCCCGAGCCGCTCCAGCCACACCGTGGATGCTTCGCGGGCGGCGGCGGCTCGCATCCCGTGCAGCCTGCCCAGGTACTCCAGCTGGTCGCCGACCAGCATGCCCGGATAGAGGCCACGCTCCTCGGGCATGTAGCCGAATCGACGGCGCTCACTCTGGCCCACCGGGGAGCCGTTCCATTTCACCGTCCCGGCCTCGAGATCGGTGAGCCCGAATACCGCCCGCATGGTGGTCGTCTTGCCGGCCCCGTTGGGTCCGAGGAAGCCGACGACCTGTCCGGCGGCAACCGAGAAGGACAGTCCGTCGAGAGCGGTCAGCGTGCCGAACCGTCGCCGGAGGCCATCGAGTTCGAGGAGGCCGGGCACCGCTTCACACTACGTCGGGGTCCGGTCCGGGTCCGTCGACCGCCCGGTCGGCAACCTCGATCTTGGCCGGGCGGCTCAGCCGAACTCGATGGCGCTGTACTCGGACAGCTTGTGCAGCGGGTGGCGGGCGTCGATCAGTCGGACCGTCCCGGACTTGGACCTCATCACCAGTGACTGAGTATTGGCCCCGAACTCGTCGTAGCGCACACCCTGGAGCAGCTCTCCGTCGGTGATCCCGGTGGCGGCGAAGAAGCAGTTGTCCCCCTTGACCAGGTCGTCGGTGGTGAGTACGGCGTCGAGGTCGAACCCGAGGTCGATCGAGGTGGCTCGCTCGACGTCGTCACGGGGGTAGAGCCGGCCCTGGATCTCGCCGCCCATCGACTTCAGCGCGGCGGCGGCGATGACGCCCTCGGGCGTACCGCCGATACCGACCAGCATGTCCACCCCGGTGTCGGGCCAGGAGGTGGCGATGGCCCCGGCCACGTCCCCGTCGGTGATCAGCCGGATCCGGGCGCCGGTGCTGCGAACCTCGGCGATGAGCCCCTCGTGTCGGGGCCGGTCCAGGATGACCACGGTGAGATCGCGGACCGAGGTGCCTTTGGCTTTGGCCACCGCGTCCAGGTTGTCCTTGATGGGTCGGGTGATGTCGATGGCACCGACGGCGCGGGGGCCGACAGCCAGCTTCTCCATGTAGACGCACGGGCCCGGGTCGAACATGGTGCCTTCTTCGGACACGGCGATCACGGCCAGCGCCCCGCCCCGGCCGAGCGCGGTCGAGGTCGTCCCGTCGATCGGGTCGACGGCGATGTCGGCTTTGGGTGGCGTACCGTCGCCGATCCGCTCCCCGTTGAAGAGCATGGGCGCGTCGTCCTTCTCGCCCTCGCCGATCACGACCACGCCGTCCATGGCGATCGAGGACAGCACGATGCGCATGGCGTTGACAGCCGCACCGTCGGCGCCGTTCTTGTCCCCGCGGCCCATCCACCGTGACGCGGCCAGAGCGGACGCCTCGGTCACGCGGACCAGTTCCATGGCCAGATTTCGATCGGGAGCCTGAGGGATGGCGTTCACGGGCACCGACGATAGTGGCTGGCACCCCACTGGTCCGCCGAAAGGTCCCCGGTTGCGCCGCAGGTGGGCGGGCATCGACGGTGGCACCAGTGGTCAGCGGCCATACTTGGCCGGTGGATCGCATCATCGTCAACCCCGGAGGACCGCTTTCCGGGACGGTCCGGGCCGGGGGCGCCAAGAACTCGGTGCTCAAGCTCATGGCCGCCTGCCTACTGGCCGAGGGGCGCCACGTCCTCACCAACGTGCCGAGGATCTCCGACGTCGACATCATGGCCGATGTCTTGGAGGCCATGGGTGCCACCGTGGCCCGTGGCGACCGACCCGATGAGCTGGTCGTGACCACTCCGGCCGACATCACCCCCGAGGCCCCCTATGAGCTGGTCGAGCAGATGCGGGCCTCGGTCGTGGTCCTCGGCCCGCTGCTGGCCCGGTGCGGCTGGGCCAGGGTCTCGATGCCGGGCGGCGACGACTTCGGCCCGCGGCCCATCGATATGCACCTGAGGGCCCTCGAGTCCCTGGGCGCCGAGTTCACTTCCGCCCACGGCAATGTCGAGGGTCGTGTGGGATCGTCGGTCGCCGGCGTCCCCCGCCTGGTCGGCAACCGGGTCGTGCTCGAGTACCCCAGCCATACCGGGACCGACAACGTGCTGATGGCCGCGGTACTGGCCAAGGGGACCACGGTGATCGAGAACGCTGCTCGCGAGCCGGAGGTGCGCGACCTGGCGGACTTCCTCAACGCCATGGGGGCGAAGATCACCGGGGCGGGAACCTCGCGGATCGAGGTGGAGGGCGTGGATCGACTGGAGCCCACTACCCATGCTGTCATCCCCGACCGTCTGGTGGTGGCCACCTTCTTGGTGGCGGCCGGGCTCACCGGCGGGGACGTGACCGTCGAGGACGGACGCCCCGAGCACATGGACATGCTGCTGCGAAAGCTGACGGCCACCGGCATGGAGGTCACCCTCGAACCGGAAGGTCTCCGCGCCTCGGCCGCCGGCGCCGGACGCCTCAGATCGACCGACGTCGCCACCCTGCCCTACCCGGGGTTCGCCACCGACTACAAGCCGCTGTTCGTCACCCTGCTGACCGTGACCGAGGGCGTCGGGATCGTCACCGAGAACCTCTTCTTCGGACGGTTCCGCTACATCGAGGAGCTCCGCCGGATGGGTGCGGACATCCGCACCGAGGGCCACCACGCCGTCGTTCGGGGCGTGGGCCGACTCTCGGGGGCCAAGGTCCGGGCCTTCGACGTGCGGGCCGGTGCCGCGCTGGTCCTGGCCGGCCTGGTGGCCGACGGGGAGACGGTGATCAGTGACGCCCACCACGTCGACCGGGGCTACGAGGACCTCGACGGGAAGCTGGTGTCGCTCGGGGCCCGCGTGGTCCGGGCCTGACGACTCCTGCCTGCCCCGGATACGCTCCTTCCTCCATGGCCGTAACCCGCACCAGCGATCCCGCGTCCCTGTTCGACGCCGCCCGCCACGGTGACCGGATCGCCCTACCGCGGTTGCTGTCGTTGGTGGAGCGAGGTGGCGACGGTGCCCGGGCCGTGGCCGAGATCGCCTACCGGTCACCGGGCCAGGCCTACTCGGTGGGGATCACCGGTTCACCGGGGGCGGGGAAGTCGACGCTCACCGATCAACTGATCAACTGTGCGCGCTCCCGCGGCCTCGACGGGAGCGACCGTGTGGCCGTGCTGGCCATCGACCCGTCCTCACCCCACTCGGGGGGAGCGTTCCTCGGTGATCGGGTGCGGATGCAGAGCCACGCCCTCGACGACAAGGTCTTCATTCGCTCGATGGCCACCCGGGGTCACCTCGGCGGCCTGTCCGTCGCCGTGCCCGACGCGGTCCGGGTGCTCTCGGCGGTGGACGTCCCGGTGGTCCTGGTCGAGACGGTCGGCGTGGGCCAGCAGGAGGTCGCCGTGGCCGCGGCCACCGATACCACCATCGTCGTGGTGAATCCCGGCTGGGGCGATGCCGTCCAGGCCAACAAGGCGGGACTGCTGGAGATCGCCGACATGTTCGTGATCAACAAGGCCGACCGGCCGGGTGCCCGCGAGACCCGACGGGACCTGGAGCTCATGCTCGACCTCACCCAGCTGGGCGACTGGCGACCGCCGATCATCGACACGGTGGCGTCTTCGGGTGAAGGGGTCGACGACCTGTGGACGGCCATTGCCGGGCATCGGGACCACCTGGTGGCCAACGGCGACCTCGAGCGCTTCCGCCACCAACGCCTGGTCCGCGAGTTCCACCAGATCCTGTTGGCCAGGGTGGAACGCCACCTCGACGATCTGATGGGCGACGCCCGGTTCGCCGGTGTCGTGACCGACATGTCGGACGGAACACTGGATCCCTATGAGGCGGCCGACCGGATCCTCGCCTGGCTGCTGCCCGGGGACTGACGACTCCGGGGACGGCGCCCGATGAGGATGTCTCCGAGGGTCCACCGAGTCGCCGCGGAGAGCCAGGTGGAGTCGGGTCCGTCGGATAGCGTGCGCAGGTGACCGTCGTACCGACCATGCCTTCGGGCCCGCTCCCACCGCCCGGCGACGACCCGCTGTGGTTCCAGCGCGCCGTGTTCTACGAGGTCTTCATCCGCGGTTTCTTCGACGGCAACGACGACGGTGTCGGCGACATACCCGGACTCGTCGCCAAGCTCGACTACCTGCAGTGGCTCGGTGTCGACTGCCTGTGGCTCCTCCCCTTCTACCCGTCACCGCTGCGGGATGGCGGCTACGACATCAGTGACTACTTCTCGGTCCACCCCGAGTCGGGCACGGTGGAGGACGTCCGGACCCTCCTGACCGAGGCCCACGCCCGGGGCATCCGGGTCATCGCCGACCTGGTCATCAACCACACCTCGGACCAGCACCCGTGGTTCGTCGAGTCGCGCCAGAGCCGCGACAACCCGAAGGCCGATTGGTACGTGTGGAACGACGACGACCAGCGGTGGCCCGAGGCCCGGGTGGTGTTCATCGACGTCGAGCGGTCGAACTGGGCCTACGACGCGGTCCGCGGCCAGTACTACTGGCACCGCTTCTACGGGCATCAGCCCGATCTCAACTACCAGAACCCGGAGGTGGCGGACGCCATGCTCGAGGTGGTCCGGTTCTGGCTCGACCTCGGCCTCGACGGCTTCCGGCTCGACGCCGTCCCCTATCTCTACCAGCGCGACGGCACCGACGGGGAGAACCTCCCCGAGACCCACGACTTCATCCGGCGGGTCCGGGCCGAGCTCGACGCCAAGTATCCGGGACGGATCCTCCTGGCCGAGGCCAACGGGTGGCCCACCGACGTGGCCGAGTACTTCGGCGACGACGACGAGTGCCATCTCTGCTTCAACTTTCCGCTGATGCCCCGACTCTTCCTCGCCGTCCGACGCGAGCAGTCGTACCCGATCACCGAGATCCTGTCGCAGACACCGGATGCCCCTCCCGGGGCGCAGTGGGCGATCTTCCTGCGCAACCACGACGAGCTGACCCTCGAGATGGTCACCGAGGAGGAGCGCGACTTCCTCTTCGCCGAGTACGCCAAAGACCCGCGCATGAAGCGGCACATGGGCATCGGCAGGCGGCTCGCCCCGCTGCTCGACCGGGACCGGCGGCTCACCGAGCTGTTGTTCTCGCTCCTGTTCACCCTGCGGGGGAGCCCCGTCCTGTACTACGGGGACGAGGTCCAGATGGGCGACAACCTCTACCTCGGCGACCGGGACTCGGTACGCACGCCCATGCAGTGGTCGCCCGACCGCAACGGTGGCTTCAGCCGGGCCGACTTCGCCTCGCTGTACCTGCCCCCGCTGATGGACCCGATCTACGGGTTCGCCGCCGTCAACGTCGAGGCCCAGCAGCGCAATCCGAGCTCGTTCCTGCACTGGATGCGGCGGATGCTGGCCGTGCGTCGTATGTTCCCGGTGTTCGGGACGGGAAGCATCCAGGTGGTCCCGTCGGCCAATCCGTCGGTGCTGGCTTTCGTGCGCGCCGACCGGCGCGCCATGGAGGCCGGTCGGGACACCAGCAACCCGGTGCTCTGCGTGCATAACCTGAGCCGTAGTGCTCAGCCGGCCGACCTCGACGCCGGCGAGTGGGCCGGTCGACAGCCGGTCGAGCTACTCGGTCGGGTGGCGTTCCCACTGATCGGGACGGCGGCGTACCCGGTCACGCTCGGGCCCTACGGGTCGCTCAGCTTCGAACTCGTATAGGTTCGCCCACGCGCGCCCGTAGGCCGTAGGCTCTGCCCGTGGGGGCACGGGACGACGGTAGCGCGGGCGACGCCGACTACGGGACGATCGGTCACGGGTACACCCGACACCGCCAACCCGAACCGTCCATCGCCCGGGTGATCGACCACGCGCTGGGCGCGGCGCGGACCGTCTGCAACGTCGGGGCCGGTGCCGGTTCCTACGAGCCCCTCCGCCGCCGGGTGGTGGCGGTCGAGCCGTCGGCCACCATGCGGTCGCAGCGGACCAAGGACCGGGCACCGTGTATCGCCGCCTCGGCCGAAGCGCTTCCGTTCGCCACCGACTCGGTCGACGCCTGCATGACCACCTTCAGCGTCCATCAGTGGGCCGACCTCGAGGCCGGACTGACCGAGATGCGCCGGGTGACCCGTGGCCAGGTGGTCGTGCTGACTTGTGACCCCGACCGCCTCGACCTGTTCTGGCTGGCCGACTACGCCCCTGAGGTGCTGGCCGTCGAGGCCGCCCGCTATCCCACCCTGGACCGGCTCTCGGCCGGCCTGGGGGGCAGCACGGTCAGTGCGGTGGTGCCGATCCCGCTCGACTGTGCCGACGGATTCAACGAGGCCTACTTCGGACGTCCGGAGAAGCTGCTCGACCGGTCGGCCCGGCGGTCGTGCTCGGCCTGGAGCCTGGTCGACGGCGAGGTACACGAGCGCTTCGAGAACGAGCTACGGCGCGACCTGGCCGACGGGTCGTGGGATCGGCGCCATGGGCACCTCAGGGACGAAGAGAGCTTCGCCGGCTCGTTGGTCCTCATGGTGGCCGCACCGGTCGGCTGAGTACGGGGACGACACCCCGTCGGGCCGATAGCGGGTCGGTCAGCCGACGTTGGCGACGGGCTCCGGCAGGGACAGCTCCTCGGCGGCCTGTTCCGGGTTCACGATGTTGATCAGCACCCCGGTGCCGAGCTCGAAGCCGGCGACGGTGGTCAGCTTGGGCACGATGTGGACGTGCCAGTGGTAGGGCTCCGGGGCGCGGTAGGGGGCCGAGTGGAAGACCAGGTTGTAGGCGATGTCGCCCAGGACGTTGCGCAGTCGGCCCAGGGCGATCTTCAGCGCCCGGCCCACGGCCAGGAGGTCGGTGGTCGGGCTGTGGTGGAGATGGGGGCCGTGGGCCCGGGGGATGACCAGCATCTCGTAGGGCGAGCCGCTCCAGAAGGGGCAGACCACCAGGACCTGCTCGTCGGAGTGGACCACCCGGTAGCCCACGTTCTCCTCGGCGTCGACGGTGGTGCACAGCAGGCACCGACCGGCGAACCGGGCGAATCCGGCCTGCTCCTCGACCAGCTCACGGGGGACGAAGGACATTCCGAGAAGCTGACCGTGGGGGTGCTCGAGGGAGGCGCCGGCCTCGCGCCCGGCGTTGACGATGGCCTGGCTGTAGCGGAGGCCGGGAATGGTGGCGTGCTCGCCGATCCGGTCGCTGATGGCCCGCATGACCGCACCGGTCTGCTCGTCGGAGAGCATCGACCACGAGTCCCCGTGGCTGGGCGAGAGGATCAGGACCTCGTGGATCCCGCCGGCTGTGGCCTGGGTGAAGACCGGGCCCCGGTTGGTCACCACGAACGGGGCGTCGCCCTCGAAGGCCGGATAGCGATTGGGTACCACCCGTACCCGCCAGGACCCGTCGGGTCCGATGGTCTCGAGGGTGGGAGAGGCGGTCTCCTCGTTGCCGGGGCAGAACGGGCAGGGACTGGAGGTGTCGGCCTGGATGGACGCCACCCGTGGTGCGAACGCCCGCGGTCGGTTGGCGCGGTCGGTACTGACCACGACCCAGCGTCCCGTGAGGGGATCGAGTCGGAGTTGGTTCATCGGCGGCAGAGGGGACCCCTCAGCGATCGTCGCTCGTTTATCCACACCTGGCTGCCACCTCGATATCCGTCGTCGATGCCCGTGTCGGGCCGCCATCATCGGTACGAACGTCGGCCCGTACCCAACGTAGCAATTCCCTGGGCCCAAGCGGCGCAGGGTCGGGTGCCGGGGGCGCCGGTCGCACCGATGCCACAATCATGCCGTGCATCCCGTCGTCCCTTCCCCGGCAGTCTTGTTGAACGGGACCGTGAATACCAATGCCCCCGGATTCGATCTGGTGCTGCTGGCCCACGTGATCGCCGCGGTGGTCGGACTGGTCGCCGTGGTGCTGGCCGGGGTGTCGGCGCTCGCCCTACGCCGGGCGCTCGCCCAGGACGGACCGCTGCCCGAGGCTCTCGAGCGGTACTACCGGCCCGGGGTGAACTGGGCGGGCCGGGTGCTGTTCCTGGTCCCGGTGCTGGGGGTGGCGCTCCTGGTCATGAGTGACGGGCAGTGGAGCTTCGCCGACACCTGGGTATCGGCCGGGATGGCGGTGTGGGCCATCGTCGCCATGGTGGCCGAGACGGTGCTCTGGCCGGCCGAGCGCCGGCTACAGGGGGTGGTGGCCACCGCCGGTGGGGCCGAACCCGTCGCCGCCGCCGACGGGTCGGGGCAGCCGGTCGATTCTGCCAGGCTGTGCCTGCAGGCCGGGTTGGTCGGACTCGCTCTGGGGGTCGCCCTGGTGTTCGTCGGGATCCTGATGGTGGCGCAACCGTAGGTGTGGCCGCCCAGGCCTCACGGCTGGGTGATGCCTGACGGCTGGGCCAGGTCTATCCGGCGCTGGGGGTGAATCGGCACGGCAGGGACTTGATGCCGTTCACGAACCGGGAGACGGCCTGAACCGGCTCGCCCGAGGCCTCGATGTCGGGTAGTCGGACCAGCAGCTGGCGCATCATGACCTCGATCTCGAGTCGGGCCAGGTGGGCGCCGAGGCAGAAGTGGGGGCCGGCGGCGCCGAACCCGACGTGGGGGTTCGGATTGCGGAGTACGTCGAAGGCATTCGGGTTCTCGAAGACGTCCTCGTCCCGATTGGCCGAGCCGTAGAAGAGGAGCACCTTGTCGCCGACGTGCAGCTCCTCGCCGGCCAGGACGGTGTTCTCGGTGACGGTGCGGCGCATCCAGTTCACCGGGCTGGCCCATCGCACGATCTCGTCCACGCCGGTGGCGGCCACCCTGTCAGGATCGGCCTGCCAGATGGCCCGTTGATCGGGGAAGTCGGTGAAGGCCACGAGCCCGTGGGAGAGGGAATTGCGGGTCGTCTCGTTCCCGGCGGTCAGTAACAGGATGAAGAAGGAGGCCAGTTCGGGTGGAGTGAGGGCCTCCCCGTCGATGTTGGTCGAGATGAGCGCGGTGGTGAGGTCGTCCTCGGGGCGCTCGGCCCTGAAGGCGCTGAGCCGGGTCAGCAGGTCGACCAGTTCGTGCCCGGCGCTCAACATCGCCTCGAGCGGGTCGTCGCCGGCCTCGAGGTACTCGTGGTCACCGGACGAGGCGATGATGTTGGAGCAACGGAACACGGTGGCGTGCTCGGACGGGGGTAGGCCCACCATGTTGCAGATGATCTCGAGGGACAGGGGTGCGGAGAGCTCGGTGACGAAGTCGCACTCGCCCAGGGGGGCCACCCGGTCGATCAGGCGGTCGGCCACCGCCTCGATCCCGTCGGAGATGGCGTGGATCTGTCGGGGGCTGAAGGCCGCCGACACGATGCGCCGCAGCCGGGCGTGGCGGGGATTGTCGGTGGAGATCATGCCGGCGAAGAAATCGACCATCTCCTGGGGGAGGTCGATGATGCTGATGGCACCTTTGCTCGAGCAGTAGATCTCGGGGTGACGGCTGACCTCGGTCACGTCAGCGTGGCGGGTGACGGCGCGATAGCCGCGTCCGGGCGGGGGTGCGATGGACGAGACGCTCGTCAGATCGGGATCGTCGAAGTGGGCGAGGGGCCGCTCGGCACGGAGCAGGGCGAACGCATGCTCGCGTTCATGGAGTGGCAGTGCCCAGAATGCCATGTCCGACAGGTCGATGTCGTCGACCCTCATCGTCGGCAGTTGGGGCACGGGCCAAACCCTAGCGATGTTGACGGTCCTGATGGGGAGGCTGCCGGCCGGCCGCCACGATACGTGAGGACAGGAGCGACCGGGCCTCGTCGAGCCGACCGTCGGCGATGAGAGGAACGAGTTCGTCGAACACTCCCGGCCAGTCGACCGCATCGACCGTCCCCCCTGCCTCCAGCGCAGCCCGGCGGGATTCGGCAACGAGGGTTGCCAGCGTGGCCATTTCCGGTCCGACGACGACGGCGACCCGGTCGCGGATCCACCGCGCCAGCGCCGGGCTCGACCCGTCCGTCGACACGGCCACGGACACCGGACCGGCACGATGGACCGCGGGGAACACCACTGTCCCGGCCATCGGTCGCCTCCCGTATCCGCCCGCCGCACCGGCCGCGGCGTCGGCCCGGTTGATCAGTGCTCCGCCGGCCAGGGCGTCCGACGTCACCCGTGCGTCGACCGCGCTGTCTCCGGTGGCCGTGACCACGAAGAGATAGTCGGCGGCCTCGGGCGGGGCGTACGTTCGGACGTGCAAGGTCAGCACCTCCTGGGATGGGACGGCGTCTACGAGGGCCCGGACCTCGTCGCCGATCTCCGGGGCGACGACCGTGACCACCGCCCCGGCGTCCAGCAGGCTCCGCACTTTTCGGGCCGCTACCGGCCCGGCGCCGACCACCAGGCAGGGCGCTCCTTGCACTCCCATGACCAGCGGCAGGGAGAGCGGGGCCCCTCCGATGCCCTCCGGGTCGCTGTCGGTTGGATGGGTGTCCATGGAGATGGGTTCCTGGCGTGGCCCTGGGATGCCGCAGTCGGGTCGACTACTGCGGGACAATGGGATGGCCGCCGCCGGGGTGGCCATATTCTTACCGTTGGCGTACCCGCTGACCTGCCACTCTTCCGTCCGGGAATCTTCTAAAACCTGATCGGGTTAGTCATGTATAGTTCCGATACTGGTCAGTGGAGCAGGAGAGCCGCTGATCGAGGGTGCCGTACGGTGCCCGGTGCAGTCGGGTAGGACCGGACGGACCGAGTGGGCGGGGGCAGCCCCACCGCTTCCGACGGGAGAGGATGAGTCGACGTGAAGCTCAGCGTGGTGGACAACAGGACGAGGCTGGCCGAGTTGGCCCTCGATCCCGCCGTCGCGCGGTTGCGCCGGGAGATGGCCGAGCAGTCGGCCGCCTTCGAGTCGGCACCCGCCGGGCTGATCGTGGCGTGGGCCGTCGAACGCTTCGGCCCGAAGCTGGCCATCTCGTGCTCGTTCCAGGAGGCCGTGCTGATCGACATCGCCGTGGCCGTCGACCCGTCCATCGAGGTCGTGTTCCTCGACACCGGCTCCCACTTCCCGGAGACACTCGAGTACGTCGAGACCATCCGGTCGCTCTACGATCTGAACCTGACCGTCACCCATCCGGTCGCCGGTGCCGACGAGCACCCGTGCGGCACCGCGCAGTGCTGTGAGTTCCGCAAGGTCCGTCCACTGCGCCAGGCCATGTCGGGCAAGGACGGTTGGGTGACCGGGCTCAAGCGGGCGGACGCCCCCACCCGGAGGCACGCTCCGATCGTGGCCTACGACGACAACTGGGGCATGGTCAAGATCAACCCGTTGGCCACCTGGACCCACCAGGACCTGGTCGGCTATGCCGAGGACCACGGGATCCCCCAGCACCCCCTGCGTTCCGAGGGATACATCTCCATCGGCTGCGCTCCCACCACCCGACCGGTGGCCGAAGGGGAGGACCTGCGCGCCGGCCGTTGGGCCGACTCGGACAAGGTCGAGTGCGGGCTGCACTTCTGACATGACCAGGCGCTGACATGACCAAGGACCGAGACGAGCTGTACGGCTTGCATCTGCGCGGGTCAGACCGGCCCATGCCGTTCGTCAACCCGTACCGTACGACGGGTGAGTTGAACGAGATCGAGTTGTTGAAGCTCGAGCGCCACCCCCTCGAAATCGCCGACGCCATCATCGACACGTACTCGAAGGAGGGCCCGGCGGGCATCGCCAAGATCCCCGGCGAGGTCGAGCGTCTGAAGTGGGCCGGGATCTACCCTCAGAAGCAGGGCGGCGACGCCTTCATGATGCGGGTCAAGATCCCCGGCGGTCACCTCACCGCGCCACAGGCACGCGAGATCGGTGTGGTCGCCGACGCCTTCGGCGAGGGTCCCGATGGAACCGAGTCGCGCATGTTCGGGTCGCGCTACGCCGACCTCACCACCCGCCAGACAGTGCAGATCCACTGGCTCCGCATCGAGGACATCCCCCGCGTCTGGCGCCGGTTCGCCGCCGTCGGCCTGACCACGGTGCAGGCGTGCGGCGACTCGGCCCGCAACGTCTTGAGCTGCCCGGTGTCAGGGGTCGACGCCGAAGAGGTCTTCGACGCCCTCCCCATCGCCAGAGCCGTGTCCGATTTCTTCACCGGGAACCGCGAGTACGCCAACCTCCCGAGGAAGTTCAAGATATCGGTGTCGGGCTGCATCGAGGACTGCGCCCAGGCCGAGATCAACGACATCGGCCTCTGGCCGGCCCGTGCCGCGGACGGCTCACTGGGGTTCAACCTGCTGGTCGGGGGCGGTCTGTCCGACGGCGAGCGGATGGCCTCGGACATCGACGTCTTCGTGGCCCAGGACCAGGCGGTCGAGGTCACCCGGGCCATCGCCCAACTGTTCGGCGAACTCGGCAACCGCGAGAACCGCGGCCTGGCCCGGATGCGGTACCTGGTCCAGGAGCTCGGACCCGAGGGATTCCGTGAGGAGCTCGGCAAGCGGGCCAACTTCGACCTGGTCCCGGCAGGCGAGGACCTCACCCGCCGCTACCGGGGCGACCACGTGGGCGTCCATGCGCAGAGGCAGGACGGGTACTTCTACGTGGGCTGCTCGGTGCCGGTCGGGCGCATGCAGGGCATCGAGCTGGTCGAGGCTGCCCGCCTGGCCGACACCTACGGAGACGGGACGCTACGGATCGGAGGCGACCAGAACATCACCTTCACCGGGGTCCACGGCGACCGGGTCGACGAGTTGCTGGCCGAGGACCTCCTGGCCAAGTACTCGCCGTTCCCCGGTCCGTTCAGCCGGGGGGTGGTGGCCTGCACCGGATCGGAGTTCTGCCGCTACGCCATCGTCGAGACGAAGGAGCGGGCCGTCAAGTGGGCCCGCTTCCTGGACGACCAGTTGGCCGGCGAGCCGGTCGGGGCCGTACCGGTGCCCGGTGCCCACTCGCCCAAGGGCGAGGATTCCGGCGTCATCCGGATGCACTTCTCGGGCTGTTCGGCCAGCTGTGCCCAGCCCCAGATCGCCGACATCGGCTTCCGGGGCGACGTGGCCAAGGTCGGGAACCACCTGGCCGAGGCCGTCGACATCGGCATGGGCGGCTCGCTGGGCAGTGACGCCGGCTTCATCGACTGGGTCGAGCACGCCCGCCCGGTCAACGACGTCCCCGACGCCCTGTTGCGGGTGGTGCGCCGCTACCAGTCCGAGCGGCGTCCCGACGAGCCCTTCTACAACTGGGCCCGGCGTGTCCCCAACGACGAACTCCGGTCCACCTTGTCCGCCGAGGGCACCGGCACGCCGGTGACGATCTCCAGTGGACCAGGAGGTGCGAGATGAAGGCCTACCGGATCCGCCAGGAGATCAACGGGATCGAGGAGCCGCCGGGCAAGACATGGTTCTTCGAGCTCCAGGCCGGGGTGATCGATGCCGGCCGCTGCATCCAGTGCGGCACCTGCGTCGCCGCTTGCCCGTCGAATTCGATCGGGATCGACCCCGACACCGATCTGCCCGAACTGGTCAAGATGTGCACCGGTTGCGCACTGTGTTGGGACTTCTGCCCCCGCGGCGGGCTTCGTTACGAGGCGCTGTGGCCACCATCGACGGTGCTCCCGGGGGCGACGGCCGACGAGATCGCCGCCGCATCGGTCGAGCGGGTCGACTCCAGCGATACCTACTGGAAGATCACCGGCGGGCCCCCCGGCGACGGGCTGGGCGCGGTGATGGACGCCTACTCGGTACGGGCCGGGGCCCGACCCGACGGGGCCCAGGACGGCGGTGTCGTCTCGGCCCTGCTGGTCGCGGCGCTGGCTGCCGGTGACATCGACGGGGCGGTGGTGACCCGGCCCAGCGACGACCCCGAGCAGCCTTGGAAAGGCGTGTCCCACCTGGCCACGACGGCCAAGGAGATCATCGACGCCTCGGGCAGCTTCTACAACCAGACCATGGCGCTGGCCGAGTTGGACCTCTCCCGCTACGACCTGCCGGCCAAGCCGCGCATCGCCGTGGTCGGCACCCCGTGTGAGATCCAGGGGATCCGGGCCATGCAGGCCCGGCGCTGGCCGACCGGTGCCCACCGGATCGACGCGGTGGTGCTGACCATCGCCCTGTTGTGCACGAAGAGCTTCGATTACCGGGGACTGATGCTGGACCTGCTGCGCGAGGACCGGGGGATCGACATCGAGCGGGTGAGCAAGGTCGACGTCATCCGGGGCAAGATGATCGTCGAGTACCGCGACGGCGAGCTGGCCGTGGACGAGCCGGTCAAGAACTTCCACGGCGCGGCCCTCAAGGGATGCGACGAGTGCGCAGACTTCCTCGGGCGCAGCGCCGACCTGTCGGTGGGCAGCGTCGGGGCCTCCGACGGGTGGAGCAGTGTGCTGGTGCGCACCGAGCGTGGTCGCCGGGCCCTCGACAACGCCCGGGGCCGCCTGGACTTCCGGGAGCTCGACAACCCCGAGGCGTTGGTCAAGCTGGACGCGTTCGACAAGCGGGTGGCCTTCGACAGCCTGCGCCGGCCGTTCGATCCCGATGCACCGCTCTTCATCGACTACGAGGAGCACGTCTCCAACTACGAGGGGACCGACCGGGCCCCGGTCGTCGCCGACCGATGACCGGTGGCGGGCGGGTTGGCTAGCGTGGGCGGCGTGACGACGGTGGACGAAACGGCTGCAGGTGGCCCGATACCCGTGCTCGAGTTCCCTCCTGAGCCCGAGGAGCTGCGCATCGGCCTGCGCGATGCCCTGCTGGCGGGCGGTGACTGGCGCAAGGGCTTCTCGGACGACATCTGCATCGGCGTCTGGCTCTGGAGCCGGTGGCAGCCGGTGCTCGAACCGGGCGGGTGCGGACGCGAGGAGTTCGTCGACATCGTCATCGCCAACCGACGTGAGCTGTGGTTGTGGCTGTTGGGCGACCGCCGGTGGGAGCAGTACATCTCCGGGCTCGCCGGACGGGTCATCCGCCGGATGCCGCCCACAGCCGAATCGTGACCACCCACCCCACCCGCTGAGGAGGAAGCCATGCCGAACGTGACCGTGCCCGAGGGTGCCGACCCGCTGATGTACGTGTGGACGACACTGGCCAAGCCACTGACGGCGGCGGCGGGCGGCTTCACCAATGCGGTCTACGAGAAGTCGAACCTCTCGTTGCGGGAGTTCGAGGCGGCTCGGATCACCATCGCCCGGATCAACGACTGCGCCATGTGCCTGGACTGGCGCACCGCACGTGACGTGCCCTCGAGGGCGGCGGCCCCCGACGAGGTCCCCGAGTCCCTGTACGAGGCCGTGGGGTCGACAGACGATTCGGTCCTGTCCGAGCGCGAGCGCCTGGCCGCCGAGTTCGCCGGTCGCTTCGCCGCCGACCATCTCTCCATGGATGCCGACTTCTGGGCCCGCATGCACGCCGGCTACAGCGACGACGAGCTGGTCGACCTGGCTCTGTGCGTGGGATCGTGGCTGGCCTTCGGCCGGTTCAACCAGGTCTTCGACATCGACGGTGGCTGCCGGGTGCCGAGCCACTCGGCCGCGCCGGACGGTCACGCCCGGGTCTGAGCACCCGAGAGACCGAACGTCGACAAGTCAGAGCAACGAGGATCACGGCATGGAGAAGGTGATCGCCCTGGTCTGGGGCCCAGGTGACCCGGAGTCGGGAGACGCCTTGCGCCACCAGCTGATGGAGGACACGGTGCCCCGGCTGCGGCGCAGTGGCGCACGCGGTGCCACCATCAACGTGCACGACTCGGCGGCCGACCCGGCCCCGTCCCCGGCGCCGCCTCCCGAAGGAGAGCAGCCGCACGTGGCCCAGCTGTCCATGTGGCTCGACTGCTACGAGCGCAACGCCGGCCTCGACGCCGCCCTGTCCGCATTGGGGCTCACGACGGCGTCGTACCTGGTGGTGGAGTCCCTCTACGACGACTACGGCACCACTCCCTACGCCGCGCCGCGCGACTGGCCCGACGGTGAGCGGTCGCCCGGTGTGCTGACCGTGGCCCTCATCCACCGGCCCGAGGGTCTCGACTACAAGGAGTGGATCGCCCGCTGGCACGGGACCCAGTCACCCGTGTCGGGGGAGCTGCAGCCCCGCACCCGCTACGTGCGCAACGAGGTGGTCCGGTCGCTGAGCGAGGGCGCTCCCGAGATCGACGGCATCGTGGAGGAGGGATGGCCGTCGGTCGACCATGTAGCGGACCCCAAGCTCTTCTTCAACGCCGCCAACGACGAGGAGCTCGGAGCCAACGTCAACCGGATGCTCGAGAGCGTCTCGGCCTGCCTCGATCTCGGGCGACTGCGTAGCTCGACCATGAGCGAGTACCTGGTGGCACCCCTGCACTGAGCGAGGAGATCCTTGCTGCAAGCCCCCGGGTATCGACCGGTGCAGGCATCACCTACGCTCGCTGTCTGGCCCACCGCCGGCCCGAGCCGGCGGCGACATCGGAGGAAGCACCCGTGGCACTGTCCATCGGCATCGTCGGTCTCCCCAACGTGGGGAAATCGACCCTGTTCAACGCCCTGACCCGCAACGAGGTCCTGGCCGCCAACTACCCGTTCGCCACCATCGAGCCCAACATCGGGGTGGTGGCCGTGCCCGACCCCCGCCTGGCCCGCCTGGCCGAAGTTTACGAGTCCAAGGAGATCCTGCCGGCGATGATCACCTTCGTGGACATCGCCGGGATCGTGAAGGGCGCCTCGGAGGGGGAAGGCTTGGGCAACAAGTTCCTGGCCGCCATCCGCGAGAGCGATGCCATCTGCCAGGTGGTGCGGGTGTTCGAGGACCCCGATGTGATCCACGTGGATGGACGGATCGAGCCCGAAAGCGACATCGAGACCATCAACACCGAGCTCATCCTGGCCGACCTCCAGACCGTCGAGGGCCGGATCACCAAGCTGGCCAAGGAGTCGCGCAAGCAGCCCGACCTGGTTCCCCAGCTGCGCGCCGCCGAACAGGCGCGGGAGATCCTCGACGCCGGCCGCACCGTGGCGTCGGCCGTAGCGGCCCACGAGATCGATCCCGCGCTGCTGACCGACCTCCACCTGCTGAGCGCCAAGCCGTTCATCTACGTGTTCAACGTCGACGAGGGCTCGCTCGACGACGCCGACCTCGCCGCCCGGCTGAAGGCGCTGGTAGCGCCGGCCGAGGCGGTCGTACTGTGCGCCCAGATCGAGGCGGAGGTGGCGGCCCTCGACCCGGAGGATGCGGCCGAGTTGCTGGCCGGCTACGGCCAGGAGGAGTCGGGGCTGGTGCAGCTGGTCCACGTCGGGTTCCACACGCTCGGACTGCAGACCTTCCTGACCGCCGGCCCGAAGGAGTCCCGGGCGTGGACCATCCACATCGGTGACACCGCCCCACAGGCGGCCGGAACCATCCACACCGACTTCGAACGCGGGTTCATCAAAGCGGAGGTGGTGGGCTACGACGACCTCATCGAAGCCGGCTCGGTGGCCGCCGTCCGGGCCGCCGGCAAGGCCCGGGTGGAGGGCAAGGAGTACGTGATGCAGGACGGGGACGTGGTCGAGTTCCGGTTCAACGTCTGACGTCGGTGCCCCGATGACCGAGGGAGTCGACGAGGGCGATCGTCCGGTCGTCGCCCTCCGCGGTGTCGCCATCGTGCGGGACGGGACCGTCATCCTCGACGACGTGTCGTGGACCGTGGGTCCCAGGGAGCGATGGGCGCTGCTCGGACCCAACGGGTCGGGCAAGACGACTCTGCTGCGGGTGGCCGGTGCCGGCCTGTGGCCGACCCGGGGCACGGTGGAGATCCTGGGCGCCCGGCTGGGCCGGGTGGACATGCGCGAGCTGCGCCGCAGGATCACCGTGGTCAGCGCGTCGGTGGCGCGCAACCTGCGTCCCGCCCAGTCCGCCCTCGATGTGGTGCTGACCGGACGGTACGCCGCCCTCGAGACGTGGTGGAACGAGTACACCGACGAGGATCGCCGTCGCGCCGCATCCCTCCTCGACGGGGCCGGCTTCGGCGGTGAGGCGTTCGGGGAGCGGGCCTTCGGGCTGTTGTCCGAGGGTGAGCGCCAACAGGTGCTGCTGGCCCGGGCGCTCATGGCCGATCCCGAGCTGATCCTGATGGATGAGCCGGCTGCCGGTCTGGACCTCGGCGCCCGGGAGCGACTGCTGGCCCGCCTGGCTGCACTGGCGGCCGACCCGGCCGTGCCGCCGATGGTGCTGGTCACCCATCACCTGGAGGAGATCCCACCGGGGATCACCCACGCCGCACTGCTGCGTTCCGGTCGCCTGGTGGGCTCGGGACCCATCGCCGACGTGCTGACCGACGCGGCCGTGTCTGACGCCTTCGGGGTCGACGTGACCGTCGAGCGCCAGGCCGGACGGTGGCGGGCCACCGCTACCGGAAAGGCGGACTGACCCGGGTCCTGCCGCCTGGGAGAACAGCGCCTGGGGGAAGAACGCCAGCGGACCCGGTGTTGCAACCGGAGAGAGGATGTACGCCAGTGTCGTCCCCCCGATCCGAGGAGTTCCCATGCCCGATACCGCCGCCGACCCCACTGTCGTCGACTTCTGGTTCGACCCGTTGTGCCCCTGGGCATGGATCACTTCTCGGTGGATCCTGAACGCCGCCGAGGTACGGGACCTCGAGGTGCAGTGGCACGTGATGTCCCTGGCCGAGCTCAACTCGGGACGGGACGACCTCTCCGACAAGTACAAGGAACTCATGGCGCAGGCCTGGGGACCGGTCCGGGTGGTCGTGGCCGCGGGGCAATCCCACGGTCCCGAGGTGGTCGGCCCGCTGTACACGGCCCTCGGCACCCGCTTCCACGTACACGGCGAGGAGCGCGACCGGGACACGATCGGCAAGGCGCTGGCTGATGTCGGCCTTCCCGCCGAGTTGCTGGACGCCATCGACTCCGATGCCTACGACGAGGCGCTCAGGGAGTCCCACTACGACGGGATCAACCGGGTCGGCATGGATGTCGGCACACCGGTCATCTCGGTCGGTGGCGTGGCCTTCTTCGGGCCGGTGGTCACCCCCGCCCCGAAGGGCGAGGCCGCCGGGAAGTTGTGGGACGGCGTGCTGCTCGTCGCCGGTACCGAGGGCTTCTACGAACTGAAGCGCACCCGCGAGGCCGCCCCGTCGTTCGACTGACATCTGGTCCGTTGCCGCGCCCGGCACGGGATCGCGCCGGTCAGTGCACCAGCGACAGCACCAGGAGAATTTCGGCCAGGTGGTAGGTGGCGTGCACGACCAATTTGCCACTGCGGATCGGACGCACGAACCGGCCCACGGCCAACAGCGCGTCCGAAACCACGAAGAAGGCGGCACCCACCGCAGCCGCCGGCACACCGACGTTGGTGGCCAACACGGCCATGGTGGCGATGGCGACCAGGTAGACGGCAACCGGGGCGATCAACTCGGCATGGCGATCCCTGACGAGCGAACGGAAGACGAGGAAGGCGGGCGCGGCCACAGCTGCTACGACGATGGCCGCGGCCACGCACAGCCCCACGCTCGAGAACGTGAAGGGTGGATCGCCCAGCGGTGAGGGAGGCTGCAGGAACCCCACGATGAACAGCACGTGGCCGCCGAGGAAGGCCAAAAGGCCCGGCACGAACAGGTCGCGGGGCAGCATCAGCAGCACGTCGCCGACCAGGCAGCAGGCCAGGGCGGCCACGAACCACCATCGGCGATCGACCAGGTCGGTGTGATCGGCCGGGAGAACGGCGGCCGCCACCACGAGGGCGGCCAGCACCGCCGGTTTGGCTCCGTACTCGAGCGTTCGGTCGTCCCGGGCCACTGCCACCCAGTCCAGGACGGCCGCAGCTGAGGCGAGGCCGACCAGGATCCAGAAGGCGGTCACGGCGCCGACGCTAACGGTGTGGCCGGTCACCGACAGTGAGCATCCACCACTGCGGAATTCGTCGTCACTACCGTTTGTAGCGGCAACGGCCGGTTGAGGAGGTGGTGCCCGTGGTAGTGGTGATCATCATCCTGGCGGCCTGGGCCGTCATCCTCGGACCAGGTCTGATCAAGCGCCGTGCCCGGCGGGGCGACCAGTCGATCTCCCATTTCCACTACCAACTGCGGGTCCTCGAGCATTCCGCGCCCGAGCCCATCGTCGCCCCGGCCTACCGACTGCGCTCGGTCGACGGAAGTGGTGCCCCCACCGGAATCACCTATTCGGACTCAGGCAAGCCACCGGTACTGACGGTGGTGGGAGCCAAGGAGCTACCCCGACCCGCCCTCGCCTTTCTGGGCGAGCCCGTCCCAGACGACGGGATGACGGTCCCGAACGTCCGGGAGGCAGGCCCCGACGCCCGTCCGGACCGGGCCGGACCGATCGAGCAGCCGGTCACCACATTCGAGGAGTGGCGCGACCCTCGGGACCAGTGGATCCCCGACCTTGAGCCCGCGTCGGACGACATCGACGCACCCGGACCCCGGGTGGCCGGACGGCGCGGCATGGACTCACTCACCCGTGAGGAGGCCCGCCGCCGAAGACGCGACACGCTGTCGGTGCTGGCCGTGGTGTTCGTCATGACCTTGTTGCTCGGTGCAGTCACCGGTGCCACGGCCGTGTGGGCCCTCTGTGCACTCGACAGCGTGGCCCTGGTGGCCTACGTGTCCGTGTTGGTCCACCTGCGGCGCATGGCCGTGGAGCGCGAGCGAAAGCTGCACTACCTGGAGCCCCGTACCGACGTCCGGCCGGGTCGGGTCGGAGGTCCGGCGACGTACGTCAGTGGTCGCTATGCCCATCCGTCGAACCAGCAGGCCGTCGCCCGCTGATCGTCCTGTCACCACACGGTCCACGTTGGTAGGGTCTGGGCCATGAACACCGACACCAGTGCAGTCGCCATCGCCCGCCGGGCCGAGCTGGCCGGAGTAGTCGACTCGGTCCTCGAAGACCGCCGGCTCCTGACCCACCCGTTCTACCGGCGATGGGAGGCCGGCGAACTGTCGGCCGGCGAACTCGCCGAGTACGCCGTGCACTACCGGGCCTTCGAATCGGTGCTCCCTGAGGTACTCACCGCCGTTGTCGCCCAGCTCCTGGCCGACGGCGAGGACGAGGCCGCCGAGCTGGTGGCCCGCAACCTGGCCGACGAGCTGGAAAACCCGGAGTCGCACCTCGCACTCTTCGACTCCTTCGCCGCCGCCCTACCCGTGGTCCCGCTGGCCGCGGCACCCGGACCCGCGGCCGTAGAGCTGGCCTGCACCTACCGCGCCCTGGCCCGCCGGTCGCCGGTGGCCGCCATCGCCGGCCTGGCCGCCTATGAGTCCCAGGCGGCGGCGATCGCCGCCACCAAGGGCGACGGGCTCCGCCGCTGGTACGGCATGGACGCGGTGGGTACCCGCTTCTGGGACGTGCACTCGACCATGGATGCGGACCACGGCGATTGGGCCATCGACGCGCTGGCCCTGCTGGGAGCCGACGCCGACGAAGTGTCGACCAGCGCGCAGCAGGCCGCCGACGCCTGGTGGGCGCTGCTCGACGAGCGCCAGTCCGAGCACCTGGCTGCCTGATCAACTGGCCGGGCCCCCGAGTCTGCGCCTTCATCTGACCCCGCCCGATCGGGGACGACTCAGGCGGGTGTGGCGCGCCGGTCGTCGGTGATCTCGCGGTAGATCTCCTCGATCTGGCGACTGGCCTGGGCCACGTCGAACATGGCGCTCTTCTCGCGGGCCGCCCGCCCGAGGCGTTGGCGCAACGACGGATCGGCGACCACCTGCTGGAGTGCGTTGGCCAACTGCTCGGGGTCCCCCGGCGGGACGATCAGGCCCTCGACCCCATCGGTGATGACCTGGGGCACCCCACCCACCGAGGTGGCGACGATGGGCAGCCCCATGCTGGTGGCTTCCATCAGGGTGACGGGCATACCTTCCTGGTGGGAAGCCAGTACGTAGATGTCGGCGGCGGCCATGAGACGGAGCACGTCGTGACGCTGACCGAGGAGCTGCAGCCGGTCACCGAGCCCGAGGGCACGGTGGCGCGCACGCACCTCGTCCTCCATCGGGCCCGAGCCGACCGCGGCCACCCGGACCGGCACGTCGCGCTCGGCCAGGATGCGGGTGGCGTCGAGCAGGACGTCATAGCCCTTCTCGGGACGGATGATGGCCACGGTGAGTACCAGCAGTTCGCCGTCGGGGACGCCGAGCTCGGCCCGGACTTCGGCGCGGATCCGGTCCCGATCGGCGGCCAACTCGTCGGCCCGGGACCGACTCACGCCGTGCACGATCACCCGGGCCCGGCCTCGCAACGCCGACGGGAGGGCATCGTGAGCGGCCTGGGACACGACGATGAGGGCCTGGTCCCGGCCGACCCCGGCCCGGTTGATCCCCTTAGTGATCACCGCAGCCCGGTTCCACAGGCTGTGCTCTGTGTAGACGACCGCCGGTCGGCCGGCCCGGGGCACGGTGGCCACAGCCAGGCGGCCGAGCGCGGCGGTATAGGGGAGGTGGAAGTGGACGACGTCGAAGCGTCCGGCGATGACGAGGGAGCGCAGCCGGACGAGCCAGGTGAGGTCGGCGCTCCGGGAGGCGCCCAGCGCGTGCACGGGTGTGCCGTCGGTCCGGATGGCGTCGACCAGTCCGTCGGACGCGGCCAGCACGTAGGCCACTTCGTAGTCGAAGCCGTCCCGGTCGCCGGCCGCCACCGTTTCCATCAGCAGCCGTTCGGCGCCGCCGAAACTCAGAGCCTTGATGACCAGGAGGATGCGAAGCCGCCGTGGGTCCGAAACCGCGTCGCCGTCCGGCCCCTGATCCACCGGGCGATCGTACAGCGCGCCCGGTCCCGGGCCTCCCATGACCGGCGCGGGGCCTCCGGTGCCTTGACAGGCTCTGAGCCAGCGCGGATGATCACGTGATGACCCAGCCCGGAGGCGTCGTACGCGCGCCTGCCGGAGCGACGGCACCGGGTTCGACCGGCTCGGGGGCCTGACCCCATGTGCGGCATCACCGGACTGTTCGACCCGACACGGGCGACGTCGTCCGAGGAGTTCGACCGGGCCGTGTCGGCCATGACGGAGACGCTCGTGCATCGCGGCCCCGACGACCATGGGCTGTGGGCGGACGCCGACCATGGTGTGGGCCTCGGCTATCGGCGCCTCGCCGTAGTGGGTCTGGGCGTCGGGGGAGCCCAGCCGATGGTGTCGCACGACGGCCGCTGGATCCTGGTCTTCAACGGCGAGATCTACAACCACCCGAAGCTGCGGAGCCGGCTGGTCAACGAAGGCGTCGCGTTCCGCGGGGGTTCGGACACCGAAGTCCTCCTCGAAGGGATCGCCCGCTGGGGTCTCCTGCCCGCGCTCGACGCCGCCGAAGGCATGTTCGCCATCGGCCTGTGGGACCGCCAGGACCGGGTCCTGCACCTGATCCGTGACCGGTTCGGCGAGAAGCCCCTCTACTACGGTTGGATCGGCGGGCGCCTGGCGTTCGGGTCGGAGCTCAAAGCACTGTGCACCGTTCCCGGGTTCGCCCCGGAGATCGACCGCGACGCGGTGGCGCTCTACCTGCGTCACAACTGCATTCCCGCCCCGCACACCATCTACCGCGGGGTGGCCAAGCTCCTCCCCGGACATCGGGTCGTCTTCGGTGCGGATGCAGCCGTAGGAGCGCTGCCCGAGCCCTTCGTCTACTGGTCGGCCCGCGATGCCATCGACCGGGCGCGGGACCGACCCATCGGGGGATCGACCGAGGAGATGGCGGACCGGCTGGAGGAGGTGTTGTCGGCGTCCGTCGCTTCGCGGATGGAGGCCGATGTCCCGGTCGGGGCATTCCTCTCCGGTGGGATCGACTCCAGTGTGGTGGTGGCGCTGATGCAGCAACACAGCACCCACCGGGTGCGCACGTTCACCATCGGGTTCGCAAATCCACTGTTCGACGAGTCGGCTGACGCGGCCGCGGTGGCCGCCCACCTCGGGACCGACCACACACCGCTCCAGGTAGGTGACTCGGTGGCCCAGGACTTCGTTCCCCAGATCTCCGACATCTGGGACGAACCGTTCGGTGACGTGTCGGCGATCCCCATGCACCTGGTCAGCAAACTGGCCCGGTCCCAGGTCACCGTGGCCCTCTCGGGCGACGGGGGCGACGAACTGTTCGCCGGCTACAACCGCCACGCCTGGCTCGAGCGATTGTGGACGCGGGCGGCACCATTTCCGGACCAGGTCCGCCGGACGGCCGGATCCGCCCTCCTCGCCGTTCCCCCCGGACTGGTCGACGGGGTGGGACGGGCCAGCGCGTTGCTTCCGGCCCGGATGCGGATCCGCAATCCGACCTCAAAGGTCACCAAGGTGGCCAAGGTGCTGTCCTCGTCCGGTCCCGAGGATGCCTATCTGGCCCTGGTCTCGCTGTGGGACGACGCGGAGTCGGTCGTCCTCGGTGCGGGGGCCAACGCGTCGCTGGCCTCACGACCGTCGGAATGGCCGGAGCTCGACGGCATCACCGAGCAGATGATGTGGCTCGACCTGGTCGGGTACCTCCCCGACGACATCCTGACCAAGCTCGACAGGGCGGCCATGTCCGTCTCCCTCGAATCGAGGGTCCCGTTCCTCGATCGCGACGTGTTCGACGTGGCCTGGCGGCTCCCGCTGTCGGCCAAGCTGCACGAGGGGACCACCAAGTGGATCCTCCGTCAGGTTCTGTACCGGCACGTCCCGGCCGATCTGATCGAGCGGCCGAAGATGGGCTTCGGGTTCCCGATCGGCGCCATGTTGCGTGGACCGCTGCGGCCCTGGGGGGAGGACCTGCTCGCCGAAGATCGCCTGAAGCGACAGGGCGTGCTCGACCCCGAGCCGATCAGGCGGGCCTGGGACCTCCACCAGCGGGGACGGCGGGACCTGGCCTACGAGCTGTGGACGGTGCTGGCGCTCCAGGCGTGGATCGAACGGTGGATGCCCGGACTCTGACCTGGTCGGATCGACCACCCTGACCTGGTCGGATCGACCACCCTGACCTGGTCGGATCGACCACCCTGCCTGGTCGGATCGACCGTGGCGTCCGGTCGGAGGGGGTGTGTACTGTGGACGGCACGGTACGTCAACACCGGTTGCGGGTCCGGGTGAGCACTAGGGGACAACGGGGGAGGGGGAGCATGGTGCCGGATACCGGTATCGACGGGGGCCCACGAGCCCGCTGGCGCGGCTGCCGGGTGGTCACGACGTCGCTGACCGCCCGTGTCCTCCTGGCCAACCAGCTCCGGTCGTTACCCGAGATCGACTGGACGGTTGTGTCCGGGGACCGATACGACGATCCGGTCGACGGGATTGCCGTAGAGGTGATCCCGATCCGCCGTGAGTTCGCCCTGTCCGATATCCGCTCCGCGGTGCGACTGTGGCACTACCTGCGTGAACAACGGTTCGACGTCGTCCAGACCCACACGCCCAAGGCGTCCTTCCTCGGGCTCCCGGTGGCCCGGCTGGTCGGGAGTCCGGCCGTGTACACGGTGCACGGTTCGCTCTACTTCGCCGGAAACAGCCGTCTGGCCAACCTGCTGGGCTGGTGCTTCGAGCGGTGGTGCTGCTCGTGGGCCACCAGCGTGCTCCTGCAGAGCCGCGAGGACGAGGGTGTGCTCCCGCGGGTTCATATCGTGCCGGCGGCCAAGGTGCACTACGTGGGCAACGGCATCGTGCTCGACCGCTTCCTCGCGCCTATCGCGCCGGCACTCACCGGGGACCGCCCGGTGGTGCTGATGGTCAGTCGCCTGGTCCGGGAGAAGGGGTGCGCCGACTTCCTCGAGATGGCGGCCCGCCTGTCGCACCTCGCCGACTTCGTGCATGTGGGTCCCTTCGAGCACGACCAGAGTGACGCGCTGTCCGAGGAAGAGGTGGCCGCGGCGGCGGGCACGGTGACGTTCGTCGGCGAGGTGGCCGACGTGCGCCCCTATCTCTCGTCAGCGGCCGTCGTCGTCCTGCCCTCCTACCGTGAGGGGATCCCGCGCGCCGCCATGGAGGCGGCAGCCACCGGTCGGCCGGTGGCCGCCTACGACATCCGCGGAGTGCGCGAGGTCATCGACCCCGGCCTCGGGCTCCTGGCGCCGCGGGGCGACGTGGCCGGGTTGACCGCGGTGGTCCAGTCACTGATAGAGGACCCCGACCGGTGTGACGAACTCGGGAAGCTCTGTCGGGAACGGGTCGTCGAGCGGTTCTCCGAGGAACGGGTCATCGAGCGTCTGCAGGCGTTCTATGCGGCCACGATCGAGAGTCGGGACCAGGCGACTGAACGGGGAGCGGCATGAACGCCGAAGTCTGTCTGTCCATCGACGTGGAGGACTGGTACGACGGGATGGAGGTGCTGGGCGAACAGATGGCCCGGCCGACCGGTGCCGACAGCGGTCTCGACGGGTTGGCCTCGGCTCTGGCCGGCGATCGGCGGTCACCCCGGGTCACCCTGTTCGTCGTCGGCAACTACGCCGATCGGGTGGCGGACGAGTTGGCCGGACTGGCCGCCGACGGCCATGAGATCGCCAGCCACGGCCCTGACCATGGTCGCCTGCCCGAGGACCGGGCCGCTCTGGTCGAGTGGTTGCGGGCCGGACGGATGGGACTGGAGGACCGGTTCCAGGTGCCGGTCAAGGGCTTCCGCTCCCCCCGTTTCGACCGGCCGTCGTCGATGGGACTGGACGGGTTCCGCGAGGCGGTGGCCGAAGCCGGCTTCGATTACGTCTCCGACACCCACCGACTGGGCGCCGGTTCTCCGGTGACCGAACTCCCGGTGCTGTCGTTCCACGGGTTTCCTCTGGGTGGCGGCAGCTACCAGAGGCTGCTTCCCGTCCCGGTGGTCACCAACGCCGTCGGTCGTGCCGGGGCGCCGACGGTGCTGTATTACCATTCCTACGATTTCGGGGCGACGCTCCCCGGGCTCGGGGAGATCCGATCACTCGCCGCGGCCAAGCAGCTCATCGCCCGGGGCAGGGTGTCCCGGGCGTTCTCAGCAATCCTCAGCCGCTATGGCAGTAAGGCATGTGTCGATGTCGAACGGTGACTTCCAGACGTACTTCCACCAGCGGGCGCGGCGCTTCTCGTCGTTCTACGCCAGCGAGCCGGTGGCCCGAGCCTTGGGCCGGGGTCCGATGTTCGACCGTCTGGACGGCGCCATCGGGATGTGCACCGCAGCCGGAGCCACCCACGTCCTGGACGTCGGCTGCGGGAGCGGCCCGCTCTTCGCCCCGCTGGCTCAGCGGGGTATCCGGGTCACCGGCATCGAGCCGGCCGACAACATGGTGGCCCTGGCCAATGAACAGGCCAAGGCGTTCCCTGATCTGCTCACCGTGCAACAGCGCGGATGGGAGGACCTGGACGAGGTCGACACCTACGACGTGGCCGTGGCCCTGGGCGTGTTCGACTATGTGGCGGACCCGGCCGAGCTGCTGAAACGGATGGGTACGGCCGCCGACCAGGCCATCGCCTCGTTCCCGTCGCCCGGCCTGAGAACCGACCTGCGCCGGGTGCGCTATGGCATGCGCGGGGTAGCCGTGCACGGCTACCCGGTTGACGGGTATGAGGGACTGGCCGGCAAGGCCGGGATGGTGGTGGCCGAAAAGAGGCCGCTGGGCAAGGCCGGGTTCCTGGTCCGCTTTGAGCGGCGTGCGGGCCGCAGCCCGTCCAGCTGAGGGTGTAGGACTCGGTCCGCGCCGGCGAGGGGACTCAGCCGAGTTCTGTACCCACCACGGACACGAAGGACACCATCTCCCCCGGGTAGCCCCCGAGGTTGTGGGTGAGGGCCAGGGTGCGGTCGGTGTCGATCTGGCGCTCCGGCGTCGCCTCGCCACGAAGCTGCAGGAACGTCTCGAAGAACATCCTCAGACCCGATGCTCCCACCGGGTGACCAAAGCTCTTGAGCCCGCCGTCGGGGTTCACCGGCAGCTGCCCGGTGCGGTCGAAGGTACCGGCCAGGACCTCCTTCCACGCCGAACCGCGGGGAGCGAAGCCGAGGTCTTCCATGAGCACCAGTTCGGTCGGGGTGAAGCAGTCGTGCACCTCGGCCATGGCCAGCTGGTGGAGCGGATCGGTGATGCCGGCCTGGGCGTAGGCGTCCTTGGCTGCAGTGGCACACTCGGGGAACCAGGTGTAGTCGTACTCGGGGTCGATGAGGCCGGAGCCACTGCCGGCAGCGAACGAGAGTGCCTTGATGTAGAGCGGCTTGTCGGTATAGCGGTGTGCGTCCTCGGCCCGCACCACGATGGCGGCGGCGGCACCATCGGCCACACCGGCGCAGTCGAAGACGCCGAGGCGACCGGCCACCCGGGGCGAGGCGCAGATGGTCTCGACGGAGACCTCCTTGCGGAACTGGGCGCGCGGGTTGCGGGCGCCGTTCTGATGGTTCTTCCACGAGATGCGGGCCAGGACCTCGGTGAGCTCGTCCTCGCTCACCCCGTACTTCTTGCCGTAGGCGGGAGCGACCATCGAGAACATGGCGGCGGCGGTCAGGGTGCGGGCGGTGCCGTCGTTGGGAATGGGGAACGCATTCAGCCCCTGGTATCCGGAGTCCTTGACCTTCTCGGCGCCGAGGGCCATGGCCACGTCGTAGGCACCGGACGCCACCGCGTAGGCCGCGTTCCGCAGGGCCTCGGATCCGGTGGTGCAGTAGTTCTCCACCCGGGTCACCGGCTTGCCCTCGAGTTGCAGGGGCCGGGCCAGGGTGATCCCGCTCATGCCGGACTGGGCGGTGCCGAACCAGTAGGCGTCGACGTCGTCCTTGCTCACCCCGGCCGAGGCGAAGGTCTCCTCGGCGGCGTCGACGATCAGGTCGTCGAGGCTCTTGTCCCAGTGCTCGGCGAAGCGGGTGCACCCCATCCCGACGATCGCCACCTGGTCCTTGATCCCGTGCGAAGCCACTGGTCTCCCTACTCTCTTCCGGTGTCGGCGGTTGGGGTCCGGACCGGCCGGGCCTTCCAGAAATAGTCGTGGATCCCGTCCGCCGTGAACAGTCGGCGGAAGGTCATGGCCACCCGGTCGCCGATGTCGACGGTCGACGGGTCGACGTCGGTCAGCTCCACCGGGAACCGGCCCCCGCCGTCGAAGTCCACTACGGCGAACACGATGGGCGGGCTCGGCGAATAGGCCAACCGGTCGATGGTATAGGTGGCGATGGTGGCGTCGGCGTCGGCGCGGTCGATCGGGGTCATGTCGTCGACGGCTCCGCCCACCATCGACACCCGTGACGGCGGCAGGTGCACCGCCCCCGAGGTGCGGTCCTGGCTACCGACGAACCCGAACTTCCACTCCTCGTTGCGCCAGGCCGCCGACGACGAGACCCGCTGGGGCTCGGGCCGGCGGGGTGGCTCGGGGGTGACCATTCCCCGCCAGGAGAGGAACTTGCCGTAGGGAAGGTCGGCCCCGGCCGCGATCTGATCGGCCACCGGCTCGGCCGCGGACCAGTCGGCCAGCGCCGCGGTGGTGCGCAGCACCAGCACGTCGGCCCCGTCGGCCAAGGACACCACGGCCACGACCTGGCCGGGGGAGGCTTGTTCGAGCATCGATGCCAGCACCAGGCCGGCGTGGGCGGACCCGGTCTGTCCCACGGTCGACGACAGGTCGTCAGCCAGCGCGCCGTCGCCCACGCCCAGTGCGCGCGCCACCGACTTGGCCGCCCGGCCGTGCATGCCACACACCGCCACCTTGTCCACGTCCTCGGCGGTCACCCCGGCCGCCTTCAGCGCGGCCTGCCAGGCCTCGGCACCGAGCGGGACGTAGCGGGTCTCGCCGAACCGCTCCTCCCACGTCCGCGAGCGGCGGTCGCCGACCGTGCGCCAGCGGTCGAGGAACTCGTCGCTGACCGACGCCCCACCCAGGTACTCGGCGATCACCGGGGTGCCCGGGCCGTCGTCGCCCACCAGCACGGCCGCAGCACCGTCGCCCCCGGCCGACTCGTCGGCCGATGTGGGCAGCCCGTCGCGCAGGTCGGCCATCACCACCAGCGTGGTGCCCGTGCCGCTGAGCGCGGTGCGCAGCGCACCCGGGCCGGAGCGCAGCGCCCCACCGAAGTCGAAGGCGGCCACGTCGGTCGGCTGATGGAGGGCGGCGTGCACGGTGGTGGCGTTGGTCTTGTCGAGGTAGGCCGGGGTGGCGGTGGCGAACCACAGAGCCGTCGGGGCACTGCCGGGGGAGGCCCTGAGCGCCCGCCGGGCGGCCTCGACGCCCATGGTGGTGGTGTCCTCGTCGTGGGAGGCCACCGACCGGGACCCTTTGCCCCCGCCGGTCCCGAAGACGGCAGCCACGGCAGACCGCTGCAGGCGGCGGTAGGGGACGTACCCGGCGATGCTGACGATCCCCCTGGTCATGGCCGGACCCCGGTCGAACTCGCCTGCTGCATGGTGATCCTGGTCCCTTCGTCGTGGCGCCGGTCTGGGTGTTCCGGCCGGTTCTGCACCCGTTGGGCGCTGGCGTGGTCTGCCCGGTCATCCTATGATGCCAACAGTATCTGACGGTCAGTCAGATAACCAAGGCGGCGATCGTCGCGCGGTTGAAGATGGAGGCTTGAGACCATGGACTTCGAGTTCACCCCTGAGCAGCTCGAGTTCGTCAAGGACGTCGAGCAGTTCCTCGACGACAACTACGACCCCGAGGTCTTCGACGTCACCCGCGAGAACATGGCCCAGATCGTGGACACCCCGCTCCGGCGCAAGTTCATGGCCAAGCTGGGGGAGAAGGGCTGGCTGGGGATCACCTGGCCGGTCGAGTACGGCGGCCAGGACGGTGACGGCGTCTACGAGTACCTGCTCAACGAGGCGCTGGCCGCCCGGGGCGGGCCCCAGATCGGCAAGGGCGTCGGGATCATCGGCAAGACCATCATCAGCCACGGCAGCGAGAAGCTGAAGGCGGAGTTCCTGCCCAAGATCCTGAAGAACGAGGTCGAGTTCGCGGTCGGCTACTCCGAGCCCAATGCCGGCTCGGACGCCGCTTCGATGCAGCTCAAGGCCACCCGCGACGGCGACGGCTGGCGCCTCAACGGCCAGAAGACCTGGACCACCTCGGCCCACTTCGCCGACTGGTACTGGGTGGGTGCCCGCACCGATCCGGACGCCCCCAAGCACAGCGGCATCACCCTGTTCCTGGTGCCCATGGACCACCCGGGCATCACCGTCAAGGCCATCTGGACCATGGGCGACGAGCGGACCAACGAGGTCTACCTGGACGACGTGTGGGTGTCCGACGACTACGTCGTCGGCGAGCTCAACCGGGGATTCCAGTACATCTCGGAGGCACTCGACCTCGAGCGGTTCACGTTGTTCACCTACTCCCCGACGGCCCAGCGCCTCGGCCTGCTCACCGAGTACGTGAAGGGCGCCACCCGCGACGGCGAGCCGATGAAGGACGATGCCCAGGTTCGCTCCCAGATCGCCCATCTGCACACCGAGGCGGAGGTGGCCAGATGCCTCGGCCTGAAGTTCGTGGCCGCCGCCCACGCCGGTGGTTCGCCCCCGACGGCCGAGGCGTCCGAGTACAAGCTGTTCACCACCGAGTATTCGCGGCGCCTGGCCAACGCCTCGATGGACCTGGCCGGCCCCGGCGGCCAACTGCGGGTCCACGACGAGGAGGCTCCCATGGCCGGCCGCTCCGAGTCGACCTACCGGTACACGGTGATCGACACCATCGGCGGCGGCTCGTCCGAGATCCAGAAGAACATCCTCGCCCGTCGCAAGCTCGGGCTGCCGAAGAACTTCTGAGTCGACCCGACCCGTGACCGCCCCGTCCGCCCCCTCTGTCGCCGCGCCCACCGGGGCGGGGGCGCGCCCGCCCGCAGCCGGGGCCGAGGGGCCCCTCTCCGATGTGGTGGTGCTCGACCTGGCCAGCGTGGGCCCCGCCGCCCGGTGCACCCGGATGCTGGCCGACTACGGGGCGACCGTGGTCAAGGTGGGCTCGGTCCCGGGCCGCGGCGTCGAGCCCGTGCGACCTCCCTTCTACGCCTACAGCGGCGCCCGCCACCTGCACCACGTGGCCATCGACATGAAGGACGACGACGGTCGGGGTGCCTTCCTCGATCTGGTCCGGACGGCCGACGTGGTGGTGGAGAGCTTCCGCCCCGGCGTGGTGGACCGCCTCGGCATCGGATTCGAGGCACTGTGCGCCGTCAATCCGGGGATCATCCTGTGCTCGACCACCGGTTTCGGCCAGGACGGGCCCCGGGCGGGCTGGGCCGGCCACGACATCAACTACCTGGCCGTCGGGGGCTACCTGGCCTCCACCGAGCCGGCGGCCGACGGTGGTCCGCCGGTACCCGGTGCCACCATCGCCGACGCTGCCGGCGGCGGCATGCAGGCGGCGATGGCGGTCATGGCCGCACTCATCGGGCGGGGGGAGGACGGTCCGGGCGTCCACCTCGACGTGTCGATCGCCGACGGGGTCCTGTGGCTCACCTCGCTGGCCGTCGACGAGTACCTGGCCACCGGGGCACCGGTCGGGTTCGGGCACAACATCATCACCGGCCGGTACGCCTGCTACGACACCTACCGGTGCGCCGACGACCGCTGGGTGGCGGTAGGGGCCATCGAGCCGAAATTCTTCGCCAACCTGTGCCGGTTGCTCGACTGCGGGCAGTGGACAGGAAGCCAACTCGACGACGCGGTGCAGGACGACGTCCGGGCCGAC
>Ga0302314_10002315_pt1 | contig 35383 bp, 31 predicted proteins | sample III_Palsa_N2_3_FD_200533 | JGI IMG/M metagenome (GOLD analysis project Ga0302314, IMG submission 200533) | Peat permafrost microbial communities from Stordalen Mire near Abisko, Sweden - III_Palsa_N2_3 | ecosystem: Environmental > Terrestrial > Soil > Palsa > Peat permafrost | place: Sweden...
CTAAAGTTTGCCGGTGAGTTTACCGCGAGGGTTCCACCCGTTCCCATCCCGAACACGGAAGTTAAGCCTCGTTGGGCCGATGGTACTGCACGCGTAAGTGTGTGGGAGATTAGGTGATCGCCGGCATTATTTTGAGAAAAGCCCGCCCTTGTGGTGGGCTTTTCTGCGTTCTGCGATAAGTTCGTTCCTCACAGTGTGCGCACTCCCTACTTGGGTTCCTGCTGGCTTTTTTATTAGGGAGCTTCTCCATACACGATCTCTATGTTGAGCTTGATCAAGCGATTGTGCTTTGTCTTCTGGGCTTTTCTTGTGTTGGGTTTAGCCCCTGTTCCACTTTTCGCGCAGCAGCCTCCGCCTGGCTACAACAGGCATTGGTGCATGGCAGATGGCACGGAGAAGTTGGCGCTTGAGTTCGGTGGCGGTTGGGGTATTGCGGCTGGGCCAACGCGCGCTACGCAGAAGCGTGGCTGGAACTACACCATGGGAGCCGGCTACAACCTGAATCGCCATTTCGCGATCCTGGGCGAGTACAGCTACAACCGCTTCACCATTCCGGCGATAGCTCCTACGAATCTAGAGCCCTACCCGCGAGAGGCAGCGTTCGTATCTGCTCGCTGACAGCTGATCCGAAGTTCCAGTACTTCGCAACGCAGAGTTTCGCCGCCTACCTTATCGGTGGCGGCGGCTTTTATCGCAAAGAGTCTGATGTATCGCCATTGCAAACTCCGGCGGTCTGGACTTCTACACAGGGTTTGCTCTTAAGGTTTCGGATAATAGCAACGCAACGTTCTATGCGGAGATGCGTTACGTCTGGATCGATAGCCAGCCCAAGACTGCCGATGGGTTATGTACGCTCGAAGCATGTAGCAACTATGTGCCCATCACACCCGGTATTCGCTGGTAACGGCAAATTGACCGCCAAGGGTGGCGGTCAATTTGCTTTGCGTCAAAGACGGAGGAAATACAGCCAGATTAGTTCGCGTCAGCCACGGGAGGCTTCGGTGCTGTTGCCGGCTTCGGAGGTAGCGGAGCCTTCACAGACTTCGGAACCCTGGGCGCTTTGGGCGGCGCAACCGGTGCAACCGTAACGGGTGGCATAGGCGGTGCGACAGTAATCTTCGGCATGGGGGGCAGAGGTGGCAGCGGCAGGACCGTTGCTTTGCGCACGGTCACATCTCCATCGCTCGTATCGATCCTGATCGCCGGGCCACCGCCTGCCACAGTTCCTGTCAGCACATTGTCGTGTGCTGTCTCCATCGTCTTCAGGTCAAAATCATTCTCGATGTCGCCATTCCGCGTCTGCGCGTTGAGAGTAAAACCTGCTTTAGCAGGTACCCCGACGTCCACTGACCCATGCTGATTCGTAATGTCGATCTGTCCTAGAGGAGTTGCACTCGTCAGAGCAACCGCGCCGTTGCGGTTGGAAATCTGCACATTGCCCTGTACGCGATCGAGATTGACGTCGCGATCCCGTGTGCTGACAAGTACAGGTCCAAACACCTGGTTGGCCTCCAAGTCGGAGTCGAGCGCAACATCAAAGTCGCCGTCGATCCGAGCAGCCTCAAACTGCGTACGGCTGGTCTTGAATTTCACCTGCCCGTTTACGCGTTCCAAGTGCGTCGTGCCAAAAAAATCACCCTGCAGGGTCAGCGGCCCCGTCACATCGGAGACGTTGATGTCGCCTGCTCGTCCATCCATGCTCAGGCCGCCCGTGATGCTATGGGCTGAAAAGCTGGAGTTCTCATCATTCACGTGCGCGCTCACAGGCCCGGCAATCCCACTCAGGTTTACCTCACCTGAGTTGGCCGACAGCGATACCGGCGCATGGATCTCCTGAATGTCGATAGCGCCATGGTCCGCTCGAACCGTCAGGGCAGTGTTCTTCGGTACCTGCACCATCAGATCAGCTTGCCCGCCTTCAACTACCGGAACTTCTAACACAACATTCGTGCCGTCTTTGCTGAACGTCGGCTGCAGGCGGTCTTCCTTGGTGTCGGCATCGCTATCGGTCCGTGCAAACGCTTCCTTGTGGACGCTCACGTGAACCTGACCATCGTCGCTTGAGCCTGTCACCGTCACATCGCCATGCGGGTTGCGGATCAGCAGGGAACTCCCCTCGGCAATCGCCGAGCTGACTGTATCGTCGGCATCATGACGTTGGCCCAGGGCTACATCGAATCCCGGAAAGCCGCTGCCAAATGTGCGATCTTTCCAGGCCATCGCACGATCTGTGGCTCGCGAGCCAACTCCCGCCACCGCCAGCAAAATCAACAATACAATTACGCCGCCGCCGAGCACGCGACCACTACGAGAGCTTCCATCCGGCTGAGGTCTTTGGTCGATAGCCCACTCCGCCGTCAATACGATTCCAGCGGCGATCAACACCACCGGCCACCAGTGCGCATACCACTCCAATGCCTGCGCCCAGCAGATACGGCCTGTTTGAGCCAGTAGAAAAACTACTCCCAGGCCCAGCAGCACCAGCGGTCCAACGATCGACCTGCGTCTGTTCCGGCGCATCTGGGCCTTCATTTGAGCGCGCTGCATGCGGGCCTGCTGCTTGTTGAATCGTGCCTGCTCTTTGCCCATGCGGATCTGCTGTTTCAGCAGTACGGGGTCATACGGCGGAGGTGGCGGAGGAGGGTACGAGCTCATTGCTGCCCACCCTTCGGCCAGCTACCCGGGCCTGCTGCCGGCGGCGCATAGGGTGCTGCTCCTGTATCGGCGTGTGCCGTAGACCGCTCCGCCAGCAGTAGAGCTCCAAGCGCAATCACCAGCACCGGCCAGGTTTGTCCAAGGGTCATAGAACCCGCTGCCTGCAGCGTAAACAGGATCGCCAACACCATCAGCAGTACCGGCCATCGCAGGCATGAAATTTTCGCGCCAATGGAAGCGTCATCGCCCGCCAGCCGTCCTGTGCCGGTCAGCCACTTCAATCGGCGGGTAAACGACCAGATCGCAACTCCAGCCAGCAGCACCGGCACCAGCCAGCGTTCACTGACGCGCAAGCTCGTATCAAGATTGGCGAGCAGAAACAGCACGCCCAGCCCAATCAACCAGAGCGCACCTATAGGGAAGCGCTTCGTCGGCGGAGCTACTGGCACAGCAGCGTGATACTCAGCCGCCGGCGGCACTCCCGTATGCGTGTCTACATAAGGAGCGGAAGCGTAACCCGCATCATGGATAGCCTGAGCACGAGCCGCGGCAGCAATTCTTTCCGCTGTTTCTTCAGGTGTCGGCGAATACGTAGGAACTGGAGGCGCTGCGGCAAAGGTTGTCGGCGGAACATAGCCAGTCCAGGCCGGCGCAGGTTGCGCCGGGGGAGTAGTAGCCGGTTCAGGCTTCCACTGCGTTACCGGAGGACTCATCGGAGGCCGCGAAGCGCTGCCCGGCCAGTTTCTGCCAAACCCCATCCTGTCGCCAATGTCATTGAAGCCAAAAGCGTTCGGCAGGGGAAGGCCTTCCAGCCGTGCCTTCGCCGTGTGATACGCCTCAAACGCCTGATAGCAAACCCACCCAAAGACGAAGAGACCAAACACTCCACTCACGTGATCGGAAAGCGATACCAGCACCGCAAAAATAATCAGATGCACAATACCCTTGGCAAACTGGCCGTTGTACATCGCGCCTACGCCTGGGATCAGTCCAAGAAAGCCCGCCAGCAAGGGGCTTTGGTCGCCTGCTATGGATGCCGAAGGCGGTACAGCTCCATAGCCTGTTGCCGCACCTTGTGCTGCGGCATACGTCTGCCCGGCAGGATTTTGTCCGGTCGCGGAAACTCGCGTCTCCAGGCAAGGCTCGCAAAATACGCCCGACCCCACCGTTCGTATTGTTTCCTGCGTCAGCGGTTTGCCGCAATCCTGGCAGAAGGCCACACGTTCGCCGGAAGCAGCGTTCTCATTGCCCGATTCGTCGTTAATCACGGTAGACCCCCTTCCCGGCCGTTTGGCCCGGCATTACCGGATACTCCAGATCGCTCTTGCCCTGAGGTTTGGCTGGCTCTGGCTTGCTGTCTGGAGTCGCTGCCCCGTCTTTGTTGCCTGAATCCTGCTTCTTGTTCGCGTCATTGGCCGGCCCACCCACAAACGGGCTGGTCGGGTCTTGCTGGGTGCCTTCAAATCTTCCGTCGAGGCCACCATTATTACGCAGATCGCTTACTCGCGACTCCACTTCATACACCACGCGCAGATTTTGGAAGGAGCGCGTTGCTGAAGCACCCGCATCTGCCAGCGTCCGGCGTAGAGAAGTGGGACGTAGAATTCCGGCGCGTACATCGCTCAGCCGCACTCCAGTCAGGTTCAAGGTCAATGCGATCGAAAAGAACGCCATCGCCGCAGTCATCGCCAGACGCGGCTGGAACGTCATTCGCGCCGCATCCATCGAGAACGCACTGCTCAGCTTGCTGCAAAAAGAAGCCCACTGAACGCTAAAGCCGCGCGTAGCCTTCACCGGTACCAGAGGAGTGGACATCTGCCACTCGGGCACAAACTCTGGAGCAGCCGGTTCGCTCGCCATCGCAACAGCATGTGCTCCGGTCGTCTCCGCCAGAATCCGCTGCAGCAGTGCTGCAGGTGGCTCCGGAGCAAAGCCCTTGAGCATGGCCATCCAGGCGGCGCCGCGTTGCGCTTCTTCCAGCTCCTGCGCACACGTCACGCAACCCGCCACATGCTTGTCGAACGCACGCTGCTCGGCCTCGGTCAGAGTCCCGTCAACGGCTTCCGGGCACATCGCCTCGCACACCGCGCACTGCATCGGCTCGTTTTCGAACTGCTCGAATTGGGTCATGTTTGCCAACCTACATCACCTGCCCTTCTATACGTTTCAAAAGCTTTGCAAGTTCTGCGCGGCCACGGCTTATTCGGCTTTTCACCGTACCTTGTGGAACGCCCAGTATCTCAGCAATATCCTTGTAATCCATGTCTTCGAGGTCCCGGAGAATCACGGCCTCTCGTAAATCCGGCGAAACCTGCGCCAGCGCCTGCTGAATCTGCGCTCTCAACTCCAGGCCCGCTACATGCTGCTCCTGGCTTGGCCTGGTATCGGCCAGCTTCTCGCCTTTGGTCGGCCCATCGTCTTCACCGTCGTACGTTTCATCGAGCGAATCGCTCGACCGCTCCAACCGCGTCCGCCGGTAATTATCCACCAGCAGGTTCCGTGTCAGCGTCGTCAGCCAGGTTGTAAATCCACCCTTGGTCGGATCGAAGCTGGAGAGGTTCCGAAACATCTTCAGAAAAACTTCCTGCGTCAGGTCTTCCGCATCACTCTGCGAGCCCGTAAAGCGATAACAAATTCCGTACACCCGGCGATGCTGCCCGGTCGCCAGCTTCTCCCAAGCCGCGCCATCGCCCGCAAGGCACCGTGCTGCCAGGTCGGCCAGCACTTTCTGCTCTGCCAGGGCAGCCGCGCGTTGTACCTGCACCTCACTCGGAGGAGCATCGGGCGGTCCCGGCGTCAATCGGGTGTCGGGCATGCGCGCTTCCTGGGTCTCCGGCAACTTCTGGCTGTGCAACGATTCTGGTTGTGCTTCACGGCTTGCTGCTGGCACCGGCTCCCGGCGGTTCACGGTAGGCCGCCAGCCCATCCGATTGCCAGGTTCAAACATCGCCGGAAGTGTTGCCGTAGCCATGGTTAGTCATACGCAATCAGGCTTGGTTTGGTTCCAAAAGTGTCAGGGAATTGGCAGGAGGAAGAGCGAAAATCCCTAGTTTTTCTAAGTTCGCTCTTTCTTCTCCGCTACCTGCGCCCTTTTTCCTAGTTTTTGATTACGCCACAAGCAATCCGGTTTCCTGAAGCACCGCTCGGATCGGTCTTTTCGTCGTCAGCCTTTTCATGTACGACGATCGACGTTCCACCGTTCAGAAACAATGAGTTAGAGGCCTTCGGGTCGAGTGAAATCGAGTCCAGTACAAAAGTCGCCTCGCCTGTGTGGTCTTCGCCAACGGACACGCTCTTGGGGAAGTCGCCATTGTGGTGCCCCATCGCGTTCATGTAGCCATGCTTTTTGCCGTCGGGGTTGAAGTGCGGCCCCGCACCCTTGAAGTCCGGCACATCGCACACCGCATTCTGGTGGATATGTACGGCATGGTCGCCAAACGGAATGTTCTTCAGGTTGATCGAGACCTTGACACCCTTTTTCACGGTCTTGAACGTCGCCGTCCCGGCATCCTGACCAGACGAGCTGGTGAGCTTCACCTTGATCTCTTTCGGCCCCTGCGCGGCTGCCGTCATCGCCATAGCCAAACCAAAACCCGCAACCCATCTCAAACGCATCGTAAAGCCTCCCCTACAGAAGTACCGCCAGAATACGCCTTTTGCTCAGGCCGCAGCCGCTTCCGACAGCGGTTCTACCTCGCGTTCCACCTTTTTCCCAAACAGTTGTTGTGCCTTGGTCAAATCATGCGACGACTGCATATCCATCCAGAATTGGGCCGACGTGCCAAAGCACCGCGCCAACCGCATCGCGGTATCCGGCGTTACGGCGCGTTTTTCGTGCAAAATGGCGTGCAGACGCGGCGCTGAGATACGCAACCGAATTGCCAGCGAGTTCGCGCTCATGCCGAGCGGGAGCAAAAACTCTTCCCGAAGCACTTCCCCCGGATGCGTCGTCACGCGCTCGAACTTCCAGCCTGTTGCAGGTCGCTTGATGGTCATAAGCAGGCGCTCCCCGTCGCCATTCGTGCTCAGTGATAGTCCGTGATCTCCACGTCATGTGCCCCGTCTTCTTTCCAGACGAAGCAAATTCTGAATTGGTCATTTACCCGAATGCTGTGCTGGCCTGCCCGGTTGCCTTTGAGAGCTTCCAAGCGGTTTCCGGGCGGCTCCTTCAGATCGTTCAGTGCCAAGGCGAAGTGGACGAGATCGAGTTTCCGCAAAGCAACTTTGGAAATATTCGCAAAGTCACGTTGCTTCCGGCCAAGAAACAGTTCTTGCGTCTCAGCGTTTTTGAACGACCGAATCATCCTGTTGGCGTATTATCCCACGCGTAATACGTGCAGCGCAATGCGTTGTCTTATCACCTTATACCTGTTTATCCACCGCCCCCATCCCGTTCGCGCGATTACGATAATTCAAAGCACCAGCACTATCAATTTGTCAGAGGCGGCCCGACGAACCCATGCAATCGAACCCTACTCCCGGCGTCCTCGAAGTCGTTACCGGCCCCATGTTCTCCGGCAAGTCCGAAGAGCTCATCCGCCGCCTCAAGCGTGCACGCATCGCCCGCCAGCGCGTCTCCTGCTTTAAGCCGGATATCGACCTCCGCTACCACCGCACCTCCATCGCGTCGCACAGCTCGCAAACGCATGAAGCTGTCACCGTCGCCACCGTGGAAGACCTCCGCGCTGCTCTCTTCCCGCAGCTCGACGAGGTCGAAGTCGTCGGCATCGACGAAGTTCAGTTCTTCGACCCCGCCATCATTCCTCTCAGCATGGAGCTCGTCGCCCTGGGCAAGCGAGTCCTCATGGCTGGCCTCGACACTACCTTCAACAACGAGCCCTTCGGCCCAGTCCCAGCTCTCATGGCCCTCGCCGACAAGGTCACCAAGCTCTCGGCCGTCTGTATGGTCTGCGGCCAGTCCGCCATCCACACCCAGCGACTTGGCCAATCTCAGGAGCTGGTCGTTGTAGGTGCCGCCGGCTTGTACGAAGCCCGCTGCCGCACCCACTTCCAACCCTTCCTGGACGCACAACACTCCGAGCAGCTCGAGCTCTCCGCTCAACTCACCCCCCAGCTCTAATCGCCATTCCGTACGGCCATCCTTTGGTGGTCATCCCGTAGTGATCTGTCTTTGCCGGTAAGCGAGGCGGATAACGCTGCTTTTGCCCGCTACAGGCTTCTTTTGTAGCGGGCTTTTCATCTTTAACTAATTCTTAGGGTCTTCTTTATGCCCTCCTTATTCGCTCTGCGTAATCCTTACAAGGAAGGAGTTACCCAATGAAAGTCATCCTATTCGTCGCCTCTCTTTGCTTGATTGGCTCTGCGGCGACAGCACAGAGCGCTTCAACAACCGCAACATCAGTCCCCGTGCATTACACCCACTCAGAGCTCACGTCTCTCATCAAGAATGCGAAGACGCCAGCCGACTACAGTGCTCTGCGCGACTACTACGGTCACGTCGCAGAACTAGACCGTGCCAAGGCCGCGCAGGAAAAACAGGAGTGGGATCTCCGCAAAGCCGACCCTCCGAGAAAGTTCCCCAGCCCGGTCGACTCGGCACGCAATCTGTACGACTCCTATGTCTACGAAGCCAATGCAGCTGCTGCCAAAGCAGACCACTATGGCCAGCTTGCCAAGAGCTCTACCACCCCCGAAGTCCGCAACTAGCGTCGACTTCGCTCGCGAACGAGCTGCATCCATAGTTGCTCTGGCCTGTTCTATCGGAGAGAGCAGGGGCCTTCCCGGCTCCTGCTCCAGCTCCGGTGCCTTGCCAATAAATAAGATCTCTTCGCTTTCTGCTGCTTGCAGGATCGCTGCTCCCCGCCAGTCCCATCTCAAACTTTGAGGTCTCATACGCAGGGATTCGCTTCCCTAGCCGTAGTCCTCTGTGCGCTTGCCGACATTCCAGGGCTTCCAATAAAGCAAATTTGCGACGAATCGGCGTCTAAGTTCCTGTTTTGGAACAAGTTTGCCGATCGAGAATCAATCTCAATCCGCCTCCGCAACTTTCTTGCCAAAACGATGTTTACGCTTTTAGAAGCTGAAAACCTGTACCTCTTTCTTTTCCGCAAGGGTCTGTACTTCTTTCTGCATGGGGAACACCAATGAACGCTAAGTTGAGATATTTTGCATTAACACTCGCCCTGATTCCTTGCCTTGCTTTGTGCTTTGAAAGACACGCCTACGCCTACGTTGATCCGGGATCAGGCTTGCTTGTCTGTCAGAGTATCGGCACCCTCTTCGCGGGCGCGCTCTTCTACTTCCGCCAGCGCGTGAAGAATCTCATCCGCAAGGTCTCCAGCAAGCAGACGAACACCCCCGAACGGATCTCTTGATCGAAGAGAGATCTCGCCCTCGCACGTCTGCATCTGCATGACTGCTATCAAATGGTGCCTCCAGACGCCATATTTCCATCCCCGGGCCCTCCTCTTCCTCTAGCTCTGCCCGTGATTCAGCGACGCATCGCACCAGCCTGCTTCCGCCAATAGTTTTAACGTCGCACCCAGGTTGGAATGCGCAAAACCGCTTCGTCGCTTTGATGTCGGAGGAGGATAGCTTTGAGGTCGGTCACTCATCCGGCTAGCGTTGCACTAGGAATTGCGACCCTCGGTTCGCTCTTCCTCACTGGTCCGCTCGTTTCCTCCGGACACGACGACGTGTACCACTTCGCCGGCTCTGGAACCTCGCTCTTCGTTCACGTCGCACTGGAAGTCTGCCTCTTGTGGCTTTCTCTGACTGGCCTCTTATGGCTTGCCGCGCGAGTCCCTCGCCTCTTCATCCCCATCTGGTGCGCGCTGCTCCTGTCGTTGCCATACTTCCTGCTCAAGAGCTGGGCATCGTTCGCCGGCATCGGCCTTCCACACGGCACAATCCCTCACGAAGTAGCCCTCGTCGTCGTCCTTCTGCCAGCGCTCGGCCTTGCCATCTCCACTCTGCTTTGGAGATCCCAGGTGTCCCTGATCTTCGGCCGGGTTCAACCTTTTGCCGCGACCGTACTTGGATTCACTTCGTTGTTTGGTCTCGTCCTGCTCGCCCGCATGCTGGACTACGGCTGGCAGGCAAGAGCTTTAAACGCCACTCCTCAGCTGCACCAACGCAACCTGGCCGCTACCAGCCTTACCCCACCCCCGCGGGTCATCTGGATACTTCTCGACGAACTCTCGTTCCAGCAAGTCTACGAACAACGCTTTCCCGGCCTCAGTCTTCCCGCCTTCGACCGCCTTGCCGCCAAATCCACTGTCTTCACACACACAATCCCCGCCGGCAATCGAACCACCCTCGTTATCCCGTCGTTGATGACCGGCCTCCCTGACGACGGGCTCCGTATCTCGGGCGACGGCCAACTGCATGCGCTACACAATCCCACCACCGGAGCATGGCAGCCCTTCGATCCCCACCAGACCATCTTTCAGGACGCACTCGATCACGGCTACAGCACCGCTCTTGCCGGTTGGTATAACCCCTACTGCCGCATCCTTCCCCAGGTGCTCGACCGCTGCTTCTGGACCTTCAACTCCACCGCAGCTTCGTGGAATCCTCTCCCACTCCCAAGCGGTCTTCTACGCAACAAGGGCGAAGCCGCAACGCATATCGGCGACTACCAGGCTCTGCTCGCAGCCGGAGACGCTTTACTCGCCGACCCATCTTCCAATTTCATTTTCCTGCACATGCCCATACCGCACCCCGGCGGCATCTTCGATCGGCGGCGTCAGTCCTTCACCACCGGGCGCTCTTCCTACATCGACAACCTCGCGCTCGCCGATCAATATCTAGCGCACGTTCGCACACTCCTCGAGCAGCGCGGTCAGTGGGACACCTCTGCCATCATCGTCATGGGAGACCACTCCTGGCGCACGTATATGTGGGCAAAATCACCCGACTGGACCCCCGAAGATCAGGCCGCCAGCCACGGTCGCCACTTTGACGACCGTCCCGCCTACATCGTCAAACTCCCACACCAGCAAACCCCCGCACACATCGACACGCCTTTCGCCGCCGTCCGCACTCGCGCTCTGCTGGACGCCATCCTCACCAACCGCCTCCAAACCCCCGCCGATCTCCAGGCATGGGCAGAGCAGCAGCCCTAACGCAGACGCGGCCATTGACACAATCTCTTGTATCGATGGCCGCGAACCTTCGCTCTACTTTGCAACCCTTGTGTTAAAAGCCGTTGCTCTTGCTTTGTTTTCTGTCTACGACTCGTCTTCCATCGCCAGCGGCTGCCACAGCTCCACGCGCGAGCCATCGCAGTCCTTGATCCACGCAAACCGCCCATAGACGTAGTCCTCGCGATGCGGATCCACCCACACGCCCGCTGCCTCCAGCTTTGCCAGCAGGGCGTCGATGTCATCCACGCGGTAGTTGATCATGAACGCCTGCGGACCCTCGCCGAAGTAACCGGTATCCTGCGGAAACGCAGACCACGCCGTCATCCCCGTCCCTTCCGGAACCTCATCTTTCCAGGCAAACGCTGCGCCATTGAAATCGCTCAGCGTCACCCCCAGATGCTCCGCATACCACTTCGCTGTCGCCTTCGGATCAGCCGTCCGCAGAAACACACCGCCAATACCAGTTACTCGTGCCATTTATTTCCTCCCAGATATTCCCTCAAAACGCGAGCAAGTTCCTCAAGACGCAACCGTTCGCAACGCTGCAACCAACCGCGTCACTGCACCAGAATCAATCGCCACGGTAGCAACTTCGACGCCCTGTTTCAAATCCTTCGCCAGCCCGGCAGTCAGCAAAACTGCCGCCGCGTTCAACAACACAACATTACGCCGCGGCCCGGCTTCCCCGGCAAACACCGCGCTCAGAATCTCCGCATTCCCCGTCGCATCGCCGCCTTGCAGGGCGCTCGTCGGTGCGCGCTCCAGCCCAAACTCCTCCGGCGAAACCGTGTACTGCAACACCTCGCCGTTGCGAACCTCAGCTACCTCACTTGGTCCGCTCAGCGCCAGCTCATCGAGCCCGCCATCGCCATGCACTACAAGCGCATGTTGTACGCCGAGCATCGTCATCGCCTCGGCCACCAGAGGAACCAGCCGCGAGCTGTTCACGCCCATCACCTGCCGCCGCGCACCCGCCGGGTTCAGCAGCGGCCCAAGCACATGCAAGACCGTACGAACGCCGATCGCCCGTCGCACTGGCATCACCGCCTTCATCGCGGGATGGTGCGAAGGCGCCAGCAGAAAGCAAAACCGCTGCTCGCGCAACGCCGCCGCAGCAGCCTCCGGAGAGAGCATCGTCGGAATCCCCAGGGCATCCAGCACATCCGCCGATCCGCACTTTGACGTAATCGCCCTGTTGCCGTGCTTGGCTACCCTTGCACCCGCCGCCGCCGCCACCAACGCCGCCGCGGTGGAGATATTAAAGCTCCCACTCGCATCGCCGCCGGTCCCGCACGTATCCACCAGCTCCACCTGTTCTGCCGCCGTCAGCGGAAGCGTCGTCGCTGCCTCGCGCATCGCCAGCGCAAACCCTGCAACCTCACCTGCGGTCTCGCCGCGCCCGGCAAGTGCACCCAGCAACGCGGCGATCTCCACCTCAGCCGCTTCGCCGGCCAGAATCTGCCGCATCAACGCCGCAGCTTCCTCCCGCGTAAGCGTCTCCCGGCCTTCCACAATTCTCCGTAACTCCACCTGTATGCTCATCGCAACTCCTACCCTATCAAGCCCTTGCCTTTCGTTGCTAAACTTCGCTTCCTCCGCGCCTTTTGCGTTCCGGGAGTTTGCTTTTCGCCCAAACTCTCCGATAATCGCCGCTCTAACTTGCCCCTGCTTTCCGCCAATCGCTACTATGACTTGTCAAGCCAGCAGCGCATATTGCTGCATCTGGAGCGTACGTATGAAGATTCACGAGTACCAGGCCAAGGAAATCCTCCGCAAGTACGGCGTCCCCGTACCCTCAGGCGAAATGGCCACCACCCTTGAAGAAGCCGATACCGCTGCTAAAGCGCTCTTCTCCGCGGGCAACGCCGTTGTCGTCGTCAAAGCTCAGATCCACGCCGGCGGTCGCGGCAAGGGCGGCGGCGTCAAGCTCGCCAAGAACATCGACGACGCCAATGCAGCCTCCAAGTCCATCCTTGGCATGCAGCTCATCACACACCAGACCGGCCCTGAAGGCCAGAAGGTGCAGCGCTTGCTCGTCGAAGCCGGTTCCGCTATCGACCGCGAACTCTACCTCGGCCTCGTTCTCGACCGCGCCTCCTCCAAGGTTGTCTTCATGGCCTCGCAGGCCGGCGGCATGGAGATCGAAGAAGTCGCCCACGAAACTCCCGAGAAGATCTACAAGGAGTACATCGATCCGGCCATCGGTTTCCAGCCCTACCAGGCCCGCAAGCTCGCGTTCAAGCTCGGCCTTGCTCCCACCCAGATTGGTGAAGCGGTCAAGTTCATGACGGGCCTCTACAAAGCCTTCATCGAAACCGATAGCACCCTGATGGAGATCAACCCTTTCATCACCACCAAAGACGGCAAGCTCGTCGCGCTCGACTGCAAGATCAACTTCGACGACAACGCCATGTTCCGCCACAAGGATCTCAAGGAACTCCGCGACATCTCGGAAGAAGATCCCCTTGAAGTCGAGGCCTCCAAGTACGCGCTCAACTACATCAAGCTTGATGGCTCCATCGCCTGCATGGTCAACGGCGCAGGCCTTGCCATGGCGACCATGGACATCATCCAGTACGCCGGCGGTTCGGCTGCCAACTTCCTCGACGTAGGCGGTGGCGCTAACCAGGAACAGATCGAAAACGCTTTCGGCATCCTTCTCTCTGACCCCAATGTGAAGGCGATCTTCATCAACATCTTCGGCGGTATCTTGCGCGTGGATGTCCTGGCCACTGCAGTCGTTGCTGCCGCAAAGAAGCTCAACGTTTCGCTGCCGATTATTCTCCGCCTCGAAGGCACCAACGTAGAAGAAGGCCGCAAGATCATTGCCGACTCCGGCCTCAAGGTCCAGATCGGCGCCACCATGAAAGAAGCTGCCGACCTCGCTGTCGCCGCCGCGAAGGGAGTCAACTAATGTCAGTTCTCGTAGGCAACGACACACGTCTCATCGTTCAAGGCATCACCGGTCGCGAAGGTACTTTCCACGCCAAAGGCTGTGAGGAGTACGCGAAGCAGTTCGGCAACAAGCTCGTCGTCGGCGGAGTAACCCCCGGCAAGGGCGGAACCATCCACGAAGGCTGGCCCGTCTTCAACACCGTGGAAGAGGCCGTAGCCGCCACCGGCGCGAATGCCACCGTCATCTTCGTCCCGCCACCCGCAGCAGCCGACGGCATCCTCGAAGCCGCTGACGCTGGTTTGCCGCTCATCGTCTGCATCACCGAAGGCATTCCCGTCCTCGACATGGTCAAGGTCTGGGAAGTGGTGAAGACCTCGAAGTCACGTCTCATCGGCCCCAACTGCCCCGGTGTCATCTCGCCTGGCAAGGCCAAGATCGGCATCATGCCCGGCCGTATCCACAAAGAGGGAAGCGTCGGCATCGTCTCCAAGTCCGGCACGCTTACCTATGAGGCGGTTTATCAGCTCACGCAGCGCGGCATCGGCCAGTCCACGGCCATCGGCATCGGCGGCGATCCCATCATCGGCACCACACACATCGACGCGCTCAAGCTCCTCAACGAAGACCCCGACACCGAAGCCATCATCATGATCGGCGAGATCGGCGGCTCTGCTGAGGAAGCGGCTGCCGAGTACATCAAGGCTCATGTCAAGAAGCCGGTAGTCGGCTTCATCGCCGGCCAAACCGCACCTCCGGGCCGCCGCATGGGTCACGCTGGCGCCATCATCTCCGGCGGCGAAGGCACAGCCGAAAGCAAGATGGCAGCCATGGCCGCAGCCGGCATCACCGTAGTCAAAAGCCCCGCCGAAATCGGCGAGGCTATGGCCCGGTTGCTCGGCAAGTAATCGCTAAAAGCTGTAACTCACTTGAAGCTGCAACCGGCGTGGGTCCGACGCTGACGTCGGTTGCATAAACGACGGCGACCCTTGCACGCCGTTGTACGTCTCAAAGTTCACCCGGTTCAGCGTATTGAAGCTCGATACGCTGAACGCCAACGCGCTCTCGTCATCCTTCCATCGTGGATGCAGCTTGCGCGTGTACCCCACCCGCAGCTGCAGATCCTGAAAGTCCCCACCATTCAGGCTGTTGCGTGGCACCCCCGCTGGCCGCGCGTTGAAGACGCCCGTCTTGTAGTCGTCGGTTCCGGTGGTGATGGTGTAGGGTAGCGGCGTGTTGTTATAAAAGCCCGCGCCCACGGTAATGGGCTTATCCGGATACAGCGTTGCAAACAGTCCCAGCCTCTGCCGCTGGTCGTAGTCGCTCCGGCTCCATTCGTCATTCGGTTTGTACTGGTTCTGCGGCATGAACGTAGAGAACGTCGTATTCGCGTCCGAGTGCTGCAGCGTGTACTGCAAGAACCCCGACACCACATTGCCCACGCGCCCGCGATAGCTCACGCTCATCCCATCCGTCTTCTGATATCCCTGCGACTGCAACTGCAGCACCTGCCCAAAGTTCGGATTCGGCCTCGCATAGCTGGTAAACGGCGGCAGCGGCGCATTCACATCCACCGATCGCAGCGCATGCCATCCGCGATAGCCGTTATATCCCACCGTCAACGTCGAGTTCTTCGTAATCTGCCGCTCCACGCTCAACCCAAAGTAAGCCTGCACCGGAGACTGCAACTCCGGCTGATACTGGAACAAACTCGGCGGCTGTTCGGCCAGCAACGTTGGCGTACACGTTGTCGGCACCAGGCAAGGCCCATCCGTAATCAGCAAATTCCGCTCCGCCGCATTCTCATACCGCGCCAGTTGCTGCCCGATATTCACCCCAACCCGCCGAATATAAATGCCGCTCCCGGTTCGCACCACCAACGCATGTTTCTTGTCGACCATGTAAGCAATCGAAAGCCTCGGCTCCACGCCATTCTTTGTATTCGACAGCGTGTTCTGAAAGTCATACCGCACTCCCGGCGTTACCGTAAACCGTTTGCCAAGCTGCATCTCGTCCAGAAAGAACCCACTAGGCTGCGCAAACAGTGTCTGAAACCGCGACTGGCCCTGCTGAATGCTGAACGACGAAGGTGTGCTCGGATAAGCTGCCGCGTTGGCATACGTATACGTCCCCTGCCGGTTTGTGCGGTCTTCCCATATCCGTCGGCCCATATTGGGGAGCTGTATCCCGAACTTCAGAGTCTGCGGAACTTGCTTACCAACCGTCCACGTCACCATGTCGTTGATGGTCGGATTGTTCTCCGTGTACACCGCATCCAGTTGCGCGCTACCGAAGGTCCCCACGCCCTCGACGATGGTCTGCTGCGCCTCGCTATTGTTGATCACGCTCTGATAGTCGCGCTCATAGTGCAGGTCCAACTGGTTCAGGATGTTGGCCGAGATGGTCAGGTCGTCGTGATAGGTAAGATGTTGGTCGAAGTCGTTATCAGAGTAGCCGGCCGTCTGCTGCACCAATCCGCCGACGCCATCGTTCACGGCGCCGTCGTCGTGAAACTTGTACAGCACATACCCCGAGTGGTGGTCGTTGTACTGCCGGCTCACCTTCATACTCAGCTCGGTCGTACGCGTCGGGGTATACACATTCTGCGTTGGCATCACCGTAGGCAGCGTCGTGGCGAGTACCTGGGTATATACATCCCGTTCCTTCCTGGACATCGAAAACAGAAACGCCGTATTGCGCAACGGCTTTATCGGCCCGGTCAGATAGCCCTCATACAGGTTGCGCTGCTCCGAGGGCTTGGTCGTCGCAAAGTAGTTGGTCCCATTCAGCGCGGAGTTTCGGTATGTAAAACTTGCCGAGCCATGAAAGTGGTTCGCCGCGCTCTTCGTAATGATCTCCACCTGCCCACGTCCTGGCTGGTGATACTCCGCCGAGTACGGGTCTTCATTGATGCTCACCCGGTCAATCGCCGACTCCGCAATGCCCAGGCTCGACGCCTCCACGCCATCCACAATCAGCGTCGTGCCGCCTTCGCCAGCGATACCCGTATCCAGAAACGTCGAAAGCGTCGCCACGATATCGCCGTCAAACACCGGCAGCGTCTTCATATCATCGGCGGAGACCGTCGCCGCATCCTTGTTATTTTCTGGCGCGGCCACGTCGATATCCTTCTCCGCGTCCACGTTCACGCTCGTCGTAACGTCCGCCAGATTAAGCGTTAGCGTAAGCGGCGCCAGTGGCGTCCGGGTCAAGTGCAACGCCTGATCCAGCGGCGAAAACCCCGTCCGCACAACGATCAGGTCATAGTCGCCGCCGGTTGGCTGTGCCATCTGGAAGCGTCCACTATCGTCCGTGGTCGTACTCCCGATCACGGTGCCGCCGGTGCGCGTAATCTCCACCGTAGCACCGGGAATCAGCGCCCCGGTCGGGTCTCGCACAATTCCGCTCACCTTGGCAGGCGCAGCCGTCTGGGAAAATCCCGCAGGAACAAGCAGAGGCAGCGTCATCAAAGCGAAGAAGCAATGGGCGCGAAAGGGTAGGGTAGGCAGACCCCGAACCGGGGCGTAACGCAAAAAGCTTGGCAGTTTCATGGAGGCACGAGACCCCGAAATGGGGTGAGCCTCCAGAATATCCCGCACCCTTACCCTAAAAGGCAGTAGCAAACTCGATACCCCAAACCGGACGCGATACACTGGAAGAAGCGCATTTTCCGCGCAGGTCTGAGCCTCTGACAACCGGGCGCTCGACCACTCAAACCTCAGTCTGGAGTTTTATGTCACAGCGCACGTTCAGCATCATCAAGCCTGACGCGGTAAAGAAGGGCGATACCGCCGCCATCCTCGCAGAGATCAGCAAGGCTGGCTTCAAGCTCCTCGCCATCAAGAAGATCGTTCTCACCAAGCAGCAGGCAGAAGGCTTCTACTACGTTCATGCCGAGCGCGGCTTCTTCGGCGAACTCACCGACTTCATGAGCTCCGGCGTGATCTACCCAATGGTCCTCGAGAAGGACAACGCCATCGCTGACTTCCGCAAGCTCATGGGCGCCACCGATCCCGCCAAGGCGGACGAAGGTACCATCCGCAAGCAGTTCGCCAGCTCGATCGGTGAAAACGCCATCCACGGCTCCGATGCAGAAGACACTGCCGCTTTCGAAATTGGCTACTTCTTCGCAGGCTACGAACTGAAGTAACGCAACAGAAGCAAAAAGCAAAGGCGGCTGCGAATATCTCGCAGCCGCCTTTTGTATTGGGCGCAGGTTCTACTTCGGCTACTTCTCGAAGAGCTTGAGGTCGATGCTGTCGCCCATCAACTTATAGCCGGCGTCGCTCGGATGCAGATGGTCGCCACCATCAGCCGCAGGCAGATAAACACCCGGATGTGCCGGATCGCTCGTAGCCTTCTCGAAATCAACGTAGCCATCCAGATCCTTGGTTGTGCGTATCCACTGGTTCACCGCTTGCCGCATCGTTTCGCCCGTAGAAGACTGATACTTAGCTCCCACGTAAGGCGTCAGCGTCGCACCAAATACCTTGATGCCATGCGTATGCGCGCGGCGAATCAGTTGCTGGTATCCGGCAATCAAGTCATCGGCTGAAACCACGTCGAAAGGCTTCACCGGATCAGCCGCGTGGCCGATATCGTTGATGCTCTCCAGGATAATCAGGTACTTCACGCCTGCTTGTGCCAGCACATCACGATCGAACCGCGCCAACGCACTGGGCCCGGTAACATCATGCAGAATCCGGTTGCCCCCAATCCCTTCGTTGAGCACACCGAGCTTCGCTGTCTTCTTGTTTGCCGCCAACCGGCTCGCCAGAATATCCGGCCAACGCTGGTTCGTATCGCGTGTACTGCGTGCCCCATCCGTAATGCTGTCGCCAAAGGCGACGATGGCTGCGCTGTCAGTACCAGCCTGCACATCGACACCTTTCAGGAACTGCCAACTGTAGACATTCTTGGCACCTGTCAGGCTCGGGTTCGCAACGGCGTTGCCGGCGATCATGTAGTTCGTAGTATCGGCAAAGTTATGCAACGTAATTTGCGACACCGTCTGATCGGGCACGAAGAGGCTCACCGCCAGATCAGAAAGCGCAGCCACCTTCAACGCAGCCGGATCGCTCACAATTAGCGCTCCCGGTGGAATCACCACGGAGCTGTGTCCGCCAAAAGTCAGGGTCACCGAACTACCGGCAGCCACATCACTACCAGTCACCCGTGCCGCAATCTGTGCCGCGGAAATGGTCAGGGGATCTTCGCCAAACTCGTTGGTGAGGATCACGCGAACAGACGGCCCGCCGATCGAGACATGCACGATCTCGCGCAGTGTTGTTCCGTCTGTGCCTTCGGCGCCGAAGTGGCCGTTCTCATCCTTGTTCTTGGCGACGACAGGCGACGTTGCCCATGTTCCTACCCATCCATCCTTGCCCTGTGCTTGTCCTGAACTTGGTAAGACGGTAATTGCGGCAAGTACTAACGGGAGGTAGCGGTGCAAACGTAAGCCCATCAAAAAACTCCATAGAATTCGGATTTATGAAACCCGATCATTCTACGTCCACGCGATATCGCGAGTCATGGCTACAGTGTTAGGAAGTGAGCAGAAGCTACTGCGCGTTAGCGATCTCGCGATCGAGAGCGGCGACCTGGCCGGGATCCATCTCCTTGCGAATCTGCAGCAGGATATGGAAGTTGGCCTTTTCAAGATCGGCACGTGCCTGGGCGACGCGGTCGATCTCAGCAAAGACCTTGGTTTCGTCCTGCAGGTCTTCGTGAGACATGGAACCGAAGCGCTGCTCCTCCTGCTTGAGGTTGTCGTACAGCGACTTCAGATTGCCTTTGTTGGCCTCGAAGATATTGTCCATGTGGCTCTGTTGGTCAGACCGCAGGTTGAGTAGCTTGACGGTCTTCTTGTCGTCCCACCAGCGGCCGGGAAGGGAAAGCTGTGGCGCGGTGTGTATGCGCGGCGTAGTAGTCGTGGACATCGAGCCGCGATCTCCGCCTCGATTGCCCCCCATCATTCCGGGACTACCCATGCCGCCACCACCAGGACCGCCACCAGGCCCTCCTGGGCCACCGCCATGACCCTGCGCGTGCGCCATGACGCCGCCCAGCAGCAGAAAGCAGGCGAGCGCGGCGAATCGCAGATGTCGAGCGTGTCTTTGCAAGATCACAGGAGTCCTTGTTGTTACAGCTTAGTCCCAGTTGCGGATGTTGGATGGTCTGCCGCGAGGGTTCGAACGGTTGCCGACAGATTGAATCTCAAGGTCGTCTGCGGGCGGCTGAGCCGAGGCTTCCAGTTCGCGGTCAATATCCTGCAGCATTTGGTTGTCGCGTGCGATCTGCACCGCGTGGGAGCCGCTGGACACGCCTGTTGCGACGGGCTGGATACGGACTTCGTGGAGAATTTCATTTGGCACGGTTAGAGCAGCATTCACCTGCGCTGGCTGGGTAATGTGTGGCGTGCTGTTCGATGCCAGTTGGTGCTTGCTCGATGCAGCTTCATACCGTGTAACCGGAACGGCGATTGCAAGCAGCAGGACAGCCGAGGCCGCAGCGGCCCAGCTTGCGTGGCGATACCAGGAGGACGCACTGGACGGGATGAGCTTTGACGGTAGCGTGGCGGAGCGACGCTCGCTCCAGGCGAGCGACACAGCCTTGAAGCTGGCGATAGGAGCTTCGGCTAGCGCAACTTGAGCCTTGCAGGCGTCGCAGCCGGCGAGGTGCGCAGCTGGAGCGGCGGCGAGCTCGCCGAGCAAAACGTCGTCGATCTGTTCTTCGGTGAGGTGGGTGATGGCGGAGTTCATCGAGAGCCTCCGACCTGGGCCCGTACCGCCTTTAGAGCGCGGTGGAGATGCGTCTTGACGGTGTTGATGGGCATGGAGATCGATGCTGCAATTTCCGCAAGATCCATGTCTTCGGCAAAGCGCATGAGGAAGATGGTGCGCTGATTGACGGAGAGGTTTTCGAGAGCTGCCTGAACTTGCCCGGTACGCTCGATGGCCAGAATGCGGGCTTCGGCGGAGCTTTCATGGCTGGGCAGGAAGTTGGCTGCGTCGTGGACGTCGATGGCCGTGGCGCGGGCCTGACGCCAGAAACGGAACTTCTGCAGGCGTTGCTGGTCGCGGATGAGGTTGACGGCGATGCTGGTGAGCCAGGTGTTAACGGAGCAGTCGCCGCGGAATTTGTCGCGGCCGTTGTAGGCCTTCAGGAAGCAGTCCTGCGTGATGGACTCGGCTAGATCGGCGTCTCCGATGGAGAAGGTGACGAAGCGCAGCAACCGGGGACGGTACGTGCGCACGAGCGCGTCGATATCGTCCAGCTCGGAGCTGCTTCGTTCGACGGCCTGCAAATTCGTCATGTTTGCATCTAGCGCTAGTTGCATATTGTAGGAGACGGGCTGGTAACTGCATCAGATTACATAGAAATTCCGTCGACCTACAAGATTTACAGCGCGATTTCGTAGCTTAGGAGGCGTCTCGTGCGGCCTCTGCTTCCGGGTTGGCACCCTTCTGGACGAGGTACTCGTCCATGAGTACGGCGACCAGGGCTGCGGTAGGGACCGCTACCAGAGCGCCTACGACACCGGCAAGCGCAAGCCCAGCCATAAGGGCGATCAAGACAGAAAGTGCCATGAGATTTACGCTGGTTTTCATGATCCGGGGCGTGAGGAAGCCATTTTCTACCTGCACATAGATCGCGTAAAAGATGAGAACGCCAGCCAGCTTTGACCAGGAGTCGAGAGCGGCTACTCCGGCGGCTAGCAGGATGGTGATGATGCCTCCGGCTACCGGGACGATGTTGAACAGTCCCATCAGCACGCCCAGCAGAAAGAAGTAACGGACATGCAGGAATCCAAAGACGATCGTGCTGACGACTCCGAGGATGAGCATGAGCGAACCTTGGCCGATCAGCCATTTACTCATGCGGAGTTCCGCGACGATCAGCGTTCGTGAGAGCCTGTCTCGTTCTGCGGTAGGGAAGAAAGAGAGGAAGTAGTAGTAGGCAAACTCACCTTCCAGCATGAAGTAGATGCAGAGGATGAAGGCTGTGATGAGGTCGAGAATTCTGCCCATCCAGAGCGGAAATGAGGCGAAAAGGTAGCTTGCGAAGTTGGAGAGGATGGTTTCGGCACGTGTGGCGAGCGAATCGATGCCAAACTTGTCGGCCATGGGAAGTCTTTTGAGCTTCGTGACCAGAACCGGAATGCGTGCGGGGAGATCGGCGGCAAAGTGCTGAATGTCGCGGATGACCGGCGGTAGACCGAGGATGAAGAACACTGTAAGCGCTGCAAATACAGTGACCAGCAGAGCGACGATGGCGATCAGCCGTGAGGGGCTCCAGTCGCGGATTTTGACCTGCATGATCTTCTGCACGACTGGCATGAGAACTACGGCAAACAAAGCACTTACGTAGACGATTTCGAGCACGTCGCGGAGCTTCCAGGCGAGACCGAGAGCGATCAGGACTGCGAAGAAAAAGAGGATATTGCTGCGCATGGAGCGGGTTTCCCGCTGTTCCCGGGGTGTGGGCTGCTCCGGCTCCGACGAGGTCTGCGGGGCGTTGGGTGGGGTTAGATTCGCCGGACTCGTCGAAGTGGACAGGATTGGCTCCTTTATCAGTTCAGGGTTGCTAAAGTGCTTTGAATCATTTTGATGCAGCCAATTGGCTGAGTGGGTGTCCGGTTAGATGCGGTTTGCGAAAAGATCGTTGAGGAGGATTTCTACGGTCTGTTTTGGGGTGATTGTGGTGGTATTTAGGGTGTGGCTTGCGACGCGGGAGTAGATGCGCTGGCGGGTTGCGAAGCGGGACTCGGCGGTTTGGCGATCGGCCAAGACGGGACGCTCGGTGGTGCCGGGGAGAGCAGCCTGTTGCTGGCAGCGGTCGTAGAGGGTGGCGAAGGGGGCGGAGAGGAAGACGACGGCGGTGTTGGGAGTCTGTTCGAGGAGGAGCTGGTTGCCGAGGTCTTCGGGTGCGCCTCCGCCTAGAGCGATGACCATGCGGGAGCGTCCGAGGACGGAGGCCAGGGCGGCGGCTTCCTGACGGCGGAAGTGGGGTTCGCCGAGGTCGGCGAAGATTTGTGGGACGGTGAGGCCGCAGCGGCGTTCGATTTCGGTGTCGAGATCCAGAAAAGCCCAGCCGAGCTGCTCGGCGATCAGGCGGCCGATGGTGGTTTTGCCCGAGCCCATGAAGCCGGTGAGGACAAGGCGGTCGATGCCGGCGGCTGTGGCCTTGCGGTGGGGCGTGGGGCGGGTTGAGGTGCGTTGGGGCATGGTGTCGGTGGTGGGGTCTGCTGTGATCATTGTCGTCGCTCCTGTGATTTCGGGGGAAAAGAAAAGCCGCAACCCTTTTGGGGTTGCGGCTCGGTGGTTTCGTTGACGCTCTCTGGTGGGTTATTTCTTCCTAGAGAAGCACGCACGTCCGCCGGCCGCTGGTTGCCACCAGTAGCAATAGGTAAATCGGCCGGAGTTGCGGTGCGTCGTCATCATGGATAAGGTACAGCGGTAAAGCGAAGCTGGCAAGCGGACTACGTAGCTTCTGACGAATTGTCCCCCGCGTAAAGGGAGTGCTGCGGGAGAAGAAAGCATACCCCAGGGGCTAAAGCCCGCACTTTCGCTGGTCTATGAGACCCAAGGCTGAAGCCTTGGGGTACCCAGAAGCAAAAGCCAGATTTGGAAGACGCTACCTACTCCTGTGGTTCGTCTTTGAGCTTGCTGGCGATGTTGGACCAGACGGCGTCGCTTGGTTCCTTGGGCTCGAAGAGGCTTTTCGCGTGTTCTGCGATGGCTTCGAGGTCGTGAACGAGGGCGGCACAATCGGGGTTTTTGGCGAGAAAAGTGGCGAAGCGCGGGTCTTCGCTGACTTTTCCATCACCGGAGGCGAACAGGTCGGGGAGGTAGTCCTCGAACTGAGCTGCTGTCATATTGTCGAAATCTACGTTGGTAAGGTCGCTCACTGTGCCACCTCCTTGAAGCCCTCTAGCGGAGGAAGTTGTTCGGGCTGGCGCAGCAGTTCGCGGAGCTTGAGCCGGGCCTTATGGAGCTGCGATTTGCTGTTGCCGGTAGAGCACTCGAGCATTGTCGCGATTTCATTGTGTTCGAAGCCTTCGACGTCATGCAGGACGAAGACCATGCGGTAGCCCGGAGGCAGCGAGGCTACGGCGCGTTCGAGGGTGACACGGTCTACGGAGCCGGCAAGCTGGGGGTCGCGGGAGCCGAAGTCGCGCTTTGGGGCGTCGTCTTCGGAGGGATTGATGGTCTCTTCCAGCGAAACGAGCTGCAGGCCTTTTTTGCGCAGGTGCATGAGGACGAGGTTCACGGTGAGGCGATGCAGCCAGGTGGAGAAGGCGCTTTCGCCGCGGAAGCTGCCGAGCTTGCGGAAAAGATGCAGGAAGGCCTCCTGGGTCATGTCTTCAGCTTCGGAGACGTTGCCCAACATACGGAGGCAGAGGGTGTAAACGCGGCGTTTGTGCAACGCGTAAAGCTTGGAAAAGGCGTCGGCGTCGCCATTTTTGGCGCGCTCGATTGCTTCGGCTTCGCCCGCGATAGGAGGGTTCCGCTTGAATAAGCCGGGATTCGGTTTAGGTTGCGTCGTCAAGAGGCTTTCTTGTCCCATAGGTGGAGTTTCCGGTCCGTGCATTCGATCCTTGCCGACACTCCAACCTCCTCCCAGCCTATAGCAAAGAGGGCGCGTCGGGTGTCTCGGGGTTGGATTGCGAGTTACGGTGGGGAGTTGTCCCGGTGGGTATCGAATTGAGACGAGGTGGGTTAGGAGCCGATAAAGCGGGCGTAGAGGGAGCGTGCCAGTCCGATATCCGTTGTGCCTTGGACCAAGGCGCGACCGTCTGGGAAGACAGTGATGGTGTGCGGAGCGCGCTCGAAACGGAGCAGCATTCCATTGGCCCGGACGGTGCCGAGGGGGCTGAGGCGGTCGCGCAGGGCGAGGAGATCGACGGGGCGGTGGTGCTCATGAATTTGGACGGAGTTGCGGCCGCAGAGGGTGATGTGCGGACGGCCTACGCCGGCGAGGTAGTTGAAGACGTGCTGGCCGCAGACTTCGCAGTCCTGGCGGGGGGCGGTGGTGGTGATTTCCGAGCGTTCGCCGGTCCAGAGGTCGAAAGAAAGCAGCGAGCGACGCATGAGGTGCGGCTGGCCGGTGAGGAACTTGAGGGCTTCGGTGACTTGCAGCGACGCGGCGAGGTTTACGGCGGTGGAGAGGATGCCGGCGGTATCGCAGGTTTCCACGTTGCCGCCGGGGGCTGCGGGGAAGATGCAGGCGAGGCAGGCGGTCTGGGATACGGGCTGTGAGGCGGTTGTGATGGCCGCTGGGAGGATGTTCATGGTGGCCGCGTAGGAGCCTACGGCGGCGGCGTAGATCCAGGGGCGGGACTGGCTGACGGAGAAGTCGTTGAGGAGGTAGCGGGTCTCGAAGTTGTCCGTGCAGTCGAGGATGATGTCTGCGCCGTCGAGGAGTGTAGCGATGTTGGCCGGGACGAGGTCGGCGATGTGGGCGGTGACCTGAACGCCGGAGTTGACGCGGGCGAGGTGGCGGCGAGCGGCTTCGGCCTTGGGTAGGGCGGCGCGGGCGTCGTCTTCGTCGAAAAGTACCTGGCGTTGCAGGTTGGAGGGCTCTACGAAGTCGCGGTCGATGAGGGTGAGGTGGCCGATGCCGGCGCGGGCGAGCAGGCCTGCCGTGGCGGCGCCGGTTGCGCCGACCCCAACGACGGCTGCGTGGCCCTGCTGGAGCTTGCGCTGGCCTTCAGCGCCGATTCCGCGGAAGAGCACCTGGCGGGAGTATCGCTCGGTATCGTCGATTGGGGCGTCGTCGATCGGGGCTGGAACGACCGGATTCCGGTGTTCGACAGCGCCGGGAGAGGCTTCCTGAACCAGATCATGCATACCTTCGCAGTATACGAGCGGGGCAGGATGGCAAGGGCGCGATACGATTGTTGGGTGGGCGTCTAACCTCTGGATGTCGTTTGGCATCCATAAGATAAAACCAGACGGGAATCCGCGAAAAGGGCTCGCAGGGTCGACATCTAGGAAGAGCGCCACGGGATGTATCGGCGATTGCGACAGCAGTATCGGGCAAGGGGAAGGCGCGCGGTGGTGGATCTTGAAAATTCAACTCGGCGTGTGTGGTCTCCGCGGAGAATATTTGCAGCGGAGTCGCGCAGCGTATTGAGCTTCGTTGTATCGGCTCTGCTGTTGATCGTTGTAACGAGTGCGGCTGCACAGAGCCCGGGCTTGATCGATGGCCAAGCAGCCAGCCAAGGGACATCGCAGGTCGCGCCGACCAATTCTGCTGTGCCGAGTGGAACTCCGCAGGTGAGCCAGAGTGCCCCGGTTATGCCGGCGGTTGCGTCCACGACGTCTGTGAACAACACGCTGCCCGCCCTGGAGACGACGGTATGGGACAAACGCGGCGTTGCTGTGGAAGCCATACAGTTCGATGGAGTGACGTTTAGCTCGAACGACGCGATCTATTCGCAACTGACGCAGAAGGCAGGCGAACCGCTTGATCCGGATAAGGTTCGCAGCGATCTTAAGCGGTTGTTTGCAAGCGGACGCTATAGGGACATTAATGTAAGTGCTGTGACGACGGGGAACGGCCTTACGCTGATCTATGCCGGCACGGCGCGGTATTACGTGGGGCGCATTGAGGTCGTCGGCGTAAAGCAGGAGCGGTTGGCGTCGATGCTGACATTTTCTACCAAGCTGGATCCGGGTACTCCCTTTACGGAAGCGCAGATACCTGCCGCGGTGGAAAGCGTGAAGCAGACGCTGGCCGAGAACGGCTACTACGAAGGTACGGTCCAGGTTGTTACCGCGAAGGATGATGTTGGTCACCAGATCAACGCGACGTTCACTGTAGTAACGGGGCCGCAGGCGCGTGTGGGCGAGGTTGCGGTGGGGGGTAAGAATCCGGGGATTACGGTCGAGGAGTTTCGTAAGAAGGGTGCGCTGAACTGCTCGCGGCTGGCGTTGGCGTTTCGTAAGAGCTGCCGCGCTAAGGTAGGACGCGAGACAACAAGTACGGCACTTTCGCGGGTCCGTTCGTACTATCAAAAACAGGATCGTCTGGAAGCAACCGTCAGCATGCAGAAGCAGACTTATGATCAGCCGTTGAAGCGGCTGAACTATGAGTTTGAAGCCGAGCAAGGGCCAGTGGTGAAGGTCGTGATCAATGGCGTGAAGATTTCAAGGTCGCGCATGCACCTGCTGGTGCCGGTGTTTGAAGAAGGCGCTGTCGATAACGATCTGCTGAATGAAGGCTCTTTCAATATCCGCGACTACCTGCAGCAGCAGGGATACTTTAACGCGCAGGCGAAGGTGAAGGTGCTGGGCGGCGGAAGCAGCGACGTTACGGTGGAGTATGACGTGACACCGGGCGAGCGCCATAAAGTGACTGCGGTCACGATGAAGGGGAATAAATACTTCGAAGCTGACTTGTTGGAAGAGCGCCTGCGGGTTCGCAAGGCAGATGCGTATGTGCGCAACGGCAAATACAGTACTCAGCTTGTGAGTGCCGATGTCGATTCCATTCTTGCGTTGTATCGAGCGAATGGATTCAATGCGGCGAAGGTTACGTCTTCGGTGAAGGACATTGATGTGACGCCGGGTACGAAGAGCAAGGTGGCGCAAATCCAGGTGACCTTCAATATTGAGGAAGGAGCGCAACAGAAGTTTGGCACGGTTGAGTTTTCGGGAGTGGATGCAAGCCGGTTGAAGAATGTGCAGCCGCTTCTGAACGCACAGATGGGGCAACCGTTCTCGCTGATTACGCTGTCAGGCGATCGTGATGCGGTGTTGAGCTACTACATCTCTCACGGCTTCGACCATGCCAAGATCGAGATTGCGCAGAACATCGAGAAAGATGATCCGACCAAGACGGACGTTAGCTTGAATGTTGCGGAAGGCCAGCAGGTTTTTATCGACCAGGTATTACTGTCTGGGATTGTGCATACGCGGCCAGCGGTGGTGCAGCGGCAACTTACTGTCCATGCCGATCAACCGCTCGATCAAGCAGCGTTGCTGGAGACGCAACGCAAACTTTATAACCTTGCCCTGTTCAATGAAGTGAACGCCGCTGTCCAGAACCCGACGGGCGATGCTCCTTTCAAGAACGTGCTGGTGCAGTTGACGGAAGCCAAGCGGTGGGACGTAACGTACGGCTTCGGCTTTGAGGCGCAGACTGGAACGCCGGGTATTACTACAGGACAGTCGCGCGGAACGACGGCGGCGCAGAATGGTCAGGCAGGTGTAAGTCCTAGGGTTTCGCTGGATGTTTCGAGAATTAATTTACGCGGAACGCAAGACTCGCTGACGTTGCATACGACTTATGGACTACTGGAAGAAGTGGCGACGCTGAGCTTTAATAATCCGCAGTTATTAGGGCACCCGAAGCTGACTGGAACGCTCTCTGGTGGCTACTCGAATGTGCAGAACATTAGTACGTTCGCTTCGTCCACACTGCAAGGTGATGTTCGCGTGACGCAAAAGGTGAAGCGCGCCGACAACTTTATTTATGATTTTCAATTCCGCCGGGTCTCGGTGAATCCCGATAGCCTGGAAATTACGCCGAACCTGATTCCGCAGTTGTCGGAGCCTGTGACGGTAGGTGGCCCGGGGTTTACTTACTTCCACGACTCACGTGATCCGACTCCGCTGAATGCGAGCCGTGGACAATATTTTTCCATTCAAGAATTTATTGCGTCTTCCAAGTTTGGATCGGATACGGACTTTAATAAAGTTGATATCTCGCAGTCGACTTACTACACGTTTGGCAAGCGCAAGTATGTTTTCGCACGGAACACGCGGGTTGGATTTGAGAACTCGTTTGGGCCGAATCCAAATGCTAATTCAGCCGGGGCAGGGCAGATTGGTGTGAACACTACGGCTTGTTCTGGAACGTTGCTGCAGACGAATCCGACGTGTATTGCGGTGCCATTGCCGGAACGACTCTATGCGGGTGGTGCAACTTCGCATCGCGGCTTTGGCATTAACGATGCAGGCCCGCGCGATCTGACCAGCGGATATCCTGTTGGCGGCTCTGCGGTGGTTGTGAACACTTTGGAGTTACGGCTTCCTCCACCAACGCTGCCCTTGGTCGGCGATAGTATTTCGTTCGTGATCTTTCATGACATGGGCAACGCTTTTCAGTATGCCGGCGACATGTTCAAGAGCATCAAGCATTTTCGTCAGCCCAATGAACAGACTTGCCGCAACGTTGCTATCCCGACGGGGGAGACGCAGGAGACGGCGGTGGGGACTTGCAACTTTAACTATTACTCGCACGCAGTAGGCCTGGGTATTCGCTACAACACGCCGGTCGGCCCCATCCGTGTGGACTTCAGCTATAACCTGAATCCACCGATCTATCCGGTGTTCGATGACTACTCCAAGGCCGATCCGGACGTGCCTGGTGCGGTTCCTTACGTAGGCCAGGGAAGCCACTTTAATTTCTTCTTCAGTATTGGACAGTCTTTCTAGAGTATGACAAACGGTCTCCAACTCGGTGGCGTTGCGCTTCGCAGGATGGCGATGGCGGTTGCTGCTCTGTGTGTTGTAAGTGGAACGTTGGCGGGGCAGAGTACAGCGCAGCGGAACTCGGTTCCTCACAGTGCGCCGCAGCCTGAAGCTGCCGCGCCGCAAATGCCAGCGGTGCAGGGAACGCAGTTGGATAGAGCGGTAGCGATTGTGAATGGCGATCTCATTCTGGATAGTGATGTGGATCAAGAGCGCCGGTTTACGGAGCTGCTTCCTTATGGGGAGACTGCCAGAACTTATTCGCGGGATCAGGCGATTCAACGGCTTATTAATCGGGATTTGATTTTGCAGCAGACACGGTTGCAACCGGAGAATGAAGTTACGCCTGAGGCTGCAGCGAAAGATCTCGGTGCCCTGCGCAAGGAGTTACCGACCTGCAAGGAGTTTCATTGCGAGACCGCGGAAGGTTGGAACAAGTTTCTCGCGAGTAAGGGATTTACTGAGGAGAGCGTTCTGGTGTTGTGGCAACAGCGTATGGATGTGCTGGCTTTTATTGAGCAGCGCTTTCGTATGGGGATCAAAATAACGCCGCAGCAGATTCAGGATTACTACAGCAAGAGCATGCTGCCGCTGTATGCGGAGCAGCATGTTGAGCCGCCGCCGATGGCTTCGATCTCGTCTCGAATTCAAGAGGTGTTGTTGCAGCAACAGGTGTCGAGCTTGTTGAATGACTGGCTGAAAAGCCTGCGCGCGCAAGGAAGCGTGGTGGTGTTGCATCCGGGAGAGGGGGCGCCGTGAGCGAGGTCGAGAAGCCGCACGAAGAGAAGGCAGCGCCTGCTCCCAAGCGTCACCGCATGAGGAAGATAGTGGCGTGGGTCGTTGGGTCGTTGTCGCTATTGCTTGTGGTATTGCTGGCCGGTGGCGCGTACTACACGGGTACTGCTGACTTTCAGCGGCGGGTTGGTGGTGAAGTTGTAAGCGTGCTCGAGGATGCGACGGGTGGTCGGGTGGAGTTGCGCCACATCTCTTTCAGTCTTTGGCATCTTGCGGTTGAAGCCGATGGGCTCGTGATCCACGGGACGGAAGCGCCTGGAGAGATGCCGTATCTTTCGGCGGACAAAATTCTGGTGCGTGTGAAGATCTATACGTTCCTTGCGCATACGATGGGAGGTCCGAAGTCGCATGTGGGTCTTGATTATCTGCGCGTGGAGCAGCCGCACTTTCATCTGATCATCGACAAGAATGGCAAGACCAATCAGCCTGTGCCGAAGCACAAGAGTACGAGCACAGAGCCGATCCAGAACACGTTGCTGGATTTGCAGGCAGGCAAGGTGGAAATCGCGAATGGGCTTGCGGTTGTGAACGACCATGCGGTTCCGTTTGATGTTGCGGCCAATGATCTGAATGTAGAGGTGCATTACATCGCATCGTTGGATCACTACGGAGCGACGGTTGATCTTGTGGATTTACGGACCAAGATCAGCAATCAGCCTGAGGAGCAATCGAAGCTGCATTTGGCGGCGGAGTTTGGGCGCGATATGGCGCAGCTCAAGAGCTTTGACTTCAACACGGGTTCCTCGACGCACCTGAGTGCGAGTGCGCTGTTGCAACACTTTGCGAACCCGGAGTGGCAGGCGGATGTTACCGGTGGCATTGAACTGAAGCAGCTCGGGTATCTTGTGGGGCTCGATGGCTTCAGCAAGGGTACGGTAGAGCTGAATGTTCATGGACATAACTGCGTGGTTTCGCCGCAGGTAGCGCAGAAGCGTCCGCGCTTCTGGCAGAGGCGTAACAAGAAGACCGTGTCGCCGGAGGCGAAGGTTCTGCCGCCTGATCCGGACTGCAAAGCAGGATACCTGCTGGTGGGTAGTGTGAAGGCTCGTGGGGTGACGTATCGCATTCCTAATGTGCGGATTCACGATGTCGACGCAGGGGCGCAGTTGCATGTCACGCCGACGGAGCTGCTATTCACCACGTTGACGAGTACGCTTCCGGGTGGTGGTCGTATTGCTGGGGAGTTGAAGATCGAGAACTGGCTTGGCGAGGCGCCGACGAGTGCGGCCTCAGCCACGGCTGTGGCTGCGGTAACGACTACGAATAACGCAGCGAAGAGTATGGGGTCAAAGGCACCTGTGCAGTCGATGAGCACAGCGGCTGTACAACATGCTCATGCTTATCTGACGGTCACGGTGAATGCGATTTCGCTGCGAACGATCATGGAGATTACGGCGCCTGAGCACTATGGGGATCTTGGTTTTGATACGTCGATCAATGGGCCGGTGAAGGTGGAGTGGGGAGGGCCTGCTACGTATATTTCGGATACGGTGCAGGTGGATGCGAACCTGGACTTCAAGCCTACTGGGTCGCCGAGTCGTGGGTATCCGTCGAATATTCCGTTGAGTGGCAAAGTGCTGGGGCACTATGACGGTCGTCCGGAGGTGGTGAACATTTCGCAGCTTAGCCTGCAGACGCCGCAGAGTAGCTTGCAGGCGAATGGCGTGCTTGGTGTCAACAACGGAGATCCGCTGACTGCTTTGCAGGTGAACATGCAGGTGCGTGATCTTGGGGAGTATGACCAACTACTGCAGACGCTGGGACTGGAAGCGAATGGCAAGAAGGGAAGCGCAGCGATTCCGGTGGTGTTGCATGGGACGCTGGGATTCACCGGGTCTGCGAGAGGTGCGGTGCGTAACCTGGATGTGAAGGGGCATCTGGTTGCGGACAACGTTGAGGCGAAGCTTGGCACGGTGACCGATGTGCAGATCGATTCGGTTGTGGGCGATGCGGAGTACTCGCCTTATAGCGGCGTTGCGATTGCGAGTTCGACCATCAAGCGCGGGACTGCTGTGCTGAATGTGACGGGGAGCTTTGCGCCACGCAAGGTTGTGCCTCATCGTGGCGCGGCGACGTATGAGTGGGATGAAGGCATGGCGATCAACACGAGTGTGAAGCTTGCCAACGCTCAAGTTGCGGACTTGCTGCAGATTGCCGGTGAGCAGAGCAAGGTGCCGCTGACTGGTGTGGTCAACGTCAATATGCATGTTGGTGGGACTGTCGATGATCTGAACGGTAGCGGGAATGTGACGCTGACGAATGGTGTGGCTTATGGCGAGGGGTATCAGACGATCTCTGTGGATGTGAATGCTACAGGTCGACAGATCAACGCGACGAAGCTGCTGGTGATGGCGCATGGCATGTCTGTGACGGGCAGCGGTGGTTACAACCTTACGAGCAAGCACATCAATGCTCAGTTGCAGGGCAACAATCTTTTGCTGTCGAAGTTCGATACGGTGCAGAAGGCTGATGCGAATGCGGATGGTGTGCTGTCATTCAACGTAGCGGTTGATGGAACGCAGACAGAGCCGAATCTGCGGGCGAAGCTGTCGCTGGCGAATGTGATGGTTGATGGCAAGCCGCTGGGTGAGTTGAGCGCGACGGCGAATAGTTCGGGATCGAACGTACTGTACGATCTGCACTCAACGCTGGTGGGAGCGCAGGTTCTGGCGAGTGGACAAACTTCGTTGCTGGGCGACTATCAAACGCAGGCGAAGCTCACGATTGCAGGGCTGGATATTGCCAAGCCGCTGGATATGTTTTCGCCGGGAACGATCAAAGCTAGCTCGTCGATTGGCGGGACGATTACGGTTGCGGGACCGGCGGCCAAGCCGAAGCTGCTAGCCGGCAATGCGGAGTTCGACAACTTCGATGTCAAGCTGCAAGGTGTTGAACTGAAGTCTGGTGAACCGATGCGTGCGAGTCTGCGCAATGGTGTGCTGACGTTGGACCAACTGCATATCACTGGTCAAGATACGGATCTGCGTGCGGCGGGGACGGTGGCGGTGTTTGGCGACAGCAATCCGATGGGCGGAGCGCTGGGGCTAACGGCGAATGGAAGCGTGAGCATGGCGATTGCGCATACGTTCGATCCGGACCTGATTACGTCAGGCAAGGTGACGTTCAAGGTGGCAGCGGACGGGAGGATCAAGAAGCCTTCGCTGACCGGCAACGTGCAGTTCCAGAACGTGAACGTTGCGATTGATGGCATACCGAACGGGCTGAGCAATATGAACGGAACGATGATCTTCAATGAGAATCGTTTGACGGTTCAGGATGTTACGGCGACGACCGGTGGTGGACTGCTCAAGCTGGGTGGTTCGATCAGCTATCAGAAGGGCATCTTTGCCGAACTGACTGCTACGGGGGAGAACGTTCGTGTTCGGTTGTATGGGTTGAGTGCGACAGCGAATGCGAACTTCGAGCTGCAGGGAGGACCGCAATCGATGTTGCTCTCAGGCAATGTGCTGATTACGCGATTTGGCATTGGAGCTGATGTGGACTTTGCTGCGTTTGCTGGATCGGGCGGCGTGCAGGCTCCTCCTGATCCGAACTCTGCGAGTAACAAGATTCGGTTGGACATTCATGCGACGAGTTCGCCGCAGTTGGACTTTCAGAACTCGTATGCGAAGCTTGCGGGCAACGTTGACCTTACAGTTCGTGGGACGGTTGCTACGCCGAACGTGCTGGGCAAGATCCAGATTACGGACGGCAGCGCGACGTTTGCGGGTACGAAGTATGAGCTGGAGCGTGGAACGGTGTACTTCAGCAATCCGGTGAGGATTGATCCTACGATCGACCTGGATGCGACGGCTCGCGTGGAGAACTACGACATCACGATTGGGCTGCATGGAACGACGACGAACCTGAAGCCAACATATCGGTCGGAACCGCCGTTGACGGAGGCTGACATCTTCAACCTGCTTGCGCTTGGACGCACACAGGAAGAATCGCAGCTTTACCAGGAGCAGCAGGTGCAGGCTGGAACCGATCCGACGACGAGTGCGTTGCTAGGCGGAGCGCTGAATGCTACGGTGTCGAACCGCGTGGGCAAGCTGTTCGGTGCGGGGTCGGTGAAGATTGATCCGGCGTTTGTGGGGACGCTTGGCAACTCTAGCGCGCGCATTACGGTGCAGGAACCTCTGTCGAAGCAGTTGACGCTGACGTTTGCGACGAACGTGAACCAGACAGCGGAACAGTTGATCCAGGTGCAGTACCAGATCAACCAGGACACGTCTCTGGTGGCGACGAGGGATGAATCGGGTGTGTTCTCTATCGTTTATAAGTTGAGGAAGCGGTATCGGTAGGGCAGATTCGAGAGGCGCGTTTTGGACTTGGGCGTTTCTGCTTGAAGCGCAGTAACATGGTGAGTGATGGAAAATGTGCTTCGTAGTACGCGTGTGACGTTGGAGATGATCAAGTGGGAACACTCGATCTTTGCGCTGCCGTTTGCCCTTACGGGGGCTGTGTTGGCGGCGGGTGGTTGGCCTTCGTTGCGGGTGCTTTGCTGGATCGTTGTGTGCATGGTTGGAGCGCGGAGTGCGGCGATGGCGTTCAACCGGCTGGTGGATAGCGATATCGATGCGGTGAATCCGCGGACTGCGATGCGTGCGATTCCCAAGGGGGAGTTGTCGCGTGGGTTTGTGTTGAGTTTTACGATCCTTTCCGCGGGCGTGTTTCTGTTTGGTGCAGCGATGCTGAACCGGTTGACGCTGGAGCTTGCGCCGATTGCGCTGGCGGTTGTGCTGGCTTACAGCTACATGAAGCGGATTACGCGATGGTCGCATTTGGTGCTTGGGCTTGCGTTAGGCATTGCGCCAACGGCAGCATGGGTTGCGGTACGAGGGTCGCTTGATCCGCGAGTGCTGCTGCTGACAGCGATTGTGATTCTGTGGGTTGGCGGTTTCGATGTGTTGTATTCGTGCCAGGACTTTGAGCATGATCGCAAGGTTGGGTTGAACAGTGTGCCGCAGGCGTTTGGACTTGAAGGTGCATTCTGGATTGCTCATGGAATGCATCTGGGGATGGCGGTGTTGCTGTTTGTGCTGCTGCATGCGTTCGGGCTGGGGCCGATTGCGCTGAGTGGGTTTGTGCTTGTGTTGCTCCTGCTGGCTTATGAGCACTCGATCATTTCGCCGCGGGATTTGCGGCGGATGAATGCGGCGTTCTTTACGTTGAATGGGGTGATCTCGGTGGTGTTCTTTTTGGCTGTGGCTGCGGATGTGTTGCTCCGGCGGAGCGGAAAGTTCTGAAGATGATTGCGGCATAGAAAAGAGGCCTGCTGCGATGCAGGCCTCTTTTGTTAGGCACGGCTCGGGATGAGCCGGCCAAGCTTGTTAATGTTTGTCGTGGTTGCGCAGGTGATCGACGCCGGCCTGAATGTGCTCTTTCACGTTCTGGGCCGTGGAGGTGATGCTTTCACGGATGTCATGGGCGTCTCGTTCGGCGGC
>Ga0302314_10002316_pt1 | contig 35370 bp, 27 predicted proteins | sample III_Palsa_N2_3_FD_200533 | JGI IMG/M metagenome (GOLD analysis project Ga0302314, IMG submission 200533) | Peat permafrost microbial communities from Stordalen Mire near Abisko, Sweden - III_Palsa_N2_3 | ecosystem: Environmental > Terrestrial > Soil > Palsa > Peat permafrost | place: Sweden...
ACCGCTACCCGCACGAGTTCTCCGGCGGTCAGCGGCAGCGCATCGCCATCGCCCGCGCGCTCGCCCCCAATCCGGCGCTGATCGTCGCCGACGAACCGCTGTCGGCGCTCGACGTCTCGATCCAGAGCCAGATTCTGAATCTCTTGCGCACGCTGCAACAGGCGCGCGGACTCGCGTATCTGTTCATCAGCCACGACCTCGCCGTCGTGAACCATCTCGCCGACCGCGTTGCCGTGCTCTATCTCGGCCATCTCGTCGAGATCGCGCCGCAGCAGCAAATATTCGCGACACCGTCGCACCCCTACACGTCGGCGCTGCTGGAGGCGGTGCCGCGGATCGGCCGCAGGCACCGCCGCGCCGTCGCCATCCACGGCGAGATGCCAAGCCCGCTCGACCCGCCGCCGGGCTGCGTGTTTCATACGCGATGCCCGAAGGTGCAGGATGTTTGTCGCGTCGAGCCGCCGCGCCTCGAACCTGCCCCGTGCCGCCCGGCGCAGCTTGCCGCGTGCCATTTCAAGTCATGAAGAAATTCATCCTTGCGCGGTGCTGGCAAGCGGCGCTGGTGCTGCTGGTGATGAGCTTCGTCATCTACAGCCTGATCGGCCTGATGCCGGGCGACCCGATCGACGTGATGATCGCCTCCAACCCCGGCGCGACGCCGGATGTTGTCGCGCATCTGCGCGCCATCTACGGCCTGGATCAGCCGATCCTGCTGCGTTACGCGCACTGGCTGCTCGCCGCCGTTCAAGGCGATTTCGGCTATTCACGCACGCACTCGCAGCCGGTGATGGTCGTGCTGCTGCCGGCGCTTTGGCAAACCTGCAAGCTCATGCTGACGAGTTTCGTGGCCAGCGTGGTGCTGGCCTTCGCGCTCGGCGTGTGTGCCGCGCTGAAGCCGGGCGGCATCGCCGACGGCATCATCAGCCTGTTCGCCTTTGCCGGCATTTCGGTGCCGGTGTTCTGGCTGGCGCTGGTGCTGATTCTGATCGTTGCGGTGAACTGGCACGCGCTGCCGGCGAGCGGCATCAGTACCGTCGGCGACGGCGGTCTGTGGGATCAGGTGCGGCACCTGATCCTGCCGGTGACGACGCTGGCACTGGCCAACACCGGCCAGTTCACCCGCTTCGTGCGCGCGGCGATGATCGAGACGCTGCGCATGGACCATGTGCGCACCGCGCGTGCCAAGGGCGCCGGTGAAGGCCGCGTGGTGCTGATCCACGCGCTGCGCAACGCCATGATCCCGGTGGTGACGGTGATGGCGCTGAGTTTCGGCAGCCTGTTCAGCGGCGCGCTGATCACCGAGACGATGTTCGCGCAGCCCGGCATGGGCAAGATGATCTACGACGCCATCCTCGGCAACGACTTCAATCTCGCGCTGACCGGTCTGCTGTTTGCAACGCTGGTCACGCTGCTCAGCAACCTGCTGGCCGACCTCGCGTACGGCTGGCTCGATCCGCGGATCTCGCTGTGAGCGCCACGACCACCGATCGCGCCGTCTCCCCCTGGCGCCTGCGCTGGCGGCGCTTCCGCGGGCATCGCGCCGGCATGGGCAGCCTTGTCGTCCTCGCTCTGCTCGTGATCTTCGTCGCCGCCGCAACGCCGGTCGCGCACTATCTCGGCGTCGATCCGTACGAGACCGACCTGCTCTCGCAATACGGGCCGCCCTCGGCCGCGCATCCGCTGGGCACCGACGACGCGGGGCGGGACGAGCTGGTGCGGCTGATGCTGGGCGGCCAGATCTCGCTTCTCGTCGGCGTGCTGGCGACGCTGGTCGGCACCTTGATCGGCCTCACTGTCGGCGTGGTTTCCGGCTATTTCGGCAAGCGGCTGGATGCGGTGCTGATGCGCTTCACCGACGGCATGATCGCGCTGCCGCTGCTGCCGTTGCTGATCGTGCTGGCCGCACTCGATCTGACCAAGCTCGGCTTTTCCGCGGAGTTCGCGCATTCGGGCGCCGCGGGCTTCTGGCGCGTGGTGGTCATCGTCGCGCTGGTCGACTGGACCGGCATCGCCCGCCTCACCCGCGCCGCGACGCTGTCGCTGCGGGAGCGCGACTACGTCCGCTCGGCGCGCGCCAGCGGCGGCCGCGCCGGCTACATCATGACCGCGCACATCCTGCCGAATGTCGCGACGCCGCTGATCGTCGCGGTGACGCTCACCGTCGGCCGGGTGATCCTGTTCGAGTCGGTGCTGAGCTTCCTGGGATTCGGCATCGTCGCGCCGACGCCAAGCTGGGGCAACATGCTGAACAACGCGCAGGAACTCGTGACCACCGCGCCGGCGCTGGCGATCTATCCCGGGTTGCTGATCTTCATCACCGTGATCGCCGTCAATTTCGTCGGCGACGGCCTGCAGCACGCCTTCGATCCGCGCAGCGAACGCTGAGGCCGGTCATTCTTCGCCCGACGATCGGGCGGCCTCGCCCGCGTCAGGCCGGCTCCACGCCGCACCACGTTGCCATGGTCAACGCGAGTACCCGCGTCACGTCATGCAGCGAGGCGAGGCCGACGCTCTCGTCGATGCCGTGGATGTTGTCGCACTCCGGGCCGTAGCAGGTCGCCTCGGTGCCCTGGTACAGCGCATAGAACCGGGCATCGGTGAGGCCGGTCGCCGCATAGTGCCGCAGCTCCGCCCCGGTCTCGTCCTGGTGGTTGGCACTGACGAGCTGGGAGATCGCCTGCTCCGCCGGGAACACGCAGCCGTCGGCGACGAAGCCCTTGAACTCGGTCTTGACGGTCGCCCCGCGCAGCCGCGGATCGGCGGCAGCCACGGCGACCAGCTTCTCGATCTCGCGCACCACCTCGCGGCAGGAGTGGCCCGGCATCACGCCGACACGCATGCCGATGCGGGCGCGGGTGGGCACGGAACTGTTCCACTCGCCGCCCTCGATGGTGCCGAAATTGACGTTGATCGGGTGGTTGTCGGCGGCGAAGGCAGGGTGGCGCCGCTCGGCGCGGTTCATCTCGGCCTCGTAGCCCTTGAACGCCGCGGCGATTGCGTTTGCCGCCTCGATCGCGTTGACGCCCGCATGCATCTCCCGCACATGCACCGGGCGGCCGGTGACGGTGACCCAGGCCCAGACGACGCCGACCTCGGCGGTGTACAGCGCCCAGCCGGGCTCCGGGATCAGGCAGGCGTCGGGCTTCTCCAGCGCCTGCATCACCGCCAGCGCGCCGTTGCCGGTGCACTCCTCCTCGATGACGGCGGCCATCTGCACGATGCCGCCGGGTTGCAGCCCGGCGAGGCGGAGCGCCTTGAACGCCGTGACATAGGCTGCGATGCCGGCCTTCATGTCGGCCGCCCCGCGGCCGTACATGCGGCCGCCGCGGATCGAGGGCTCGAATGGCGGCGTTGCCCACAGGTCGGCGGCCCCTTCCGGCACGACATCGACATGGCCTTGCAGCATCAGGCTGCGCCCGCCGCCCCGCGCCGGCCGGTGCACCGCGACGACCGGATCGCGCCCGGCATAGTCGATCAGCGGTGGCGAGAGCCCGGGATGATCGGCGAGCGCCACCGGATCGACTGCGACCCGGCGCGGCTCCAGCCCGATCTCGCGATACACCGCGTCCATCTCGGCGAGGCAGGACTGTTCCTGGCCGAGCAGGCTGCGGTGCCGCACCAGGCGGGCGAGCAGCGTCTCGGTCTCGCCCTCAAGGCTCGCGGCGGCGTCGCGGATGGCGCGGCGGATGGCGGGATCGAGAGAGGGGGGCGTCGTCATCGCTGGCTCCATTCACGCATCGCGCCCGGGCGGCGGTTGTCGGCGCAGTATGGCAACGGCAGGATCGCGCCGTCCAATACTGCCCAAGCGGGGCGCCCCGCGGCCGCCAGGGCTGCGGAACCGCGGCCGAGTTGCTACATCTACCCCGCATTCGCCAGATGGAGCCTTTGCGTGACCCTGGACCTTCTCGCCGACCTGATCGCCCGCGCCCGCGCTGCCGGCGCCGATGCGGCAGATGCCGTGCTGGTGGGCGGCACCTCGCTCTCGGTGCAACGGCGCCTCGGCAAGACCGAGCATCTGGAGCGCTCGGAGGCCAGGGATGTCGGCCTGCGGGTGTTTGTCGGCAGGCGTTCGGCCATCGTCTCCTCCACCGCCGTCGATCCCGCCGGCTTTCCCGCCCTTGCCGGGCGCGCCGTCGCCATGGCCCGCGTCGTGCCGGAGGACCCGTACAGCGGCCTCGCGGACGAAGCGCGGTTCGTCGACGCCGGCCCGCTCGACCTCTACGACGGCGCCGAGCCCGCGGCGGAGGACCTGATCGCCCGCGCCGCCGCCGCCGAGGAAGCGGCACTCGCGGTGCCCGGCGTGACCAACAGCGAGGGCGCCGAAGCCGGGTTCGGGCTGGCGGAAGTCCTGCTCGTCACCTCGGCCGGGTTCGCCGGCCAGTATCGGCGCTCCAGCCATTCCATCTCGGTGACCGCGCTGGCCGGCACCGGCACCGGCATGCAGCGCGACTACGACTACAGCTCCGCGGTGTATCTCGCCGACCTCGAAGACGCGGCCGGGCTCGGCCACGCGGCGGGTGAAAAAGCCGTCGCCCGCCTCAACCCGACGCGGCCGGCGACGAAAAAACTGCCGGTGGTCTACGACCCCCGCGTGGCGTCCTCGCTGCTCGGCCATCTGACCGGTGCGATCAACGGCGCCTCGGTCGCGCGCGGCACCACCTTCCTGCGCGATAAGCTCGGCCAGCGGCTGTTCGCGCCCGGCGTCGAGGTCGTGGACGACCCGCTGCGGGTGCGTGGCCTGCGCTCCCGCCCGTTCGACGGCGAGGGCGTGCCGACCGCCGAGCGCCTGCTGATCGAGGACGGCGTGTTGACCACATGGCTGCTGGACACCCGCAGCGCCCGCCAGCTCGGCCTGCGCACCACCGGCAACGCCCAGCGCGGCACCGGTGGCCCGCCAGGGCCCGGATCGAGCAATCTTTTCCTCCGCCCCGGCGCCCTCACGCCGGCCGAGCTGATGAGCGATATTGTCGAGGGCATCTATGTCACCGAGCTGATCGGCATGGGCGTCAACGGCATCACCGGCGACTACAGCCGCGGCGCCGCCGGCTTCATGATCCGCAACGGCGCGCTGGCCGAGCCGGTCGCCGAAGTCACGGTCGCCGGCCACCTGCTGGAGATGTTCGCCCATTTGATCCCGGCCAACGACCTGCGCTTCCGTCGCGGCACCGACGCACCGACGATCCGCGTGGAAGGCATGACGCTGGCGGGGGCATGACGCCGCCGCACGCCTGCCCCCATTGCGAGCGCGGGCCGGGGCGCCCCATATAGGTTCCGTTTCGCAACAGCATGAGGCAGCCATGCGCCGCCCTAGCGTTTTTGCCGCCCTCGTCCTCGCCGTGTTGCTGGCGCTTGCGCCGGGCATGGCGATGGCCCGTGCCGGCAACAGTTGGTCGCTCGGCAGCCGCGGGTCGCAGACCTACAGCGCGGTGCCGGGCACCAGCACCGCGCCTTACGCGGCCCCGCTGCAACGTAGCCTGACGACGCCGCAGTCCCCCGCCTATGGCGCGCCGGGCTACGGGTACGGCGGCCGCTCGCCGTTCATGAGCGGGCTGATGGGCGGGCTGATCGGCGCCGGGATCGGCGGGCTGCTGTTCGGCCACGGCATGTTCTACGGCGTGCATGGCTTCGGCGGATTGTTCGGGCTGCTGCTGCAGATCTTCCTGCTCGGCCTGCTGGTCCGCTGGCTGTTCCGCACCTTCTTCGGCGCCCCGCTGCTTGCCGGCGGCGGGATGGTCGGCCGCATGGGCATGGGCCCGCCCGGCGGCCCGGTGCCGCTCTCGGGCGTGCCGGCCGGCCACGCGATCCAGATCGGCCCCGGCGATTTCCAGACCTTCGAGCAGATGCTGCAAGCCGTGCAGGCCGCGTGGTCGGCGCACGACATCAACGGGCTGCGCGCCCTCGCCTCGCCGGAAATGGTCAGCTACTTCGCCGAACAACTCGGCGAGCAGACCAGTCGCGGCGTCCGCAACATCGTCGCCGACGTGCATTTGCAGCACGGCGACCTCGCCGAGGCCTGGGCCGAGGACGGCCGCGAATACGCGACCGTCGCCATGCGCTTCAGCATGACCGACGTCACGCGCGATGGCATCGGCCACGTGGTGGACGGCAGCCTCGTCGAGCACGTCACTGCGACCGAGATCTGGACGTTCATGCGGGTCCCCGGCGGCCGCTGGGTGCTTTCCGCCATTCAGCAGGCGCGATAGTCGCGGCTGATCCGGCACGCCTGCTTCCCCCCTCCCAATGTGGGAGGGGCCGGGGGAGGGGTGGCCGGGCAAAGGTCGTCGTTGCTGGCGGCTGCCCAAAGCGACCCGGCCGCAGACGGCGGCGTCATTTTCACTTGCCCAGATGTGTCATTATTGCTAACTAGACGCCGTGCCCATCCCACCCCCCACCCCGGTCGAGACGTTCGCCAGCTTCATCCGCGGGCTGACCGGGGGCGTCGCCGCGACGAGCGGTAGGGATCGGCTGTCCTCCCTGCTGATCGGCCTGATCGTCACCCTCCTCCGCGAGATCGAGTGCGGTCTTGCCCGGCTCGCCGCCCGCATCGCCGCCGGCACCGATGCCCCGCGCTGCGGCTCCGCCCCGCGCCGCCCACCCGCCGCCGGCCGTTCCCGGCCGCCGCCCCGGCCGCTCCGGTCGCTCTGCTGGACGCTGCGGCTCGACCCGCCGGACATCCTCGCCCCGCCGGCAAAACCCCGCCCGCCGCGAAAAACCCCCGCCGCGCCCGAGCCACCGCCACCCAGACCACCGCCGCCCGAGCCACCGGGCCGGCCGCTGCCCGCGTGGGTGCAGGACCGGCGCAAGCCGTGGTCGCTGGCCCGCATCCGCGGCTCGCCGCATCGGGCCTGAGCGCCGGCGGTGGCCTCCGCACGTCCACATTGTTCCGATTAAACAACGATGATCCGGGCGTGCCGCCAGTCGTGGGCACGCCAGAAGCGGACCCGACAAAGCCCCGGCTTCAACTGGTGACATACCCCAGCGCGAGATCCCGGGCGCGGGCGGCGGCCGGCCGTTCGGACGCCGGGCCGAAGCCGCCGCCGCCGGATGTCTCCAGCCGGATGACGTCGCCCCGCCGCAGCCGCAGATTGCCGACCTTGGAGGCCAGCGGCATCACCGCCCCGTCGCGCACCAGCGCCAGCGACCCGGCGCTCCCCGCCTCGCCGCCATCCAGGCCATAGGGGCGGTATTTGAACCGTTCGAGGTTGGCGGTGAAAACGGCCTCGGGGCAGTTCACCCGCCATTCGCGTACCAGGCCCAGTCCGCCGCGGTGGCGCCCGGCCCCCGCCGTGTCGCCGAGCAGCTCGTAGCGGGTGACGGTCAGCGGCAATTCGCTCTCGATCATTTCGATGGGGATATTGGCGTTGTTGTGCATGCCGCTCGAATAGCCGTTCAGTCCGTCCTGCCGGGGATGGCCGCCGCCGCCGCCGACCTCGATCTCCACCAGCACGTCGCGCTCGCCCGCCGCGCCGATCGTCTGGAACGCGCAAACATAGGAGACGCCGTAGTACGCCGCCGGGATGCGGTCCGGCACGGCCTGGTGCAGAGCGCCCAGCACGGTGGTGGCGAGCCGATGCGTCACCACGACGCGATTGGCCACCGGCGCCGGGTGGCGCGCGTTGACGATCGTGCCCTCGGGCGCCACCACGCGGATCGGCCGGTAGCAGCCGGCGGTGGCCGGGATCGGCTCGTCGGCGCAGGCCATGACCGCGTAAAACACCGCGGAGCCGGAGGAGGCGAGGGTCGCGTTGATCGGGCCCAGCGCCTGCGGACCCGAGCCGGACAGGTCCACGACCATCTCCTCGCCCCGGATGTCGATTGCGGCGTGGATCCGGATCGGCGTGTCGGTCAACCCGTCGTCGTCGATGAAGTCCTCGAACGCGTAGTGCCCGTCGGGCATCCGCCCGATCATGGCGCGCATCGCCCGTTCGGACCCGTCGAGGATCTGCGCGCAGGCGGCGACCAGCGTATCCGCCCCGTACCGCTCGGCCACGTGCCGCAGGTTGGCCTCCCCCATCGCCAACGATGCCATTTGCGCCTGCAGGTCGCCCCACAGCATGTCCGGCCGGCGCACGTTCTGCCGCATCAGCGCCAGAACCTCGTCGTTCAGCACCCCGCCCTTGTAGAGTTTGACCGGCGGGATGCGCAGGCCCTCCTGGAACACCTCGGTGGCCGTGGCGCCATAGCTGCCGGCGGAAATGCCGCCCATGTCGAGGTGGTGGCAGGTCGTGCCGACGATGCCGACCCGGTGGCCGCCCACGAACACCGCCCGGAACGCCAGGATGTCCGGGATATGCTGCCCGCCGCAGTAAGGGTCGTTGGTGATGATCACATCCCCGTCGTGCCACGACCCGAGCGGCATGAAGTCGCGAATGACGGTGTGCAGGCCGGCGCCCATGGAGTTCAGGTGCTGTGGAATGCGGGCGGACTGCGCCACGTTGTCGCCATTCCGGTCGAACACCGCCGTCGAATAGTCCAGCAGCTCCCGCACGATGGTCGAGCGGCTGGTCCGCCAGATCGTCACGTCCATCTCCGCCGCCGCGGCGGTCAAGGCGCTGCGCAGGATCTCCAGTTCGATCGGACCCAGCCCGACCGTGCCGGCCGGCGCGACGGCACTCATGGCACGTGCTTTCGCGCCAGCAGGTCGCCGTGGTCGCCTGGGCCGCAACACCAACCGGGCGCCACGTAGACGGTGGTGTAGTCCTCCTCGATCAGCGCCGGGCCGTCGACCGGGCCGGTGAGGAACGCGCGGCGGCAGATGGCGGCGTCGGTCCAGGCGCCGTCGACGAACACCCGGCGCCTGGGCAGCGGTTCGCCTGCCGCGGCGGCGGCGCGTGGGCGGGGCTCGGGCCGCAGCAGCCGCCCGGTCGCCGCCAGCCGCAGGGTCACGATCTCCACCGGGTCGTCATCGTTGGCGTAGGAAAATCGCTGGCGGTGATGGGCGTGAAAATCGGCGACCAGCGCCGCCAGCGTGGCTTCGGTCGGTTCGACATCGCCCCACGGGACGACAAGTTCGAACGCCTGGCCACGGTAGCGCATGTCCGCGAGCAAGTTCATGTCCTGACGGTCCGGCGGCACGCCATCCTGCGCCAGCAGGGCTGCCCCGTTGCGGCGCAATTCGGCGCAAGCCTGCGTGATATCGGGGAGTGCGCGAGGCTCGGCGCAGACGATGCGGCTGCGCGCGAGGTCGTGCACGATGTCGGAGTGCAGGATGCCGAACGCCGAGAACGTGCTGGCGTCGGGCGGGAACACCACCTCGTTCATCCCGAGCTCCTCGGCGACCGGGATGGCATGCAATCCGCCGGCACCGCCAAAGGACAGCAGGCTGAAGTCCCGCGGGTCCAGCCCCTTCTCGAACAGACTGAGCCGGATCGCCGCGGCCAGCCTGACATTGGTCACGTTCAACACCCCAAGCGCCGCCTGTTCCATCGTCAATCCCAGCGGCTGCGCCACCTGCGCCGCGATCGCCGCCCGGGCGCCTGCCGCATCGAGCGCCATCGCCCCGCCGAGAAAGAACGCATCATCGAGCCGCCCGAGCACCAGATTGGCGTCGGTGACCGTGGGCTGCGTGCCGCCGCGGCCGTAACAGACCGGCCCAGGCCGAGCCCCCGCGCTGCGAGGCCCGATGCTCAGCCGGCGCCCGGCATCCACCGCCGCGATCGAGCCGCCACCCGCACCGATGGTGCGGATCTCCACCATCGGCAGGCGCACCGGCAGGCCGTCGATCTCGCCCTGCGTCATCAGCGCCACCTGTCGGTCGCGCACGACGCAGACGTCGAAGCTGGTGCCGCCCATGTCGATGCCGACCAAGTTGGGGCGGCCCAGGCGCTCCGCCGCGCACAGGGCGGCCAGCGCGCCGCCGCTCGGGCCGGAGAGCAACAGCCGCACCGGCTGCGCGACCGCGACCTCCGCGCTGCAGACGCCGCCGTTGGACTGCACCAGCAGCAGCCGTGCGGTCAGGCCGTGCGCTGCCATGCGCGCGGCGAGTTGTTCCAGGTAGGATTGCATCACCGGCATCAGCAACGCGTTCAGCACGGTCGTGGAGCACCGCTCGTACTCCCGGATCTCCGGGCTCACCTCGGACGAGATGCAGACGGGCAGCCCCGGCAACGCGGCGCGCATGGCGTCACGCAGCATCTGCTCGTGCATCGGGTTGAGGTTGGCGTTGAGCAGGGTGATGGCGACCGTCTCGGCCTCCAGCGCGCGGAGACGGGCCACGACCGCATCGACGGCCGTCGCGTCCAGCGGCCGTTCCACGCTGCCGTCGCCGCGGACGCGCTCGGCCACGCCGAGCCGCCGGTCGCGCGGGATCAGCGGCGGCTCGCGGTGGGGCTTGAGGCCATAGACGTCGCGCCTGGCGTGGCGGCCGATCTCCAGCACGTCACGGAAGCCCTCGGTGGTGACGAGCACGCCGCGGGGCAGCTTGCGCTCCAGCACGGCATTGGTCGCGATGGTCGTGCCATGCAGCAGCAGATGCACGTCGGTGATGGCGAAGCCGAAGCGCGCGCCCGCCTCTTCGATGCCGGCGATCAGCCCGATGGACGGATCCTCGGGAGTCGTGGGCGTCTTGAGACTGTTGAGCGCCCCGGTTCGCTCGTCCAGGACCTGCAGGTCCGTGAAGGTGCCGCCGATGTCGATGCCGATACGGACGCCGTGGGCTGGGTTCACGCGAGGCTGCTCCAGGAGGGATGCTGTTCAAGCCGGCCAGGCGTTCAGCGCCAATGCCGCGATCTGGCGCAGTTCCTCACGCGTGGCGCCCGCACCCGCCTGGATCGCAATTCCGTTGCACACCGACACCAGGTAACGGGCCAGTGCTGCGGGATCGGCGGACGCCGGCAGGTCGCCGGTATCGCGGGCGCGGGTGAGCCGCTCGCGCAGTTGCTGCTCGAGACGGCCGCGGCGTCGTGCGAGTTCCTGGGGTATCTCCGGGGTTGCGGCACTGCACGACAGGCCGCCCTGGAGGTACAGGCAGCCCGGTGGCTCGTCCGGGTCGGTCGCCAGCTCCACAAGTCCGGACAGCAGGCGCTCGGCCATTGCGCGGCCGGTGGGTGCGGCGAGCATTTCGTTCAGGCATGACTGGCGCCGCGCGTCATAGTGATCAAGCACCGCCGTGAACAAGCCCTCCTTGCTGCCGAAGGCGGCATACAGGCTCGGCGAATTGATGCCCATCGCCTTGGTCAGTTCGGCCAGCGAGGCGCCCTCGTAGCCGAGGCGCCAGAACACTTTCATGGCCTGTTCCAGCGCGGTCTCAACATCGTAGGTCCGCGGACGTCCGATCGCCACGGCGCCCTCCCGGGTTCGTTTTATACCGAACGATACATAGGGAGCTTGAAAGCGCCGGTCCAGCCCACATCTGTGACGAACGATACAGAAATCCGGAACCCGTACGATGGCCGACCCGTCCGCCCCACTCCAACCTGCTGATAAAATGCCAGCTTCCTCGTTGTCCGGGCATCGCCGGCTGGGCTGGGGGGCGGCGGCGTTGCTGGTGGCCGTTGGCTCCGCTGCAGGTGCTGCATGGCACTTTGGCTTACCGACACCGGCAGCGGCGCAGCAGGCCGAGGCGCCGCCCCCGCCCCCGCCGGTGACCGTCAGCACGCCGCTGGAGCGCCGCCTCGGCGGCTGGACGCGCTTCACCGGCCAGTTCTCCGCGATCGATCAGGTGCAACTGCAGGCGCAGGTCACCGGCTACCTGACCGAGATCCATTTCACCGACGGTCAGATCATCCACAAGGGCGACCTGCTGTTCGTGATCGACCCGCGCCCGTACGAGATCCAGTTGGAGCAGGCGAAGGCGCAGCTCGATGCCGCGACCGCCGGCCTGAATCTGGCCGACCGGCAACTGGTGCGCACGACCGACCTGCAGCACAGCGACTTCGCCTCCCGCGATCTGCTCGACCAGCGGGTGCAGGCGCAGCGGGCCGCGCAGGCCAGCATCGAGCAGGCAAAGGCCGCGATCCGCTCGGCCGAATTGAACCTGGAGTTCACCCACGTCACCGCGCCGTTCAGCGGCCGGATCGGCGCGCATCAGGTCTCGGTCGGCAGCCTGGTGCTGGGCGGCACCGGCGCCGTTACCAACACGGTGCTGGCGACCATCGTCTCGCTCGACCCGATCCATCTGGATTTCGACATGAGCGAGGCCGACTACCTCGCGTGGCGCCGCTACGAGCAGGCCGCGCAGGCCGGGGCGGCCGCCGACCACAATGTGGATGCGAGCTTGAGCGACGAGCAGGGCTGGACCCGCACCGGCGTGCTGGATTTCGTCGACAACCAGATGGACCGTAGCAGCGGCACGATCCATGCGCGCGCCAGCCTGCCGAACCCGGACCTGCTGATCGCCCCCGGCCAGTTCGCGCGGCTGCGCCTGCCCACGGCGGCGCCGCATCCCGTGCTGCTGGTGCCCGATGCGGCGGTGATCGCCGACCAGTCGACCAAGCTCGTCATGACGGTTGCCGCGGATGGAACCGTCGTCCCCAAGCTGGTGCAGGCCGGTCCGCTGGACGGCGGCCTGCGGGAGATCACTGGCGGGCTTGCTGCCACCGACCGCGTGATCATCAACGGCCTCGTCCGGGCCCGCCCCGGCGCCAAGGTCACGCCGCAAGCCGGCAGCATCAGCGTTGCGGCGTCGAGCTGAGTGACCCCTCGTCCCCGCGACCGCGGGGATCGATGCCACCTGAGGAATTCTCGCCCTGGCGGGAACGACGGGGAATGGTCTGCGCCTGCGTCACCGAACCCGCGCCGGAGATCCGACGATGCGTCTCTCGCACTTCTTCATCGACCGTCCGGTCTTCGCGACCGTGCTGGGCCTGTTCATCACCATCGTCGGCGGCATCGCCTATTTCACGCTGCCGGTCTCGCGCTATCCGGAGATCGCGCCGCCGACCATCCAGGTGACCGCCAGCTATCCGGGCGCGTCGGCCGAGGTGGTGAGCCAGACAGTGGCGACGCCGCTCGAAGAGCAGATCAACGGCGTCGAGAACATGCTGTTCTTCAGCAGCCAGGCGACCGGCGACGGCAAGCTGACGCTGACGGTCACGTTCAAGCTCGGCACCGACCTGAACACCGCGCAGGTGCTGACGCAGAACCGCGTCGCCGTCGCGCTGCCGCGGCTGCCGGATGTGGTGCAGCGCCTTGGCGTGACGGTGAAGAAGAATTCGCCCGACCTGCTGCTGGTGATCCATCTGTCGTCGCCGGACGGCTCGCACGATCAGCTCTACATGTCGAACTACGCGACGTTGCAGGTGAAGGATACGCTGTCGCGCCTCAACGGCATCGGCGACGTGCAGATCTTCGGTGGCCGCGACTACGCCATGCGCATCTGGCTCGACCCCGACAAGGTCGCCGCGCACGACCTGACGCCCGACGAAGTCGTCGCGGCATTGCAGGCACAGAACGTGCAGGTTTCGGCCGGCGTGCTGGGCCAGCCGCCGGTGGCGTCGCCGTCGGCGTTCCAGCTCAACGTGCAGACGCTCGGGCGGCTGACCGATCCGGCGCAGTTTGCCGACATCATCATCAAGTCCGACGGCAACGGCCGCGTCACCCGGCTGCGCGACATCGGCCGCGCCGAACTCGGTGCGCTCGACTACGGCGCCAACGGCTACCTCGATACCCGCGACGCGGTGCCGATCCTGATCTTCCAGCAGCCCGGATCGAACGCGCTGGCGACGGCCACCGGCGTGCGGGCGGCGATGGAGCAACTGTCGCAGCGCTTCCCGCAAGGCGTGCGCTACGACATCGTCTACGACACCACCACGTTCATCTCGGAATCCATCCATGAGGTGGTGAAGACCATCCTCGAAGCCGTCGGCCTCGTCGTGGTTGTCGTCATCGTGTTCCTGCAGACATGGCGTGCCTCGATCATCCCGATCGTGGCGATCCCGATCTCGCTGGTCGGCACCTTCGCGGTGCTGGCGGCGATGGGGTTCTCGCTGAACAACCTCTCGTTGTTCGGCCTCGTGCTCGCGGTCGGCATCGTCGTCGACGACGCGATCGTCGTGGTGGAAAACGTCGAGCGCAATCTGCGGCGCGGCATGACGCCACGCGAGGCAGCGCACCGGACGATGGATGAAGTCGGCGGCGCGCTGGTCGCGATTGCGCTGACGCTGTGCGCGGTGTTCGTGCCGTCTGCGTTCATCTCCGGCATCTCCGGCGAGTTCTTCCGGCAGTTCGCGGTGACGATCGCCGCTTCCACGGTGATCTCCTGCTTCGTGTCGCTGACGTTGAGCCCGGCATTGTGCGCGCTGCTGTTCCGGCCGCATGAGGAGCACGCGGCACGCCGTGGCCTCGCCGCGCGTGTCGTGGGCGCCGCATTCGGCGGCTTCAACCGCGGCTTCGAATGGCTGTCGGACCGTTACGGTCGGCTGACCGGGCGGCTGATCCGCGCGAGCGCGCTGGTGCTGGTGGTCTATGTCGGATTGATCGCCCTGACCGGCTACCAGTTCAGCCGTGCCCCCACCGGGTTCATCCCCGAACAGGATCAGGGCTACCTGATCACGGTGATCCAGTTGCCGCCCGGCGCGTCGCTCTCGCGCACCGACGCCGTGGTGCGCGAAGCATCGAAGATCATCCTCGGCACGCCAGGGGTCGAGCACACGGTGCCGTTCGCCGGCTTCGATGCGGCCACCTTCACCAATGCGCCCAATGCGGGCGCGATCTTCTCGGGGCTGAAGCCGTTCGACGAGCGGGTGAAGCAGGGGCTCAGCGCCAACGTGATCCTGGCCGATCTGCGCCAGCGGCTGGGCAGTATTCAGGACGCGTTCATCATCACCATCCCGCCGCCGCCGGTGAACGGCATCGGCAACGCCGGCGGCTTCAAGATGATGGTGCAGGATCGGCAGGGGCAGGGGCCGGTGGCGCTGGAGAAGGCGGTCGCGGGCCTGACGGCCGCGGCCAACCAGACCCCTGGCCTTGTCGGCGTGTTCTCGCTGTTCAGCACGCATACGCCGACCGTCTATGCCGACATCGACCGCGAGCGGGCGGAGAAGCTCGGCGTTTCGCCCGAGAAGGTGTTCGCGGCGCTGCAGGTCTATCTTGGCTCCGCGTATATCAACGACTTCAACTATCTGGGTCGCACCTATCAGGTGATGGCGCAGGCCGACAGCAGCTTTCGCAACGACATCGACGACATCGGCCGCCTGAAGACCCGCAATGCCCAGGGTGCGATGGTGCCGATCGGCTCGGTGGCGCAGTTCCACAACGTCACCGGGCCGTATCGCGTGCCGCGCTACGACCTGTTCCCGGCCGCCGAAGTGCAGGGCAACGCGCTGCCGGGCGTGTCCTCCGGCTATGCGCTGGCGACGATGGAGCGGCTTGCGGCGGAAGTGCTGCCCGCGGGCTTCGGCTTCGAGTGGACCGATCTCGCGTTCCAGCAGCGCATGCCTGGAAACTCGACGATCCTGATCTTCGCCGCGTCCGTGCTGTTCGTGTTCCTGGTGCTGGCGGCGCAGTACGAAAGCTGGAGCCTGCCGCTGTCGGTGGTGTTGATCGTGCCGATGTGCCTGCTGGCCGCGGTGACGGGGCTGATGTTGCGCGGCATGAGCGTCGACATCCTCTCGGAGATCGGCTTCGTGGTGCTGGTCGGGCTCGCGGCCAAGAACGCGATTCTGATCGTCGAATTCGCCAAGCAGGCGGAGGACGCGGGCGAGAGCGTCACGGCAGCCGCGACCCAGGCAGCGCGCACCCGGCTGCGGCCGATCCTGATGACGTCGTTCGCGTTCATCCTGGGCGTGGTGCCGCTCGCGACCGCCGTCGGCGCCGGCGCCGAGATGCGGCAATCGCTCGGCACCGCGGTGTTCTTCGGCATGCTCGGGGTGACGGTGTGCGGCCTGCTGTTCACGCCGGTGTTCTACGCCACCGTGCGGCGCCTCGTCGGGCGTCGGCGCCAAAGCGCTGCAGCCGTTTCCACGCACGGGCTTGGCGCACCGGCAGAGTGACCCACTCGCAAGAGCGTGATCGCCGGTTGAATCTGCTTCGGGGCGTCGCCTGATGATCTGACCAAGCCGCCACGCCCGCGCGGGTGTGGCGGCGCCCGGCGATCACGGAGGGGTCATGTCGATCGCACGCCGCAGCTTTTATGCCATCGCCGCTGGACTTGGCTTCGCACTCGCCAGCCGCCGGGCACGGTCAGCGGCGCCGGAGTCGTTTATCCTGGCGCGCAACGGCTGGGTTCCCAACAACGCGCATCTGCCGGTGCTGCTGTACCGTGGCGCGCTCACGTCTGGCGGCGGCGATCCGGCCGCCGAGTACGAGACCCTGTTCACGCGCAACGGCTGGCCGCCGCAATGGCGCAACGGCGTCTATGATTTCCATCACTACCACTCGACCGCGCACGAGGTTCTCGGCTTTGTCGCCGGCCGTGCCCGGCTGATGCTCGGCGGCCCGAACGGCCGGGACGTGCAGGTGCAAGCCGGCGATATCGCCGTGCTGCCGACCGGCACCGGGCACTGCAACCTTGGCGCGGATGCGGATTTTTTGGTCGTGGGGGCCTATCCGCCCGACCAGCACTGGGACATCTGCCGGGCAGCGCCGGCGCCGGCGGCCGTGCAACGCATGGCCCGGCTTGCCTTTCCGCCGAACGATCCGGTAACCGGCCAGGCGGGCCCGTGGGCCCGCCTGTGACCGGCGCGGCCGCTTAGACCGGCGCGGGATTGCGGTCGAACGTGCGCTGGTGCCAGTACGGATAGGCCGGCGTGCGGGCGCTCGCGGCGTCGAGTTTCGCCACCTGCGCGGAGGTGAGGTTCCAGCCGACCGCGCCGAGGTTCTGCCGCAGCTGCTCCTCGTTGCGGGCGCCGATGATGACGTTGGCGACCGTGGGGCGTTGCAGCAGCCAGTTGAGCGCGATCTGCGGCACGGTCTTGCCCGTCTCCGCTGCCACCTCGTCGAGCGCGTCCACCACGCGGAACAGGTACTCGTCCTCCACCGGCGGCCCACGGTCCGCGGTGACGGGCAACCGGCTCGTCGCGGGCGGCGCGGCGCCGCGGCGGATCTTGCCGGTCAGGCGGCCCCAGCCGAGCGGGCTCCAGACCACGGCGCCGACACCCTGGTCGAGCCCGAGCGGCATCAACTCCCACTCGTAGTCCCGGCCGATGAGCGAGTAGTAGGCCTGATGCGCGACCATGCGCGGCCAGCCGTGCCGGTCGGCTTCGTCGAGCATCCGCGTCAGGTGCCAGCCCGAATAGTTCGAGCAGCCGACATAGCGGACCTTGCCGGCGCGCACGAGCGCGTCGAGCGTGCTCAACAACTCCTCCGGCGGCGTCAGCGGGTCGAAACCGTGCATCTGCCAGAGGTCGATATAGTCCGTTCCCAGGCGCCGCAGGCTCGCCTCGCAAGCGGCGATCAGGTGATGGCGCGAGGAGCCGACCTCGTTGTCGCCCGGTCCCATCCGAAACGTCGCCTTGGTGGAAATGAGCACCTTGTCGCGGCGCCCGGCAATCGCACGGCCAAGGATCTCCTCGGCCCGACCGGCGGAATAGACGTCGGCGGTATCGAACATGTTGAGGCCGGATTCAAGGCAGATATCGACAAGTCGCGTTGCCTCCTCGACGTCGGTATTGCCCCAGGCGCGAAAGAAATCATTCCCGCCGCCAAATGTGCCGGTGCCAAAGCTGAGTGCGGGGACCTTGAGCCCCGACCGACCGAGCCGCCTGAATTCCATAGGACTACCTTTCGTCAATCACGCGACCACGTCGCCATTCCAAACTACCCACGCTGCCGGAGAATGGAAACCGACAGGTCGGTGAGCGCGGCGATCTGGCAAGCCTCGCGTCGGCTCAGCTGCGCGCGCCAGGCATCGTGCCGACGCCCGAAGTGCTAGTCATTCTGCCAATACATCGAGCGGATCGTCGACCGATGGCGCGGGCTTGGTGAACCAGTTGGCACCGGCGTCCGTCATGTAGATGTGGTCTTCCAGGCGAACGCCGAATTCGCCGTAAATGCAAATCGTCGGTTCGTTGGAAAAGCACATCCCGGCGGTCAAGGCCGTGGTGTTTCCCCGCACGATGTAAGGCTCCTCGTGCACATCGAGCCCGACGCCGTGGCCGGCACGATGCGGCAGGCCTGGAAGGGCATACCCGGCGCCAAACCCCGCGCCTTCGATCACCTTGCGCGCGGCTGCGTCCAGGGCTTCGCAGGGGGCGCCGATCTTCGCGGCGGCAAACACCGCCTCGGTCGCCGCCTTTTCGATCTGCCATACCATGCGCTGGCGGGCGGTGGGATCACCGAACACATATGTCCGGGTGATGTCCGATTGATAGCCGTGCAACGTGGCGCCGATGTCGATCAGCACCATGTCGCCCCGCTTCAGCGTCTGCGGATAGGGCACGCCATGCGGATAGGCGGTGGGTTCGCCGAACAGCACGATGCAAAACGTGTTCGCGTCATCTGCCCCCATCTTCCGATGCGCCGCGCCGATGAACGCTGCCACCTCGTCGGTCGTGATGCCTTCGGCGAGGATTCTCCCGGTCGCCTTCTGCACCTCCAGCGTCATCGCCGTCGCCTGCTTGAGCAACGCGATCTCGGCGGCCGACTTGATCATGCGGCACGGTGCGATGACCTCGGTCGCGTTGACGAACGTGTACGCATTGCCGGCGCGGCGCAGCCCGTCGAAGGTGAAGAACGGGGTCGCCGGATCGACCGCGATGGTTCCGTTAGCATAGCCCATGTCCCGCACGGCATCGATCACCAGCGCGGTCGGGTCCTCATGCTCCTCCCAGCTTCGCACCGGACCGTCGATCGACATCATCGTCTGCAGCTTCGCCGCCTCGAAAGCCGGGGTGATGTACGTCAGATCGCCTTCGGCCGGGATCACCACGCCATGCAACCGCTCCGACCCGGTCAGGCGCAGGCCGGTGAAATAGAAATTGCTCGTGGACGCGTCCAGGTGCATCGCCTGGATGTCCTTCTCGCGCATGATCGCCTGGACCCTGGCGATCCGCTGGCGGCGCTCCTCGGCCGAAATCGGCGTTGCCCCGCCCCGGATCGACTGCATCCGCTCAAGCTCCGCCGCAATCGTCGAGCCGCCGATCCCGAGCGTCATGATGTGCTCCTCTCCATGATCACCAGGCAGTCAGTATTCCAGGAACGTCTTGTAGGCGTCGATCATGTCCAGCACTGCCGCCTCATAGAGGCGCTGGCCGTGCTCGGGCGAGGACAACGACGGATCCGAGCCGATGCGCCCATCGGGGTAGCGGGCGCGATAATCCGCGGCCTCGAAGAACTGCGGCGCGGTTGCGGCCACCTTCGGGGTCATCTGTGCGTGCTTGATATGCTGCGACTGGTAGTACTGTGCCAGCGATACCTCGCTTGCGGTGGCGTGGCGGCCATCGACGCCGGGGTAGAGTTCCTCGCTGATCGTCTTGCAGCGTGACCCCGACCAGAACGCCATTCGGCACCGCACCGCGGCACCGCCGTCGCCAAGCGAAACTGCGGCATAGATCTCGTCGAAGGCGGCCGTGACCGTCGCCACGTTGCCGCCATGGCCATTGATGAAGAAGAACCGCCGGAATCCGTGCACGGACAACGACTGCACGACGTCGCGCACCACGAGCATCAGCGTGCTTGGCCGTAGCGTGGCCGAACCGGCGAAGCCGAGATGATGTTGCGACATTCCGTACGCAAGCGTCGGCGCCACCGCCGCGCCGGTCGCATCGCCGACGCCCTTGGCGACGACCTCGGCGCAGAGGTGATCGGTACCGATCAGCCCGTTGGGGCCATGTTGTTCGACAGATCCGATCGGCACGATGATTCCGACCGAGCCACGCAGATACTCCTCGACCTCTTGCCAGGTCGAAACCGCGAGTTGCATCGACAGCCCCTTATTTTGCCAGCCCGACGCCGCCGAACGGCTGGCCGCCGAGGAAATGCAGCTTGAAGCCTTGCACGTTGTCGCGCACGCCGATGAAGCCCTGCACATCGGCGAACATCATGGATGGCACGTCGTCGTGGAACACGACCTGCGCCTGCTCGTACAGCTTGGCGCGGGCTGCCTGATCGGTGACGATGTCGGCCTGGTGGATCAGGTCGGTGTAGGTCTTGTTGCACCAGTGCGAGACATTCGAGCCGTCGGCGATGCCGTCACAGGTCTGCGTCGCGGTGAGTTCACTGGGGTCCGGGTAGTCCCAGGTGCCGCCGTTCATCGCGACGTCCGCCTCGCCGGCGCGGCGGCGGCGCAGGAACTCGCCCCATTCATAGGTGACGACCTTTGCGGTCACGCCGATCTTCGCCCAGTCCGCCTGAATGATTTCGGCAGCGCGGCGGCCGTTCGGCATGTAGGCGCGCACCACCGGAATGGTCCACAGATCGACCGCGAACCCGTCAGGGTAGCCGGCCTCGGCCAGCAGCGCCTTGGCCTTCGCCGGGTCGTAGGGGTACGGCTTCAGCGTATCGTTGTGCCCCCACAGCGCCGACGGAACCACGGCCCCGGTGGGCACGCCGCTGCCCTGGAACACGGCCTTCACGAGGTTGTCGTGGTCGATCGCCATGGCCAGCGCCTGACGCACGCGAAGGTCGCTGTACGGCTTCTTGTCGGTACGGAACGACAGCATGCTCTGCGCCGCGACCGGCGCCTGCAGCACCTTGATCCCGGGCAGGTTGCGCATGGCGTCGAGGTCGGCGGGGTTCGGATACCGCTCGATCTGGCATTCGTTCGCGCGCAGTTTGGCCAGCCGCACCGCCGCATCCGGCGTGATCGAAAATATCAGGTTGTCCACACGCGCCGCGCGCTGCGGCATGCCGCCGGCCGTTCCCCAGAACTGTGGGAAGGCACGAAAGCGGATGGAGCTGTCCTTCTTGTATTCGAGCAACTCGAACGGGCCGGTGCCGAGCGGCGCCAGATCGACCTGCGACTTGGTGCCGGCCTTTTCCATCGCCGCCGCATATTCGGCCGACCATATCGAGAAGGATTGCACGGTCAGAGCGCTGATCAGCGAGGCCGAGGGAGTCTTCAGGTCGAACGCCACGGTATCGTCACTGATCCGGCTGACCGATTTCAGCGCCGGCTCGACGAAATCGCTGAACATCTCATACGTGCCGCCATCGACGTCGTGGTAGCTGTTCGCCTTGTCCGCCATGCGGTTGAAGCTGAACACCACATCGTCCGCATTCAGGTCACGCGTCGGCTTGAACTGGCTGTTCGACTGGAATTTCACGCCATGCCGCAGCTTGAAGACGTAGCGAAGTCCATCGGGGGAGACGGTCCAGGACTCGGCGAGCCCTGGAATGACCTTCGATCCTCCTGGCTCCATCTCCACCAACCTGTCGGCGATCTGTTCGCTGACATCGAAGCTGGTATTCGCGTCGCTGAGTGCTGAATTCAGCGCGTTCGGGCTCGCCTCGCTGCACACCACCAGCGTATCCGCCCAGGCACTGCCGGTCGCCCACGCCAGCATCATGCTACACACGACCACCAAACGGCCCGACATGGCGCACCCCTCCCGCTATGTCGCGACTGTGTGGGAGCCGGGGCCGATCGTCAATCGCCCCCGTCTGGCGTACCCGGGACAAGCGACGGCAACACCTGCTTTGGCGGCCGCACATTCGCGTCAGGCGCCGGCGCGGGACGTGCAAGGAGGTTCCGCGCGGAGAGCGACATTGTCGCGTTGACCGCGTCTGGGCTGGGCCTGTCATGGCGGACGGAGGTCACAGCGGCGTCGCAACAGTGCACTTAACCGAACCTTCATCGGACCGGCGCCTGATCACAGCTTCGGGGCGTCGAACGATCCGGCCCCTCCCCAGCATGCCGCAGAAGCCGCGGCCCGAGGCGGTAAAGGTGAAGCTGCTGCTCATCACCGGGATCCGGCGACTGCGCGCCAACTCGTTCCGAGGCGGCAAATCGCTACGATGGCTCGCGACCTCCCTGCTGCTGGCGCTGCTGTTGCGTCCCGGCGTGGCGCTGGCGGTGCCGGCGTTCGCGCAACAGACCGGCCAGCCCTGCGCCGCCTGCCATGTCGGCGCCTTCGGGCCGCAGCTCAAACAGTACGGGCGCGACTTCAAGTTGAACGGCTACGTCGCCACCGATGGCAAGGCCCATGGGTTGCCGCTGGCGTTGAGCACACAGATGTCGTTCACCCACACCGACGCGGCCCAGCCCGGACCGGCCGCGCCGCACTTCGCAGCCAACGACAACGTCGCCGTTGATCAGACGTCGTTCTACTATGCCGGCCGCATCGTGCCCTGGCTTGGCGCGTTCGTGCAGATCACCTACGACGGCATCGCCGACCAGCTCCACATCGACAACGCCGATCTCCGGCATGCGCACGACGGCGATCTGTTCGACGAGGACATGGTCTACGGCTTCACCGTCAACAACAGCCCGACCGTCAGCGATCTTTGGAATTCCACGCCGGACTGGGGGTTCCCATACAACGGCTCGGCGCTGACGCCGACGCCGCTGGCCGCGGCCCTGATCGACGGCGGGCTGGGCCAGCGCGTGCTCGGCGCAGGCGGGTACATGATGTGGAACGACCTCGTTTACCTCGAGGCCGACCTGTACCGTGGTGTCGGCTACGATGTCCTGAACGCGACCGGTATCGTGCCCGTCGCCGGCACCGACAAGACGCGTGGGTTGATCCCGTACTGGCGCCTGGCGCTGCAGCAGGATTTCGGCCGCTCCTACGTCGAGCTCGGCACCTACGGCCTGAGCGCGAGCGTGCTGCCGGGCGGCGTGGATATCGGCCTGGCCGACCGGTTCACCGACACGGCACTCGACGCCAACTACCAGTTTGTCTTCGATCCCAAGAGCGTTGTCAGTGACATGATCTCGGCGCACGCGACGTTGATCCACGAAGATGCGTCGCTCGACGCCAGCAATGCGCTCATCGGCGCGGCCCGCTCGCACGGGCTCGGCACGTTCCGCGCCGACGTTTCCTACAGCATTGCGGCCACTGTTACGCCAACAATCCAGTATTTCCAGACCACCGGCACCACCGATACGGCTTACTGGGGCACGCCGAACGGCAGCCCGAACAGCAGTGGCTTCGTTGCCGAGATCGCTTACTCGCCCTGGGGCAAGCCGGATTCGCCGATCTCGTGGGCAAATATCCGCTTCGCTGTGCAGTACGTGGACTACACGCGTTTCGACGGCCAAACCCACGGTGCTTCCGCCAACAATGCGCTGTATCTCAGCGTCTGGGCGGCGGCGCATTTCTGAGTATGGCAGGAACAAGATAAGGAGCCATCTGTCATGCGCATCGGGACCATCTTCGGCGTGGCAGCAGCCCTGGCGAGTGTCGCCGCCGGTGTGCGCGCTGCAACGACGGCGATCGAGCAATCTGGCCAGCAGTTCAGTCAGAAGTCGGCCGTCCTGAGCACCGGCGACAGCATCGTCTTCGCCAACCATGACGACGTGACGCACAACATCAACGTGATCAACGATGACGACGACGCCGTCGATCTCGGTCTGCAGAAGCCCGGCGAAAGTCTGACCTACAAGTTCGACAAGGCGGGGCGCTTCAAGGTGCGTTGCAGTATCCATCCGAGCATGAAGATGACGGTCAATGTCAAATGACGCGATGATCGGGATCGCCTGATGTCGGTGCGGTTGAGGATTCTTGCCGCCTGCCTCGGCTTTGTCGCGATCATCGCGGCCGTCGGAGGCTTGGCGCAGCAGCAGGCCGCGCAGATGGGACGACTTGCCGTCAGCATCTACGATCACGCATTCATGGGGATGTCGTACGTGGACCAGGCGCAGGAGGAATTCCTGCGCTTCGCGGCCGCGCATCGCGACACCGGGACTGGGCCGGCGGACCAGGCCGCCCTGCAGAAAGTACTCGACCGGCTGGACGTCGCGCTCGAACGCGCTGGCTCGGACCGCACGCGCACGGCCGGGGCGCAGGCGCGCGGGCTGCTCGCGGCGTTGCCGACCGCGGCGGCCGCAGATCTCCCAGACCGTCTGGCGGATGTCGACCATGCCATTACCAGGCTGGTCAAGAAATTCTCTGCCGATGGGCTTGATACCCGCGATGATGCGGAAGCGCTGGCCACGCATAGTACGCGTCTTGTGCTGGTCGAAATCGCGGGGGCGGTGGCCGTCGCCCTTGCTGTCGGCTGGCTGGTCGGGCGCAGCTTGTCGCGGCCGCTGGGGCAACTGGTGCACGCGATCGGCGGCCTCGCCGCCGGCGACTTGACCCACGAAATCGCGCCCGGCCTGGCGCGAAGGCGTGACGAAATTGGGGAAGTTGCGCGCGCGGCTGCGGTGTTTCGCGTGGCGATGCAGCAGAATGCGCGGGCGGGGGAAGAGCGTGAGCGGCAGCGTGAGCAGTCCGAGGCCGAAAAGATCCAGACCCTGCGCAGCGCCGCCGACAGCATTGAGCGCGAGAGCCGCCACGCCACCGATACGTCGACACAGAGCAGCACGATGCTCGCCGGCCGTGCACAGGCGCTTGCGGAATCGGCTGCACGCGTGCTGGCCAGCGTCGGTTCGGTGACGGAAGCCAGTGCGGCGGCGCTGCAACGCAGCGAGTTGGTGGCCGCTGCCGGCGTGCAGCTTTCCGCCTCGGCGCGCGAGATCGCCGGCCAGATCGGCAACACCGCGACAGAGATCGCGAGCACCGTGCGCGCCGGCGAGCAGGCGCGCCAGATCATCGACAAGCTCTCGGCGGCCGTTGGGCAGATTGGCGCCGTCGCCCGCCTGATCGGCGACATCGCCGCGCGCACCAATCTGTTGGCGCTGAATGCCACGATCGAGGCGGCCCGGGCAGGGGAAGCGGGACGGGGCTTTGCCGTGGTGGCTGGCGAGGTCAAGACGCTTGCGGCGCAAACCACCCGTTCCACCGAGCAGATTTCCCGCAGCACAGGCGCGATCCAGCAAGCGACGCAGGATGCGGTGCAGGCCGTCGGCGAGATCGTCGAGCGCGTCGCCGCGATCGAGCGCATCACCCAGGCAGTCGCCGTTGCCACCGAGCAGCAGACCGAAGCAACCGGCAAGATCGCCTCGAACGTCGCCGAGGCGGCCGGGGCGATGCGCCTCGTCTCCGAGCAAATCGGCTCGGTGACTGAGGAGGCGCGCAACACGGACGCGGCGGTCATTGAGATGCAGGCGCTGGCGAACACTGTGGGCGCCCGCATCGCCGACCTGCGCAACGTGATGGTGCGCATCGTCCGGGCCTCATCCGACGCGGCGAATCGTCGCCATGACCCGCGCGTGACAGTCAACGCGTCGGCGACCCTGCTGGTGGACGGTCGATCGCTGCCGGCCACCTGCGTAGATCTTGCACGCGGCGGCGCGCGGGTTCGCACCTCGGAGACAGTGGCGGCAGGGTGCAGCCTCGTCCTGCGGCTGCCGGGCCTGCAAGACCTACCGGGACAGGTGTTGGACGGCGGCAGGGAGTTCAGCATGCGGTTCGCCTGGGAGCCCGCGGCGGCTCCGGCAGCGCTGCGCGACCTGCTCAACCGGCAGGCTGCGGCCTGACGGCGACCGGCCCGACGCGCATGTCCCGCCGGCCGCGTCGATGTCTGAATCGCCTGCTGTCGCTGCTGTCGCTTGCGCTTGCGGCGTCGCTTCCCTGGCTGCCCGCCGGCGGCGCGCCGTCACCGCCCGCAAGCCCGCTGTCCGAGTTCCGCAGCAGCGGCGGGCGGCTCGACGTAACGCTGGAGGCGCGCGACGGAAAAATCCATGTTGGTGGTCTGGACCTCGACGGCGCAACCTACAATGGCCTGTATGCCGGCCCGGTGCTGCGCACGCGGCCCGGCGATCTGCTACGGGTTCGGCTGATTAACCATCTGTCCCAGCCCACCAACCTGCATTTTCACGGCATCCGGACGTCGCCGCTCGGCACCAGCGATAATGTACATCTGGCGATCACACCGGGCGCCAGCTTCACCTATGAGGTGCGCATCCCGGCGACGCAGCCGCCTGGCCTCTACTGGTATCACTCGCACATCCACGGGCTGTCGGAGCAGCAGGTCATGCGCGGCCTGTCCGGCGCACTTGTCGTGGAGGGGTCCGAGCCGGCCGGCACTGCTGAGCGCCTGTTCGTGTTGAAGAACATGACGTTCGACGACGACACGGGCAATCCCACGATCGACGACGACCTTCATGGCATCGTGCAATTCGTCAACGGCGGGCTCGACGTGACGCAGACCATGCGGCCCGGCGAGACGCAGCTCTGGCGCTTCAGCAACCAGAGCGCCAACCTGCCATTTCACATCGCGTTGCAGAGCCATCGCTTCCGCATCGTCGCTGAGGACGGCGAGGCGACCATCGGCGAGCGGACAACGGACGTCCTCGATATCATGCCCGCCGCGCGCGTCGATGTCCTGGTGGAAGGCGGTGCGCCTGGCCGCTACGCGCTGCTTTCCAAAGGTGCCATGACCGGCACCGGTGCCGCGCGGCAGCCGGATCGGGTGCTTGGCCATCTGCTCGTCGCCGGGGACGCCGTTGCCCCGGTGGCGGCGACGATTGCTGCCACAGCGCCGCCGCCCGACCTGCGCACTCTGCCGATCGACGCCCGGCGGACGGTGGTGCTTAGCCAGACCAAGACACTGAAGGCGGGCGAACAGAAGTTCTTCGTCAATGGCCGGATCTTCGACCCTGCGCGCGTCGACATGCGCGTGCCGCTCGGCAATGTCGAGGAATGGACGGTGCGCAACGACTCCGATGACCTGCATGTTTTCCACATTCATCAGCTTGGTTTTCAGGTGGTCGAGATCAACGGGACGCCGGTACCGTTCGTCGGCCGCGTCGACACGGTGCGGGTGCCCGAGCGCGGCGAGGTGAAGCTGCGGATGGCCTTCACCGACCCGCTGATCGTCGGTCGCTTCATGTTCCATTGCCACGTCCTTAAGCACGAGGACAAAGGGATGATGGCGCAGATCGAAGTGTTCGAGCCGCGCCTGTATGGGTTTGGCGAGCAGCTGCTGCGGTTTTACTGGCATCTATGGTGGTGGTTGCACGGAGTGCCGTGGTCGTTGTGCGGCCTCGCCAACGCCTGAGGCGGTCGATTGCCGCGCATGTCCAGGCTTCCGCCGCGGATCACGTGGCCGGCAGCGGCCGCGCTCTCGCGAAATTGTGAATACCGGTCCCGCGCGTGCACCCCACCTTCGACCGCAGATAAATGGGCTTTCCTGGAGAAAAATCGTGGATTGTCTTTCGCCGATCCATGTCGTCAGTCCGGCTGCCTTCGTCGCCGGAACAGCGCAAACGCCGGGCTCCCGGCGTCTGGCTGCCATTGGTGCGGGAAGCGACGTCGCATCCGCCATATGGGGTGGCCTGTTTGAGATCGAACCGGGAGGCCGTACGGGCATTCACCATCACGGAGAGCAGGAGACGATCGCATATGTCCTCGAAGGCGCCTGCGAGATCCGGTGGGGCGCGCGAGGGGAGTATGCCGCCACCGCCAAAGCCGGCGATTTCATCCATGTGCCGGCATGGCTGCCGCACATGGAGCTCAATCCTTCGGCCGGGGTGGTCCGCTGGGTGGTGGTGCGCAGCACCGCGATTCCGATCGTCGTAAACTTGCCCGACGATTCCTGGGCGCTGTCGAAAGTGGCGCCCGGTTAACTGGATTCGGCAGCAATGCTACGACCGGATGGAGATCCAAACCGTGATCGATGAGAACGACGAAGCACGCGCTGCCTTGACGCGGCGACAGATGCTTGAGGCAGCGACCGTCTCAGGCGCTTTCCTTTTGGCCGGTCTGCCACAGGCCACTCACGCAGCCACTCTCCCCGAGACTGAACCGCCTGTCGCCGCTGTTGCGGTGACGCTCAAGGTCAACGGCCATTCGCGTCAGATGCTGCTGGACCCGCGCACGACCCTATTGGACGCGATGCGGGAGCACCTGGCGCTGACCGGCCCTAAGAAAGGCTGCGACCATGGCCAATGCGGCGCCTGCACTGTTCTCCTTGACGGTCGTCGGATCAATTCCTGCCTGACGCTGGCAGTCATGCATGACGGTGAGTCGGTGACGACCATCGAGGGAATTGCCGACGGCAACGCGCTGCACCCGATGCAGGCGGCATTCATCGAGCATGATGGCTTCCAGTGCGGGTACTGTACATCAGGGCAGATCTGCTCCGCCGTCGGCATGCTCGCCGAGAGCCGCGCCGGTATGCCGAGTTACGTGACCGAGGATCTGAGTGTCGCTCATCCCGACCTCAGTGACCGCGAGATCCGCGAGCGGATGAGCGGCAATATCTGCCGCTGCGGCGCTTATCCGAACATCGTCGCGGCCATCAGCGAAGTGGCGGGAGAGCCGACATGAGGAGCTTCACGTACGAGCGAGCCGACTCCCCGGCGCAGGCCGCCGCGGCGGCGGCCAAGCCGGGCGCGAAGATTATCGCAGGGGGCACGAATCTGCTCGACCTGATGAAGCTTCAGGTCGAGACGCCAGCCCATCTGGTCGATGTCAACCGCCTCGACCTTGCCAATATCGACGACACGCCGGACGGCGGCCTGCGCCTCGGGGCCATGGTTCGCAACAGCGATCTCGCTGCGGATAGCCGCGTGCGCACGCGCTACGGGGTGTTGAGCCGTGCGCTGCTGGCGGGGGCAAGTGCGCAACTGCGGAACAAGGCCTCGACGGCGGGAAATCTGTTGCAGCGAACGCGCTGCTACTATTTCTACGACATCACCAAGCCGTGCAACAAACGCGTCCCCGGCTCCGGCTGTGCGGCGTTGGCTGGCTTCAACCGCATCCATGCCATCCTCGGCGCCAGTGACCAGTGCATCGCCACGCATCCCTCGGACATGGCGGTGGCGATGCGTGCGCTTGACGCGCGGGTCGAGACGATCAATGCCGACGGGGCGACCCGCGCGATTCCGATCGCAGAGTTCCATCGTCTCCCGGAGGCCACGCCGCAGATCGAGACGACGCTGCAGCGGGGTGAGGTGATCACGGCGGTGACGCTGCCGCCGCCGCCTCCGGGTCGGCAGATCTACCGGAAGGTCCGCGACAGAGCCTCCTACGCGTTCGCGCTCGTCTCCGTGGCCGCGGTGGTGGAGACCGCAAACGGCCGCATCCGTTCGGCGCGCATCGCCTGCGGCGGCCTCGCGCACAAGCCGTGGCGGATCGAACGGGCGGAAGCGGCGCTGATCGGCGCTGCGGCGGATGCGGGGTCCTTCGACGCGGCCGCAACAGCGCTCCTCGAGGGGGCCCGGGGCTACGGCGATAACGACTTCAAGATCCCCCTGGCCCGCCGGAGCCTGCACGCCGTGCTGGCCGACGTCACTCGCACCTGAAGGAACACGTTCGGTGGACATGAACACTCCGATCGGGTCGACGCCCCTCGACGCTGTGACGCAGGGCATCGTCGGTCAGCCGCTCGACCGCGTCGACGGACGGCTCAAGGTCACGGGCGGCGCACGCTACGCCTATGAGGTGGCGCAGGGTCCAGGCACGGCTTACGGGTATGTCGTCGAGGCGTCGATCGGCAAGGGGCGCATCAGCTCGATCGATACGCGCGAAGCGGAGCGGATGCCCGGCGTCGCGCTGGTGCTGACGCACCTGAACGCGCCCGAACAGGGGACGGGCAATCATCACGAGGCCCACCCCGTCCTTGTCGGCCCGGAGGTGGCACATTACGGCCAGCCAGTGGCGTTCGTCGTGGCGGAAAGCTTCGAGCAGGCGCGGGCGGCGGCCTATGCCGTGCGCGTGGTCTATGAAGGTACCAAGGGAAAATACTCCCTCCGGGACGGCCTCGGCGAGGCTTTCGTTCCGCAGGGTGGTGGCAGTCCGGCCGACAGTTCGGTGGGCGACTTCGCGCAGGCGTTTGCGGCGGCGCCGGTTCAGGTCGATGTCACCTATACGACGCCGCTGCAAAGCCACGCGATGATGGAGCCGCATGCGACGCTGGCGGTGTGGGAGGGCGATCAGCTCACGCTGCACACCTCCAACCAGATGCTGAACCGTGGCGTGGCGGCGGTTGCGAGGACGCTGAAGCTGCCGCCCGAGAACGTGCGGCTGGTCAGCCCCTTCATTGGTGGCGGTTTCGGGTCCAAGCTGTGGGTGAATGCGGATGCCGTCCTCGCCGCGATCGCCGCGCGCCAGCTCCGGCGCCCGGTCAAGACGGCGCTGACCCGGCAGCAGATCTTCCACGTCACGACACACCGCTCGGACACGATCCAGCGCATCCGCCTTGGCACGGACCCGGACGGCAAGATCCTGGCGATCGGGCACGACGTCGTGTCCGGCAATCTGGTCAGCGAGCAGACTTTCGAGGGCGCCGCAGTGCAGACGCGGACCCTGTATGCGGGCGCGAACCGGCAGACGCGGCATCGCCTGGCACCACTCGACATTCCTGTTGCCTCCTCGATGCGCGCCCCCGGCGAGGCAGTGGGAATGCTGGCGCTTGAGTGCGCGATGGATGAATTGGCCGAGAAGCTGAACCTCGACCCGATCGAGCTGCGCATCCGCAACGAGCCGGATGAGGACCCCGAGAAGCATATTCCGTACTCCAGCCGCCACCTGATCGATTGCTTGCGGGAGGGAGCCGAGCGCTTTGGCTGGAGCAGGCGCCAGGCCAAACCGGGGCAGGTGCGCGACGGCCACTGGCTGGTCGGCATCGGCGTTGCCGCGGCGACGCGCGGCAATCCGCTGTTGCCCTCGAAGGCGAATGTCCGGCTCGATCCCGATGGCATCGCTACGGTGCGTATGGCGATGACGGATATCGGCACCGGGACCTACACGATCCTGACGCAGATCGCCGCCGAAATGCTTGGCCTGCCGCCGGGGCAGATCCGTATGGAGCTTGGCGACACAGTGTTCCCGATGGCCTCAGGGTCGGGCGGCTCATTCGGCGCTGCCAGCTCCGGTTCGGCGCTGTACGATGCCTGCACCACGCTGCGGACGAAACTGGCACAAGTCGCGGGAATGGACCCGCAGACTGCCCGCTTCGCCGGCGGCAACATCGAGCAGGCCGGCCAGTCCAAGCCGCTGTCAGGTCTTGTGGGTGCAGATGGCATCGAAGTTGATGGCGAAATCAACCCGGGGGCGACGCTCAAGAATTTTTCCCAGCAATCGTACGGCGCGCATTTCGCCGAAGTTGGCGTCGACGTGGATACCGGCGAGATTCGGCTGCGGCGCATGCTGGGGGTGTTCACCGCCGGCCGGATCCTGAATGCGAAGACGGCGCGGTCCCAGGCCATCGGCGGCATGATCTTTGGAGTCGGCGCCGCCTTGGAAGAGGCGATGACTCTCGATCGGCACTTCGGCTACTTCGTCAACCACGATCTCGCCGAATACCATGTGGCAGTGCACGCCGACGTACCGGAGGTGGAGGCGATCTTTCTCGCGGAGCTCGACACCAAGGCCAATCCGCTGAAGAGCAAAGGTGTTGGCGAGCTGGGCATCTGCGGGGCCGGCGCCGCGGTGGCCAATGCCGTCTACAATGCCTGCGGCGTGCGGGTGCGCGACTATCCGATCACGCTCGACAAGGTACTTGCGACGCTGCCCGCCCAGGTCTGACGCCGATCCCTCACACCGGCGGCGGGTTGAGCCGGGCGAAGCCCGCCCGGGTGCGATAGGGATAGTAGGGATAGGCGGGCATGATCTCGCTCGCTCGATCCAGCGTCGCGATCTGCTCCAGGCTCAGCGTCCAGCCGATGGCGCCGAGGTTGTCGCTGAGCTGCGCGCGCCGATGATGACCGAGGCAACGGTCGGGCGGGTGAGCAGCCAGGCGATGGCGATTTGCGGCACGCTCTTGCCGGTCTCCGCCGCCACGGCGTCGACCACGTGATACAGCCGCTCGTTGTCGACGGCGGGACCCCATGCGCGGTCTCGTGCAGGCGGCTGCCCTCGGGCACCGTCTGGCCACGCCTGATCTTGCCGGTCAGGCGCCCCCAGCCGAGCGGGCTCCAGACCAGCGCGCCGACGCCCTGGTCGAGCCCGAGCGGCATCAGTTCCCACTCGTAGTCACGGCCGACCAGCGAATAGTAGACCTGATGCGCGACGTGGCGCGGCCAACCGCGCCGCTCGGCACTCGCCAGCGACTTCATGACCTGCCAGCCGGAGAGATTCGAGACACCGACATAGCGGACCTTGCCGGCGCGCACGAGAAGGTCGAGCGTGTAGAGCACCTCGTCGATCGGCGTGCCGGCGTCGAAGGCGTGCAGTTGCAGCAACGAGGAATATCGACAATGTCCGACAATGGTCTGGTCACGGTCGCGAGCAACCACTCCGTCAAGGACACGATCGACCGGGCCGCCGCCAACCTGGCTGCCAAGGGGATCGCCGTGTTTGCGCGGGTCGATCACGCGGCCGGTGCCGCTTCGGTCGGCATGGCGCTGCGGCCGACGGAGGTGCTCATCTTCGGCAGCCCGAAGGCCGGCACGCCGCTGATGCAGTCGCAACAAAGCATCGGCATCGACCTGCCGCTGAAGCTGCTGGCGTGGCAGGACGAAGCCGGACAGGTCTGGCTCGCCTACAATGACATGCATTGGCTGGCGCGGAGGCACCAGCTTGGCGGGCACAGCGCGTCGGCGGTGAGTGGCTTGGCGAGCGTGCTCGACGGCCTCGCCAAAGCCACGGCCGCGTGACCAATCCAGTCCAGCTATAGCGCTCCCGGCGCGAGTTCCGGCGCCTCGGCCAGCGTGTGGGCCATGAATTCGAGCGCGCTGCGCACAGCCGAGCGGCTTGCCGGGCCGCCCAGGCACACGCGCACGGCCTCCGGCGGTGTGCCTTCAACGGTGAAAGCGTCGCTGGACACGACGCCGATGCCGGTCGCGCGCATCTGGCCGGCAAAGGCCGAGCGGGTCCAGGTGGGCGGCAGTGGCAGCCACAGGTTGAAACTCATCGGGTCAGCGCGGTAGCTGCCCGCCGGCAGGATCGCCGCCGCGAGCGTCTGGCGTGCCGCGGTTTCGGCGCGGATGAAGTCGAGGATCGCGTCCGCCGTGCCGTCCTCGATCCACCGGGTCGCGAGCGCCACCGTCAGCGGCGAGGCCATCACGTTGGCGGCGCGGACGGCGGCGACGAACGGCCAGCCGGATTGCGCGTCGGGTGCCACGACGTAGGCGGCGCGGATGCCGGCGCCGATGCATTTGGCCAGCCCCGCGACGTGCCACGTCACGTCCGACGCAATGGCGGCGAACGGCGCGGGCCCGCGCACCGGGATGAAGCCGTAGGCGTCGTCCTCGATGATCGGTACCTTGTGGCGCCGCGCCACCGCGACGATGGCATTGCGACGTTCCTCGGGCACGGTGAGCGTGGTCGGGTTCTGCAGCGTCGGATTCAGGTACAGCGCCTTCGGTCGCAGCCGTATGCAGGCGGCGGCAAACGCCTCCGGGTCGATGCCGTCGGCGTCCATCGGCAGGCCGACCAGCCTGAGGCCCAGTTGCGCCGCAATCGAGCGCGCCCCCGGATAAGTGATCGCCTCGGCCATGATCACCTCCCCGGGTCGGGCGAGGACGGAGAAAATGCCGAGCAGGGCGGCGTGGGCGCCGGGGACGATGAAGATGCGGTCCTGCACCGGCACCAGGCCACGGCGGCCGAGCCAGATCGAAGCGGCGTCCTTGTCGCTGCGAGAGCCGCCGATCTGCTGGTACCGCAGCAAGGCCACCAGATCGTGGCCGATCTCGACGAGGCCGGCGCGCATGCGCTCGAGCAGCACGGGGTCGTCGGGCTCCGGCGGCAGGTTCATCGACAGGTCGACGGCATAGCTGCGCGGCGGGTCACGACGCTGCTGCGGCTGCAGCGGCGCGCGCACAAACGTGCCCTGGCCCACCCGGGCGTCCACCAGCCCGCGCTTCTGTGCCTCGACATACCCGCGTGCGACGGTGGTGAAGTCGATGTCCAGGCGGCTGGCCAGTTTGCGCTGCGGCGGCAGCCGGTCGCCTGCGGACAGGCGGCCGGAGCGAACGTCGGCGGCGATCAGGTCGGCGATGGCGAGGTAGCGCGGCTTGTCCGAGCGCGACAGGTCTGGTGTCCAGTCGGTCATGGGTCTCCGGTGCGTCTGCTGCCCGATTGACCGTATATTGATGCATCGCGGATTTGTCATCGGGTGCGTGACGCTCGATGCCACCGCGGCGCGGATGGGCAGCAGACCGGCCGCGCCGGCCCGCCGCGTGCCCTTTTACGCGCCGCCAGCCGGTGGAGTTTTGATCGGTTGCCTAAAATGCACCCGATCGCGGCTGTTCATGCGGCATTTGCCGGTTTTATAGCCAACGCCGATGCCTCTGGATTGACGGCATTATTGATCGCATTTCAGAGCATTCAATCACCTAGTCAATCACGCCGCGGCCGGCACACCCCTTGCTAATCTGGCTCCCACCCCGCGCCGTCCGGCGCCGACCAACAGCCAGGAGGAGTGAAACATGCCCGCTGTGACCGCGCCCGCGCACCAGAAAGGTGACTTCTTCGTCGACTACGAGGAGAAGGTTTTCGAGGATGTCAAAGCCGATCCCGGCGAAAAGGCGCTGGTGACGTTCCATACCGTCGCCTTCGAAGGCTCGATCGGCTTCGTCAACATCCTCCAGGCGTTGCGGCTGCTGCGGAAAGGTTTCGAGACCTCGGTGCTGCTCTACGGCCCCGGCGTCACGCTCGGCGTGCAGCGCGGCTTTCCCAAGCTCGGCGACGAAGCCTTTCCCGGCCACCAGAATTTCAACAACCAGCTCACCAAATTCATGGCCGAGGGCGGCAAGATATACGCCTGCCGATTCGCGCTGCAGGCGCTGTACGGCCATGGCGAGCCGTCGCTGATCCCCGGCATCCGCCCGATCAGCCCGCTCGACGTGCTCGACCTCGTGCTGCTGCATCGGCGCGACAACGCCTTCCAGTTGCACACCTGGACGGTCTGAGCCAGGGACGCGGCCGATGACCGAGCAGCCCCGCATCCGCGTCGCCGCCGTGCAGATCGCCCCCGACCTGGACACCCAGGCGGGCACGCTGGCCAAGGTGCTCGATGCCATCGCCGAGGCGGCGGCCAAGGGCGCGCGGCTGGTGGTGTTTCCCGAAACCTTCGTGCCCTGGTATCCGTACTTCGCGTTCGTGCAGCCGCCGGTGCTGAGTGGTGGCGAACACATGCGGCTCTACGAACACGCCGTGACGGTGCCGAGCGCCGCAACGGAAGCGGTCGCCGGGGCCGCGCGACGCCACAACGTCGTGGTCGTGCTCGGCATCAACGAGCGCGACCACGGCTCGCTCTACAACGCGCAACTCGTGTTCGACGCCGACGGCAGCCTGAAGCTGAAACGCCGCAAGATCACGCCGACGTTTCACGAGCGCATGATCTGGGGCCAGGGCGACGGCTCCGGCCTCACCGTCGTCGAGACCGCGGTCGGTCGCGTCGGCGCGCTGGCCTGCTGGGAACATTACAACCCGCTCGCCCGCTACGCGCTGATGGCGCAGCACGAGGAGATCCACGTCGCCCAGTTCCCGGGCGCCCTGGTGGGGCCGATCTTCGCCGAGCAGATCGAAGTGACCATCCGCCGCCATCGAGGGTCCATTC
>Ga0302314_10002317_pt1 | contig 35370 bp, 29 predicted proteins | sample III_Palsa_N2_3_FD_200533 | JGI IMG/M metagenome (GOLD analysis project Ga0302314, IMG submission 200533) | Peat permafrost microbial communities from Stordalen Mire near Abisko, Sweden - III_Palsa_N2_3 | ecosystem: Environmental > Terrestrial > Soil > Palsa > Peat permafrost | place: Sweden...
AAATCGCATTGGCGGCTCGTCATCTACGCGGTCGTGCTGATGACGGCATTCAATTTCCTCAGCCACGGCACGCAGGACATCTACCCGACCTTCCTGCAGGTCCAGCACAAGTTCGCGCCGCACGTCGTCAGCATCATCGCGGTCGTCTACAATATCGGCGCGATCTGCGGCGGCATCCTGTTCGGCACGCTGTCGGAACGGTTCGGCCGGCGGCGTTGCATCATCATCGCGGCGCTGCTCACGCTGCCGGTGATCCCGCTATGGGCGTTCTCGGACAGCCCCGTCATGCTGGCGATCGGCGCTTTCCTGATGCAATTCACGGTGCAGGGCGCATGGGGCGTGGTGCCGGTGCATCTCAACGAATTGTCGCCGGACAATGCGCGCGCTACGTTCCCCGGCTTCGTCTATCAGCTCGGCAACCTGCTGGCGTCCGTGAACGCGACGCTGCAGGCCGGCATCGCCACCCATTTCGGCGGCAATTACGGCCTGGCGCTGGCGATCGTGGCGGGGACGGTTGCGATCGTGATCGCGGTGCTGACGGCCGTCGGCACCGAAGCCAAGGGCGTGGTCTTCACCAAGGCGAAAGCGGCGGCGGCCTAGCGCCTAACCGGCTTACAGAAGCGTGACGCGAGCGGGCGGAACCCGGCCCGGCCCCGGTTTGTTTGCAATGTCTCACATGGAGGACCAGCCGTGAAGATATTGGCAATCGGTTGCGTCATTCTCACGATACTTTTCCCGGCGGCAGCGTTTAGCCGTGGCGGTGGCATGGGAGGAATGCATCACTCGTCGACGACGGGCGGTACCTCCGGCACGTCGCCAGCGGCGCCGGGAACCAATTCCGCAGGCACCGCGCTTTCATCTTCCGGCACCGGCAACGCCGAAAAGGGAGCCGTGCTCGGCACCGGCGATCCCGCCGTCGAGCAGGAAGACCGCAAGGCCGCCCGGATGATTTCGTCAATCTGCAGGGGTTGCTAAAGGCGTTGCTGACGAAAGGCGTCGTTGATCGGCCCGGCCGATCGTGTCGCCTGCACGCTCAGTAATTGTAGTCCGGATAATACCGTCGGCCGTGCCGGCGCGGTTCCGGTTGCGGCGGTTGAAACGCGACCCGGGGATTGATGTTGCAGTAAAGGCCTCGTCCGGAGGCGGCGGCCTTGCAGGCCTCGTAGCTCGGATACGAGCAATCGCCCGGGATGCCCCATTCCTGGCCCTGCATGCAATAGGGATAGTCGAATGCGGCAGCCGAACCGGTACCGGCCACAGTGACGGCGCTCGCCGACAACAAACCAAATAGTGCCAACATCGCATGCCGCATCTTCATCTCCTTCGCGAACCTTGCTCGCGTCAACCGTGGGCCTCAAGTGTCAGGCTTACCGTTGCCTTGCGATCAAAACAAGGCTGCGCCGGCCATGTTCCGCCAGTCCGCTAGTCGATCCGCAGACCCGCGAATTTCACCACCTTCTCCCATTTTTCGGTCTCCGCCGCGATCATCGCGCCGAAAGCCTCCGGCGTGCTGATCAAGGGTTCGCCGCCGAGTTCAATCAGGCGCTTCCTGACATCCGGCTCGGCCAACACCGCGTTGATCGCCTCATTGAGCTTGGCGATGATTTCCGGTGGCGTCTTCTTCGGCGCGCCCATCCCGAACAGCGCGCTCGCCTCGTAGCCCGGCACCGTCTCGGCGACGGTCGGCACATCCGGCAACTCAGGCGACCGCGTTGCCGTCGTCACCGCCAGCGCACGCACGCTGCCGCCCTGGATATGCCCGATGATGGAAGGCATGTTGTCGAAAATCACCTGAACGCGATTGCCGAGCAGGTCCGTGATCGCCGGCGCCGCGCCCTTATAGGGCACGTGCAGCATCTTGGCGCCCGACATCGCCATGAACAATTCGCCGGACAAGTGCACCGAAGTGCCGTTGCCCGATGACGCCATGTTCACCTTGCCCGGATTGTCCTTCACATAGGCGATGAACTCGGCGACCGTCTTCGCCGGCACCCCCGGTGCGACCGTCATTACATTCGGCACCCGGTTAAAGGACGCGACCGGCGCGATATCGCGGATGAAATTGAAGTTGAGGTTGGCATAGAGCGACGCGTTGATGAAATTCGCCGGATTGACCAGCAACACCGTGTAGCCGTCAGGCGCGGCATTCGCCACCGTCTCGGTGCCGATGTTGTTGCCGGCGCCCGGCTTGTTCTCGATCACGAATTGCTGGCCGATCCGCTCGGAGAGCTTCTGGCCGATCAGCCGCGCGATGATATCGGTGGCGCCGCCGGCCGGATATCCGACCACAAAGCGAACCGGCCGGGTCGGGTAATCCAGCGCCGAGGCGCGGCCGCTCCATCCGGCCAGAGCCGAAAAACCCGCGGCAGACAGGCCGAGTGCGGTACGACGTGAAATCATCTGTTTCTCCCTGCCCGGCGCTTGGTGCACCCGGTCCTTTTCTGCTAATTGTCAGCGGCCCGCGTTGTAACAAACAAAGCCGAGTGCGGCCAGTGCGGCGCGCCCGCATCGACCGCGACGAAAGGATAATGCATGTCGGTCAAGGTCCAGGCGCTCGACCATCTCGTGATCAACGTCTCCGATGTCGCGCGCTCCGCCGAATGGTACCGGAAAATCCTCGGCATGGAGATCAAGGTGTTCGACCCGGGCGAGGGCAAGCCGACGCGGACGTCGCTGATGTTCGGCAACCAGAAAATCAACGTGCGGCCGCGCCACGCCGACAAGGTGGAGTGGTTCACGGCCGACCATGTCGCAGTCGGCAGCGACGATCTGTGTTTTCTGACCGGCGCCACGCCGCAAGAGGTGATCACGCACCTCAAGGCATGCGGCGTCGCGATCGAAGAAGGCCCGGCCGCCAAACAAGGCGCCCGCGGCACGCTGCGGTCGGTCTATTGCCGGGATCCCGACGGCAGCCTGATCGAGATTTCCTCGTATGAGGACGGGATGGATTAAGACACGCGTCCACGCAATTCCGGCCCGGCGATTTGATCCCCGCGCGATCCGATGGCACACATACTCCCAAGCAAAGTGAAAGCGGCCGGCACGGCTGCACGGGAGGATCAATGTCGAACGCACAAAGCGCGCCGGGCGTCGTAGGGCCTTTTGCCGGGATGGACGTGCCGTGGCTGCTGCGGATGCGAAGCCAGACGCGCACGGACCATCCGTTTCTGATCTGGGCGCCGTTCGATGCGCCGGCGCGGAGCTGGAGCTACGGTGAATTTCACGAGCGGGTCGGCGCGCTGGCCGCGGGCCTGGTCAAACGCGGCATCAGGCCCGGCGAATATGTGCTGATCCATCTCGACAATTGCATCGAGGCCATGCTCGCCTGGTTCGCCTGCGTCGAGCTCGGCGCCATCGCGGTCACCACCAACACCCGTTCGGCCCCTGCGGAAATGCAATATTTCGCCGGCCATTGCGGCGCGGTCGCCGCGATTACCCAGCCGGCCTATGCCGAGACGATATCGGCGCAGTGCCGGGGCCTGCGCTGGCTCGCCGTGATCTCGCACGATTCCGGCGCCGAACCCGCGCCAGGCAGCACCGCACCGCCTGGCGACCGCTTTGAGGCGCTGTTCGCCGACAGCGCCGACCGGCCGCGCCGCGCCACCGATCCCGCCGCGCCCTGCAGCGTGCAATATACCTCAGGCACCACGTCGCGCCCCAAAGCGGTGCTGTGGACCCATGCCAATGCGCTGTGGGGCGGCAAGGTCAACGCATCGCATCAGGATCTCCATGCCGGCGACGTGCACCAGACCTATCTGCCGTTGTTTCACACCAACGCGCTGGCCTATTCGATGCTCGCAACCCTGTGGGTCGGCGCGAGCTGTGTGATCCAGCCGCGGTTTTCCGCGAGCCGTTTCTGGCCGGTCGCGCTCGCGCACGGCTGCACCTGGACCTCGACGATACCGTTCTGCATGAAGGCCCTGCTCGAGCACGAGGTCCCGAAGCAGCACAGATTCCGGCTGTGGGGCAGCGCGGTGTGCGAGCCGCCGGCGTTCGCCGTGTTCGGCATCAAGATCATCGGCTGGTGGGGCATGACCGAGACCATCACCCACGGCATCATCGGCGAGGTCGATCAGCCGAACACGCCGATGTCGATCGGCCGGGCGGCAACGGAATACGCCATCCGCATTACCGACGACGACGGCAGGCCGACCGAGGTCGGCGGCACCGGCAACCTCCTGATCAAGGGCGTGCCCGGGCTGTCGCTGTTTTCCGAATATCTGCACAACGCGAAAGCCACCGCCGAGAGTTTTGACGAGCACGGCTATTTCATCACCGGCGACCGCATCACGTTGCTCGAACACGGCTTCGTCAAGTTCGGCGACCGCGCCAAGGACATGCTGAAGGTCGGCGGCGAGAATGTCGCGGCCTCCGAGATCGAGCAGGTGATCGCGGTGGTGCCCGGCGTGCGCGAGGCTGCAGTGGTTGCAAAGAAGCACCCGATGCTCGACGAGGTACCGGTGGTGTTTATCATTCCGCATGCCGGCGTCGATGGCGCGCCGCCGGAACTGCACGACACCGTCATGGCCGCCTGCCGCAGCGCGCTCGCGGACTTCAAGGTGCCGCGCGAGATTCGCTTTGTCGACGAGATGCCGCGCTCGACGCTGGAGAAGGTCGCCAAGGCGGAATTGCGCAAGATGCTGGGGTGAAATGAAATGTCCGTCTCGAATTCATACGCCAAACGACTAGCTCGCACCCTCAGCCTCGCCGCCGCTTTATCTTTGCCGGCCGGCATCGCCTCGGCGCAGTCGGCCGACGCCGTGCTGTTCAATGGCAAGATCCTCACGGTCGACAGGGATTTCTCCGTGCAGCAGGCGCTGGCGATCGGGCATGGACAGGTGCTGGCCACCGGCACATCCGCCGCGATGAAGAAGCTCGCGGGCGACAAGGCACGATTGATCGATCTCGGCGGCCGCACCGTTATTCCCGGCCTGACCGACGGGCATATCCACGGCATCCGCGCCGCGCTGACATTCGGCACCGAAGTCAGCTGGATCGGCGTCCCGACGCTCAAGGAAGCGCTGGAGAAAATTCACCAGGCCGCGAAAATGCAAAAGCCCGGCTCCTGGATCGTCGTCGCCGGCGGCTGGACCGAGGAACAATTCACCGAGAAGCGGCGGCCGACCGCCGCCGAAGTGGCTGCGCTCGCGCCGGACCATCCGGTTTACATCCAGCATCTCTATGACTGGCTGCTGCTGACGCCGAAGGCGATGGAGGCGCTTGGCATCCATGACGATTCGGACGTCACACCCGGCGGCAAGCTCGAGCGCGATGGCGACAACAAGCCGACCGGCGTGGTGATCGCCAACGGCAACGCGCTCGGCAAGATCTTCGACAAGCTGCCGAAACCGACGATGGCGCAGCAGATCGACAGCTCCCGGAAATTCTTCACCGAGATGAACAGTTTTGGTATCACCGGCATCGTCGATGGCGGCGGGGTCAGCATGTATCCGGCCAACTATCAGGCCGTATTCAAGCTGTGGCGCGATAAGCAGCTCTCGGTGCGCGTCGCCTATCACCTTTGCGCGCCGAAGCCGGGCAGCGAACTCGCCGATCTGCAGAACCTGACGCAGTTGCTGCCGCAGGGGTTTGGCGATGCCATGCTGCATTTCAACGGCCCCGGCGAGATTCTGGTCTGGGCCGACTGGACCGATGGCGACATCACCCCCGACGGTAAGGCGAAGCTGGCGGAATTGCTGCGCTGGGCGGCATCGAAGGGCTACACCATCCAGATCCACTGGAACCCCGACCGCACCGTGGATCATTTGCTCGATATCGTCGAAGACATCGAGAAGGATTACCCGGTTCGCGACCTGCGCTGGACCGTGCTGCATCTCTACAACGCCTCCGAGGACCATCTGAAGCGGATGAAATCGCTCGGCCTGATCTGGGGCGTTCAGGACGGTCTGTATTTCGGCGGCGAACGGCTGCAGCACGATGTCGGCGCCGATCAGGCCAAGGTGATGCCGCGGATCGCAACCGCCATGAAAATGGGATTGACCGTTGCCGGCGGCACCGACGCGCACCGGGTATCGTCCTACAATCCATTCGTCGCGCTGCAATGGTATCTCGACGGCACCACGATCGGCGGCGTTCAAACCCGCGGGCCGGAACAAGCCCCGACCCGCCAGCAGGCGCTCACGATGTACACGCGCAATTCCGCGTTTATGGCCAATGACGACGACACACGCGGGACGCTTGAACCGGGCAAATCGGCCGATCTGGCGGTGCTATCTGCGGACTATTTGACCGCGCCGGTCAAGCAGATCGGCAAGATCAAATCGGAGCTGACGATGGTCGGCGGTGAAATCGTCTACGCGGCGGCGCCGTTTGCGGGCCTGGCGCCGGGTGCCAGCCACTAGCACCATCATGACCCGTCAATAGGTTCCCAACGCCACGGGGCGGAACGCCTGCAACAGATGCTGGTCGAGCTTGCTGCCCATCTGCTCCATCACCTCAAAGGCCTTGGCGTGGGTGAACGGCAGCCGGTAGGCGCGCTTCTCCACCAATGCGGCGTGGATATCCACGATCGTGGTCAGGCGCACGATATCGCTGATCTGATTGCCGCTCAGGCCATCCGGATATCCGGTGCCGTCAAGAAACTCATGGTGGTGCAGGATCACGTCGAGCATTTCAGGCGGAAAGCCGCCCTGGGCGGCAAGCGCATCAAAGCCGACACGCGGATGCTTCTGAATCTCGCACATTTCCTCGACGGTGAGCACGCCGGGCTTGTCCAGGATGGCCACCGGAATGAACGCCTTGCCGACATCATGCAGCAAGGCCGCGCGCGCCAGCCGCCGCTGGTCGTCGTCCCGCATGCCGAGGTGCTGCGCGAACGCCACGGCGAAACCGGTGACGAACAGGCAGTGGCGATAGCTGTCGGTATGATGGCAGCCGACGGTCGTCAGCCACTCCCGCAATGAGGAGTGCTTGATGGCCTTGAGGATCTTGTTCTCGGCCTGCACGATGTCGTCCATTGTCAGCGGAACCCCGGCCGGCAACTTCTCGAATATCTTGATCATCACCGTATGCGCGGCGGCCACGCCGGTGTTCAGGGCCTGGCCCTGGTTGGTCGCGTCGTAGCCGTCGCTATCGGGGAATGCGGAGCGGATGCGCGCCAGAATCCCTTCCGCATCGAAGGGCCGCGAAATCGTATCCGTTGCGCCCAGCGCCCAGGCCTGCATCGAGCCGTGGTGAAGCGCATCGGCCAGAACGAACAGCCGCGGCAAGGCACGATAGGCTTCGGCACGCAGCTTGTTGCGAACCCGCTGCACGCTCTCGGCGGAGCGCAAATTGATATCGACCACGATCCCCGAGAGGTCGCCGGCGGGCGCTTCGGGAATATCCGACGTCGCGATGGTATCGACTTCGCTTACGGATTGCAGGATGCTGGCGAGTTCGCTGCTCTGATCGCTTCGATCCGACGCCAGAAGCAACCGGCGTTTGGTCGAAGTCTTGTTGGCAAGAGCTGTCATGGACCCTCTTTGACGTGCGGCAATTGGCCGAAGCAAAGGTTACCTCACGACGGTTCCTGACGGCTTAATAGGCGTCATAAACGCCGGTCTACCGCAAACTATACAAATTTAACGATCAGCTGGTTCCATTGCTCGCGGACGGCCTGATCGGGCCAAAAAAGTTCCGCCGGAAGCGGATGCCTCCGGCGGATTGACCTGGACGGCGGCGCGGCCGCCTTTAAGCCTTCATGGCTCCCTTCACCGCCTCGGCCGTGATCGGCAACGAACGCACGCGGGCGCCGCAGGCATTGAAGATCGCGTTGGCCAGCGCCGGCGCGATCACCGTCACCGCCGGTTCCCCGACGCCGGTGGCCTTTTCACCGTTGGCGATGACGCTGATGGCGACTTCCGGCACCTGACTCATCCGCAGCGGCGTGTAGCTGTCGAAGTTGGTCTGCTCGATGCCGCCGTCCTTCAGCGTCGCCCTCTCGTACAAGGCGAGCGAAAGCCCCCACAACGCCGCGCCCTCGACCTGGGCACGGATATTATCGGGATGCACCTGCGTGCCGACGTCGGTGGCCACGGTCAGTTTCTTGACCTTGACGTCGCCCGAGGCATCGACCGCGACATGGGCCACGCACGCGGTCCAGCTTGCGGTCGCCCTTTCCTGCGACGAGACACAGGCGACGCCCATGCCTTCACCTTTGGGGAGTTGCTTGGTGCCGTAACCCGACATGCCCATCGCAGCGAGCAAGGTGTTGCGCAGGCGTTGCGCGCCACCGGCATTGGCGCCCTTGCCGTCGAGCATCTCGATCCGGTATTGCGCCGGATCCTTGCCGACCGCATGAGCAAGTTCGTCGACCATGCTTTCGACCGCCCAGAAGGTCCAGCCTGGCGCCACCGACCGCAACTGCCCCGACGGGGTGGCGTTGTGCGCCATCTCGTTGAGGATGGCACGGACATTGTGATTGGGCACGGTGTAGAAGAAGTCCGCGCCGTTCACGGTGAACCCGTCGAGACCGCCCTTCTTGTCGACCGACGGCGTGAGGAAATCGGGAATTCCCCAGCGCTTGGTCGGCCACGCCGAGACCACGTCATGGTTCAACGCGATCAGTTTGCCGTCGCCGTCGAGACCTGCCTTGACCTTCTGGAGCGTCAGCGGACGCGAGAAGTCCATGGTCATGTCGTTTTCGCGGCTGTAGATCACCTTGACCGGCTTGCCTACGGCCTTCGCCGCCTGCACCGCCGGCACCATCATGTCGGCGTCGAGCCGCCGGCCGAAGCCGCCACCCAGCCACATCTGATGCATCACGACGAATTTGGGATCGACGCCGGCCGCCCCTGCCGCGATCGCGCCGGAGCGTGTCGCGAACTGGTTGCCGGAATAGAGGTGCCAGATATCGCCCTGCAATTGCGCCGTGGCGTTCATCGGTTCCATCGGCGCATGGATGTTGATGTTGGTAGTGTATTCCGCCTCCATCACCTTCGCCGCCGTGCCGAATGCCGCGGCCGTGTCGCCGTCCTTGACGAAGAACAGTCCGGAATCGTCGAGACCCTGTAACCGCCGGGCCTCGGTGAGCAGCGACTCGCTCGACAGCTTGGCGTTCGGGCCGCCGTCATAATCGATCTTCAACGCATCCGCCGCCCGGCGGGCGTTGGCATAGGTGTCGGCAACCGCCACCACCCATCCGGTCGTCGTTCCCGTCTTGTCGTCGAGCGTAACCGCCTTGATGAAGCCCGGCACCTTCTTGGCCGCGCTGTCATCGACCGATTTCACCGTCGCACCGAAACGCACCGGCGGCGTCACGACCTTGCCGTACACCATGCCCGGCAACATCACGTCGATGCCGTATTTGGCCGTACCGTTGGTCTTGGAGGGAATATCGAGCTGCGGAACCGAAACCCCGATCATGGTATACTGATCGGGCGTCTTGAGTTTGATGGCCTTCAGCTCGTCCGGCGTGAAGGCCTTTGTCGCTTTTCCGCTCTTGACGATATCGGCGAACGTCATCGATTTCTTCGACTTCGGATGCGAGATCACGGAGTCGCGCACCACCAGCTCTCCGGCAGGAACGCCCATCGAGGCGGCGGCGGCTTCCGTCAACGCAATCCGGCCCGCGGCGCCCGCGCGGCTCATCGCCTCGTAGTTCATCATCGTCGACCAGCTGCCGCCGGTGATTTGCGCGCCGAGCACGGGATCGTTGAACTTCGGATCGTTCGACGCGAGCTGGACCCGCATGTCCTTCCAGTTCGAGCCGAGCTCTTCGGAAATGATCTGCGCCATGGTCGAAGCGATGTGCTGGCCCATATCGGCCTTGCCGCAGGTAACCGTCACAAGTCCGTCCGGCGCGATCGAATACCAGACGCTGGGATCGAAATGGGCTGTTGCCGCCAGCGCCGCATCGGTGCCGAGCAGGCCGGGTACGCCGGAATAGCCGAGCGCGAGACCTGCAGCGGCGCTGCCGACCAGAAACGAGCGGCGGCTCAGATCGGCCGGGATATCCTTGCTGATGTCGACATGCGTATTCATGTTGCTCTCCGATCGGTGGCCGTGGCAGCGGTGCGCATTTCGGAGGCTGCGCGCATGATCGCCTTCTGGATCCGCGAATAAGTCATGCAGCGACAGAGATTGCCGTCCATATGCTCGACCACTTCTTCCTTGGTCGGATTGGAGTTTCTGGCGAGCAGCGAAGCCGCCTGCATGATCTGACCGGACTGGCAATATCCGCATTGCGGAACCTGCTCGGCGATCCATGCCTTTTGCAGCGGATGGTCGCCCTTGGCGCTGAGGCCTTCGATGGTCGTGATTTTCTTGCCGGCGGCATCGCTGAGCGACGTCTGGCAGGATCGCACGGCCTCGCCGTTGATGTGAACCGTGCAGGCGCCGCACAGGCCTGCGCCGCAGCCGAACTTGGTGCCGGTCATCTGCAATTGTTCGCGGATGACCCAGAGCAGCGGCGTATCATTGGCCGCCTCGACGGACATATTCCGTCCATTGATATTCAGAGTAGGCATTTGCTCTCCCCTTCCGGTGTATGAAGCCGCTTACGGCGGCAACTCACTGTTGGGTATTGGCTGGCGCCCACCGGGTAAGCGCCAGTTGCACGCAGGATGGTCCGGTTCCCGCCACGAGGCAACGCAAATTAGAATCGGTCAAAGAGAATATAATTTTGAAGTTGCGTTGTGCGCTGCGGCAACCGCCTGTGGCCGACCTGTCGATCCAAATTGCGCGGGGCCGACACCCCACCGCGTTTTCCGCATTTCACAACGGCCGACGGGTCGCGCTAGGATGAGGCCGCGCAAGGTTCATCCAGAACGCGACCAGGAAATCCCAAAATGCCGAAGATCGATCGCGACGAGGTCAAGATTTACTACGAAGTCCATGGCAGCGGCCCGCCGCTGATCTTGACCCACGGCTATTCCTCCACATCGGCGATGTGGAACGGGCAGGTCGAGGCGCTGTCGAAACATCACAAGCTCATCTTGTGGGACATGCGCGGCCACGGCCAATCCGATTACCCCGCCGATCCGGCCGCCTATAGCGAGGCGCTGACGGTTGCGGACATCGCAGCACTGCTCGACGCAGCCGATGCTCCCAAGGCGATCGTCGGCGGGTTGTCGCTCGGCGGGTACATGTCGCTGGCATTTTATCGCGCGCATCCCGAGCGCGTCCGCGCGCTGCTCATCATCGATACCGGACCGGGCTTCAAGAAGGACGGCGCCCGCGAGGTCTGGAACAAGCGCGCGGGCGACACCGCCGACCGCTTCGATCGCGAAGGCCTCGATGTGCTGAAATCCGCCAGCCGCGAGCGCTCGACGGTGAACCATCGCGACGCTTCGGGCCTCGCCCGCGCCGCGCGCGGCATGCTGACCCAGCGCGATGCCCGCGTGATCGAAGTGCTGCCTGAAATCAAGGTGCCGTCTTTGGTCGTGGTCGGTGCCGACGATGCGCCATTCCTGGCCGCTTCCGACTATATGGCGGCGAAAATACCCGGCGCGAAAAAGGCGGTGATCCCGGCCGCCGGCCACGCCGTCAACATCGACCAGCCGCAGGCGTTCATCGAGGCGGTCATGCCGTTTCTCGATGGCTTGCCGCGCAACGCGGAAAAGCTCGCGCCCTCATGAGCCTGCGGGTGGCCGCTGTGCGACCGCAAAGCAACGGGAGCCGTGACACGATGCGACAATGGATTTGCTGGGCGAAAAACCGCTTCGGAACGACACTATTTCCAAATACAGATATCAACCCGTGCAACCCCCAACAAATGGATCAACCGTGGGACAAGATATCAAGCTGACGGCTTCGGATGGTTTTCAATCGGGCGGCTATCGCGCCGATCCCGCAGGCACCCCTAAGGGCGCCATCGTGGTGATCCAGGAGATTTTTGGCGTCAATCATCACATCCGCGCGGTTTGCGACCGTCTCGCCGGCGCCGGTTATGTCGCGATTGCGCCGTCGATCTTCGATCGCATCGAACCGAACTTCCAATCCGGCTACTCGCCGGATGAGATCGCGGTGGCGCGGAAGTTCGTCGCCAATCCGGACTGGGCCGCCATGCTGCTCGACACTCAGGCCGCGATCGATGCGGTCAAGAATGTCGGTCCGGTGGGAATCATCGGCTTTTGCCTCGGCGGCAGCATCGCCTATGCGGCGGCGACAAAACTGACCGGACTATCGGCTGCGGTCGGCTATTACGGCGGCGCCGTCGTCCGTTTCGCCGACGACAAGCCGAAAGTGCCGACGCAACTGCATTTTGGCGAAAAGGATGCGGGCATTCCGCTGACCGATGTCGACACCATCAGGGCCAAGCGGCCCGACGTCGAGGTCTACGTTTATCCGGGCGCGCAGCACGGTTTTCATTGCGACGAACGGGCCAGCTACGACAAGGCGAGCGCGGATGTCGCCTGGCCGCGCAGCCTCGACTTCTTTGCCAAGCATTTGAAGAAGTAGAGCGCGATCTCGGCGCATCTCACATCGTCATGCCGGGACATGCGGCTTCGCATGGACCCGGAATGACGGTGAAGTTGAATTCAGAACCAGCGTTCACCGACGAGGACGGTATCGCCGGGGCTCAACGGCGTGCTGAGCGGCACCACGGCGCGCGTCGAGCCTGAGCCGTCGGTGTGGGTCAGCGTGACGTTGTCGCGCCGCGCCCGCGGCGAGAACCCGCCGGCAATCGCCACCGCGCTTTCGACGCTCATATTGGGCACGTAGGGATATTGGCCGGGCGCGGCGACCTCGCCCAGAATAAAGAACGGCCGGTACGAATCGATCTCCACCGCCACCGAGGGGTCGCGGATGTAGCCGTTGCGCAAGCGGCCACCGATCTCGGCAGCCAGGCCCGCGGGCGTTCGACCGCGCGCCGGCACCGCGCCGATCAGCGGCATCGTGATCGAGCCGCCGGCATCGATCGCATAGGTGTTGGTGAGGCCTTCCTGGCCATAGACCACGACGCGCAGCTTGTCGCCAGCGTCCAGGCGATAGGCGGAATCATAGGCCACCGGCGGTGGCGCGGCCGCGTATCCAGCCGGGACAGGGGCAGGACCCGGTGAATAATAGCGCGGGCGCGACGAGGCAAAGCTGGCGCGAAGCGCGCTGATGGCGCCGCCACCATCCGCAACATTCGAAGGTGCGGCGACAGCGCCGCGCGGGGCTGCATTGTATGGATATGGCTCGCCATAGGCCATGGCATCGAGGTCGCTTTGCGGCTGCACCGTCGCGACCGGCCCGGATGTGTGCATGCAGCCCGACAGGCCGAGCGCGGTCACAGCGACAATCATCGGCAATCGAAACGCGCGCGCAACCCGCACCGGAGCCATCCCTCAATAGCGAGACAGCCGAAGTCTTGCACCGGTTATGGTTAACAAATCGTATTTACCGGCCAAGATGACAGCCGGCATCCGACGCCCCCGCTCAACGCGGCACCGCCGCCCTATCAGCTCCTGGAATAGCCGATCAGCGGCTTGCGCGGCCGGAACAGCAACATCAGCAAAATGCCCAACACGCCGAGCACGGCGAAAACCGGCTGGTCCAGCACAACCCGGATCACGCTGTTCCACAGCCAGGGCGCATGGCTCTCGACCCAGATCCGGAATGCCTGCTGGCTGGACTGGTGGATATCATTCCAGAACTCGCCGAACCGGGTGAAACGCAGGGTCTGGTCGGCCACCCAGCGGGCGCCGTCATAGACCATGAAGATAAATCCGCCGGCAAGCAGCAAGAGCCCCACAAGTCGGAAAAAACCGCGGATCATCCGTCATCCTCTCACTGCCGCGCCCGGAGCGCCGCCAGCCAATAGCGGGGCGACACAAGAAATTCAACCTCATCAGCACCTTATCGGCCCTGCCCGGTCGAGACTTCCGGTTCCGGGACGGCTGGAAGGCGTTGACGCTGCCAGGCGCGCCCTCTATAAGGACCGGCAATGGCGGCGGGCGCAATCCCGCCGCCGCTATTCTTTGAACGGCGCCGTCATGTGAGCCTTTTCGCTCCACGAATGGCATCCCTCGAGAATACCCGGAAATACACCAGCGTCGATCACGTGGTTGAACGGCCGGCGCGTTCAAGCCCGACCACCCACGACCGGTCACCGCCGAAGGAATTTGAGAACATGGCCAATACTACTTCTGCCAAGAAGGCGACCCGCAAGATTGCTCGCCGCACCATCATCAACAAGTCGCGCCGTACCCAGATGCGCGGCGCGGTCCGTACCGTCGAAGAAGCGATCAAGAGCGGCGACCGCGACGCGGCGCTGAAGGCGATGGCGAACGCCGAGCCGGAACTGATGCAGGCCGCGCAACGCAACATCATTCACAAGAACAATGCCAGCCGAAAGGTCTCGCGGCTCGCACATCAGATCGCCAAGCTCGCCAAGTAACTCGGCAAGTAAGCCGAGCTGATGGACGTGTGCCGATCGAAATGAGATGATCGGACAAGTGCACTGACTGAAGCAGACATTCGTCAAAGCCCGGCTCTGCCGGGCTTTTTGTTTTGCGGTCGAAATGTCTCCTTGTCGCGCGGCGATCCGCGTGTCACGCTTCTACCCGTAGTTTTACCGAGGTGCGATTTTGATGCACCGGAAACCTTGCGCGTGGTCGCTGGAAGTTACCGCCTCACGCCATCCGAACCGAGCGGCTCCCGGTTTCAACCCGAAAAATGCCGGGCGGGAGTTACCCTGAAAAACAATCGCGAAAAGCTTCGCTTCGCTAGTCACTTATCCACATAGCGAGGCCAAGCGGTTTGAAAACCCACCCTCGCAGGATCAAACGTAAAAATTTTGTGAAAAATTTTCGCGATTGCGCCGAGATTTGTGACGGTGCCCGGCGCGCGCGATTCTGTGCGCTGATTCAAAAACTTGCTTTCGAATTTCGCACTTGCAGCGCGGCAACACTGCCGAAGACTCGTTGACGAACGGTGAATCAACGGATTGTCAGAAGTCGTGCATAGTGTATTTCTTTAATCGCTCGCGGCGTCCACGGCTCTCCAGATCAGCGCGGTTTGAGAACCAGGGGCGAACGTGCAAATCGGCGGCGGTGTGCGCGTAGCGACGTTTCCAAGCGATGATCGGGTTGAAACTCATAGCAATATGAGGACGGCGGTTTTGTGTCGAAATTTCTCAGGCGAGGCATCGCGTCTCGTGCGCTAAAAAAGAGAGATACGCATCGGCCGACGAATCCATTGGCGCGGACGCGAAGCAGGCGAACGAAGACAGACGGGCTGAGGTGTGCGGTTAGCGGCTGAACGATTCTGATTTTCAGGCGTTGCCGACCGAATTTGAAACATGCGTGAAATGACAACTTGCCGTGGGTGACCGCGGTGGGACGGGGAGGTTGTATGCTTTACGGAATCATCGCGGCGGTCGATCAGATTTCATTTTCCAACGATATTGTATTGAATGCCTTGGACGCCGCCAGTACGCGGCCTCCCGCGCGCGCTCCGGACAGACCGTCGAGTACGCGCTGACCTCGCGGTCGCCCGTCTCTTCCAGCCCATGATTTTGCCATGCGGCGTTTCGCCGAACGGCTGGTCTATGACTGCAGACGAAGCCCCGCTTGAGGTCACGCCGCGCGGAAGTTCCGTGCGGCGGTTTCACCCATCCAAAGAATTTCTCTTTTCAGAAAAGTCGTCGGACAATGGCAAACATGGAACAGGATCGATGGTCGCGCGTGAAGGGCCGGCTGCGTACGAGCGTGGGAGAAGACGTCTATACGAGCTGGTTCGCGCGGATGGATCTCGAAAGCGTCCAGGATGAAAGCGTCCGCCTGTCGGTTCCGACGCGGTTTCTCAAGAGCTGGATCCAGGCGCATTACGCCGAGCGCGTGCTGTCCTGCTGGCAGGCCGAGATGCCGGAAGTGCACCGCATCGACCTCACCGTCCGCACGGCGATGCGATGCGCGGCGCCCACCAAGGATGCCCCCGCGCCGATCGACACGCGCCGCACCGAGCGGCCCGACGGCCGCCCCGCGCCTGAATTGCGCGCGACTGCGATCGCGCCGGTTTCCGCCAGCCACGATGCGCTTGGCGGCTCGCCACTCGATCCGCGCCTGACCTTCGGAAGCTTCGTGATCGGCCGCTCCAACACGCTGGCCCACGCTGCGGCCCGCCAGGTCGCGGAAGGCCGGCGCGGCGACAGCGTGATGTTCAACCCGCTGTACATCCATGCCGGCGTTGGCCTTGGCAAAACCCATCTGTTGCAGGCGGTGACCTGGGCCGGTAATTCCGGCAGCGAGCGCAAGGTGCTTTACCTCACCGCCGAAAAATTCATGTATGGCTTCGTCGCCGCCCTCAAGACGCAGACCGCGCTCGCCTTCAAGGAGGCTCTGCGCGGCATCGACGTGCTGGTGATCGACGATCTGCAGTTCCTGCAGGGTAAATCGACCCAGGCTGAATTCTGTCACACGCTGAATGCGCTGATCGATGCCGGGCGCCAGGTGGTGATCGCGGCCGATCGGCCGCCTTCCGATCTCGAGAGCCTCGACGACCGCGTGCGCTCGCGTCTGGCCGGCGGCCTCGTGGTCGAAATGGGTTCGCTTGGCGAGGAATTGCGGCTCGGCATCCTCAAGTCGCGCGTCGCCGCCGCCCGCGCGCATCATGCGAGCTTCGACGTGCCGGAACCGGTGCTGGACTATCTGGCGCGAACCATCACTCACAATGGCCGGGATCTCGAAGGTGCGATCAATCGCCTACTGGCGCACAGCAAACTCAACGCCCAGCCGGTGACGCTGGAAATGGCCGAGCGTGAAGTGCGCGACCTGATCCGTCCGCAGGAACCCAAGCGCATCAAGATCGAGGACATTCAACGTGTCGTGGCCCGGCAATACAATGTCAGCCGATCCGACCTGTTGTCGTCGCGCCGGACCGCGAATGTGGTGCGACCGCGCCAGGTTGCGATGTATCTGGCCAAAACGCTGACGCTGCGGTCGCTGCCCGAGATCGGCCGCCGGTTCGGAGGCCGCGATCACACCACGGTGCTGCACGCCGTGCGCAAGATCGAGGCCCTGGTGTCCAGGGATGTAGCGCTCTCCGAAGAGGTCGAATCGCTCAAGCGGCAGCTGCAGGAATAGACGGTTCCCGATCATTGCGGGTTTAGGGACGTCCGCCCGTCAACCGTCCCGGCACATGCCGGGACGGTTTGCAAATACCGAAATTGCCCCGCAAAACGTGGGGAACGGCGGCACGCATCTCTTGCGCTTGCGAGCCATCCGCGCCACCTTGGGGTCCCCCCAGGGTTTGATCAAATTCCAGCTTTGATCAGGCTTTTCGGGTTTCCAACGCCCGGCGCGCCCTTTGGGCCGACCGGCTTTTCCATCTTCGGATCAGGCGGGTATTGCAATGAAGGTTACCGTCGAGCGCGCGCAACTCCTGAAATCGCTGGGGCACGTTCACCGGGTGGTCGAGCGTCGCAACACCATCCCGATCCTCGGCAACGTGCTGGTTCGCGCCGAGAGCGCACGGCTGTCGCTGAAAGCCACCGACCTTGACCTCGAAGTGACGGAAACGCTGCCGGCCGAATCCGGAACCGTCGGTTCGACCACCGTGCCGGCGCACATGTTCTACGACATCGTGCGCAAGCTGCCCGACGGCTCCCAGATCGTGCTGGAAGGCGACGGCGATCGCTCGGTGCTGGCGATCCGCGCCGGCCGCTCGCGCTTCACGCTGCAAACGCTGCCGGAAAACGATTTCCCCGATCTGGCCGCCGGCGACATGACGCATTCGTTCACGCTCGCCGCCTCCGATGTGAAGCGGCTGATCGACCGCACGCAGTTTGCGATATCGACCGAGGAAACCCGGTACTATCTCAACGGCATCTATCTGCACGCGGCGGGCAGCGCCAAGGCCGCAACCTTGCGCGCGGTCGCCACCGACGGCCATCGCCTCGCCCAGGTCGACCTGCCGTTGCCGAAAGGCGCCTCCGGGATGCCGGGCGTGATCGTGCCGCGCAAGACCGTCGGCGAAGTGCAGCGCCTGATCGAGGACAGCGAGGCCGAAGTCCTGATCGAGTTGTCGCAGGGCAAGATCCGCTTCACCATCGGCAATGTGGTGCTGACCTCGAAACTGATCGACGGCACGTTTCCGGATTACGGCCGCGTCATCCCGCAGAATAACGACAAGGAACTGATCGTCGACAAGAAGGATTTCGAGGCCGCGGTGGATCGCGTTTCGACGATCTCCAGCGAGCGCGGCCGCGCGGTGAAACTGGCGCTGTCGGCGGGCAAACTGGTGCTGTCGGTAACCAACCCCGATTCCGGCAGCGCCACCGAGGAACTGGAAGTCGAATACGCCTCCGATGCGCTCGATATCGGTTTCAATTCGCGCTATTTGCTGGATATTGCCGCCCAGATCGAGGGCGAGGTCGCGGTGCTCCGCCTCGCCGATCCCGGCTCGCCGACACTGGTGCAGGACAAGGATTCCAAAGGCGCGCTCTACGTGCTGATGCCGATGCGGGTGTAGGCTCTTTTGCTCGCACGAACGCTGACTAGATTGCGTCATGGCCGGGCTTGTCCCGGCCATCTACGTCTTGGACGCAGTAAAGACGTGGATGCCCGGCATCAAGGCGGGCATGACGAGAGAATAATCGACCAATGACCTCCTCCCGCATTCATCGCCTCAGCCTGACGCATTTCCGCAATTATCGCGCGGCGAGCCTGCAGGCGCGGGGCGATGTGGTGGTGCTGGTCGGCCCCAATGGGGCCGGCAAGACCAATTGCATCGAGGCGATCTCGTTTCTGTCGCCGGGACGCGGTCTGCGCCGCGCGACGCTTGACGATGTCGCCGACATCCAGGGTGACGGCTCGTGGGCGGTATCGGCCGAGGTCGAGGGCGCGCTGGGGCTGGCGACGCTCGGCACCGGGATCGACGCCCCGGCCAACGAGGCCGCTGCCCCCGGCCGGCGCTGCCGGATCGATCGCGAGGCGGTAAGTTCGGCGACAGCCTTCGGCGATCACCTGCGCATGGTCTGGCTGACACCGGCGATGGACGGGCTGTTCGCGGGTGCGACGTCGGAGCGGCGGCGGTTCTTCGACCGGCTGGTGCTGGCGATCGACAGTGAGCATTCGGCGCGGGTCTCGGCGCTCGACCGCTCCTTGCGATCGCGCAACCGGCTGCTCGAGGTACGTAATTTCGATGACCACTGGTGCGACGCGATCGAGCGTGAAACCGCCGAACTCGCGGTCGCGGTCGCGGCGATGCGCGGCCAGACCCTGACAAAACTGGCCGCGATGCTGCGCGCGCGCGGCGCGGCATCCGCATTTCCCTCCGCTGACATCATGCTCGACGGCTGGATGGAAAATGCGCTGATGAACGAGCCGGCCACGGCGGTGGAGGACCGCTATCGGGAAATCCTGCGCCGCGGGCGTGCCCGCGACGCCGCGGCCGGCCGCACGCTCGATGGCCCGCATCTCACCGATCTGCAGGTGATCTACGCGCCGAAGAATATGCCGGCCCGTGACGCCTCCACCGGCGAGCAAAAGGCACTGTTGATCGGGCTGGTACTGGCACACGCCAATCTGGTTGCCGAAATGACCGGCATCGTACCGCTGTTACTGCTCGACGAAGTGGTGGCACATCTGGATCCGAGCCGCCGCAAGGCGCTGTTCGACGAACTGGCAAAGCTTGGCGCCCAGGTGTGGATGACCGGCGCCGACCCCGCGGCCTTCGCCGACATCGGCGCATCGGGCGAGATTTTCGACGTCGAGAACGGCCGCCTCGCGCCGCGGGCCTGACGGCGACAGCCGATGCGCTGGCTTGAAGCAAAGCCGCCGGCATCCGGCGATCACAGCTGAAAAGCCGGATTTCGGAAGCCGAAAATTGACCGCCGAATCGCGCTTTTACGAAGCCGCCGAATCAGCTTTCAGACGCCTTGAAAAACCATCAAAAAATCCCATTTATTCAATAGCTTGTTGATGAAGCCTTTGCGCTAGGCGCATGGCACCTTTCATGGCATAATTAAGCCAATCAGCGCCTGATTTTGCGCAGCTGATTCGGGACATCCTCGAAGGCCTCACATGACAGAACCTGCCCGGCAGACCACCGCCGACACTGAGCATTCCACTCCTGTCGAATACGGCGCGGAGTCGATCCGGGTTTTGAAAGGCCTCGACGCCGTGCGCAAGCGGCCGGGCATGTATATCGGCGACACCGACGATGGCTCCGGCCTGCATCACATGGTCTACGAAGTCGTCGACAACGCCATCGACGAGGCCCTCGCCGGGCACGCCACCGCGGTGGAAGTCGTGCTCAATGCCGACGGCTCCGTCACCGTGCGCGATGACGGCCGCGGCATTCCCGTCGACATCCACAAGGGTGAGGGCATTTCCGCCGCCGAAGTCATCATGACCCAGCTGCATGCGGGCGGAAAATTCGACCAGAATTCCTACAAGGTCTCCGGCGGCCTGCACGGCGTCGGCGTCTCCGTTGTCAATGCGCTGTCCAGCAAGCTGCAGCTGCGGGTATGGCGCGACGGCAAGGAGCATCTGATCGAGTTCGCGCATGGCGACGCCGTGGCACCGCTCAAGGTGGTCGGCGACGCCCCCGGCAAGCGCGGCACCGAAGTGACGTTCCTCGCCTCGAAAGAGACCTTCACCAACGTCGAATATGATTTTGCAACGCTTGAGCATCGGCTGCGGGAACTCGCGTTCCTGAACTCCGGCGTCAATATCGTGCTGTCCGACATGCGCCACGCGGTCGAGAAGCGCGAGGCAATGCGCTACGACGGCGGCGTCGAAGAGTTCGTGAAGTATCTCGACCGCAACAAGAAGGCGATGGTGCCTTCCCCAATCATGGTCCGTTCCGAGATGAACGGCATCGGCGTGGAGGCGGCGCTATGGTGGAACGACAGCTATCATGAAAACGTGCTGTGCTTCACCAACAACATCCCGCAGCGCGACGGCGGTACTCATCTCGCCGGCTTTCGCGGCGCGTTGACGCGCCAGGTCAACGGCTATGCGGAAGCCAACGCCAAGAAGGAAAAGATCGCGCTGACCGGCGACGATTGCCGCGAGGGCTTGACCGCGGTGCTTTCGGTGAAGGTGCCGGATCCGAAGTTTTCCTCGCAGACCAAGGACAAGCTGGTGTCCTCGGAAGTGCGCCCGGTGGTCGAGAACGTTCTCAACGAAGCGCTCGCCGCGTGGTTCGAGGAACACCCGGCCGAGGCCAAGGAGATCGTCGGCAAGGTGATCCAGGCCGCGGCGGCGCGCGAGGCCGCCCGCAAAGCACGGGAACTGACGCGCAAGAATCCGCTCGCCGTTTCCGGGCTGCCCGGCAAGCTTGCCGACTGCCAGGAAAAGGACCCCGCCAAATCCGAACTGTTCATCGTCGAGGGCGATAGCGCCGGCGGCAGCGCCAAGATGGGTCGCAACCGCGAATTTCAGGCCGTGCTGCCGCTGCGCGGAAAGATCCTCAATGTCGAGCGCGTCCGCACCGACAAGATGCTGTCCTCTGAGCAGATCGGCACGCTGATCACTGCGCTCGGAACCGGTATCAGCACGGATTTCAGCGCCGACAAGCTACGCTACCACAAGATCATCGTGATGACCGACGCCGACGTCGACGGCGCTCACATCCGCACCTTGTTGCTGACCTTCTTCTACCGGCAGATGCGCGAACTGATCGACCGGGGCCACCTCTATATCGCGCAGCCCCCGCTCTACAAGGTGACACGCGGCAAGTCCGAGCAATATTTGAAGGACGAGCGCGCGCTGGAAGATTATTTGATCGAAACCGGGCTGGACGACTGCGTCTTCAAGCTGGCGTCCGGCGAGGACCGCAGCGGCCGCGATTTGCAGGCGCTGGTGGAAGATGCCCGAATCATCCGCGGCACGCTGCACAATCTGCATAGCCGCTATAATCGCAAGGTGGTCGAACAGGCGGCGATCGCCGGCGTGCTGAGCCCTAACGTCACGAGCGACATCGCGACCGCCAATGCGGCCGCGGACTATATCGCCCGACGGCTCGATGCGCTGGCCGATGAGGTCGAGCGCGGCTGGATCGGTCGCTTTGCCGAAGGCGAGGGTTTCTTCTTCGAGCGTACCGTGCGCGGCGTCAAGGATGCCGCCATCATCGACGACGCGCTGCTCGGCTCCGCCGACGCCCGCAAGCTCGACGAATACGCGGCGAAGCTTCAGGAGGCGTATCCACGCCCGGGCCTGTTGCGCCGGAAGGACACGGAAACGGCGATCCATGGCCCGGTCAGCCTGTTTGAGGCGGTGACCGACGCCGGCCGCAAGGGCGTGTCGCTGCAGCGCTACAAAGGCCTCGGCGAAATGAACCCGAGCCAGCTCTGGGAAACCACGCTCGACGCCAATGAACGCTCGCTGCTGCAGGTGAAGATCAAGGAGGTCGACGAGGCCGACGATATCTTCACCAAGCTGATGGGCGACGTGGTCGAGCCGCGCCGCGAATTCATCCAGGATAATTCGCTCAGCGCCAATGTGGATGTGTAAGGCGGGTGGCCGCCCCCGTCCAATACATCGTTGAAGGTGGCCACCGGCTGACCGGGACCATCGAGCCGTCCGGCAACAAGAACGCCGCGCTGCCGATCATCGCCGCGGCGCTATTGACCGAACATCCGGTGACGCTCGAAAACGTGCCGCGGATTCGCGATACCGAAACGCTGGTGGAGCTGATCCGCTCGGTCGGCGCGTCGGCCGAATGGCAAGGCCGCAACACGCTCGCGATCCACGCCAAGGAGATTCGCGCCGCCGATCTCGATCCTGATCTGTGCGCCCGGATCCGCGCCTCGATCCTGCTGGCCGGCCCGTTGCTGGCCCGCTGCGGCGAGGTTGCGCTGCCGCCCCCCGGCGGCGATGTCATCGGGCGGCGGCGTCTCGATACGCATTTTCTGGCCTTCGAACAGCTCGGCGCCACCGTCACCGCGACCCACCGGCTTGAATTTCGCGCCGCGCGCCTCACCGGCGCCGACGTCTTCCTCGACGAACCCAGCGTGACCGCGACGGAAAACGCGCTGGTCGCCGCCGTGGCCGCGCATGGCACGAGCTATCTGCGCAACGTCGCGTCCGAACCGCATGTGCAGGACCTCGCGCATTTCCTGGTGGCGCTCGGCGCGCGCATCGAGGGCATCGGCACCAACACCATGGTGGTGCATGGACCCGCGACGCTCGGTTCCGCCAATTATTCGATTCAACCCGACCACATCGAGGTAGGTTCGTTGATCGGGCTCGCCGCGGTGACGCGTTCGCCGCTGCGCATCGCGCGCGCCGGCGTCGAGCATCTGCGCTCGATCCGGATGGGTTTTGAGCGGCTCGGCATCGTCTGCGGCGTCGAGGGCGACGATCTGGTGGTGCCTTCGGGCCAGACCATGAAGATCCGCGACGATTTCGGCGGCCATGTGCCGAAGCTGGAAGATCAACCCTGGCCGGCCTTCCCCGCCGACCTGATGTCGATCGCGATCGTGACCGCGACGCAATGCGACGGCGTCATCCTGATGTTCGAGAAGATGTTCGAGTCGCGGATGTTCTTTGTCGACAAATTGATCTCGATGGGCGCCCGCATCGTACTGTGCGATCCGCACCGCGCGATCGTGGCCGGGCCGAGCCGAATGCATGGCGCGTCGATGATCTCTCCCGACATCCGCGCCGGCATGGCGATGCTGCTGGCGGCGGTGTGCGCCGAGGGCACCAGCACCATCAACAATGCCGACCAGATCGAACGCGGCTATGAGCGGATCGACGAACGCCTCAACGCGCTCGGTGCCAAAATCACCCGCGTACCCGCGCGGATCGGATAGCGGCCGGCAGCGTCGTTCCCCTCTCACCTTGCGGAAGTGCACGCCAGCCGCCGATACACTTTCGGCAGCCGTCAGTGCTAGTCTCGCCTCATGACCGCCCTTGATAAACTCCAACCGGCATCGATCGCCCCACGCACGCCCGCGCCCGGGCATCATCTCGCGCAGGAACTGAGCGAGACGCTCGCGCTGGCAGTGCCTATGGCGCTGACGCAACTCAGTCAGATCGCGATGATGGGGACCGACCTCGCCTTCATCGGACGTCTCGGCAACGAAGCGGTCGCCGCGGCGGCGCTGGCGGGCACCGTGTACTTCGTCAGTTTCACCATCGGAATGGGGCTGGTATCGGCGGTGGCGCCACTGGCCGCGCAGGCCTTTGGCGCCCGCGATCCGCATCAGGTGCGGCGTTCGCTGCGAACCGGGCTGTGGGCCGCGCTGTTGATCTCGCTGCCGATCATGCCGTTCTCGCTCTATGGCGAGCCCATCCTGCTGGCATTGGGCCAGGCACCCACGGCCGCGCAACTGGCGCAGCAATATCTGTTCGGCCTGGTCTGGGGCGTGACGCCGGCGCTGTGGTTCATGGCGATCCGCGGCTTCATGGGCGCGGTGAACCGGCCGCAACCGGCGCTGTGGATCACGCTCGCCGCGATCCCGGCCAACGCGCTATTGGTCTATCTCCTGATCTACGGCGAATGGGGCCTGCCGCGACTGGAATTGTTCGGCGCGGGGCTTGCCACCACGATGGTCAATTTCGGCACGGTCCTGGCGAGCCTCTGGTTTGCCACGCGCCGCCGCCCGTTCCGGAAATATAACGTGCTCGGAAATGTTTGGCGCATTGATTGGCGATTGATGCGGCAGCTTGTCGCCATCGGCGCGCCGATCTCCCTGTCGTTCATGATGGAGTATGGGCTGTTTTCCGCCGCGGCTCTCTTGATGGGCCTGATCAGCACCACCGCCTTGGCCGCGCACCAGGTCGCATTGCAGGTAACGGCGATCCTGTTCATGGTGCCCTATGGCATCTCGATGGCGGCCACCGTGCGGGTCGGGCACGCGGTCGGCCGCCACGATCCGAACTCTGTAAAGCGCGCGGGCCTGGTTGCAATCCTGCTCGGGATCGTCCTCGTCGCCGGCTTCACCCTCGCCGTGATCGCAGGCCGGTTTGCCATCGCACGGCTTTTCTTCGGCGCCGCCGAGGACGCCAGCGCCGCGGTCGGGCTAACCGCCAGCCTGTTGCTGGTGGGCGCCACATTTTTTATTGCCGATGGCATCCAGACTATTGCAGCCGGATCGCTCCGCGGCATGAACGATACGCGCATCCCGCTGTTGTTTGCCGCCATCAGCTACTGGCTGATCGGATTTACCACAGCTTGCCTGCTCGGTTTCCGGACTGGACTTGGCGCCATCGGCGTCTGGATCGGTTTGTCGGTCGGGACCGCGATCTACGCCACGCTTCTGATCTTGCGTTTCCGGCTATTGGCGAGCAAGCTTGCAGCATGATCAGAGTTCAAGAGGTTGCACCCCAAATTGATGCCGGTCCGCTGTTGTCGGGCGCGCAGTTCATCGATGCCTTCCGCATCGATCGGGAGGGGCGCGCCATCGATGCCCGCCACGCCGCCGAGCGGATGCTGAGCCATCCGCCGACATGGATTGAAGCCCTGCTGACGCTGCGCGGTGTTCTGGTCGCACCGTTTGGCCTGAAAGCATCGGGCAAAGACGAAAACCCGCGCCGAGAAACCATCGGCCGGTTTCCGATCCTGACCCAAACGCCGGAACGGCTGGTCGCAGGCTTCGACGACAAGCATCTGGATTTTCGTGTCGTGATCGATGTCGCGGCTGCCAGGACTGTTTCAGAAGGTGGCCAGCAAGTCACCGCGACAACATTGGTGAAGACCCATAATCTGTTCGGCCGCATCTATCTCGCGATCATCCTGCCATTTCACCGCGTGATCGCGCCCGCGATGCTGCGAAAGGTCGCGGTAGGGTAGCCCTACGGCCGTTGCGAGGTGCCAGGACCGCATCGAGCTCTTGATCCGGCGCATGTAAAGCAAGGGGCTGACCCGTCGTTAGCGCAGGTTGACGAGGCGCTTCGGCAGCCGTACCAAAATTGCAACGAGAACAACGAGGCAACGCCGAGACACGCTATGGCCCATGAAACCGCAACGCTCGCCGCTTACGTCGCCAACCTGAAATTCGCCGATATCCCGCCGGAAGTGCTGGAGCGCGCCAAGGTGCTGACCCTGGATTTTCTTGGCAGCGCGATCCGGGCGCGGCGCGACGCCGAATCCACGCCGTCACTGCTCAAGATGCTGGAAGCGCTGGCGCTCGACGGCAAGGGCGAGGCCACGGTGTTCGGCGACAGCAAGACCTGGACCCCCGCGGTCGCGGCGCTGCTCAACGGCGCGCTCGGTCACTCCCTGGATTTCGACGACACCCACGCCGATTCCTCGCTGCATGCCAGCGCGCCGGTGGTGCCGGCCGCCTTCGCCGTCGGCGAACTCGTCGGCGCATCGGGCCGCGACGTGCTGACGGCGATCGTCGCCGGCTATGAAGTCTGCTGCCGGCTCGGCAATGCGCTCGATCCCACCTCGCATTATGCGCGCGGCTTCCACCCCACCGCGACGGCGGGAACCTATGGCGCGGCGGCCGCGGCCGCCAAACTGTTCGGCCTTTCAAAGGAACAGATCATTGCAGCATTCGGCGTCTCCGGCAGCCAGGCCGCGGGTTCGCTGCAGTTTCTCGTCAACGGCGCCTGGAACAAGCGCTACCAGGTCGGCGCCGCCGCCATGAATGGCGTGATCGCGGCGACCCTGGCGCGCAATGACTTTGTCGGCTCGAGCGAATCGATTGAGGGTAAGCACGGCCTGCTGGTCGGCTACAGCGACAATGCGCACCCCGACAAGGCCGTGGCCGGGCTCGGCAACGTCTATGAGACGATGAAGATCGGCGTCAAACCCTATCCGAGCTGCCGCTACACCCATGCCGCGCTGGATGCCTTGATCGCGATGCGGCGCGAACACAATCTGACGCCGGACCAGATCAAGCGGGTCGAGATCGGACTGCACCGCAACGGCATCACGCTGACCGGCGATGCCGCCACCAAGCGGCACCCGACCTCGATCGTCGGCGGCCAGTTCTCGATGTTCTTCACCGGCGCGGTCGCGCTCGATCAGGGCCGCTTCGGCTGGGACGATTACGACCGGCTCGGCGACGCCGCAGTCGATGCGCTGGCTGACAAGTTCGACGTGGTGCAGGACGATCGGCTTGAGGTCGGCCGCAGCCATCCGTTCGGCGCGCGCGTCAGCATCACGACCGACGACGGCGTCCACGAGCGGCTCTATGCCGATCCCTCCGGCGAGCCCAGTTCGTTTCCGGACGCGCAGGCGATGCAGCAGAAATTCCTGACGCTCGCCCGCCCGGTTTTGAACGGCCGCGCCGATCAACTGGCGGATGCGATCCTCTCGCTCGAGCGCTTCGATCGGGTCGAGAAGGCCACGCAACTCGGGCGGCAGTAGGCCGATCGCTCCCTGACGCGTCGCGTCAGGCGGCGCCTTCAATGATGATGAAGTCGGCGTCGGCATATTTCTGTCGAATGGCTTTTGCCGCCTGATACTCCGGGCTCTGATAGCAGGCCATCGCGGTCGTGTGATCCCTGAATTCAACGACGACGTTGCGGTCTCGCGCGGTTCCTTCCATCACATCATACGCGCCGCCGCGCACGATGAAATTGGCGTCGAATTTCTCGAATGCCGGCCGCGCGTCGCTCAGATATTCGGGATAACGCTGCTGATCGCGGACCGAGACGCGCGCGATCCAATAGGCTTTAGGCATGATCTTCTCCGGTTGACGTCCTTGGGGTTGATTGGATTTGCCGCCGACATGCTGTGGCGACAGTCTGATCGGTGATCGTTCGTATCCGTGTTGTTTTGCCGGATCGCCGCTTCGATGCCGGCGCGCGAAATGCCGATGTCCCGGAGTTCGTACTCGGTCATCGCACGAAGCGCGGCGCGCGCTTGCTGTCGGCAGCGCATCAAGCGCCAGGTGTTCCAAATGGTTGCGAAGGCGCCGATGACCATGCGGCGGATGACTTGATTTTGTTCCTCATGTGCCCGACCGATGATGCTCTTCCTCAACCGCGTCCACTGCTGCGGCGTCCGATGCCTGGGATCGCACGGGGAGAGATCGAAATCATCGTCGGGCATGTCTGCCTCCGTGAGTGGAGCGATTGCGCCGATGGTTTACCCATCACAACAAATCATATAAAATGAATAATAATGATATATTTGATCTTCAGGAGAGATGCATGGATTTGTCCGAGCTGCGTATCTTCAGCACGGTGGTGCGTGAAGGGGGCATCACGCGCGCCGCGGAGCGGCTGCACCGCGTGCAATCCAATGTGACGACGAGGATCCGCCAGCTTGAAGACGATCTCGGGACGCCGTTGTTCGCCCGCCAAGGCAAACGCCTGCATCTGACGCCGTCGGGCCAAATGCTGCTCGGTTATGCCGACCGGCTGCTCGCCCTCGCCGACGAGGCCCGTGCCGCTGTCCACGATCCGCGGCCACGCGGCGTATTTCGCCTCGGCGCGATGGAAAGTACGGCGGCCGTGCGATTGCCCAAACCGCTCAATCAATTTCACCAGCTCTATCCTCATGTGGTGCTGGAGCTTCGGATCGGCAATCCGGAAATCTTGGCAAAGGCGATTCTCGCGGGCGAGCTTGACGCCGCTTTCGTCGCGGAACCGATCGCGGATGCCCCGTTCGAGAAATTGCACGCCTTCAGCGAAGAGCCCGTCATCGTTTCGGCAAACGACCTTGCTTCGATCGGCAAGAAAGCCGGCGCGCCGCGCTCCGTCCTCGTCTTCGGGAACGGCTGCCCGCATCGCAAGCGACTGGAGGATTGGTACGCGAAGCGTGGCGAGATGCCCGAGCGCACCATCGAGCTCGGCTCCTATCATGCCATGCTCGGATGCGTAGTAGCCGGTATGGGCATCGCGCTGCTGCCGGAGAGCGTGCTGACCACCTTTCCCGAGAGCAAGCGCCTGAATATCCATCGCCTGCCGCGCGGCGAGAACCGTTCCGACACCGTGCTGATCTGGCGCAGGGGCGCCGGCTCGCCGAACATTCAGGCGCTACAACAGGTGCTGCGCGAGGACAGTGCTGCCTTGCGCGGCGGCGCTAATCGCAGGAACTGACGGGCAAAAGCGCGCTAGTTGCCTGCTGCGACGCGCCCCTTGCTGCCGGTTGCAGCGATGACGTCGCTGACGAGCCGGGACACGCCATCGACGTCAGGCCAGTTCGGCGAGAGGCCGAATCGGACGATCACCAGCCGTTCGGATGGAATGACGATCACATACTGCCCGATGGTTCCCTTGGCAAAGAACGCATCGCGCGGCCAGCCATGGCTGACCCGGTAGTTGGTGCCGAAACTGTCGCCTTGATTAGTCCAGAAGCCCGCGCCATAGCCGACCCAGGCATTCGGGGTCGGCCAAGCCGAATACTGGACCCATCGCTCCGGCAAAATCCGTTTCCCGCCGACGACGCCGTCATTAAGGTAGAGCATGCCAAAGCGCGCCCAGTCGCGCGCGGTCGCCAGCATCTGGCTCGATCCTTCAGGATTGCCTGAGGCGTCGAACTCGAGGATGACGTTGCGCATGCCGAGCGGTTCGAACAGCTCCTGCCGCGCGAAACGCAGCACATCCGCCGCGTGGCCGCCGACGGCATCGCGGATCAGATGCGACAGGATGACATAATTGCCGTCATTGTAATTCCACGCACTGCCGGGCGGCGTTGCGCTTTCAATGCTCTCGGCATAGCCGGCCATATCGGATTCCATGAATTTCATGCGGTTGACCGGCTCCAGTGCGGCGCCGAGCGAGGCCTCGAGTGAGCTTCCGATCGCGAGGCCCGCGGTATGGCGCAGCAGATGATCGACCGTGATCGCGTGTCTGGGATCGCCGGGGTTTTGCCACGCGACGACCGGCGCCGGCCGGTCGAGTGCCAGCGCCCCCTTGCGCACGAGAATGCCCGTCAGCGCCGAGATCACCGACTTGGTCGCGGAAAAGCCGAGGATCGGCGTCTCGATGCCGTAGCCGCTGGCATAGCGCTCGGCCACGATGTGATCGTCTTTCACGACGACAACCGCCTTGGTGCGACGAAACGGCGGCGCATCCGGCTCGGCGAAGGCGCGATCGAGCGCCGCATCGAGTTGCGGCGTGGCGGGCGCAACCTGCGAGGGTCCGGCGATCGCCAGCAACAACATCTCGGGCGGCTTGGCCTCGGCTGGCGGCAGCGACACATCCGCGACCGCGCTGCCGTGATTGAGATAGCAGCCAAACCCCTGGCGATAGACGGCATGGCTGCGGCCAAGCCCCAACAGGGTCACCGTGACATCCTTGTGCATTCGATCGACGTTGCTGCGGAGCGCCCAGGCGATCAGGCCGGCGCCGGGCATCGCGGCCGTGGTCTCGGCGAGCACCCGGTCTGGATCGAGACCGGAAACAAACGTCGACGAGCACAGAATATTGGCGACGAACCCTGTGACCACTTTGGGAACATCGCGCGCGCGTGCCGCGATGAAAGCGATCGCGCTCAGCGCAGTCGTGGTCGCGAGGATGAAGATGAGGCGTCGTCGGGTCATGGGTTTCTCCGGCATGGCGCTTGAGCGCGTACCGACCATGAAGCGCAACGCCGCACAGATCGCTCGCCGAATTTGGCAATCAGGTTGGTCGAAACCGGAAGCGGCCTCGCCGATTCTAAAAATATCCAGGGATTATAGCGGCTTAGTGGATCAAATTGCGGGCGCGTTAAGGCGGCGATATTCGGTCGGCGTCACGCCCGTAGTCGCCTTGAAGGCCCGATTGAACGGCCCCAGCGACTGGAAGCCGGCGTCCATCGCGATGGTGATGACGGGAACTTCGGCTTGCGTCGGATCGGCGAGCGCGGCCTTGGCTTCCTCGATGCGGTGATCGTTGAGAAAGGCATTGAAGTTGCGATAGCCGAGCCGCTGGTTGATCAGCCGCCGCAATCTGTACTCGGGTATCGAAAGCTTGGTCGCCAGCGTGCCGATGGTGATGTTGTCGTGACGATAAATCCGCTCGTCGGCCATCAATCGCATCAGCGCATCCAGCAGCCTCTGATCCGCCGTCGACCCCTCGGTCGCAACGGCTTGGCCCGGAACTTCCGCCACCTCCGCGGCACGCGCCGTGGCCGGAAACAAATCGGCCGCGGCGACCTGCATCATCGCAAGCGAAATCGTGGCGACGATGCCCAGCAGCACGGCGGCATTGGCGACGTTCGCTATCCCAGCCGTGTCACCGCCGGAAATAAATATCTGCAGGATGGCATTGATGCCGCCGTAAAGCGCGGCGGCGCTGACGATGAAGGCCCTGAGACGGCGACGGCGTTCAACGAGGTCACCCGACCAGGAGACGATGGTCTGCCCGACCGCCAAGCCAATAAAGCCGAGCGCGAGCAGGTTGATTGCGATGATGGAAATCCGTGCGTTGCCGACCGGGGCGATCCACATGCAATTGACGAAACTGAAAGCGGCGACCGCCGCCCACACCAGCGCGTGCCAGCCGCGCAGCGTGAACGCATCGTCGAACAGCGCGCGCGTGAATAGCCAGAACACCACGACATTGCCGGTCGACAGCGCGATCAGCGGGGCATGCCAGGCCGAAATGGCGGATGTCGAGCCGATCGCAGTGGTGACCGCATGGGCGGCGGACCCCGCCGCAAAGGCGACCGCCAGCCGACCGGCCACGACGTTCCAAACGTCGCGGAACAGCGACGCGGCCAGCACCAGCAGCAAGGCCGTGGCGCCGGCACGCAGCGCAATATCCAGAACGTAAAGCGACATCAGATCGGCTCGATCAAGGCGAAGGGGCGCTTGTAGCCTGTCTTAGCGCCGCCATTGCGGGGTGCGCAAGCGCGCGGGACGCCGCGAGACAGCTCTTGGACGACACCCGACAATTCCTGTTATGATCGCCGCAACCATCAACGGAGCTCCCCCATGAGCTGGCTTCCCTCCAACGACCCCATTCTCGGCGATCCCCAATCCTGCGATGCGCTTGAACTCGTCATCGTGCCGCGCACCCGCGACCTCGGCGATGGCTTCGAGGTGCGCCGTGCGCTGCCGCATGGCAAGCGCCAGATGGTCGGCCCCTTTATTTTCTTCGACCATTTCGGCCCGGTGCAATTCATGTCCGGCAAAGGCATGGACGTGCGCCCGCACCCGCATATCGGGCTTGCCACCGTGACCTATCTGTTCGACGGCAGCATCATGCACCGCGACAGCGAGGGCAATATACAGGAGATCCAGCCCGGCGCGATGAACCTGATGACGGCCGGACGCGGCATCGCCCATTCCGAGCGTACCCCCGACGTGCAGCGCCGCGACGGCCAGAAGATGCTCGGCCTGCAAAGCTGGATCGCGCTGCCAGCCGCTTCCGAGGAGATCGCGCCGTCGTTCCAGCATTATTCCGCCGAAAGCCTGCCTACGGTCAGCGACCGCGGCTTTACGGCGCGCATCATCGCCGGCAGCGCCTTCGGCGCGAAATCGCCGGTGACGATGGTATCGCCGTGGTTCTACACCGAAGTGACGGCCGAGGCGGGCGTCAGCGTGCCGCTCGATCCCGATCACGAAGAGCGCGCGATCTATGTGGTCGATGGCGAAATCGAGATCGCGGGCGAGCGCTACGAGTCGCCGCGGCTGTTGATCTTCCGGCCCGGCGACCGCATCACCGTGAAAGCGCTAAAGCCGACACGGATGATGTTCCTCGGCGGCGACGCTCTGGAAGGCCCGCGCCACATCTGGTGGAATTTCGTCTCCTCCAGCAAGGAGCGGATCGAGCAGGCCAAGCAAGACTGGAAGAGCGGCCGCTTTACGCACGTCCCCAACGAACACGAGTTCATTCCGCTGCCGGAGTGAACCCCACCCTTCTTCTCTTGTCCCCGCCTCGCATCAGCGAGGTGGCGTCCTATGAAAGCTTGATTGATGAACACGATGCTCACCAGCGATCTGCCTTTGCCCCGGATTGGACGCGGCAAGGTCCGCGATATCTATGCCGTCGGCGACGATCGCGTGCTGCTGCTGACCACCGACCGCATCAGCGCTTTCGACGTGGTGATGGCCGAGACCATCCCGATGAAGGGCGCGGTGCTGACCCAGATCAGCGCCTGGTGGTTCGCGCAGCTCGAAGGCGTGGTGCCGCATCACATGATCAGCGCCGACGCCGAAGACATCATCAAGCACGTGCCGGCGCTGCAGGGTCATCGCGCCGCGCTGGCCGGCCGTGCCATGCTGTGCAAGCGCACCAATGTGTTTCCGATCGAATGCGTGATCCGCGGCTATCTCTCGGGCTCGGCGTGGAAGGAATATTCGGCACAGGGGACGCTGGCCGGCGAGAAGCTTGCATCCGGCCTGCTCGAAAGCGCAAAGCTCGAGCCCGCGATCTTCAGCCCGGCCACCAAGGCCGAGACCGGCCACGACGAGAACATCACGATCGCGCGGATGCGCGAGATCCTCGGCAAGGAAGTCACCACCGCGCTGGAGAGCATGACCCGCACCATCTATACGCTCGGTGAAAAAATCAGCCGCGACCAGGGCATCATCATCGCCGACACCAAATTCGAATTCGGCAGGGACGGCGATGGACGCATTATCCTGATCGACGAGGCGATGACCCCCGACAGTTCGCGGTTCTGGGCGGCGGATGTCTACCAACCCGGTCAGCCGCAACCGAGTTTCGACAAACAGCCGTTGCGCGATTATCTCGACATTGAACGCCACGCCGGCCGCTGGAATGGCGAAGCCCCGCCGCCGCCGCTGCCCGCCAGCGTCGTCGACACCACCAGCAGGCGCTATCTCGAAGCCTATCGCCGCGTCACCGGCGCTGAGCTCAGGATTGCAGGAGCCGATTGATGGCGCTGACCGTCCGGGAGATGATGAGCTCCGAAGTGGATATCGTCATCGACTATTTTCTGAACTCCACGCCGGAGCATCTGGAAATGCTCGGCGTCGATCCCACGCGGCTGCCGGCTGCCGAGCCCTGGCGCGAGCGCCTTCGCCGCGAATGCGAACTGCCGATCGATCGACGCGCCGCGGTGCTCGTACTCTGGCTTGCGGACGACCAGCCGGTCGGCTTTTCGACATTGGAAAAAATTGTTTTCGGCGAACAGGCCAACATGCACCTTCACGTCATTGAGCCGGAGCGCCGGAACGGGGGGATCGGCGCCGAGTGCGTCCGCCGCAGCGTTGACCTCTATTTCGATCGGCTGAAGCTGAAACGGCTGTTCTGCGAGCCGCACGCTTTCAACGTGGCGCCCAATCGCACGCTGCAGAAAGCCGGCTTCAAATATCTCAAAACCCATAAAACGGTACCCGGACCGTTTAATTTTCACCAGGCCGTGAACCGCTGGGCGATCGAGCGTTAGGCCCGCGGGAAATTCCACGCAAAAATATTCAGGGGAAGGCGCTTGACCGGCACTGAACCCGCAAGTCTCCAGCACCACCCGGTGCTGTCATAAAAATATCGTTGTCCCGGCACGTTGCAGTCGTCTACCACTGACGCTGGCTGTCAGAGGGCACACGCGCGCGTGGTCAATCAATCCGTTATTCTCGGTCAAGAACTGCATCCGAAGCTGCGCATGGCGATCAATGACGTGCTCGGCGGCGCGACTGCAAGCGTTCTGACCATCACCTTTGGCTTGTCCTACTCGCTGCTGATATTCGCAGGCCCGCTGGCGCCGTATCTGTCCTACGACGTCGCGGCGACCTTCATCTCGTCGGCCGTACTCGCCACGGTGATCGCGCTCGGAAGCTCGATCCCGTTCGCGATCGCGGGACCAGAAAGCTCCACCGCCGCGATGACGGGAATCTTGGCGGCGTCGCTGCTCGAACACATGACGGCCGATTCGGCAGCTTCGCCGCTCGCACCGGTTTTGATCACGCTCGGTGCTGCCAGCATCCTTACCGGCGTCGTTCTTTGTTGCTGCGGCGTAACGCGGATGGGCCGCGCGATCCGCTACGTGCCCTATCCGGTGGTCGGCGGGTTTCTCGGCGCCACCGGCTGCCTGATCCTGCTGGGCGGGATCCGCGTCATCACCGGTTACCGCCTCCAATTCTCGACGTTGCACCAGTTCGCCAATCCGCTCACGCTTTCCGAACTGGCGGCAGCCTGCGTCATGGCGCTGGCGCTTTATTTGACGTGGCATCGCTCCCGCAGTCCATTCGGGCTTCCGATGATCTTGATCGGCGGCGTGATCGCCGCGCATATCGTATTCTGGCTTGCCGGCGTGTCTCCGGCGGAGGCACAGGCGTCCGGCTGGACCTTTCAGCCACCACCGCACATCAGCTTCATGTTGCCCTGGAGCACGGCTGAGATCAGCCGCTATCCCTGGTACACCCTGCCGGATCTCAGTGGCAATTTGATCGCAGTCGTCTTTGTCACCGCGTCCAGCACCCTGTTCAATACCGCGGGTATCGAAGTCGCGGTACACCGCGAAGCCAATTTGGAGCGGGAACTAAACGTCACCGGCCTGGCCAATATTCTGACGGGCGCGCTCGGGGGCTATACCGGCTGTATTTCCGTCAGCCGCACCGTGCTCAATTTCAAGGGCGGCGGCACCGGCAGGCTTTCCGGCCTGACGGTCGCGGCGATCTCGGCGCTGATGCTGGCGGTC
>Ga0302314_10002318_pt1 | contig 35368 bp, 29 predicted proteins | sample III_Palsa_N2_3_FD_200533 | JGI IMG/M metagenome (GOLD analysis project Ga0302314, IMG submission 200533) | Peat permafrost microbial communities from Stordalen Mire near Abisko, Sweden - III_Palsa_N2_3 | ecosystem: Environmental > Terrestrial > Soil > Palsa > Peat permafrost | place: Sweden...
GCGCCGGGGCGTGAGGCGTTCACCACTATTCGCGCAGGATACGCCGTGGGAAAAATAGTTTGCAGTACCGAACAACGTTATGCTAGGTAATACACCTGACGTCATTGTCAGTTTCGTGGATGTTACGCGGCCATGTTATTTACGGGGCGGTCGGGCCCCTCACGCGGGGCGCCGCGTCACCCTTGGTACCTGATCGCCGGCGCGTCGTGCCACCTGCGGGTATTCGTCCGGTCTTACCATCATGTTGGCCGGCTCGTTCCGTGGCCAGTGCTTAGCGATGCAGGTGGAGGTAGTCGCCCATGGCCGCCACGAGGCTGATGACCGTCGCCGCGGGCGGCGCCGTGGTGCTCGGCATGCTGGCCGGGCCGGCCATGGCCGCACCCGGGTTGGGGCGGGCGGCGGCGGATCTGACCACTACGACCTGCGCCCTGGGTGCGAACGGGTCGTCGGTCAAGCACGTCATCTACATCCAGTTCGACAACGTGCACTACACCCGGGACAACCCGAACGTACCGAGCGACCTGGAGCAGATGCCGAACCTGCTCGACTTCATCACCGGCAACGGGACGCTGATCTCGCGCGAGCACACCCCGCTGATCGCGTACCCGGCCGACGACGTGGTGACCTCCGAGACCGGTCTGTACGGCGGCGACCTGGGCGTTCCGGTCGCGAACGAGTACAACTACTACACGCCGGGCGGGTCCACCGACACGGCCGGGGCGTTCGCCTACTGGACCGACCCGGTCGTCGACTACAACACCACGACCAGCGCTCCGGTCGGTGACAGCGACTACACGCTGGTCACCCCGCAGGGCCAGAACGCCCCGGCACCGTGGGTGCCCTACACCCGGGCGGGCTGCGATTTCGGCTCGGTGGCGGCGGCCGACACCGAACTGGAGAACACCCTGCCCGACATCCCGCTGGTGTACGGGGCGAACTCGACCGAGGCCCAAGAGGCCGAGAACCCCAAGCTGGCGTACCAGGCCGAGGCCGACTTCATGGGCCTGTCCGTGCACTGCGCGCAGGGGTCGGCCATGTGCGCGGCCTCGCATGGCGGGGTGGCCGACCTGCTGCCCGACGAGCCGGACGGGTACAGCGGGTACCAGGCGTTGTTCGGCAACAAGGTCATCCAGCCAGTGATCAGCCCGTCCGGCCCGGTGCGCGACCTGAACGGGAACGTCATCAAGGATCCGACCGGCGACATCGGCTTCCCCGGGTACGACGGGCTGACCGGCCCGGTGGGGCTGGCCTACACCCTGTACATGCAGACGCACGGCATCCCCGTCACCTTCACCTACCTGTCCGACGTGCACGACAACTGGACCACCGGGGCCGGCCTGGGTCCAGGCAGCGCCGCCTACGAGAGCCAGCTGCGGCAGGAGAATGCGGCGTTCGGCACGTTCTTCAAGGATCTGGCCGCGGCCGGGATCACCAAGGCCAACACGCTGTTCGTGATCACCGCCGACGAGGGCGCCCACTTCGTCGGCTCCGCACCCACCCCGGCCGACTGCAACGGCGTGACGATCGCCTGCTCCTACGGCAAGGTCGGCGAGGTGGACGGCAACCTGACCGGGATGCTGGCGGCCAAGAGCATCACCACTGCCTTCGACGTGGCGGCGGACTCCGCGCCGGTCATCTACGTGCACGGGCAGCCGGCCGCGACGTCGGCCCCGGTCCGGGCCATGGAGCGGGCGGCTGCGGGGCTCACCGCGAACGACCTGGCCACCGGGCAGACCGTCGCGCTGACCGGCTACCTGGCCGACCCGGCCGAAATGAACATCCTGCACATGATCACCGGGGATCCGAAACGGACCGGCACGTTCGCGCTGTTCGCCAACCCGGACTTCGGGCTGAGCAGCGGGCCGGCCAGCTGCGGCAGCTCGTGCGTCAGCGAGCCGAGCGGGCAGGACGCGTGGAACGACGGCGACGTGGCGCCGCAGACCAACACGACCTGGCTCGGCCTGGTCGGGCCCGGCGTGGTGCAGATGGGCGTCAACAGCACGATCTGGTCCGACCACACCGACATCCAGCCCACGATGATGGCCCTGCTCGGGCTCAAGGATGATTACACCCCGGACGGCGTGGTCCTGGGCCACGTCATCGAGTCGTCGGCGCTGCCGCGGGCCATGCTGATCAACTACCCGACGCTGACCAAGCTCGGCCAGGTCTATACCCAGCTCGAGGCGGCGGTCGGGCAGTTCGGGCTGGCCACGCTCACCGCCTCGACCCGGGCTCTGGCCAGTGACTCCCCCGGCGACGCCACCTACACCGGCATCGAGAACCAGCTGCGGGCGCTCGGCGCGGCGCGCGACACCCTGGTCGGACAGATGCAGACCCTGCTCATCGGCGCCGAGTTCGGCAACACCCCGATCAGCGCCAAGGCCGCCCAGAAGCTCATCTCCCAGGCCAACGCCCTCCTAGCCCAGGCCGGCGCGCTGGCTAAATAACGTGCGCCAGATGAGGACCAGGGCGCAGTCGTCGGAGCCGCCGCCTGCGCGCTGCAGGTTGGCCACCAGGGCCGGGGCGCCGGCCTTGAAGCCGCTGGTCAGCATGCGTTCGGCCTCGCCGAGCAGGCGGTCGGTGCCGGCGTCGATGTCACGGCCGGGCGACTCTACCAGCCCGTCGGTGTAGAGCATCAGGGCGTCGCCGCGCTGCAGCACGCCGCGCTCGGTCTCGGCCGCGGCCCCGCGCAGGTCGGGGACCACGCCGAGGACGATCCCGTGGGCCCTGGTCAGGCGCCAGCGGCCCGCCGCCGCGTCGTAGTGCACGGCGGGCAGGTGCCCGGCCGAATCGATCACGTACTCCCCCGAGGCCAGGTCGAGCGACAGGTGCACCGCGGTGACGAAGCCCTCCGTGGCCGAGCCGCGCCGCATGTAGGCGTTGCAGGCGGGCAGGAACTCCTCTCTCGGTACCGAGCCGAGCAGCCCGCCGAAGGCGCCGGACAGCAGCAGGGCCCTGGTCCCGGCGTCGATGCCCTTGCCGGACACGTCGACCAGGGCGACCTCAAGCGTCTTGCCGTCGCAGAACGACACCACGAAGTCGCCGCCGAACGAGGAGCCGCCGGCCGGCTTGAGCACCGCCGACGAGCCCCACCCCTCGCCCAGCGGGGGCAGCTTGCCCTGGGCCTGGATGCGGTCCCGCAACTCCAGCAGCATCCGGTCGCCGCGCAGGCCCTGGACGCCGAGCTTCTTGCGGGTCCGGGCCAGGACGTAGGCGAAGGCGGCGGTCAGCACGATGGTGGCCACGATCCCGGGGCCGGCCTTGCCCTTGACCACGTCGTAGATCACCGCGCCGGCCACGACGGCGAAGAAGATGCGCAGCGCCCGGGGCCACATCAGCAGGCCGCCGGCCAGGATGGGCAAGATCATCACGCCGGGCGAGAACCACCGCACGGAGACGTGCACCGCGCCCACCGAGATGGCGATCACCGCGACCGACAAGGTGAACGCCATCCGCCGGTTCCTGGTGATGAACTGCTTGGTCAGCTGGGCCCGCAGCAACCTGACGATGCGCCCCGCGCCGCGGCGGCCACGGATCGGGGGCCGGGTCACCATGTCGCGCGCCGGGTAAGCGTCATGCCAAACCGGCTCGCGAGGGGCGACCCACGGGGCCTGCGCGAGCGGCCCGGGAACACGTTGCGGGAGGTCAGGTCAGGGGCTCTTTGCATAACGCGAAATTGAGGCAGAGGGCACACTGTAGTCGATCAGGGCTGGACGGCCTAAACCAGTCGCGCCACGGCAGCGGGCGGGGTACGAAGGCATCATGACGACATCGGCCCCGCGCGGCGATCACCCGTATCCGATCAGGCCGGTCAGCTCCGAGGAGTTCGACGCCTTCCGCACCGTGGACATGCACGCCTTCCACGGCTCACCGCTGTCCGAAGAAGACCGGCAGCTGGTTCTGTTGAACCTGGAGTTCGACCGCACGCTGGCCGCCTTCGACGGCGGCACGCTGGTCGGAACCGCGGGCGCCTTCAGCTTCCAGCTCACCGTGCCCGGGCTCCAGACGCTGCCCGCGGCCGGCGTGACGTGGGTCAGCGTGCTGCCCTCGCACCGGCGCCGGGGCGTGCTGAGCGCCATGATGCGCCGCCAGCTCGCCGACGTCCGGGACCGCGGCGAGCCGCTGGCGGTGCTGTGGGCCTCGGAGTCGGTGATCTACTCCCGGTTCGGGTACGGCCGGGCGATGTGGCACGCCGACTTCACCCTGCACCGCGGCGAGGGCACGCTGGCCCGGACCGCTCCGGCGTACGACGGCTTGCGGCTGCGGATCGCGGAGCCGGCGTCGGTTCTGCCGGAGCTGGCTAAGGTCTACGACACGGTCCTGCCGTGGCGGCCCGGCTTCATCGCGCGGACCGAGTCGTGGTGGCAGCGCCCGGTGTACGACCCGCCGGAGCGGCGGCAGAACACGAGCCCGCTGCACTGCGTGCTGGCCGAGGACGACAGCGGGCCGCGGGGTTACGCAACCTATTCGGCCGAGGGCCGCTGGGACCGTGACACGTCGCTGCCGGACGGCTCCTTGACCGTGCGGGAAATGGTTGCCAGCGACGCCGCGGCCAGCGCCGCGCTGGCGGCTGACCTGCTCAGCCGGGATCTGGTCGCGGAGTTCCACGTGCGCGGACGGCCCGTCGATGACCCGCTGCTGTTCCAGCTGGCCGACCCCCGGCGGGCGCGGCCGCGGCTGACGGACGCGCTGTGGGTGCGGATCATCAACGTCCCCGGTGCGCTGACCCGGCGCCGGTACTCCGCCCCCGCCGACGTGGTCATCGAGGTACGCGACGAGCTGCTGCCGGCCAACGCCGGGCGGTGGCGGCTGACCACGGCCGGCGCCCCGCCGGACGGCGGCGGCCTGGAGGCTTCCTGCGTTCCGGCCTCGGGTGCGCCGGACGTGGTGCTCGACGTCAGGGAGCTCGGGGCGGCCTACCTGGGCGGCACCACGCTGGGCGCGCTGGCCACCGCAGGGCTCGTGACCGAAGGCCGTCCCGGCGCCGTCCGGCAGCTCTCCACCGCACTGTCCTGGGACCCCGCTCCCTGGTGCCCGGTCAACTTCTAGGAGCCGTTTCCGGGTTGTCCCACGGGAACCGGGCCTGCGACAATGGGTTCGTGGCGGCCATGAAGGTGACGATCAGCGCCGCGATGCGGGCCCGGGACGTGTCCCGGCCGCACGCCGAGCACCTAGCCTTCGCCGAGGCGGCCGAAGCCGACGCGGTGCGCGGCCGGCCCGCGGGGCCGGTGGTTCCGGCGGGGCCGGTGGTTCCGGCGGATGCGGGCGGCGCCGGGGCGGTCGGGGACGGCGGTCGGCGGCGCGAGGCGGCCTCGCCGGACGAGAGGCGGCCGGCGGACGAGAGACGAGAGAGCGAGCGGACCGATGGCGGGGCGACCCGGCCGGGCGGGGCGCGGCGGCGATGGCGATCGGGTGGATCGGGGCGCGGCCGGGCGTCTCGGTTACGGCCCTAATGGTGTTCGGGCTAGGCCGGGCGGGGTGGGAGTTCGCCGGTTATCTCGTAGCCGGTGATCTCGGCTAGGCGCCGGGCGTGCCGAGCCTCTCCGGAGAACGGGGTGGACAGGAAGATCCGGGTGAAGCCGATCGCGTCCTCGACGCTGTACATACGCGCGCCGAGGCTGAGCACGTTGGCGTCGTTGTGCAGGCGGGCCAGCTCAGCGGTCTCGTCGGTCCAGGCCACCGCCGCGCGGACGCCGGGGATCTTGTTCACGGCGATCTGCTCTCCGTTCCCCGAGCCGCCGATCACGATGCCCACGCTGCCCGGGTCGCTGATGACGCCGTGGGCGGCGCTCATCACGTAGGGCGGGTAGTCGTCGTCCGGGGCGTACGTTTCCGGGCCACAGTCCACCGGCTCGTGGCCGGCTCCGGCCAGCCACTCGATGAGGCGGGTCTTCAGCTCGAAACCCGCATGATCGGATCCCAGGTAAACGCGCACGGGGGCCAGTCTGCCAGACCGGCCCCCGGCACAGACCGGCAGCCGCCGACGGGCCCGAACCTCTGGGTAAAGGACTCAGTCGAAGATCGGGTCGCGGGTCCGGGACCGCTTCAGCTCGAAGAAGCCGTCGACGCTCGCGATCAGGAGCACGCCGTCCCATAGCCGCCCGGCCTCCGCACCGCGCGGGATCGGGGACATGACGGGGCCGAACACCGACAGCTCGCCGATCGAGATGACCGGCGTGCCGACGTCGTACCCGACCCGGTTAATGCCTTCGGCGTGCGAGGCGCGCACCGCCGCGTCGTACTCGGTGGAGTCCGCCGCGGCCGCGAGGCTGGCCGGCAGGCCGGCCTCGGCCAGCGCGGCAGTGATCGTCTCGGCGTCGCGCGGAGCCTTGTCGTGGTGGAACCGGTTCCCGAGCGCGGTGTACAGCGGCAGCACGACCTCGGGGCCGTAGGCCTGCTCGGCCGCGGTGACCACCCGGACCGGGCCCCAGGCCGACCGCAAGGCCTCCCGGAAGGTCTCGGGCAGGTCTTCCTTTTCCTCGTTCAGCACCGCCAGGCTCATCACGTGCCAGCTCGTGGTCACCGGCCGGACCTGCTGCACCTCAAGCATCCAGCGTGAAGTGATCCACGCCCACGGGCAGATAGGGTCGAACCAGAAGTCGACACCCGTAGGCTCCTGCTCGGTCATGTGCGCTCCTTACCACGAGTAAGCCGGGTCCGCTGTTCTCGGCAGCGTCAACCAGACGCCGCTGCCGTGAATTCCGTGCAGGACCAATAGGACGAAGGGACCAACCGGTGACAGCGAACCTGACCCGCGACGAGGCGGCGGCCCGCTCGGCGATCATCACCGTCGCCTCGTACCACGTGGATCTCGACCTCACAGGCGACGACGAGGTGTTCGGCTCGGTCAGCGTGATCAGGTTCGACTGCGTCGCACCGGGCTCGGCCAGCTTCATCAACCTCACCGCCCCCGCGGTGCGCGAGATCACCCTGAACGGCGAGCCGGTCAGCCTGGACGCTTTTGACGGCGACCGGATCACCCTGGAGGGGCTGGCGGCCAGTAATGTGCTGCGGGTCGTGGCCGACTGCGCCTACTCGCGCAGCGGCGAAGGGCTGCACCGGTTCACCGACCCGGCCGACGGCCGGGTCTACCTCTACTCGGACCTGGAGACGTTCGACGCGCACCGGGTGTACGCGTGCTTCGACCAGCCCGACATGAAGGCCACGTACGAGCTGGCGGTGACCGCCCCGGCGGACTGGCTGGTGGTGTCGAACATGGCCCCCGAGTCGAGCATCGCGGAGGGCGAGGCGCTGCGCTGGCACTTCCCGCCCACCCCGGTCGTGCCGACCTACATCACGGCCGTCGTGGCCGGTCCCTGGTACGTGGTCCGCGACGAGCACGACGGCATCCCGCTGGGCCTGTTCTGCCGTCAGTCGCTGGCCGAGTACCTCGACCCGGACGAGATCTTCGAGGTGACCCGCCAGGGCTTCGATTTCTACCACAATTCGTTCGGAATAAAGTATCCGTTCGAGAAGTACGATCAGCTTTTCGTGCCCGAATTCAAAGAGGGCGCGATGGAGAATGCCGGCTGCGTCACCTTTCTGGAGTCCTACATTTTCCGGTCGCGGGTCACCGACTTCGCCCGGGAAGCGCGCGGCGAGACCATCCTGCACGAGATGGCGCACATGTGGTTCGGCGACCTGGTCACGATGCGCTGGTGGGACGACCTGTGGCTGAACGAGTCGTTCGCCACCTGGGCGGGCACGCTGGCCCAGGCGGAGGCGACGCGCTGGACGTCGGCCTGGACCACGTTCGCGCAGCTGTACAAGGCCTGGGCTTACCGGCAGGATCAGCTGCCGTCCACCCATCCGATCGCGGCCGACATCCCGGATATCCACGCGGTCGAGGTCAATTTCGACGGGATCACCTACGCCAAGGGCGCGGCGGTGCTCAAACAGCTGGTGGCCTACGTCGGGCGAGAGAACTTCCTGGCCGGGGTGCGGAAGTATTTCGCCGCGCACGCGTGGGGCAACGCGACGCTGGCGGACCTGCTGTCCGCGCTGGAGGAAACCTCCGGCCGGGAGCTGGCGTCGTGGTCGCGGGAATGGCTGCAGACCGCGGGGGTGAACACGCTGCGGCCGTCTTACGCGGTGGATTCCGAGGGCCGGTTCACCGAGTTCGCGGTGGAACAGGAAGCCGCGGCGACGCACCCCCTGCTCCGGTCGCACCGGATCGCGATCGGCCTGTACGACCGGACCGAGGCGGGCCTGTCGCGCCGTCTGCGGGTGGAGACCGACGTGGCCGGGCCGCGCACGGTGATCCCGGAGCTGGCCGGGCAGCGGCGCCCCGATCTGGTCCTGGTCAACGACGACGACCTCACCTACGCCAAGATCCGGCTCGACGAGCATTCGCTGCAGACGCTGATCGAGGCGTCCATCGGGTTGTTCCCCGAGTCGCTGCCCGCGGCGCTGTGCTGGACGGCCGCGTGGGACATGTGCCGCGACGGCGAGATGGCGGCGCGCGACTACGTCCGGCTGGTCCTGTCGGGTGTCTCCTCGGTGGCCGACATCGGCGTGGTCCAGACGCTGCTGCGCCAGGCGGGTCAGGCGACGCACCGGTTCGCCGACCCCGGCTGGCGCGACACCGGGCTGGCCCTGATGGCCGGCGCGCTGCGCGAGCTGCTCGCCGCGGCGCCGGCCGGCTCGGACGCGCAGCTGGCTTACGTCCGCGCCTTCGCGGGCGTGGCTACCTCCGCCGACGACCTCGCGCTGCTGGCCCAGCTGCTGGACGGGTCGGTGCGGCTCGACGGGCTCACCGTCGACACGGACCTGCGCTGGGCACTGCTCGGGCGGCTAGTGAGCCGCGGCGCCCCGAGCCCTTCGGGTTCCGGGAGCTTCGGGCCCGGCGAAATCGGCGCGGAGCTGGCCCGGGACGCGACCGACGCCGGCGAGCGGCACGCCGCGACCTGCCGGGCGGCCATCCCTGCGGCCGAGGCCAAGCGGGAGACCTGGCAGACGCTCGTCAGCGGCGAGCTGACCATCGCGACGTTCCGGGCCACGCTGGCCGGCTTCGTCGACCTGGATCGCCCGGACCTGATCGAGCCGTACCGGGGAGATTACTTCGCCGTGGTGGGCGACGTCTGGCGCGACTGGTCCTCGGCCATGGCCCAGGACTTCGTCAGCGGCGCCTACCTGGTGTGCCCGCTCTCCCCGGAGACGGTCCAGGCCACCGACGACTACATAGCCCGGGCCGACCCGCCCGACGCGCTGCGCCGGCTGCTCATCGAGGGGCGCGACGACGTGCTCCGGGCGTTGCGCTGCCAGGCCCGCGACCGCCGGGCCGGGTAGCGGGCGGCTAGGGCGTGCCGCTCAGCGGGTGGCGACGATCGATTTGGCGATGGCCTCGCGGACGTGCTGGGTCAGGTCGGCCAGGGGAACCTGGACCGTGGTGCCGGACTCGCGCTCGGTGAACTCGGCGGCGCCGGCGGCCAGGCCGCGCTTGCCGATGGTGACCCGGAACGGGATGCCGACCAGTTCGGCGTCGCTGAACTTGACCCCGGCCCGGACCTGCCGGTCGTCCACGATGACGTCGACGCCGGCGTTGGCCAGGGCCACGTAGATCTCCTCCCCCGCCTCGGCCACCGCGGGGTCGTCCTGCTGGGCGATCACCACCACGACCTCGAACGGGGCCACCGCGACCGGCCAGATGATGCCCTTGGCGTCGTAGTGGACCTCGATGATCGTGGCCATCGCGCGCTCGACGCCGATGCCGTAGCAGCCCATGAGCGGCCTGACCGGCTTCCCGTCCGGGCCGGACACGCGGATCTGCATGGCCTCGGTGTACTTGGAGCCGAGCTTGAAGATGTGGCCGACCTCGATGCCGCGTTCCACTTCCAGGCCGTGCCCGCAGTTGACGCACAGATCGCCGGCGGCGATCTCGCGCAGGTCGGCCCACTGGCCGACGTTGATGTCGCGCTCGACGTCCACCCCGCGCAGGTGGGTGTCGTCGAGGTTGGCGCCGGTGTACATGCCGCGCCGGCCGCGCAGCGCCTCGTCCGCGATGATCGGGGGTCCGCCAAGACTGACTGGCACAGTCCCGACCGCGCCCAGGCTGCCCGGCAGCGCGCCGAGGGCGTCGCGGATCTCGTCGGGCTGGGCCGGGCGGACCTCGTTCGCGCCGGTGGCGTCGATGAGCTTCTGCTCGTTCAGCGCGTGGTCGCCGCGCAGCAGGACCAGGGTGAGCACGCCGTCCAGGTAGTAGACGAGGGTCTTGATCTGGCGTTCGGCCGGGGCCTGGTAGCGGACCGCCAGGTCCTCGATGGTCCGTACCCCGGGAGTGTCGAACGGCTCGGGGGCGGGGAGAGCCACGGCCCGTTCGGCCGAATCGTCTACGGCGGCCAGCCGCGACGTCGCCTTCTCGATGTTCGCCGCGTAACCGCACTCCGGGCATAGGACGATCAGGTCCTCGCCGGTCGGCGACGGGCAGACGAACTCGGTGGAGTCCGAGCCGCCCATCGTGCCACTGGACGCTTCGACCGGGACGGCGGGGATGGACAGCCGCTCGAAGATCCGGACGTACGCGTCGTGGTGCAGGCGGAACGACACGTCGAGCTCGTCCGGGCCCAGGTCGAAGCTGTAGGAGTCCTTCATGGTGAACTCGCGAGTGCGCATCAGGCCGGCCTTCGGCCGCGGCTCGTCGCGCAGCTTGGTCTGGATCTGGTACCACATCTGCGGCAGCTGCCGGTACGACTCGAGCTCGGTGGCCAGGTCGGTGACGATCTCCTCGTGCGTCATGCCGAGGGCCAGATCGGTGCCGCGCCGGTCCCTGAGCCGGAACATCTCATCGCCCATCAGCTCCCAGCGGCCGCTGAGCTGCCACAACTCGGCCGGGTGCATGATCGGCATCACGATCTCCTGGGCCCCGATCCGGTCCATCTCCTCGCGGATGATCCCGATGACCTTGAGCCGGACCCGCTGGCCCAGCGGCAGCAGCGAGTAGTGCCCGGCCATCAGCGGGCGGATGAAACCGGCCCGGAGCAGCAGGCGGTGGCTGGGGGCGCCCGCGTCGGCCGGGTCCTCGCGCAGCGTGGGGATGTGCATTGTGGACCAGCGCATGCCGCGTACTCTGCCTTTCACGCCGTGGTCGGGCAAGCCCGTAGTCTATCGCCGGCGGGGGGTGAGCGCCGACCCGATAACGCCGGGATCCACGCGGCTAGCTCGGCCAGGGTGCGGATGTGGCGGTGGCCGTCCGGGGCCGGGCAGAAGCCGTGCGGGTCCAGGTGGACCGGCTGCAGGCCGGCGGCCAGAGCCCCGGCCACGTCGTACCGGAGGCTGTCGCCGACGTGCAGCACGGTCCCGCTCGCGGGCACGCCCAGCGCGTCGAGCGCGAAGCCGAAGATGGCCGGATCCGGCTTGGCCACGCCGACCGCGCCCGAGTCGACGACCACGCCTACCGGGACCCCGGCTGGTTGCGGGCCGGGGGCGTGCGCGTCGGGGGCGTGCGCGTCTGGTGCGTAGCAGACGCCGAGGCGGCGCAGTTCGGCTTGTACGCTGCCGTCGGAGTTCGAGACCACGCCCATCGGCAGGCCGAGGGCGGCCAGCGCCCGCAGGCCGGCCATCGCCCCGGTGCCGACGTGGGTCCAGGCCCGGCCCATGGTCGCCACCGCGACCTCGGTAGCTAGCTCGCGGCACTGGTCCTCGGCCACGCCGCAGGCGGCGAAGTAGCCGACCAGGTACTCGCGCCACCAGGTGCCCGCGACCGGGGGCGCGGCGGCCACGTCCTGGACCACCATGGCCTGGTAGTGGGCCCGCTCGAACGCGGCGATGTCCAGGGATACGCCGAGCGCCGCCAGCGGCGGCCGGAACAGGTCGGGCTGCGGGAAGACCAGGACCCCGCCCGCGTCGAGCAAGATCGCGCTGATCTCGGAACTCACACCCGCACTATACGCAGCGCGAGGCGGGGTCAGGTGTAGGCGAGGACGAGCTGGATCACGGCGGCCGCCAGGAGCAGCACCGCTCCGGCGGTGAGCACCGACCAGACGGTGGCGAGCCGGATCAGCCGGGCGGCCCGCGCGGCAACCTCGCCGTGCTCCTCGCGGATCTGCTCGAGCTGGCGCGGAATCTCGGTGATGAAGGCCATGGCGGCGGGGGTAACCACGGCGACCGCGCGGGACCTGAGGATCGTGATCCGGCTGGCCTTGCTGGCCTCGAGCGCGGCGCGTGCGGCCGCCGGCATGTCCTTGAACAGATCCCGGTATTCGGCCAGGCTCGCCCGGGCCTGAGCCCAGGTTCCCACGACCAGCAGGGACGAACCGGCTACTGTCAGCCAGTCCGCCGCGGTGCTCCACGATGACATGGTCGAAGCCTGCCACCTGTGGCGCGCTGGCATAATGCCACCCGGGGTACTCCTGCCCCGGGTGGCATCAGCGCGGATGGGACGGAGGCGCCGGTGAGCGGGTATCTGGACTATTCCGGCCGGGACGACGTGCTGAGCGGGGGCGCTCGGAAGGTCCCGGTGCGCACGCCGAAGGGGACCTATCAGGTCTGGGTCAAGCGGGTCGGCAACCATCCGGACCTGCGGGTGCTGCTGCTGCACGGCGGGCCGGGAGCGACCCACGAGTACTTCGAGGCGTTCGACAGCTACCTGCCCGCCGCGGGGATCGAGTACTACTACTACGACCAGCTCGGCTCGGGGTTCAGCGACCAGCCGGAGGATCCCTCGCTGTGGGATCTGGACCGGTTCGTCGACGAGGTGGAGCAGGTCCGCCAGGCGCTCGGGCTGAACCGGGACAACTTCGTGCTGCTCGGCCACTCCTGGGGCGGGATCTTGGCCATGGAGTACGCGCTGGCCCACCAGCAGCACCTGCGCGGTCTGGTCATCTCCTCGATGATGTCGAGCGTCCCGGCCTACAACGCCTACGCCGAGCGGGTGCTGATGCCGCAGATGGACCAGGCGGCGCTGGCCGGGATCAAGGCGTTCGAGGCGGCCGGGGACACCGAGAACCCGAGGTACATGGAGCTGCTCATTGAGCAGCACTACGTCTACCACGTGCTGCGCATGCCGCCCGCGGACTGGCCCGACCCGGTGCAGCGCGCGTTCGCGCACATCAACCCGGCGATCTACGTGTCCATGCAGGGTCCCAGCGAGCTGGGGATCAGCGCCGACGCCAGCCTGGCCGGCTGGGAGCGGACCGCCGAGCTGGCTTCGATCGAGGTGCCGACGCTGGTCATCGGCGCGCAGCACGACACCATGGACCCGGCGCACATGCGGATGATGGCGGACCGCCTGCCGCGGGGCCGGTACCTGCACTGCCCGGACGGCAGCCATATGGCCATGTACGACGACCAGCAGGTCTACTTCGCCGGCCTGATCGACTTCCTGAACGACTTGACGACGGCGACGTGATGGTACCTTTCTGCCATTGATGGTACCATTTTGGTATGGCGCTTAACATCAAGGATCCCGAGACCGAACGCCTGGCGGCCGAGGTCGCGGGCCTAGTCGGCACCACGAAGACCGGGGCCGTTCGGTATGCCCTGCGCCAGGTTCTCCAGGCGAGATCCGGTCCGGCGGTCAGACAGCGGGAGGAACGCCTTACCCGGTTCCTCGAGGAGGAAATCTGGCCACTGATCCCGCCGGATCAGCTCGGCCAGCCAGCGTCCAAGGCCGAGCGCGAGGAGATCCTCGGTTTCGGCGCGGACGGCGCATGATCATCGACTCGTCCGCGATCCTGGCCGTCATCGGCAAGGAATCCGGCTATGAACGCATCGTCCATCAACTCGCCGCCTCACCGGCAACCCGGATCGGCGCACCCACCCGGCTGGAGACCGCAATCGTGCTGACGGCGCGGTTCGGACCCAGAGGGAAGACCGCATTGGCTCGGTTCCTGCAGGAGAACTCCATCGAGACCGTGGCCTTCGGCGAGGAGCACGCGAGCGTGGCCCTCGATGCCTACTCCCGCTTCGGCAAGGGCAGGCATCCCGCGGCCTTGAACTTTGGCGACTGCTGCACCTACGCGGTCGCCTCCGTGGCCGACGAACCGCTGCTGTGCCGGGGAAACGACTTCAGCCAGACCGACCTACTGCTAGTCAGCCTCGATGCCGACCAGACGCCGAGCGACGAGGAATCCGGCACGCCCGGCTAGGACGCCGGGTAGGTGATCGGCGCGGTTCCCTGCCACCCGGAGTGGTGTGATTTGTCGGCGACCAGCGTTGGTAGGGGAGAGACGGAGGCGGGGAGACTTGGAGGGCGGGGCGGGCTGGGGGGATCGCGTGGTGGCGTATAGCGTGCTGGCATGGAGCACGCCAGACTCGGCCGGACTGGGCTGCAGGTTTCTAGGCTCTGCCTGGGGACGATGACCTTCGGACTGCAAAGCGACGAGAGTACGGCGGTCGCGATCCTCGACCGGGCCGCCGAGGGGGGCATCGACTTTCTCGATAGCTCCGATGCGTACCCGCTGGGCGGGGACCTGAGTACGCGGGGCATCACCGAGGAGATCCTCGGCCGCTGGCTGCGAGGCAAGCGGGACCGGTTCATCGTGGCCACCAAGTGTTTCGCCCCGACCGGGCCGGCGCCGTTTGACGGCGGCAACTCCCGCAAGCACATCATGGCCGCCGTCGACGCCTCGCTGAGGCGGCTGCAGACCGACTACATCGACCTGTACCAACTGCACGGATATGACCGGGCGACGCCGATCGACGAGACCCTGGGCGCGCTGGATGATCTGGTCCACGCCGGCAAGGTCCGGTACACCGGCTGCTCGAACTTCCTGACCTACCAGCTGGTACGGGCGGTCGGCCGCACCGAGACGCTCGGGCTGACGCGGCTGGACAGCGTGCAGCCCCGCTACAACCTGCTCTTCCGCCAGATCGAACGGGAAATGCTCCCGTTCTGCCTCGAGGAAGGCGTGGGCGTCATCCCCTACAACCCGATCGCGGGCGGCTTGCTGTCGGGCAAGCACTCGCGGTCCGCCCCGCCTGCCGAAGGGACCCGCTTCACGCTCGGCACCGCGGGCGGGATGTACCAGGACCGGTACTGGCACGAACGGGAGTTCGGCACGGTCGACGAGCTCGGGCAGCTGGCCGAGAAGGCCGGGATCAACCTGGTCACCCTCGCGGTCGCCTGGGTGCTGGCCAATCCGGCCGTCACCGCGCCGATCATCGGCGCCAGCAGGCCCGATCAGCTGCAGGCGAGCCTGGCGGCCGCGGATCTCGTCCTCGACGGCGACCTGAAGCGGCAGCTCGACGAGCTCACGCATCAGTACCGCATGGGAGACGATCCCCGCTAACCCGCTGGCCCAGGCGACGGGGCAAGGAAGCTCCCTGGACGCCGGGATACGGTGTCCAGGGAGCTGGCCCGGGTGGACTGTCTGGCGGTCAGGACACCCGGACTTCGACCTCGCGGGAGGCGATGCCGTTGGCCACGACGCGCAGGTCGTAGCGGCCGTGGGCCAGGCCGGCCGGGACCGTGAACCGGGTGTGCACGGGGCGGTGACCGGTGGCCACGGCCATGGTGCTGTGGTCGAACGTCCGGCAGTAGTGCACCCGCGCGTCCTCGCTGATCAACCGGATGATCGGATAGTTCGTGGCCATGGTCGCGTCGTCGCCGTAGGCCACGGCCTGCGTCATGCCGTTGAACCGCTCGCCGTGGATGACGTAGGAGTGGCCGGGCCGCAGGTCTCGCGGGTGTTCGGTGATATGCGGGCGCCATTCGTCGTCGGCCTCGCCGACGGGGGTGTAGATCTCGATGGCCGGGCTCCCGGCGCTGAATAGGACCTGGCCGGTGGGCAGGACCAGCATCCGCCCGTCGTAGACGTTGCTGCCCGCGTTGGCGGGGGCGGGCGCGGGATCGAGCAGCTTGCCGTCGAACTCGAAGAACTGGCCGTTCTGGGCGTAGCCGCCGGTGTTCGGCGCGGTGCCCGCGACGCACAGGACGTGGCCGTTGGGGAGCACGCAGCCCGGCGCGTCGTTGGCCTTCAGCGGCGTGCCCGGCGAGCTGTCGGGGAAGTCGGGGCCCGCGGTCCAGGTCCCGGGCGTGGCGGGATCGGGATCCGGCCGGTAGACCGCGGTGTGGCCGTCGGCTCCGACCTGGAACGCCGTGCCGTCCGGCCGGAGCAGGCAGGGACCGATCTCGATCGAGAAGTTGCTCTCGATCAGCGACACCGGGGTCTGCCCGGCGCTCACCCAGGTGCCCGCGGAGATCAGGTACTTCTCGGCGTACGGCGGGTTGGAGTTCTCCGGGGCCAGCACCGTGTCGTCGGGCATGAGGGTGAAGCCTTCCTCGGAGCTCGAGTCGGCCTTGTCGGCGCCCGGCGACCAGGTGCCGGTGTTCGGTTCGTAGATGGCGGTCCGGGTGTCATCGATCGAGCCCAGCAGGACCCGGCCGTCCGGCAGCACGCAGCAGGGCGCGTCGCCGATGTGCGTCCAGCCGGGCGTGCTGGCCGGGTGCCAGGCGTTGGCGACCGGGTCATAGATCTCGACCCGGTTCCAGTCGACGCCGACTGAGCCGCCGTTGTACTCGCCGCCGGCGACGAAGACGCGCCCATCGGCGAGCACCGCGGAGGCGTAGTACAGGCGCGCGTCGATCATCGGAGCCAGGGGCGACCATGTGCCGTTCGCGTAGTCACCCCACTCGTCGGGCGTCAGGCGCCACCAGGCGGTGCCGTTCGACTCCTGGCCCATCACCGTGCCGTCGGTGAGCAGGAGCATGGTGCTGGCGTTGAATGCGGGCTGATTGGCAAGTGGCTGCCACGATCCGGGCATGTTCGGCCTCCCCGTGATGAGCGTTCCTTCATCAGGCCGGAGAGCGGCCAGGCCGGGTTGATACGTCGCGGTCAGTTAACCGGCTGACCCGCCCGTCCGGCCGCGCCGCCGCCAGGCCTGGCCGATGACCGCGCTGAGCAAGCCTTTGGGTCGTGGCGGGTGGTCGAGCAGCCTGGCGTGGACAGGCACCCGCGTCCAGGGCTCGGCCTGATCGTGCGCGCGGCAGTAGATGGAATACACCACGAGGTCGCGGCGAAAGCGGCGGAGCGTATTCTTCATGAATACTTTCCTGTCGCTCGGTCTCTGGGCCGCGACTAGGAAAAACGCCGCGAACGCGCCCAGGCTGAAAGAAAGCGACAGGAGCTGTTTCGTGATGACGGCTCCGTCGGGAAGCGTCTGGTAGACGTGAACCGAATTGGCTAGCGTCATGGTTTCGCTTTTGCTGATCAAGATGACCCCGATGATGATCAGCATGGCGGAGACGAACAGCGCGGTAGTGACGAGCGCGAAGGCGCAGAGCAGCCAGTAGCCCGCGTAAACCCAGATCGTGCCGGGTATGAGCGGCCGGACGATCGGCACCGGCCGGGCGCCGTGGTCCATGAACCTGGTGAACCTCTCCAGGTTCTTGCGCCTGACTCCCGCCAGCAGGTCTTTCGCTTGGGATTCGCTCAGATCAATATCGTCCCAGCAGGTCCAGCGGACCAGGAAAAGCAGGCTGGACAGCAGGAATACGGCGACGAGGACCGTGAATCTGACCGTGAAGCCGGTGCCGAGGATCCGCCAGGCATCATTGGTCACGAACACCACCACCACCGCCGTGATAAGGGGCGGTACGCCGCGGACGCCTCTCCGGAGCACGTCCCAGGAACTCTTGAGCACCGACCAGCCGATCTGCGAGGGTACGACAACGGCCAGCGACACGATGTAGGGAAGGAGCACCAGCACCAGCGCGGCACCGTTCGGCAGCGCGCGCGAACCGAGCCATTTCGCGATGGGGCGCTGGCTCCAACGGGTCCATCGGGGCCACTCGCCCATCAGGGCTTCGGTCGCCCTTCCGGCGCTGTCCTGCTCCTTCTTCTTTTCCTTCTCGAGCCACGCGTTGGTGAACTTCATCAAGAAGCGGATGTGCGTGACCAGCAAGGGCACCATGCCCCTACTCACCGCGTAAATCGCGGTCTTGTTCAGATCGGAGAGATACTTTCCCGGTGACCACGGCGGACTCTCCGGCGCCGGGTCTTGTCTCGGCACGGCATTAGCAGTCATGAGCCCCCCAGGGCGGTCCGGGCCGCTACGGTCCGGGCGGACCCCAGATCGGGGGGTGCCGGTCCTTCCAGGGGCGGGCCTCCTCGAGCTGGGCGGACAGGGAGATCAGGGGGCCCTCGTCGCCCATCCGGCCGCCCAGCATCACGCCGATCGGCAGGCCTTCGGCGTTCCAGTGCAGCGGGACGCTGACCGCGGGCAGGCCCGAGATGTTGTAGATCGCGGTCCACGGGGTGAACCGCTTCTGCCGCTCGAAGTTCTCCGCCGGGTCGACCTCGTCGAAGTAGCCGACCGGCACCGGCGGCAGGGCCAGGGTCGGGGTGAGGACGGCGTCGTAGGCGGCGAACGCGGCGATCGCCGGGCGGGTGACGAACTGCAGGTAGGCCTGGGCGAACAGGAAGTCGGCCGCGCCGGTGGCCCGGCCGAGCTCGCGCAGGTACTGGGTCAGCGGCAGCAGCACCTGCTCCTGCGCCGGGTCGACCGGGGTCAGCGTGGCGTAGCCGTGGTAGATGGTCTCGAAGAACGGGACCAGGTCCTGGCCCAGCGGCATGGCGATGTCCTCGACCTCGTGGCCCAGGTCGGCCAGCAGGCGGCTGGCGTCCTCGTAGGCCGCGACGCAGTCCGGGTGCGGGTCCGCGCCGGGCACCGGGTTCTGCAGGGTACGGCCGATCCGCAGCCGGCCCGGCGGGCGGCTCGCGTAGCCGAGGAAGGTCTGGCCGGGTGGCAGCGGCGGCTGGGTGTACATGTCGCCGTGGTAGTTGCCCGCCATCACGTCCAGCAGCAGCGCGGCGTCGGCCACGGTCCTGGTGATGGGGCCCTCGATCCCGAAGCCGAGCAGGTCGGGGACGAGCGGGCCGCCGGAGATCCGGCCGCGGGACGCCTTGATCCCGAACAGCCCGCAGACGCTGGAGGGGATGCGGATGGACCCGGCGCCGTCGCTGCCCTGGGCGGCGGGAGCCAAGCCCGCCGACACCGCGGCGGCTGCGCCGCCGCTCGACCCGCCCGCGGACCGGGACAGGTCCCACGGGGTCCGGGCCGGCGGGCCGATCCTGGTCTCGGTGTAGCACGGCAGCCCGAACTCGGGGGTGGAGGTCTTGCCGGTGATGACCACGCCGGCGTCCTTGAGCCGGGTCACGACGTAATCGTCGGTGTCCGGGACGTAGTTCTCGTAAGCTAGTGAGCCGAGCGTCTGACGCACGCCCGCGACCATGTTGAGGTCCTTGATCGGGATCGGGACGCCGGTCAGCGGCGGGAGTTCGGCGGGATCGGCGGCTTGGGTGACGGCCTTCTCGGCGGCGGCGGCCTGCTCGGCGGCTAGGTCGGCGGTGACGGTGTAGAAGGCGCCGACCTGCTCGTTGAGCTCCTGCGTGCGGCGGAGATAATGATCGGTGACGGCGACCGGCGACAGGTCCTTCGTGCGGATCGCCGCAGCCAGCTCGATCGCGGTGAGCTCGTGAATCTGGGTCATGGTAGGTGATGCTAGACCACGAGCAGGCCGGGACGTTCGGCGTGTTACCGGGACGAATGGCCTGCTTTAAAAGAGCCGGAGCGGGCACAATCGTGGTAGCACGGTGCTGTGCGCTGAGTCCTAAGGCAGTTACGCTCAGGTAGTAGGTGAGAAACCGATGGCGTGGCCGAAGCCGAGAAACCGCAGGTCAGTACCTATGGAGACGTTGAACGATGGCGGGGGCGCACCGAACGGGGCACGGCCGCATGCCGTGGCACCGGGTCAGTCGGCCAGGCCGTCGTGGCCTGATGCGGAGCACTGGCCCAGCGCCCACGCCACCGTCGCGCCGAGCCCCGACCAAGCCGAGCTGAGCCCGGTGGAAGACGCCGAAGATGAGCTGAGCCTCGCGGACGACGGCGAGGCTCAGGAGACCGATCCGGGCGACCGGCCGTTCTGGGAGAGCTGGGGGCAGGTCGACGACCCGGCCGAGCTGGACGATGCCGGCGACGGTTTCACCGACGGCGGGGCCGCGGACGACGCCGTCACGGACGTGGACCCGCGGCCCCGGCGGTCCTGGGAGCCGGTGGTCGCCGCCGTCGGTGAGACCCGCGAACAGCCGAAGGCCGAAGGCATCGGCGAGCACCTGGGCAGCCTGGCGCACCTGCGGGCGAACCCGCGGATGCGGGCCTGGCAGCGGCGGGTCATCATCGCGGTCATCGCCGGGGTGGTCTTCGGCATCTTGCTGCACGACTGGCGGTGGGGGCTGACCATCGCCGTGGTCGCCGCCATCGCGGACACCATCATCGGGTCGCGGACCGTGTTCAACGGCCCGGCGGGCGTCCGCCTGACCGGGGCCCAGAAGCGCACGCTGCGGCAGCTGTCCAGCCTGGAGCGCAGGGGCTACCGAGCCATGCACATCCTGCCCATCCCGGACAGCGAGGAGCAGATCGACCACCTGGTGATCGGCCCGGCGGGCGTGTTCGCGATCGACTCCGAGGCCTGGGACAAGCGGCTGCCGGTGCGGACGAGCAACCACCGGCAGCTGTGGCACGGGCCGCAGAGCATGCAAGACCGGCTCGAGCACGCCCACTGGGAGGCCGACCAGGCCGCCGCGTTGCTGTCGAGCGCGATGGGCAGCCCGGTTACGGTCCGCGCGGCGATGGCCGTGTACGGGCCGAAGATCCCCTGGGACGTGGCCGAGATCAGGGACGTCGACGTGTTCAGCGGCCCGCGGCTACGGGTCTACCTGCGCCGGCGGGCCCGGCAGCGCAACGCGCATCCGCTCAGCAAGAGCGAGATCGAGAGCATCGACAAGGCGGCCCACGTGGCGTTCCGGCGGGACCCGGCCAGCTGACCCGGCGTGCCGGTAGGCTGGGGATCCTGACTTTTGAGGGAGATCACTATGCCTCCGCTTCGGTCCCGTACGGTCACGCACGGCAGGAACATGGCAGGCGCGCGCGCCCTGCTGCGCGCCACCGGGGTGGCCCGGGAAGACATCGGCAAGCCCATCATCGCCGTCGCGAACAGCTTCACCGAGTTCGTTCCCGGGCATGTCCACCTGCGCGAGGTCGGCCAGGTGGTGGCCGACGCGATCCGGGCCGCGGGGGCGATCCCGCGCGAGTTCAACACGATCGCGGTGGACGACGGCATCGCCATGGGGCACGGCGGCATGCTGTACTCGCTGCCGAGCCGGGAGCTGATCGCCGACTCGGTCGAGTACATGGTGAACGCGCACTGCGCGGACGCGATGATCTGCATCTCGAACTGCGACAAGATCACCCCGGGCATGCTGATCGCCACCATGCGGCTGAACATCCCGACCGTCTTCGTGTCCGGCGGGCCCATGGAGGCGGGCGCGCCCGCGGGCCTCGCGCCGGGCGCTCCGGCGCGCAAGCTCGACCTGATCGACCCGATGGTCGCCGCCGCGGATCCTTCGGTGTCCGACGACCGCCTGCTGGCCATGGAGGAAGCCGCCTGCCCGACGTGCGGTTCCTGCTCGGGCATGTTCACGGCCAACTCGATGAACTGCCTGGCCGAGGCGATCGGCCTGGCCCTGCCGGGCAACGGCAGCACGCTGGCCACGCACGCGGCGCGGCGCGGGCTGTTCGAGCGGGCGGGCCGGCAGATCGCGGAGATCACCCGCCAGTACTACGCGGACGACGACTCCTCGGTGCTGCCCAGGTCGATCGCCAGCCGGGACGCGTTCGAGAACGCGATGGCGCTGGACGTGGCCATGGGCGGGTCGACGAACACGATCTTGCACCTGCTCGCCGCGGCGCACGAGGCCGGAGTCGACTTCGGGCTCAAGGAGATCGACGAGCTGTCCCGCCGGGTGCCGTGCCTGTGCAAGGTCGCGCCGAGCAGTGCCTACCACCTGGAGGACGTGCACCGGGCGGGCGGCATCCCGTCGATCCTGGGCGAGCTCGACCGCGCCGGGCTACTCAACCGCGGGGTGCGCACGGTGCACAGCGCGTCGCTGCGGGAGTTCCTTGATGTCTGGGATCTGGGGTCGGCGTCGGTGAGCGACGCGGCGGTGGAATTGTGGCACGCGGCACCGGGCGGGGTTCGGACCATCCGGCCGTACTCGCAGTCTGCCCGCTGGGATTCTTTGGATGTCGACCGGGTTTCTGGGTGCATCCGGGACGCGGCGCACGCGTACACGGCGGACGGCGGGCTGGCCGTGCTGTACGGGAACCTGGCTCCGGACGGCGCGATCGTCAAGACCGCGGGCGTCCCGGAGGAACTGTGGACGTTCTCCGGCCCGGCCGTGGTGTTCGAAAGCCAGGAGGACGCGGTCGCGGGCATCCTGGGCGGCTCGGTCCGCGCCGGTGACGTGGTCGTGATCAGGTACGAGGGTCCGCGCGGCGGGCCTGGCATGCAGGAGATGCTGTACCCGACCAGCTTCCTGAAGGGCAAGGGGCTGGGCCGGGACTGCGCGCTGATCACCGACGGACGGTTCTCCGGCGGGACCTCGGGGCTGTCGATCTGCCACGTCGCGCCGGAGGCGGCGGCGGGCGGCCTCATCGCGGTCGTCGAGACCGGCGACACGGTGGTGATCGACATCCCGCGCCGGGAACTGCGGCTGGACGTGCCCGATGCGTCACTGGCTCTTCGTCGCGAACAGGTCCTGTCGTCTCTCGGATCCTGGCGGCCCGCGGACCGGCAGCGGCCGGTCAGCGCGGCGCTGCAGGTCTACGCGGCGATGGCCACCTCGGCCTCGACCGGCGCGGCCCGCGACGTCACGCTCATCGCCCACTCCGACAAGTGAGCCCGGCTTCGCCGCCGGAGCTGACCGCGGGCTTCGTACGCCCGGCCCGGGCGAGCGACGCCGAACAGCTGGCCCGCGTCCAGGTCGCCTCGTGGCGTGCTGGTTTCGCGGGGATCGTGCCGCCGGATTTGCTGGGCGAGCTGACCAGCGAGCAGGCCGAGGGGGTGTGGCGGGACCGGTGGCGGGAAGCGATCACCAACCCGCCGACGAGCAGGCACCGCGTGCTGGCGGCGGTGACCGAGGCCCCGCCGCGGGAGCTGGTCGGGTTCGTCTCGGCCGGGCCCGCCACCGACGCCGACCGCTGGCCCGCCACCGACGCGGAGATCTACGAGTTCCGGGTCGCGCCGGACCGGACCGGGCAAGGGCACGGCGGCAGGCTGATGCACGCGGCCGCGGACACGCTGGCTGGCGACGGGTTCCACACCGTGTCCATCTGGGTGCTCGAGGCGGATGCTTCGCTGCGGCGGTTTCTTGAGGCGGCCGGCTGGGCCGCCGACGGGGCCCGGGCCGAACTCGACGTGGGCCTCAGTGTCCCGGTCGCGCGGCTGCACACGGCGATCAGCGAGTGATCGCGTGCACCTAGGATCTGTGCGTGGCTGATGCGCGGCAATGGCTGGCGGGAACGCGGCCCAGGACCCTGCCGGCGGCCGTCGTCCCGGTGCTGATCGGCTCGGGCGTGGCGCTGGGTTACGACCGGTTTTCCTGGTGGCGGGCGCTGCTGGCGCTGGTCGTGGCGCTCGCGCTCCAGATCGGGGTCAACTTCGCCAACGACTACAGCGACGGCGTGCGCGGCTCGGACGCCAAGCGGGTGGGACCGGTCAGGCTGGTCGCCGCGGGGCTGGCCACGCCTCGGCACGTGCTGGCCGCGGCGTTCGGGTGCTTCCTGGTGGCGGGCGCGGCCGGGCTGGCCCTGGCCGCGGTGACCGCGTGGTGGCTGGTGGCGGTGGGCGCCGCGTGCGTGGCCGCGGCCTGGTTCTATACCGGCGGGCCGCGACCGTACGGGTACCACGGGCTGGGCGAGGTCTTCGTGTTCACGTTCTTCGGCGTGGTCGCGGTGGCGGGCACGGCGTACGTGCAGATGGACCGGTTCAGCTGGCTCGGCCTGGCCGCCTCGGTGCCGGCCGGGCTGCTGGCCTGCGCCTTGCTCATCGTCAACAACCTGCGGGACATCCAGGGCGACACGGTGGCGGCCAAGCGGACCCTCGCGGTCCGGCTCGGGGACGCGCGCAGCCGCACGGCGTACCTGCTGACGCTGGTGCTGGCGTTCTGCGGCGCCGCGCTGATCGCCATCGACCGGCCGCTCACGCTGATCACCGCGATCACCGTGCCGCTGGCGTGGATCCCGCTGCGGTCGGTGCGGGCCGGCGCGTCGGGTCCGGCGCTGGTCAAGGCGCTGGGGCAGACGGGACGGCTGCAGCTGGCGTTCGGCATCGCGTTCGCGATCGGCCTGGCCATCCACGTCTAAACCACGGCCGTTAGGCTTAATTGGGCTTTTGCGTTTTGGCTTTTGGCGATTCTTCGGAGGGCCGCTCGATCATGACCACCGCCGATGACGAAGCACCCAAGATCCTGGACCTGCCGATCGGGCTGAACGCCACCGGGATGCGCAAGGAGTTCGACAGCCTGGGCGACGTGGAGGTGCCCGCCGACCGGTACTGGGGGGCGCAGACCCAGCGCAGCCTGCAGCACTTCAACATCGGCCATGACCGGATGCCCAAGGAGGTCTACCACGCCTACGGGTACGTGAAGAAAGCCGCGGCCGTGGTGAACACGGCGGCCGGGCGGCTGCCGGCCTGGAAGGGGCAGCTGATCGAGCGGGTCTGCGACGAGGTGATCTCCGGAGCGCTGGATGCGGAGTTCCCGCTGTACGTGTTCCAGACCGGGTCGGGGACCCAGTCGAACATGAACGTGAACGAGGTCATCTCCAACCGGTGCATCCAGCTCGTGGGCGGGACGCTGGGCTCCCAGACGCCGGTGCATCCCAACGACCACGTGAACATGGGCCAGTCCTCCAACGACACGTTCCCGACCGCGATGCACATCGCCGCGCACAAGATGGCGACGGAGCGGACGATTCCGGCGCTGCGCCGGCTCCGGGACGTGTGCGAGCGGCACTCGCGGCAGTGGGCCGACGTGGTGAAGATCGGCCGGACGCACCTCGAGGACGCGGTGCCGCTGACCGTCGGGCAGGAGTGGTCCGGGTACGTCGGCGCGCTGGACGACGCGATCGCCGAGGTCATCCGGGTCACGGACGGGCTGCTAGAAGTGGCCATGGGCGGGACGGCGGTGGGTACCGGACTGAACGCTCCGGCCGGGTTCGGCGAGGAGGTCGCGGCGCAGATCGCGGCGATGACCGGCACGCCGTTCGTGACGGCGAAGAACAAGTTCACCGCGCAGGCCACGCTGGACCGGATGGTCCGCGCGCACGGCGGGCTGCGGGCGGCGGCGGTCACGCTGTTCAAGATCGCCAACGACCTGCGCTGGCTCGGGTCCGGGCCGCGGACCGGACTGGGTGAGCTGTTGTTCCCGGAGAACGAGCCGGGGTCCTCGATCATGCCGGGGAAGGTGAACCCGACCCAGGCCGAGGCGATGCTGATGGTCGCCATCGAGGTCATCGCCTCGGACGTGGCGGTCTCGATGGGCGGGGCGGAAGGGAACTTCGAGCTCAACGCGTTCCGGCCGATCCTGATCGCCAATTACCTGCACTCGGCGCTGATCATGGCCGACATGTGCGACCACTTCCGGGAGTACATGGTCTCCGGGACCCGCCTGAACGAGGCCAAGCTCAAGGACAACATCGACCGGTCGGTGATGATGGTCACCGCGCTGTCGCCGGCGATCGGCTACGACAAGGCCGCCGAGATCTCCTACTACGCGATCGATCAGGACCTCACCCTCAAGCAGGCCGCGCTGGCCAAGGGCGTCAGCGAGGACCTGTTCGACCGGGTCGTCAACCCGCTCGCGCTGACCCGCGGCGGCTCGGCCGACCTGCCGTCCTGAAATGAGCGCTCCGGATACCTCGGCGGCGCAGCGGGCGCACATGATGGAGCCAGTCGGCAAGGCGGCCTTGATCGCCTCGGTCGGCGGCACCCGGGGCTACGCCGACTGGACCAACCCGGACCACCGGCTGCGGCGACTGCTGGCCGAGTTCATCGGTATGTCCGGGCTGACCTTCATCTTGTCCGGCGGCGCGGCCATCTTGGCCCGGTACGGCGGACACGGGCTGCAGCCCTGGCAAACGGTGCTCGTGCTCTCGGCGGTCTCGGCGCTGTGGCTGGTGGTGGCGGTCTACTTCCTCGGCGATATCTCGGCCCACTTCAACCCGGTCACCACCTTGGCCTTCGCGCTGCGCCGGGACATGGACTGGGTGATGGTGGGCGCCTACTGGGTGGTCCAGTTCGCGGCCGCCATCTGCGGGTCGCTGCTGGCCCGCGGGTTCTTCGGCCCGGCCGGGCACCTGGCCGCCACCATGCCCAAGCCCGGCCAGTCCTGGCAGGCGGCCGGGTTCGAGACGATCATCACCTTCGGCCTGGTGCTCATGATCTTGAACCTGGCCAACGGGCCCAAGCTCAACGGGCCCTTCATCCCGCTGGCCGTCGGCGCGTACATCATGGCCTGGGGCACCATGGGCGGCCCGTACGAGGGCGCCTCGATGAACCCCGCCCGCAGCTTCGGACCCGACCTGGCCATCGCGAACCTGTCCACCTGGTGGGTGTACCTGATCGGCCCTGTGGCCGGCGCGGTGATCGCGGTCGGGGTCGCGCGGGTGCTGCGCGGGCCGGCCCGGGCCCAGGAAGCCGGCGCGGCCGAGGGTACCCCGCTCAACCGGACCCCTTGACATCCTCCCCGGCCTTCAGGACGGTAGCAAGATCGGAGATTCTGCGCATGGTCCGGGGCCGGACGAGAGACACTTAATACGAAATGCGCGGTATCAGCGACATCGCGGCGGTTGGCGTTGTACCCTCCCCGTAATCCCAGGTTGTGAGGTACGGGCGCGGAACGTTGCCTCAGCGCGTGCGTGTCCAACGGGAAGGTGTCCAGTTGCAAGCGCAGGGAATGTGGTCGGCCGGGGACGGCGACGATAACCGACGATTCCTTGCCGACCTGCGCGCGCTACGCGACAGGGCCGCCCTTGAATTCGACGAACTGGCGGCCCGGGCCCACTACCCGAGCGACGTCTTGAAGGAAGCCGAGGGCGGGCCCTCTCTGCCCAGCCTGCCGATCCTGGCCGCTTACGTCCGGGCCTGCGACGCAGACGTGCCGGAGTGGGAAGAGCGGTGGCGGCGCCTGGGCTTCGAGTCCCGCGCCGATCCCGGCCTGCCGGTCAGGCCCGCCGGAGCCAGCCCGGCCGCGGTGGCCGGGGCCCGCGCGGGGGTCGGAGTGGCCCCGCCCGAGTCGTACGACGCGGAGCGGATCAGGGCGGTACTGCGGAGTGCCCACGGGAGTTCGGACCGGGGTGCGCGCGGCACGGCCAGCCGCGGAATCGCGTCCGCACCCCCGTGGGGCGCCGCGGGCGACCGGGATGGCTCGGGGACGGCCACCGCGGAGCAGCGGGTACCGGAAAGCCCGGCGAACTGGGACCCGCGGACGACCACGCGCTGGGACGCGGACCGGGATACCGGGTTCCAGCAGGACATGGGGTTCCAGCGGGATAGCGGGTTCCAGCGGGATGCGGGGTTCCGGCGGGATCCGGGCACGACGCTAGGCATGAGTACGAGCTGGGACGGGTTCCAGCCGGACGCGGGTCCGGGCTGGGATAGTGCCGCGGCTGACCCGAGCGGTGCTCCGGCCAACGGGAAGCATCACGTGAGCGAGCCCGTCGATTGGCCGTCCGACAACGCGGTCATCGAGACGCCGGACGTGGCCCAGGCCGATGCGATCCGGCGCGATCCCTTCTCTGCCGCGTGGTTGCAAGACAGCGAGCTGACGTCGCCCCCCGGCCTCGAGGCCGGGTGGCAGGGCCAAGCCGAGGCCGGGTCTGCGCCGGCCGCCCCGGAGAACTGGTTTCTGCCGGACGAGACGCAGGACCGCGAGGAGACCTGGTCGTCAGCGGACACCCAGCCGTCGCCCGCTGTCGCCGACACGTGGTTCGCGTCGCGCGAGCGGTCCGATAACGGGCTGCCGCCGGAGCGTGACATGGCACCGCCGGCGGAGTCCGCGGCCCCGGTGACCGGGTTCTGGACGCCTTCAACCGCGGCACCGGCGCAGGCCGAGGTCCGCCGGCCGGATCCGGCGCAGGCCGAGGTCCGCCGACCTGATCCGGCGCAGGCCGAGGGACACACCATGGCGCGGACGATAGCCGGACCCACGGTGCCGCCTGGGCCGGTCGTGCCGCCGACGGAACGGCGCGCGGACCGGCTCCATCCGGCGCGACTGCTGGCGGTCATCGTGGTAGCTGCCCTGATCGGCAGCATCCTGGTCCTGCTGCTGCGGTAGTTACTGCCGACCCGGAAACGTCCGCCTCATACGCCTCACCAATTGCCTGTCGCTCGTCTCACGTGGGGCGCTCGAACGATCGTGGACTGCTATCTCGTTGTGTGAGCATCCCGAGTAAGGTGCCGTTGCGGCGTGTCTGTACTCGTGATGTGGTTCAGTGACTTGCAGCGGTTCCGCCTGGCCTGCTGTCGGTGAAGATCTGCCGGTTTTGCGGCTTTCGCGGCTGGGCTGGGTGTCTCGGTTGCCTGGTCGATGTCACTTTGTACCTGTTCTTGCAGGTACGTTGCGTCATCGACCAGGTCGGGCTTGCTGGACAAATAGGACGATATGAGATCTAACGGACATCGGCTCACGGCACGCCGCAAACTCGCCTTATTTCGGGATGCTCACGTGAGCGAGGTACCGGTCCACGGTCATCCCGGCCGATCGCCTAGGCGCCGTCGCGGCAGCGGCCATATTCGCCGCCACCGCGGTACCGCTGGCCCCAGGATCACCGCAAGCCTCCGGAACGCAGGCGGCTGCCGGGCAGCGGTTGAACCCGGCCCTCAGACGACCGCGCTAACCCAACCTGGTGCGCCACCAGCTCACTAGCTCACGGGCTCGCTGCCGTTGGCCGGCGGCGGGTCCTGCGGTACTGCGGGCACATCGGCCGGGGTACGGTCCCAGGCGGCCAGCGGGTCGGCGGAACCGAGCGGATCGCCGAGGTTCACGCCGGGCACGGTGGCGGCGAGCATGGACGTCAGGGCGGCGGCCGTCGCGGCAGGGTCAAGGCCGGTCGCGGCGGCGGCCGGTGGCGTGGCTTCGACGGACAGCTCGGCCGCCCGGTCCGGGGTGGTGCCGGGCGCGGGCTCCGGGGTGGTGCCGGGGGCCGGCGAGGCGCTGATCGCGGGGCGCCCGTCGGCGGCGGGTACGGCCGGCGGTTGGCGCCGGTCCTTATCCCTGGCCCGTGGGCTCGCCTCGGCACCCGCGCCGGGTGAGTCCCCGCCGCCGAAGGCGCTGGCGACCGACCTCAGCGCGGTGGTCACCTCGCTCGGGATGACCCAGAACGTGTTGCCGGCCCCCTGGGCGAGCTGCGGCAGCGTCTGCAGGTACTGGTAAGCCAGCAGCTTGGGATCGGGGTCGTTCTCGTGCACGGCCTGGAAGACGGCGGCGATGGCCTGCGCCTGGCCCTCGGCGCGCAGGATCGCGCCCTGCTTGGCCCCCTCGGCGGTCAAGATGGCGCTCTGCTTCTCGCCCTCCGCGGTAAGGATCTTGGACTGCCGGACACCCTCGGCGGTCAAGATGGCGGCGCGCTTCTCTCGCTCGGCGCGCATCTGCTTCTCCATCGCGTCCTTGACCGACTTCGGCGGGTCGATGGCCTTGATCTCCACCCGGGTGACCCGGATACCCCACTTCCCCGATGCGTCGTCCAGGACGCCGCAAGGCGTTGATCTTGTCGCGCGAGGTCAGCGTCTGCTCAAGATCCATGGACCCGATCACGCTGCGCAGCATCGTCGCGGTGATCTGCTCGATCGCCTGGATGTAGTTGACGATCTCGTAGTCCGCCGCGCGCGGATCGGTGACCTGGAAGAACAGCACCGTGTCGATGAGCACCACCAGGTTGTCCTCGGTGATCACCGGCGCGCCATTGAACGAGACGACCTGCTCACGCAGGTCGATGATGGGCTTCACCCGGTCGATCATCGGGATGACGAAATTCATCCCGGGTTCCAGCGTCTTGCGGTAGCGGCCGAGCCGCTCGACGTTGCGTGCGCGGGCCTGCGGCACGATCCGTATCGACCGCACCACCGTGATGACCACGAAGATCGCGACGATGGCCGCGATGATGGATTCAGCCAGGACCATGGCTACTCCCGGGGATAGACAAGCGCGGTAGCGCCCTTGATCTGCATGACGTCGACCTTGGTGCCGACCGGGATCACGAGCGATTCGTCCAGGTAGGGGCGCGAGGACCATTCCTCGCCTTCGATGCGAACCCGCCCGCTGTGCTCGTTCACTTCTTCCAGGACAATCGCCGAACGGCCGACCAGGGCGGCGACTCCCGTGCGCAGCATCGGCGCCTGCTTGAGGTGCCGGATCGCGACCGGGCGGACGACGCCGAGCCCGGCTCCGGCCGCGACGACGAACGCGGCCAGCTGGACCCCCAAGTCGAGGTGGAACGCGCCGACCGCGGCTGCGACCAGCGCCGCGACCGCGATCAGGCCGAAGGCGAACGTCATGGTCAGCAGCTCGGCGACGCCAAGTACCGCTGCCACGATCAGCCACACGATCCAAGACACCATGGCCGCTCCGCTGAATGCTTCTGCCTTGAGAGTATCCCCCCTCGCGATGGGTTCGTATCGCAACCCGGCTGCGTCACTTGCCGCACCTCGATACCGGGAGTTATCGGTTCAATACCGCCCGATTATGTGCAATTGATGACAATTGACCGTCTCGGTCCTACGGGGGATTTCTCCCGACCTACACTCGTGAGGTAAGGCATGTCCTGCGGCGTGGCTGGGTAACCAGCCCAGGAGGTACCTGGTGGAACGTGGCGACACCGGCCTGGGCCGCGATGCCTATGGCCTGCCCAGGCGAAGACGCCTGGGTGATCGCCGCGCCTACCGGCCGGACGACGACGCGGGTCCGGACGCGCCGGACGACGACGACGACGAGTACGGCCAGCTGCTGCGACGCCCCGGGGAAAGGCCGCTCCAGCCGGGCCGTTCGCGCATGCGGCCGCCGCCGGGCCGCTTCTCGCCGCCTCCCGCAGACCCGGCCGACGGCTTCGCACCCAACCGCGCGCCGGGCAACGGCGCTCCCATGACCACGGGCCCCGCGAACGGCGGCCTGATGAACGGGGGGACGGCGAACGGCGGGCCGATGCCCGGGGGCGCGGCGAACGGCGGGCCGATGCCCGGGCGCCAGTACCGGCTGCCGAACGGGCGCCGGGTGCCGTCGCGCGCCGACCGTCCGTACCGCCCGCAGGCGCCAGGCCCCGGGAACGGAATGCGGGGACCATGGGATCAGCCCGGTCCGGGGCAGCCCCCGGGCCAGGATCCGCTCGGAAGCAGCTGGCGGCAACCGCCCCGACCGCAGGCGCCCGCCGGGCCACCTCCGGGCACCGATGGAGACCCATCGATCCACGGCCACGCCCCCGGGACTCACGGGATGCCAGGGGCTCCTGGAATGCCGGGGGCTTCCGGGATGCCGGGGGCTTCCCGGGTTTCGGATGGTTCTCGGTTTCCGGGTGGCTCGGGGTTCGCGGGAGGTCCCGCGGGTTCGGGGTATGCGGGGCCGGGGTATGCGGGGCCGGGGTATGCGGGGCCGGGTCCGGCGGGGCCGGGTCCGGCGGGTCTGCGACCGGAGGGTCTGCGACCGGAGGGCCAGGACGGCTGGGGGCGGCTCGGGGACCAGGTGCCGCGCGGGGGGCGCGGCGGTCCTCTGCCCGGGGAGGCGGCCGGCGTAGCGGGCCAGGTGATCCGCCAGCGGGAGAGTGCTGTTCCCGACGAGCGGCCCGCGTCTGCGGCGCAGTCAGCGGTCAGTATCGCGCCGGACGGGCTCGACTCGTTCGCGCGGGACCTGCGAGCGCTGCGGTCCAAGGCCGAGCTCGACTACCCCGAGATGGCCGAGACCTCGCACTACACGATGAAGACGCTCGTTTCGGCGGCGGGCGGGATGCGGCTGCCCACGTTGCCGGTGGCCGTCGCGTACGTACGCGCCTGCGGCGGGAACGTCGCCGAATGGGAAGAACGCTGGCAGAAACTGGCCACCAAGTTCACCGCCGACGCGGCGAAGAAGCGGCGCGGCGACGGCGAGGAAGTTCAGGCTCCCCCCGAACCAGCCGACCAGCTGGCCCTCCCCGAGCCGCCCGCCCCGCCCGCGGCGCAGGAGCCCCCGGCCGAATCCGGGGAGGTCTACGTCATCACCTCCGCCAAGCCCCGTCAGCCAGGCTGGTGAACTGGCTAGTGCGGCTGGGCTGAATGGGGTCTGAGACAATGGGCAGCGTGCTGCCGCCCGACAACCACGTGCACACCCAATGGTCGTGGGACGCACCGGCCGAGGCATCGATGGCGCGCAGCTGCGAGCAGGCGCTGGCCGTCGGGGTGCCCGCGGTGGCCTTCACCGATCACCTGGACTTTACGGCCTCGACCGACGGAGACGAGATCGCCGCGGAGCACATTGATCCGCGGCCGTACGCCCGAATGCATGTGCTGGATGTTCCCGGCTACCTGGCGAGCGTGCAAGAGTGCCGCCAGCGCTACCCGGACCTGCGCATCCTGACCGGGGCCGAGATCGGAGAGGCCCACATGTGGGCCGCGAGCGCGCGGGCCGTGGTGGCGCGAGCCGGGTTCGACCGGATCCTCGGCTCGCTGCACGCGATTCCGTTCGGCGGCAGGCTGACCGCGGCCGACGAGCTGTTCCGGCGGATGCCCGCCGACGAGGTGATGCGACTGTACTTCGCGGAACTGCTGCGGTTGGTCGAAGGTAGCGACATCTTCCAGGTGCTGGCGCACCTGGATTTCCCGCGGCGGATGTGGCCGCGGGGCGCGGCACCCTACGACGAGCGGGTCTTCGAGCCGGAGATCCGGGCCGTGCTGCGCGCCCTGGCCGCCGGCGGGCGGGTCCTCGAGGTAAACACGAAGAGCCCGATGGCGTCGGCCGAGCTGCTGAGGTGGTGGCGGGAGGCCGGGGGAACCGCGGTCTCGTTCGGGAGTGACGCACACCAGCCCTGGCGGGTCGGCGACCGGTTCAAGCTGGCGGTCGACGTGGTCGAGGCGGCCGGCTTCCGGGCGGGCCGGGACCGCTTCGACTTCTGGCGGCTCTGATGGGGATCGCTCCCCCGAGAGAACACAGTCGACGGCGGCGCGGACGCCCGAGCGCCGGAGGAGGGGTCCGCGCCGCCGCCGACAGCTCTTAGGTCCAGGTGTCGTCGAAGCGGGCGGTCATGTCGTCCCAGCTTTCATCGTCGGGGCGGCGCTTCGGTGTGTCCGTCTCCTGGTTATCCAGGGCGGCCCGGGGTGCAGGGATCGACCGGCTTTGGCAGTGGACCGCGAAGCGTAGCTCTGCGTAGTAGGTCTCGCGGTCACGGACTTCGGCGCGGGCCTCGATGGGGGCCTGGCGGTCGGCGCCGGTCTCTCGGTAGGGAAGTCGGTCGGAGAAGCCGGTTCCATCGTCCGGTGACTGACCGTCGTCCTCGTACATGCTAGCCACGACCCACACCTCGAATACCACTGCGATTTGCGAGGTTGCCCCGCCCGCAACACGGCCCGCGGGCGGGGCAACGTCTGTGTCAAACACGGTGCGAAGTTGTTTCGCTACCATTTGTAGTGTAACCGAACGTGCTGCATCAAATGCAATGGGTTACGAGGTAATAGTTAGCTATCTCCAAGGTAAGAGTCTACGCAGAGTAGTCAACTTGAGGTCCGGGGTAGCTTTGCGGCGACAGAGACCCACGTGAACACGAGGAGTGCGGACTGACGGATACCACGGCCGTTCCGTCTAAAGATTAATGACGTTCTTGGTTACTGTCCGCGCATGAGGTCGCCGATGATGCCGCCGACGGCGCCCGCTTCGGCGGTCTGCGGGGCGCCCTGCCGGTTCAGGTAGGGCTCGAGCCCGTGCGCGAGTATGGGCAGCGGCATCGACTGCAGCCAGATCTGGCCCGGACCGGTCAGCGCGACCAGGTGGAAGCCATCGGCGCCGAAGGCGAGGTTCGCGATGCCGGGCAGCCGGGTGATGGTGAACTGGACGCTGCCCTCGAACATCCCCACGTGCCCCGGGTGCACCATCAGCGTCTGGCCCGGGGCGAGGGTGTAGTGCACCAGTTCGCCGGACAGCTCGATCCAGGCCCGGCCCTGGCCTTCAAGCTTCTCCAGGACGAACCCGTCGCCGCCAAACACGCCGCCGCGGAAGGTCTGCTGCAGCCCGACGCTGGGCGTGATGTCGGGCGTGCCGCACAGCCATCCGTGGCGGTGCACGAAGAACGGCTGGCCGGGGGCGATGTCGACCGGCACGATGTGGCCGGGCAGCTTGGCCGCGAACGTGATCATGCCGGCGCCGGAGACCGCCTCGTAGTGGGTGAGGAACAGGCCGCCGCCGCCCAGGACGCGCTTGAGGCCGCCCATGAAGCCGCCGCCGCCTTGTCCGCCGGAGCCCATGTGCTGAGTGAGCTGGATGTTCGGGGTCATCCAGGAGAGCTCGCCGTGGGTGGAGACCACCTGCTCGCCCTGCTGCAGGGTGACCTCGAGGACCGGCATCGTGGTGCCCTTGATCTCGGCTTGCATGACCGCTCCTGTCGGGCCGACGCTGTTACCCGCACGAGCCTACCGGGCCGTTCCGGGCTCATCTGGGCGGGGCGGCGGCGGGGTGGCTGTCCGATTTCCGCCAGTACCAGGGGTCGCGGGCTGGCATTGTGGACGACGTGAGTACGAAACTGACCAGGCCATCCGGTCCGTCCGGCCCTTCTGGGCTCGACGACGAGCGGCAGTACCAGGCGGCGATCAGTAAGGACGCGCGCTTTGACGGGGTGTTCTTTATCGGCGTGAGCTCGACGGGGATCTACTGCCGCCCGTCGTGCCCGGCGATCACGCCCAAGCGCGAGCACATGCGGTACTACCGCACCGCCGCCGCGGCTCAGGAGGCCGGCTTCCGGGCCTGCAAGCGGTGCCGTCCGGACGCCTCCCCCGGCTCACCGGAATGGAACATCCGGGCCGACGTGGTCGGGCGCGCGATGCGGCTGATCGCCGACGGCGCGGTCGACCGCGACGGCGTGGCCGGGCTGGCCAGCCGGCTCGGCTACGAGCAGCGCCAGGTGCGCCGGCTGATCACCGCCGAACTGGGCGCCGGGCCGCTGGCCATCGCCCGCGCGCAGCGCGCCCAGACGGCCCGGGTGCTGACCGAGACCACGGCGCTGCCGCTGTCGGAAATCGCGTTCGCGGCCGGCTTCACCAGCATCAGGCAGTTCAACGCGACGATCCTCGAGGTGTTCGCGGTGACGCCCACCCAGCTGCGCGAGGCGCGCGGGCGACGGGGACAGGTGCCGCGAGCTCGGCGGATCACCTTGGGCCCGGCCTCGGGGCGGTCGGATCCCGCGGCGCCCGGGCTGATCCGGCTACGGCTGCCGTACCGGCCGCCGATCGACATGGACCGGATGATCGGCTTCCTGGCCGCCCGGGCCATCCCCGGCGTGGAGGCGGTGGCGGACGGCCGTTACCGGCGGACGATGCTGCTGCCCAACGGCACGGGCATCTTGTCGGTCGGCTCGGGCACGCTTG
>Ga0302314_10002319_pt1 | contig 35356 bp, 37 predicted proteins | sample III_Palsa_N2_3_FD_200533 | JGI IMG/M metagenome (GOLD analysis project Ga0302314, IMG submission 200533) | Peat permafrost microbial communities from Stordalen Mire near Abisko, Sweden - III_Palsa_N2_3 | ecosystem: Environmental > Terrestrial > Soil > Palsa > Peat permafrost | place: Sweden...
TGGCGCCCGAACGAGCCGGTGCCGCCGGTGATCAGCACCACCTTGCCGTCGAGGACGCGGGTCTTCGGCGCGAAACTGCGATGGGCGAGGGATGCGGTCGCGGCCAAACCGACACGGCCTTTCGAAGCAGCGCGAATCACCGCGCGAGAGGGCCATCCTCGCTCAATGCGAAGGCGGGCGCATCTGCGACTGAAAGCCCTCATTCCTCCCCCGCTGGGGGAGGCAGGCGCGCAAAGCGCGCCTGAGGGGGCAATTGGCGCACTGAAAGGCCCCCTCAGTCCCTGCGGGACAGCTCCCCCAGCGGGGGAGCAATTTAGTTGACCCTACTGCCCGATCCCGTATGGGCCGCCCTTGGTCAGGGCGGCCTTGTAGGCGGGCCTCGCCTGCATGCGGCTGAGGTAGGCGTTCATCGCCGGGAAGGCCGCCAGCCGGCCGAAGTTGCGGGCCACCTCCAGCACGAAGCTGATCTGGATGTCCGCGCCCGACAGCCGGTCGCCTACCAGGAACGGCCGGTCGCCCAGGGCGCCGGCGATATAGGTCAGGTGGTTGGTGCACTCGGAATCGATGCGCGGCATCAGCGGCGCGGCGGCCTCGCCCAGACGCATGACATAGAGGTTCAGCATCAGCGGCAGCATGGCCGAGCCCTCGGCGTAGTGCAGCCATTCCATATGGGCGATCTTGTCGACGGCGGATTTCGGCTGGAGCGCCTTGCCATACTTGTCGACGACATATTCGACGATGGCCCCGGACTCGGCGATCTTGACCTTGCCGTCCTCGAACACCGGCGACTTGCCCAGCGGATGGACGGCGACCAGCTCGGGCGGCGCCAGGTTGGTGGTCGCATCGCGCTGGTAGGGGACGATCTCGTACTTGAGCTTCAGCTCTTCCAGCAGCCAGAGGATGCGCTGGGAGCGCGAATTGTTGAGGTGGTGAACCTTCATGAAGGGCCCGTCCTGATCCGATGAGCCGGCATCGGATCAGGCAGGCGCATCGCGCGCAAGACTGACGCCAAGGAAACGCGACGCCTGGATGTTTAGGGGCGGAATTTCTTCGGCAGGGCCGCGGCTTCGTCCTTGGTCAGCTGGTGGATCGCCGTGACCGGGCAACGCTGCGGGATGCCGCCGTCGCGATAGACCACGGTGGCCTGCATCGGATTGCAGATGAAGGAATCGCCCGCCGGCTCACGTTCCAGGCCGATATCCTGGCGGAAGGTGAGGCCGGTGCAGTCGTACATCAGGTCAAGCCGGTAGATCTCGCTGACGCCGACGCGGATGTAGACGGTCTTTTCGTCCGGGGCATTGAATCCATTAACATTATGCGCCCAGAAGCAGGCGTGCTCGGGCTTGGGCGCAGGGGGCGCGGGTTGGCCGTGGCCGCCGGTGGCGACCAGCATGCCGCCGCCCATCAAGCCTGCTGCGGCGACCAGCGCCGCCTTGGTCAAACGCGACATGACGTCTCTCCTCCTTGGCCGGCGTTAGACCGCCGGGTCTTGCGTGGTCCTTCTTATCACCGAACGCCCGAGCTTGCGTTTCAGCCGCATCGCGAAACGGTGAGGATCGACGATTTCTTGCCACGATTGCGGCAGCGGCGACGGCGCGCCGACGGCCAGGGCCGCCACATGTTCGGCCAACAGGGGCGCGGCGCAGAAGCCGCGCGAACCCAGGCCGGTGAGCAGGAACAGGTCCTCCGCGCCCTCCGCCGGGCCGGCCAGGGGCAGAAAGTCCGGCGTCACGGCGCGCACGCCCGCGCGGCCGGACAGAGGCTTGTCGCTGAGCGCGGCGGCGAGCGCCGGCCGGCCCCCCGCCAGCAGGTCGAGATTGCGCGCATGATCCTCGGGGCGAACCTCGGCGCCGGCGTCGTCCCGGTCATGGGTGGCGCCAAACAGCACGCCGTCACGCATGGGAATGGCATAGCCGCTCCAGATGCCGGCCGCGACGGGCTGGTCCCAGGGGGCGAAGCTGACCTGGCCGCGTACGGGCTGCAGCGGCGCCTGGGTCAGGGCCGAGACGCTGACGCCGCCGGCCAGGCAGACCATGTCTGCGCGGGCGATGCTGGCGCCGTCGCGGTTGAGCAGCCGCCAGCCGGCTTCCTCGCGCAGCAGGGCGGCGACATTGGCCTGCCGAACCTCGGCCCCGGACAGCCACGCGGCCAGCACGACGGTGGGCTCGACCACCAGGCCGTCGACAAACGCCAGGCCTGCGGGCCGGTCCGCTTCCGCAAGGGCGTCGGACACGGCCGCGCCACTCTGGCGGCGCACGCGGCCGATCTCGAACAGGTCAGAGGCGGCGATGCGATCGAAGCGACCGGCGTCCTTGGGTTCGGCCTCGATCTGGATCACGCCCCTGGCGATCACCGCTTGCGGCAGCGATGCATAGAGATCGGCCGCGCGGGCGAAGGCCTGGGCGTAGAGGGCGCCGATGGGTCCTGATCCTGCATCCAGGCGCGGCATGACCATGGCCGCCGGATTGCCGGAGGCGCCCGCACCGGGCCTGCCCGCATCAATGACCAAGGGACGAACGCCGAGGGCGACGAAGGCGCGCGCCAGCGCCGCGCCGGCAATGCCCGCGCCCACAATAGCGACGCTTGGCCGGTCGGGTTCGGCCAGCGCCGCGCCGGCAAGCCGCGCCTCCAGCCGCTCCTTCTTACGGCCGAATCCGGGGCGCTTTTCCACCTCGAATCCCTGGGCGGCGAGACCCCTTCGGACCGCGCCGGCGACGGTGAAGGTGGCGGCCCGCGCGCCGGGGGCCGATCTCGCAGCGACTCCGGCCAGCACCTGATCGCTCCACATGCCGGGATTGCGCGCCGGGGCGAAGCCGTCGAGGAACCAAACGTCGGCTTTACCGGTCCATTCCGCCAATGCTTCCGCGGCGTCCATGATGGCGAGATCCAGCGTCGCGCCGAGCTCCGGCAGGTCGATGCGATGGAAGCCCCTCGCCCGCCGCGGCCAGCGCGCGATCAGCAGGTCCGCCAGATCGGCCAGCTCCGGCCAGGCGGCCAAGGCGCGGGCGGCCTCCTCGGCCATCAGCGGATGGGCCTCGATGGAGAAGATGTTGAGCCTGGCGCCAACCTCGCGGGTGCGGCGCCACAGGTCGAGCAGGGCCAGGATGCTGAGGCCGGCGCCGAACCCCAGTTCGCCGACCACGAAGCTGCGGCGACCGGCCCAGGCGCCCGGCAGCCCGCAGCCTTCCAGGAACACCGCCCGCGATTCGGCCAGGCCATCGCCGGACGAGAAATAGACATCGTCGAACAGCCGCGACCGCGGCGCGCCATCTTCGGTCCAATCGATGTGTGAGGATGAAGGCTTGGTCATTGGGCGGAGCTATAGCGCGTTGAAACCCTGCGCGCGCAACGCCGGCCGACACAGACCCCCAAATGCAAGAAGGGCCGCCCGTTGCGGGGCGGCCCTTCGGCATTTCTTCGCAGTGAAGCGAAGCTTACTTGTTCGCCGGAGCAGCGGCCATCGCGGAAGCCGAGGCGTCCGAAGCGGCGGCCATGGCGGTCGAGGCGGCGGCGGTCGCATCCGAAGCAGCCGCTTCAGCCGAAGCGGCGCTGGAGTCGGCGGAAGCGTCGGCCTTCGGCTTGCAAGCCACGGTGAAGGAGAGGGCGGCGACGGCGACGCCGGCGACGAGCACTTTACGCAGGGTGTCTGAAGTCATGGTGTTGATCCTTTAGAGAGGTCTGCCAGAAGGATGGGTGAGCCGTTGAACGGCGGCTCGCCCAGGAGTTTTCACGAAAACGCGAAACTTATTTGTTCGCCGGAGCCGCGGCCGAGGCGGCCATGGAGGCGTCCGAAGCGGCCATAGCCGCGCCCGAAGCCGCCATGGTGGCGTCCGAAGCGGCGGTCGAGGCGTCCGAAGCCGCGGCGGTCGCGTCAGACGCGGCGTCGGCGGCGGGAGCCTTTTTGCAGGCGGCAGTGGAGGTGAGAGCGGCGACGGCAAGGCCGGCGACGAGGAGCTTACGAAGCGTTTGGGAGGTCATAATCCCTGGTCCCCTGGGAAAATGGTTGCCGCGCCGAACCGCGACTCCGCCGCCGCGCCCCCGGACCGTTAGCGGCCAAGCGACGTTGCGACGCACCCGCGTGCGCTGATGCTGAATATGCCGTCTCTGGCCAGAAGGGCAAGCGCCAACTTCACGGCGGCGTGATCAATTTTAGACCTAGTGTGCTGGATCTGAAGTTCGCCCGCAGACTGGATCGAGCTCGGTGCGAACTTCAGATCCAAAAAGCACACTAGAAATCAAACACTTCTAGTGTGGCTTATGATTCAGAAATTCGCACAGCGCCTGCCATCATCTACGGGCGAATTTCTGAATCGCCACACTAGCCTTCCGCGGGGATAGCGCTGAGGTGTTCTTCCAGCTCCAAGAAGCTGGGTTGCGCGTCGCTGGGGACGCTGCCGCGGCCGATCTCCACAGAGATCTGGGCGGCGTTGCCGTGCAGGTGGGCGACCAGCACCGACTGGATGATGCGATAGAAGGAGCCCTCCTCGTCGCACACGTCCTTCATGCGGGCCGCCAGCGGGCCGACCATGCCATAGGCCAGGAAGACGCCGAGGAAGGTGCCGACCAGGGCGCCGCCGATCATCATGCCGAGGATTTCCGGCGGCTCGGTGATCGAGCCCATGGTCTTGATCACCCCCAGCACCGCCGCGACGATGCCCAGGGCCGGCAGGGCGTCGGCCAGGTTGGAGATGGCGTGCGACGGCGCCAGCGCCTCGTGATGGTGCTTTTCCAGCTGCTTTTCCATCGCATCCTCGACCTGGTGGGGATCCTCCAGGTTCATGGTCATCATCCGCAGGGTGTCGGCGATGAAATCGATGGCGAAATGGTCCTTCATGATCTTCGGGTAGCGGTTGAAGATGGTGCTGTCGTGCGGCTTCTCGATGTGGCTTTCCAGGGCGATCACGCCCTTGGATTTCATGGTCTTGGTGAGCAGGAACAGCAGGCTGAGCAGGTCCTTGTAGTCGCCGGCCTTCCACTTCGGCCCCTTGAAGGCGGAGGCGAAACCGCCGCCGGTGGCCTTGATGGTGGTCATGGAGTTGGAGATCAGGAAGGCGGCCACGCCGGCGCCGCCGATGGTCATCAGCTCGTGCGGCGCGGCTTCCAGCACGACGGCCATGTTGCCGCCGGACATGATGAAGCTGCCGAACACCATGGCGAACAGCACGACGATGCCGATGATCTGAAACATTCGTCTGACGGAGCCCCTGCAATCTATTGGCGGGAGCTTTGCCGATTAATGCTTAATTCCCGGTGTGCGGAGCGAAGGTTGCGACGTGTCCGACCTTCACTATGGTGCGCCGGGCCATGAACGCGCTTCAGTCCGCCCTCGCCTCGCTGCGCAACCGCGCCGCCGCCACGCCCGAACAGGTGCGCAAGCGCGCCTTCGCCATCCTGTTCGCCGTGTCGGTGACCACCGCGGTCGGCAACAACGGCATGCAGTCGGTGCTGCCGGCGATCGGCCGCCAGATCGGCATTCCCGATCCCATGGTCACGGCGATCTATTCCCTGTCGGCGCTGCTGTGGGCCTTGAGTTCGCCCTTCTGGGCCAGGGCCTCGGACCTGCGGGGGCGCAAGCCGCTGATCCTGCTCGGTCTCGGCGGCTTCGTGATCTCGATGATCGCCTGCGGGGCGGTGGTCAGCGCCGGGGCCCGGCACATGGCCGCGCCGATGATCATCTTCGTTTTCTTCCTTTTGGCGCGCGCGCTGTTCGGCCTGTTCGGATCGGCCGCCAATCCGGCCAGCCAGGCCTATATCGCCGATCAGACCAGTCTCGAGCAGCGGACCCAGTCCATGTCGACCCTGGCCGGCGCGTTTGGCCTTGGCACCATCTTCGGCCCCCTGGCCGCGGCGATGTTCGTGCTGCCGATCGTGGGGTTGTCGGGGCCGATGTTCGCCTTCGCCATCATCGCCGCCGGCGTGATGTTCGTGGTGCTGCGTTGGCTGCCAGAGAGCCATCCGGTGAAGGTCGACACCGACCAGGCGTCGACGGGCATGACGCAGATGAAGTCAGGCCCGTTCTGGATGGACCCGCGACTGAGGCCGTTCCTGATCTACGGCTTTCTCGCGTCGACCTGCCAGACGGCGATGATCCAGATGCTGGGCTTTCTGATCATCGACAAGGTGCACTTAAGTCCGCTGGCGGCGCTGGACTACATCAAGATGGCGATGATGACCGGCGCCATCGCCGGGCTGATGGCCCAGTGGGGCCTGATCCGCATGTTCCGCATGAGCCCGCGCGACCTGCTGCGCTGGGGCGCCGGCCTGGGCTGCGCCGGCAGCGTGATCATGGCGCTGGCGCCGGACTATTGGACCCTGGTGATCGCCTACACCGTCTCCAGCCTGGGGTTCGCCTTCACCCGCCCCGGCTTCACCGCCGGCGCCTCGCTTTCGGTGGCCCAGCCCGAACAGGCGGCCGCCGCCGGCGCCATCGCCGCGGTCAACGGCCTGAATGTGATCCTCGCGCCGCTGTTCCTGCTGCTCTACGAGCGCGTCCGCCCCGGTCCCTTCGTGGTCAGCGCGGTGATCCTGGCCGGCCTGACCATCTACGCCTACGCCAACCCCGCCCTGCGCACCGTCAGCGACGCGGCGGCCAGCGAAGACGAAGCCACCGAATCGCTGCTGGAAAAGAGCGACGAAGGGGCGGTTTAGGGAACCCGAAAGCCGAGGTTCACCCGGTGCGCACGGTCACGGCTGGAACGAGGTCCAGCCATAGGTCTTCGCGGCCGCACCCAGGATCTCCCAGATCAGCTCGTTTCCGGCGTCGCCATTGGTCATGATCACGATCCCCTGGCCCGAGCCGGTGACGAAGGCTTCTAGATCGTTCTGAAACCCCTGATCGTCGCCGGAGTGGCCAAATCGCCGGGTGTCGGCTCGATCGGTCAATTCGACCCCGAGGCCCCATGAGGCCATCTGGCGTGTCAGCATCTGGCGCGCCATCGCCGTCGACAGCAGGCGGTGCGAGCGGCCGGCATTGTCCTTCTGAATCTCGATCGCCCAGCGCGCCAGGTCCGACGGCGTGGTCCAGAGGCCGGCCGCGGCCATCTCTGGGTAAACGTGCCAGTCGCCAGCAACCGGCTGACCGTCCCCGTGATACCCGGTCGCCACCCGACTCCACAGCCGTTCGGGCAGGGGTTGTTGATAGGTCGAATGCGCCATTCCGACGGGGCCGAACACCGTCTTGCGCATCAGCTCGGGGAAGGCCAGCCCGGTGGTTTCGGTGAGCAGAAGCTGGGTCACCACATAGCCGCCGCCGGAATAGGACCAGTGCGTCCCGGGGACGGCGGCGACCACGACCGGGGCGCTGTTGGCCGGCGGCTGGCCGTTCAGGATCTGTACGATGGTGGGGACGGGCTGGCCGCGGGCATAGCCGTTGAAACCATGGACCGTCAGCCCCGCACTGTGGCTCAGCAGCCGGCGAAGCGTGACCTTCTGCTGGACGGTGAAATCGTTTTCGGGGACCCGCCAAGCCTTGAGCCGCCCGTTGACGTCCTGGTCGAGGTCGAACTTGCCCGCGTCGACCAGACGCAGCGCGGCTGTGGCCGCCACCGCCTTGCTGATGGATCCGGCCTCGAACAGGGTGTCGGGCGTCACCGGTCGGCCGCTGGCGACGTTCGCCAGGCCATAGCCCTTGGCCCAGACGATGCGGCCATGATCGAAAAAGGCGATGCTGACGCCTGGGACGTGAACAGCCGCCATCCGGCTGGCCAAGGTCGCCGGGCCCGACTGCGCACCGCCGGCGCTGGCCGATGGGACCAGGCCGTTTTCAATCGCGGCGATACGGGCCCGATCGGCCGCCGTCAGCGACGCAGAAAGGGCAGGCGTACTGATCGACGCCCAGCCGGCCAACAGGGCGGCAGTGAGGCCGGCCCAGGTCATTGATGGTCGCATGCGGCGGGCCTCTGGATTCTGCGAATAACGGTCTTCAGCGACCGAATATCATCTCGGTCTCAGCTCCCCCAAGCACCCGATAACGCCCCGCGACCAAATCCTCCGGCAGCGCCAATCCGCCGATCCGATCCCGATGCAGCGCCTCCACATGGTTGCCCGCGGCGGCGAACATGCGGCGGACCTGATGGTAGCGGCCTTCGGTGAGGGTGAGGAAGGCTTCGGTTTGGGACATCGGCTCCAGGTGGGCGGGCAATAGTGGCGTGGTCTCGGATTCCAGCATCAGCGTTCCGGAGGCGAACAGGTCGGCCTCGGTTCCGTCCATGGGGCGAGCCAGGGTCGCGCGGTATCGTTTCTCGATTCTGGCGCTGGGGGCGATGATCCGGTGCAGCAGGGCGCCGTCGTCGGTGAGCAGCAAGAGGCCCGAGGTGTCCTTGTCCAGGCGGCCGACCGTGGAGATGGCCGGGTCGCGGCGACGCCATCTGGCGGGCAACAGGTCATAGACCAGCGCCCCGGCCTCCTTGTGCGAACAGGTGACGCCCAGGGGCTTGTGCAGCATCAGAACCACGCCCGGTGGCGGATCGAGCGGGGCGCCCTGCACCGTCATCCGCATAGGCAGGTCGGGCGTGACTTCGACCTTGGCGGAGGCGTCGGTGAGGTCGTCGCCGTCCAGAGTGACGCCGCCGGCGCGGGCCAGGCCCTGGATCTCCTTGCGGCTGCCATAGCCCAGGTTGCCCAGGAGGCGGTCCAGGCGAAGGCGCGTTGCGGGCTTGCTCAAGCCTTGGCCTCGATCACCTTGAAGCCGCTCTTGTCGGCGCGAGGTGTGATTTCGCGGAACAGTTCGCCGAGCCTGGCCTCGTAGGGCAGGTGCCGGTTGGCGACCATCCACAGGACCCCGCCCTTGCGCAGCGCCCGGCGGGCGGCGGCGATGAAGCCGAAGCCCAGGCCGCGATCCTCGATTCCGTTGTCGTGGAACGGCGGGTTCATCACCACGAAGTCGAGGCCGGTCAGGCCGTGGTCGCCGCGAGCGTCGGCCCAGGTTATCTGGGCGCGGGGGTCGTCGATGTTGCGGCGGGCGGCGTCGATGGCGCGGCGGTCGATGTCGAGGAGGGCGAGGCTGGTCACTTTCGGGTTCGCCAGCACAGCCAAGGCCAGCCAGCCGATCCCGCAGCCCAGGTCGGCGCCGTCGCCGCCGAGCTTGGGTAGGGTCTGGGCCAGCAGGGCGCTGCCGAGATCGACCCGGTCCCAGCTGAACACGCCGGGTTGCGACCAGAGGCCGAGGGACTCCACGAGCCGTGGCGCGCCCGCGGCGATGGCCTCATCCAGGCCCCTGGGCGCTGCGGGTCGCAGCATCTGGCAGATGCGGTGATGGCGCTTGGCGGTTTCGATGACGGCGCAGCCGAACGCTTCCAACTCCCCGCGCAGGCGCGATCCGCCCTTGTCCTTCAGCGCCAAGGCCGTCAGTTCGCCGCCGGTCTTGAGGGCGCGCAGGGCCTGGGCCAGGTCGTAGCGCCGCTCCAGCGATCCGGGCGGAGCGAGCAGGGTGAGCGCGTCGAGCGTCCCGTCGGCGATGGTTTCGATGGCCGTCGACCCTGGGACCAGTGGCGACAGCTGGACCGACGCGGCCGGCGTCTCGACCAGGTCGTGGTCCGGCGCGCCGTAGACCGCGGCGCGGATCTTAACGGGGGATTCGGTGGTCACTGCGGCTGATCGGCGGGGCGTTGGGGCGTGAACGCGCCGGCCGGCGGCAGGCCGGCTTCGGTGCGCAGGCGCTGGAGCACGCTGATCGAGAGGTAGCCGTCGGCGGGGATGCCCCTTGCTTTCTGCCAGGCGCGCAAACCGACGCGCGTCCGTGCGCCGATCACGCCGTCGACGGAGCCGGGATCGAAGCCCAGCTTGGCCAGGGCGTTCTGGGCGTCGATGCGGTCGGCGAGGGAAAGCGGGATCTCATAGGGCCAGGGCGTATGCAGCGGTCCAGCCCCGGCGATTCTCTCCGCCAGCAGCCCCACCGACAGGGCGTAGGCGGTGGAGTTGTTGTATTTGCGGATCGCCATGTGGTTGGGAAAGATCAGGAACGCCGGGCCATAGGCGCCCGAGGGCAGGATCAGCTGGGTCGGCGCGCTTGCATCCGCCGCGTCCCACGACCCGCCGTCCGCCTTGACCGCGCCGATCTCCGCCCATTCCAGCGGCGTCTGGCTGGGGCCTTCGGCCAGGCCGTAGTCGAAGCCGGGCGGCAGGATGACTTCGCACTCCGCCCGTTCGCCCCGCTTCCAACCGTAGTGGACCATCAGGTTGGCGGTGGAGGCCAGGGCGTCCTGCGGCGAGGTCCAGATGTCGCGCCGGCCGTCCCCGTCGCCGTCCACGGCGAACTCCAGATAGGTCGAGGGCTCGAACTGGGTCTGGCCCATGGCGCCGGCCCAGGAGCCTTTCAGCTGCGACCGGCTGGCCTGGCCGGTGGCGATGATGGTGATGACCGCCTTCAGTTCGGTCTCGGCCCAGTCGCGGCGGCGGCCCTCGGCGGCCAGGGTGGCCAACGAGCGCAGTACGTCGAAGTCGCCCTGGACGGCGCCGAAGCCGGTCTCCACCGCCCAGATGCTGACCAGGATTTCCTTCGGGACCCCGTACTTGGTCTCGATGTCGGGCAACCAGGGCAGGGTTTCCAGCTTGGCGCGGCCCTTGGCGACGCGTTCGTCATTGACCACGCCCTTCACATAGTCGCCGAGGGGCTTGGAGAATTCAGACTGGCGGCCGTCCAGGTCGTTGACCCTGGGATCGGGGGTGAGACCCTCGAACTCGCGCTGCACCACGTCGGCGGGGGCGCCGGCGCGGATGACGCGGTCGACGAAATCCTTCCGCCAGGCTTCGAACGGCGTGTCGGCGGCGCTGGCCGGCGGCGCCGCGGCGAGCGGCAGGCCGGGCTCCGGCGCCGGCGGCGCGGTGAAGGGCGCGGGTCCCGGATCGGCGACGCCGGCAAGCGTGAACAACAAGAAGGCGCGGCGATCCATGACCGGGAAGCTTACCGTGCGCCGCCTTAACGTCCAAACCACGGCCGGCGAATTGACTTCGCCGGACCTTTTGCCTATACGCCCCGCTTCCTGACAAACCCGGCCCCTCGGCCCAGAGACTTGTGATGAAGGTTCGAAGCTCGCTTAAGTCCCTCAAGACGCGTCACCGCGACTGCAAGCTGGTGCGCCGGAAGGGCCGCGTCTACATCATCAACAAGACCAACCCGCGCTTCAAAGCCAAGCAGGGCTGACGCCGCGCGGCCAACTGGTCGCATGCCTCGGTTATGGTTTGATCTGATCTCGCCGCGCCTCTAGGGTCTGCGCCCCTACCCCACCTGCGCAGACTTGCGAGATTCGCCCATGGCCGACGACTCCTCCTCCATCGATGTGCTGAACAGCACCGCCCAGACCCAGCTCAAGACCATTGTCGAGCGGATCGAGCGGCTGGAAGAAGACAAGGCCGCCGTGTCGGCCGACCTCAAGGAGGTCTATCTCGAAGCCAAGGGCAACGGCTTCGACGTCAAGATCCTGCGCAAGGTCATCCGCCTGCGCAAACAGGACAAGGCCAAGCGCCAGGAAGAGGACGCCCTTTTGGACCTCTATCTGTCGGCGATCGGCGGCCTGTGAAGCCCATCCGGTGAAAACCAAAGCGCCCGATCGCCTGGCCGCGGCCAAGCGCGCGGCGCTGAACGCTTTGAAACGGGCGCGCCGCACCGCCGATCGCGCCGGCATCACCCTGTCGGAATGGGAGGGAGAATTCCTGGGCTCGGTGGAGGGCCGCATCAAGACCTATGGCCGCGCCTTCGCTGATCCGGAAAAGGGCGCGCCGGGCCAGCCGCTGTCGATGATGCAGACCGTCAAGCTGAAAGAGATCGTCAAGAAGGCCAAGGGGCTCGATACCGGCCCGAAGCGGAAGGGTTTCAAGCCCAGAAACGGGCCCAGAAGCGGCTTTGGCGCCAAACGTTAGCTCAGGGCTTTTGAGCCAGCGCGCGCCACGCTATCGTCGCCACCATGCGCGCCGCCCCCGCCTACGCCCCCATACTGACCCTGGACGCCTTCGCCAAGCTGAGGGACGATCCCGACCTCGACCTGGGGGTAGTGGTGGCGACGTCGGGCGGGTTCGATCCGATCCACCCCGGCCACGTGACCTGCATCGTCGAATCCGCCGGCTTTGGCGACACTCTGGTGGTGATCGTCAACGGCGATGATTTTCTGATCCGCAAGAAGGGCAAGGCGTTCCAGGACATCGAGACCCGCGCGGCCATCGTCTCCGCTATCCGCGGCGTCGACTATGTGGTCAAGTTCGAGATCGAGGACGACCCGACGGTGGGGGTCGCCCTGCGCGCCGTGCGCCCGAACATTTTCACCAAGGGCGGCGATCGCGTGCAGGGAAAGACCTTGCCGGAGTCCGAGGAGTCCGCCTGCCGCGACCTGGATATCAAGATCATCGACGGGGTGGGCCGCGACAAGGTCTGGTCGAGCTCCGACTTCCTGCGTGACTGGGGTGAATTCTGGCGCATCGCGAAAGCCGGTTAGTTGGTCGGCGGCCGAGGAACAGCGCGGAATGATTAGCGACTTGCGAGACCTGGGCCGGGACCTGGAGAGCTGGCTCATGGCCTCGGCGCTGCCGCTCTGGCAGACGCGCGGCGTGGACCGCGTCCGTGGCGGGTTTGTGGAATGGATCGGCCAGGACGGCGAACCCCTGCCGGGCGCCAAGCGCTGTTATCCTCAGGCGCGGCAGATCTACGCCTTTGCCCAAGCCGGATTGATGGGCTGGGACGGCCCGTGGCTGGAGACGGTTGAGCAGGGTCTGGACTTCCTATTGCGGGCGTTTCCCCGGAGCGACGGCCTGATGCGGCTGCGAGTCGGCGAGGACGGCGCGGCGGAGGATGAGACGCCCAAGCTCTACGACCAGGCCTTCGCCCTGCTGGCCCTGGCGACGGCGCGGCGGGTGCTGCCGGGTCGCGCCGACCTGGAGGCCCGCGCCGCGGCGCTGCGCGACAAGCTGCTGGCCGATCGCCGGGCGCCCGCGGGCGGGTTCATCGAGGTGGTGGGCCAGCCCTTCTACGCCAATCCCAACATGCACCTTTTGGAAGCCACGCTGGCCTGGGCGGAGACGTCGGACGATCCGACCTGGGGGGCCATGGCCGACGAGATCGCCGAGCTGGCGATGGCCAAATACATCGACGCGCGCGGCGGCTTCCTGCGGGAATATTTCGATGCGGCCTGGGCGCCGGCCCAGGGCGATGATGGCCGGCTGGTCGAGCCCGGCCACCAGTTCGAGTGGGCGTGGCTGCTGATGACCTGGTCCAGGCTGCGCGGACGCCCCGAGGGGAACGCCGCCGCGGCCAAGCTTTACGCGGTGGGAAAGATCGGCGTGGACGCAGAGCGGGGCGTCGCCATCAACGCCATGTGGGACGACCTTTCGCTGCGGGACGCCGAGGCGCGCACCTGGCCGCAGACCGAGTGGATGAAGGCGGCGCTGGCGATGGCGCGGCTTGAACCGCCGGGGTCGACAAAGCGGGCCGAATTCGAAGCGGACGCCGCGGCGGCGGTTCGGGCTCTGGACAAATACCTGCAGACCCCGGTCGCCGGGCTCTGGTGGGACCGCTGCCTGGCCGATGGCGGCTTCGCGAACGAGCCCTGCCCCGGCACCTCCTTCTACCACATTGTCTGCGCCTGCGCGGAGCTGAAGACGCTGGTTTAGGCCGCGTCCTGTTCCGCCAGGATGCGCTGGACCAACTCGTCCAGATCGCCGCCTTCGAACAGATAGCCTTGTACGCCTGCCCGGTCCGCGGCCAGCATGTCACTGTCGCGGTCCCCGATCATGAAGGCGTCGGCCGCCGCAACGCCATGGTCGGCCAGGCCGCGCAGCAGCATGCCCGGGTTGGGCTTGCGGTCAGGGTGGTCGCCATGCCGGTAGGCCTCGACCACCGCGTCCTCGTGGAATGGGCAATGGTAGAAGGCGTCGATGTGCGCGCCCTGCTCGGCCAACGCACGGTTCATCGCCGCGTGAAAGGCGTGGACATCGGCTTCCTCATAGAGGCCCCGCGCCACGCCGGCCTGGTTGGTGACCACGATGACCCGCCAGCCGGCCTGGTTCAGGCGGCGCACCGCCCGCGGCGCGCCGTCGACGAAGACCAGCTGGTCAGGCCGGTGGGCGTACCCCACGTCGACGTTCAGCACGCCGTCGCGGTCCAGGAAGGCCGCTCGTGGTCGATGGCTCAAGTCTGCGGACAAGGTTTCCGTCTTTCCAGGGGTTCAACCCTGGCCATATTCGCGTGGTCTTCGCCCGTCCAGACCGGTCGGCGAAGTGAGAGTCCGCGTTAGAAACAAAAAAACCTGTTAGCGTTAAGCCTGGGTCCGTGGGGGGCCCATGGACACGACCGAACTGACCGCGCAACGCGTACTTCGCTGGCGCGTCGACGGACTACCGACCCGGATCGGCCAGGCTGTGCTGATCGCCGCCCTGTGCTGGTTTGCGAACGGCCAGATCGTGGTTGCGGCCTGGCTGGCGGCGGCGGTGATGTCGGCGATCATCGACACCCGGATGTCAAAGGCGCTGCTCGGCCGGCCCGGCGACCAACGGCTCGGGGTCCTCACCGCCGTGACCCGCGTGGTTTCGGCCAGCGCATTCGCCTCGGTGATGCTGATCTTCGCCCTCAGCACGCAGCGCGGCGCCCTCGCCTGCGCCCTGCTGGTCGGATGCGCGACCATCCTGAACAACGCCCTCATGAGCCGCGGATCACGGCCGTTCGCGGCGACGCTGGTCGGACCGTCAGCGCTGTTCCTCGCGGCGACGCCGATCGCCGCCTATCTGTCCGGCCGCGCCATCAGCGCCAACACCACCGGCCTGCTGGTGATCGGCGTGGTGGCCTATGTGGTGTTCATCGCCCGGCTCGCCGAGACGCTCCACCAGGAGGACAAGGCGTTGCGCGGGGCGCTCGACGCGGCGCAGGCCGCCAACAAGGCCAAGAGCGACTTCCTGGCCACCGTCAGTCACGAGATTCGCACGCCGCTGAATGGCGTGCTCGGCATGGCCGAGGCGCTGAGGCGCGACGCCCTCAGCCCCAGCCAGCTGCGGCGCGTGGATGTCATCACCGAGTCGGGCGAGACCCTCCTGGCGATCCTCAACGACATCCTGGATCTGTCGAGGATCGAATCAGGCAAGCTTTGCCTGGACCTCGCCGACTTCGACGTCGGGGAGATGGCCCGGGGCGCCCACGCCGCCTTCACCCCGGTGGCCAACCGCAAGGGCCTGTCCTTCGATCTCATCGTCGAGGTCGCGGCGAACGGCGTCTATCACGGCGACTCCGCGCGGGTGCGGCAGATTCTGTACAATCTGGTCTCCAACGCCATCAAGTTCACCGAGGCGGGAGAGGTGCGAGGCGTCATCACCGCAACGCCCTCCGGTCTTCGCATTGATGTCGTCGACACCGGCGTCGGCATAGCGCCAGAGCGGGTGGACAGTCTGTTCGAGAAGTTCGTGCAGGCCGATTCGTCCGCCACGCGGCGGTTCGGCGGGGTGGGCGTCGGCCTGTCCATCTGCAAGGCCCTGTGCACGGCCATGGGCGGCGAGATCACGGTGACCAGCGCGCTGGGCCAGGGCAGCCGGTTTGTGGTCGACCTGCCGTTGGCGCCTGGAACGTCCACGGCGCGGGCGGCGCCGGCCGAAACGGTCGGGCCGATGGGCGCGGACGCCTCCTTCCGGGTGCTGGCCGCCGAGGACAACCGGGTCAATCAACTGGTGCTGCGCACCCTGCTCGGACAGATCGGGCTGGAGCCCACCATCGTCGGCAACGGCGCCGAGGCGCTGGAGGCCTGGGAACAGGGCGACTACGACCTGATCCTGATGGATGTGCAGATGCCGATCATGGACGGCGCGGCCGCCACCGAAGCGATTCGCACACGCGAGGCGGCGTCGGGCCGGCCGCCGACCCCGATCGTGGCCCTGACGGCCAACGCCATGCGCCACCAGATGGAAGCCTATCGGGCGGCCGGCATGGACGGCTTTCTGGCCAAGCCGCTGGACATTGGCGCGCTGTTCAAGACCATCCAGTCGGTCGCCGACGGCGAACCGCTGTCGAACCCGCTTGCAGCCTAGTCCGGTTTCGAAGCGCCCTTGCGGTACTGGCTGAGGCCCATGGATTTGGCGAGAGCCGACCGCGCCTTGGCATAGCTGGGCGCCGCCATCGGATAGTCGTCCGGCAACCCCCATTTGGCGCGATACTGCTGCGGCGTCAGGCCATGCTGCACGCGCAGGTGTTGTTTCAGCGACCGCAGCTTCAGGCCGTCCTCAAGGCAGACCAGATGGTCTTCACAGACCGACCGTTTCACCGAAATGGCCGGCGCCGACTTTCCGGCAAGCCGCGCGGGTTCGGCCGGAATCGCCGCCAGACCGGCGAGCGTCTCCTTCACCACCCTTACGACGTCAGGAAGATCGGTGGCCTCGACGTTGGTCCGGCTCACCAAGGCGCTGACAATGTCGGTGGTCATTTCCACCGTCGATACATGACGGGTCATCGCCGTCCTCCCTATTTCGTCAACTACAGGCGTAACCGATTCGCCTGTAGCGCGAATACGACATATTGCGCGAACCACCCAATCTGAGTAGTTATTTCTGAACGATCGGCGCGAATAAGTCCGGTCCAGGACGGCTAGACAGCGCAGTAATCAATCGCGAGCGCGTCGGATCGGCGGCGCAAAGTACAGCAGAGTGATCGCCGCGCGCTGTGACGAACAACTGCCAGCAGCCTTGGCCGTACTTGCAGGACGCACATTAAGTATAATGACGCCGAATTCCGGTCGTTCGCGTCCCGGGGGCAATTGTTGTTGTTTTGCCCCCGCGGGCCGATTGGGGCGCCTATAATTCGCACGCGCCCACCGACTTTGGCGGCGTCAGGTTGGCGTCGGGTGTAGCCCGGCGGCGCCAGTATGGGTTAGTTGATCCGCGGATAGCCGACGGCCGTCGATGCGTCCGCACGGATGAGCCAGATTGACCGCGATGGACACTGAACCGACAGCCTCGACCCGGAACGGACGCGTGCAGGACCTCTCCATCTTCAAGGTGCCTGTGGGATTTCGCGGCCGGTCGGCGGTGGTGGTGCAGATCTGGTGGATCGTCCAGGCCACGCTGTTCAGCTGGTCGCCCCAGGTCATGTATGGCTGGCGAGCCTGGCTGCTGCGCCTGTTCGGCGCCAAGATCGGCCGTCACGTGCTGATCCGTCCGGGGGTCCGCATCACCTATCCCTGGCATCTGGGAATTCACCGGGCCGATGGCGCTGCTCGGCCTCGCCGGCCAGCATACGCCCTACTATGTCTTCACCCATGGCATGCTGGATCCGTGGTTCAAGAAGCAGTACCCGCTGAAACATCTGAAGAAGTGGCTCTATTGGCCGTTCGTGACCTACTGGCTGCTGCGCAACGCCCGCGGCGTCTTCTTCACCACCGAGGAAGAGCGGATTCTCGCCCGTCAGTCGTTCTGGCTCTACAAATGCCGGGAAGTGGTCATCGGCTACGGCACCTCCCGCCCGGCCGGGGACCCGGACGCACAGATGGCCGCGTTCCAAGCCGCCTACCCGCAAACCGTGGGCAAGCGCAACCTGCTCTATCTGAGCCGCATCCATCGCAAGAAGGGCTGCGAGCTGCTGATCGAGGCCTACGCCAAGGTGATCGGAAACGATACGGATTGGCTGTTGACCATCGCCGGACCCGACGCCACCGGCTGGCGGCCGGAACTGGAAGCCCTGGCCGAACGGCTGGGGGTCGCCGATCGCGTGCTGTGGCCCGGCTCCCTGGGCGGCGCCCTCAAATGGGGGGCCTTCCGCACCGCCGACGCCTTTGTCCTGCCCTCGCACCAGGAAAATTTCGGCATCGCCGTCGCCGAGGCCCTGGCCTGCTCGCTGCCGGTGCTGGTCTCGGACAAGGTCAACATCTGGCGAGAAATCGTCCAGTGGAAGGGCGGCCTGGTCGAGCCCGACGATCTGGCCGGAACCATCGCTCTGCTCGAGCAGTGGAAAGCCATGACGCCAGCCGAGACCGAGGCGATGCGCGCCGCCGCCCTGGCCTGTTTCGACGCCAATTTCGACATGCAGGTCTCCTCGGCGCGGATGATCGAGCTGCTCGAGGCCGAGGCCGCCCACCCCTCCAGATGATCGCCGACACGTGAGGATCCTCTACATCGGACCCGACTCCGGCACCTGCAGGCAGCGCCGGTTCGCGCTTGAGCGGCTGGGGCATCAGCCCTTCGTGGTGGATCCCTTCGCCGCCCTGCCCTTGCGGCGGTGGTCGCACGGCTGGTCGATCAAGACCGGGGCGCTTGGCCTGCAGGGCTTCATCCGGCGCGGCATTCTTTCAGCCATCGGCGAGCGCCGGTTCGACCTGGTGCTGGTGGATGGCGGCGAGCTGATCGGACCGGCGACCGTCAAGGCGCTGAAGCAGCGGGCGCCGGCGGTCATCCTGTTCAATCTTGATCACCCCTTCGGCCTCCGCGACGGGGTCCGCTGGCGCCTGTGGCTGAAGGCCCTGCCGTTCTACGATCTGTTCGCCACGCCCCGGATGCCCACGGCGGACGCCGCGCGCGCGGCGGGCATGGCCAGGGTCATGCAGATGGACTTCGCGGCCGATGAGGTCGCCCACCGCCCGTTGGCGCTCACTGAAGCGGACAGGGCGCGGTTCTCGGCCGATGTGGTCTTCGTCGGCACCTGGATGCCCGAACGGGGTCCGGTGCTGAAGCGACTGGTCGAGCGGGGCGTGCCCCTGCGCATCTACGGCGACCGCTGGTTCAAGGCGCCGGAGTTCCCCGAATTGGCGCCCTACATCGTCCCGGGCCAATTGGTGGGCGACGACTACGCCAAGGCGCTGCAGGGCGGCAGGATCGCCATCGGCCTGCTGTCCAAGGGCAACGAGGACCTGCACACGACCCGGTCGCTGGAAATCCCGGCCATGGGCGTTCTGCTCTGCGCCGAGCGGACCAGCGACCATGAGCGGATGTACCAGGACGGCGTGGAGGCGGTGTTCTGGCGCGACGCCGACGAGTGCGCAGATCAGTGCCTGGCGCTGCTGGCCGACCCCGAAAGGATCAAGGCCATCGCCGCGGCGGGACATCGCCGCGTCATCGCCAACAAGGCGTTCAATGAGCCGCTGATGACGCGGGTGATCGCGGAGGGGTTGGCGGCCGCTGCCCGCTGATCAGAAAAACGATCCGAGCAGCAGGTTGTTCACCAGCCGCTGGATGAAGCCGAGCAGGATCACCAGAACCAGCGCGCTGAAATCAAAGCCGCCGATCACCGGGATCACCCGGCGGATCGGCCGCAGCACCGGCGCGGTCAAGGCGTCCAGCGCCCGTTCGACCTGCCCGACCAGCGGATTGGACGTGTTCACCACATTGAGCGCGATCAGCCAGCTCATGACGATCCAGGCGATGATCACGAAGATGTAGAGATCGATCACCGTGTTGAAGAGCCAAAGGAGTGCGCCGATCATGGCTCTGTCGTCCGCCGTTGGTGAGATGGGCCTTCATCTAGCGCTGCTTCGCTCGCGGCGGCAAGGACATGCGCCCCAGCGCGCCTTGACAGCCGCCATGGCCGCCCCTTATGTCCCGCCCTCGCCCTGGGGCCGTAGCTCAGTTGGTAGAGCGCTTCGTTCGCAATGAAGAGGTCAGGGGTTCGACTCCCCTCGGCTCCACCAGGGCTTTCAAGACATCGTCTGACCGGTCCGCCTGAAAAGGAGACCGGGCCGGCTCCTGTTTTGGAGCGGCCCGGCTTTCACCTTCCCGGCGCCTGCCGGCGTTAGCCGGTATGACGGCCCAGGCGGTTTTCCTCGCGGTTCAGCCTGGCTTTTTCAAACTGGGTGATGTGGCCGCCGTGCCGCGCGGCCATGCGGCGTTCCTGCACCCGGATCAGGTGGGCCTTAGCGTGCATGCGCATCGCCTTGACCTTGCTGATCTCGCCCTCGCGCCGCTCCGTGACGATGCGATGGTTTTCGTGCCCCAGCCGGGCGTTCACTTCGGCTCTACGGGGATGGGTCTGGTCGAACCGGGTCTGGGCGGACGCGCCGGTGGCGCCGGCGCCGGCGATAACCAGAGCCATCGCGGCCAGAAGGATGTTCTTCTTCGTATTCATGACGCTAACCTCTCACAAATCCTGTTCGATCTTTCCGCGCCGCACTGCGCGGTCGCCTTCGAACGATCCGATATTGCGAAAGGCGCGCTGAATTGCGCCTGAACTGGCGCGCGCAGCCGCCGTTCATCTTGCTGACGCGGCGTTCAGGAGGCTCAGGCGTCCGGGGCGCCCGGCACGACGCCTTCGCGCTGATGGATCGCCCAATGGACGCCGATGACGCCGCCCTTGACCCTGGGCAGCAGCCACAGGGTCAGGACGCAGACCGTCGGCAGGGTGAGCGCCAGCACCGCCGCGGCAGGCCACTGCCAGACGAAGGGGAACAGCAGCAGCGGCGCGATCACCAGGTGGCCGATGATCAGGATGGTGAAATAGGGCGGCGCATCGTCCGACGGGTACTGGGCGTTGTCGTGGCCGCAGACCGGGCAGGGCGAGACAACCTTCAGATAGCGGTGCAGGATCGGGCCCTTGCCGCAGTTGGGGCAGTGGCCGGTGAACCCGCGCCAGAGGCCGGTGGCGATGGAGGGCTTGGTCATGGCGCCTCCATCGGCTTCACGACAAACCCCGTCAAGTGAATGGGGGTCAAGTAAACCGGGCGTCAACGGCTGGGGGTCTAGAGCAGGATCATGTTGACCCGCCGATTCCTCTGCACCGCCCTGCTCGCCGCCGCCGTCCCCGGCGTGGCCGCGGCCGAGGGCGCCCAGAAGAAGAAGGGCGGCGGCCTCAGCTACATCCAGTTCGACACCCTGACCGCCACCATTGTCCGCCCCGACGGCCACCGCGGGGTGATGACGGTGGACATCGGCATCGACGCCCCGGACGCCGGCGTTCACACCAAGGTCCTGCTGTGGCAGCCGCGCCTGCGCGCCGATTTCGTGCAGTGGATCGTCTCCTACGCCGCCGGCCTGAGCCCCGGCGCGCCGCCCAACGCCGACTACATCGCCGTCTCCCTGCAGCGGGAGGTCGACCAGGCCATGGGCCGGCCGGGGGCGAAGGTTCTACTTGGGGCGATCCTGATCAACTGAGGCGCGCGCTATCCCGCCGCCGCGTCCATGATCTTGGCCAGGGTCACGTCCAGGTCGGTCACCCCGTCGGCGTCGTGGGTGGCCAGTAGCACCTCGACGCGGTTGTAGACGTTGAACCACTCCGGATGGTGATCCAGCTTCTCGGCCGCCAGCGCCACGCGGGTCATGAAGCCCCAGGCTGCGTTGAAATCCTTGAACTTGAACGTCTTGACGATGGCGTCGCGGCCCTCCGCCGCCGACCAGCCGGACAGCTGGGCCAGCGCGGCCTTCGCGCCGATCTTGTCGGGCCGGCTCATGCGAACACCAGCCCGGTGGCCTTGGCCAGTTCGGCCAGGGCCTGCGCCTCGCTCACCACCTTGATCGCCGTCATGCCGAGCTGGGCGGCGGGTTTGCAGTTGATCCCCAGGTCGTCGAGGTAGACGCAAGACTCCGGCTTCACCGACAGCAGATCGCACATCATCAGATAGATTTTCGGGTCCGGCTTGCGCACCCCCACCTTGGAGCTTTCGATCACCGCGTCGAACTCGGCCATGATGTAGCCGACCCGGCTCGCGCCCTCCTCGGACGCGGCCATGCCCGCGCCCTTGCCGGCGTCGCGCATATTGTTGGTGATGCAGCCGACCTTGAATCGGGCCTTGCAGGCCTTCAGGGCGGCGACCATCCCCGGCCGCACATCGCCCGACAGCTGCGGCAGGATGTCGGCGCCGCGGACGTCATAGCCCAGCGCCTTGGCCTCCTCGGCGAACTTCACATCGAAGCCGGCGGCGTTGATCTCCGCCCGCTCAAATAGCGCCCAGGCGTTGTCGTGCGGGTTGGTGGCGTTGATGGTGCGGATCAGGTCCTTGGGCAGGCCGCGTTTGGCCTCATAGCGGTTGAAGGCCTCGAACGGCGAGGAGGTGAACACCCCGCCGAAATCCCAGATCACCGCCTCGATCGCCACGCCCGCGCTCCTCACTTCAAGCCGGCCGCGACGCTAGAGACGCGCGCGGTCCGGTGCAAGCCGGCTGGCCGGTAACTTGCGGTTAAGCCTGAACACAGACCCAAAACGGCACATGGCGACAACGATGCGCATACCCAACGGACCGCTGTTCAAGCGTTATGAAATCTACCTGGCGCTGGCGCTGGCGCTGGCCTTCATCGGCTACGCGAGCCTGAATATCGTTCTGTAGGACCAGGCCCCTCCCGCGGCCGGGGCGCAGCCCCACGCCGGAATGACTCCCTCAAACCGCAACCGACCGGCGCCCACAGCGTTTGGTGGCTTAGGTCGACGGGGGCTCATGAATTACGGGAGCTACCACGATGAACACTTTAGCCCTGAGCGCCTCGCTCGCCGTTCTGCTGGCGGGCGCCGGCGTGGCCGCGGCCCAGGCCCAGACCACGGACCAGTCGGTCCCGCCGTCCTACGCCCAGTCTCAACAGACCTACCAGGACCAGCAACAGCAGTATCAGAATTCGCTGGCCAAATATCATGACCAGCGGGCGCAGTATGAGGCCAAGCGCATGGCCTACGCCCACGAAAACCGCGCCTATGAGCGGGCGCTCGACGACTACGACGCCGCGCACGGCCATGGCGCCTTCGTCACCTACTACAGCGTCCACCCGGGCGAGTACGACCGCATGTTCGGCCCCGGCGCCTACGAGCGCGATTTCGGCCAGCCGGTCTATTACGAGTATCGGCCGTAATTTGCGCTGTCATCCCGGACGCCCGAAGGGCGAGCCGGGATCGCAGCAAACGCCGTTGCTTAGCCCGATCCCGGCTCAAGGCCGGGATGACAGCAAGGGTTAGTCGCTTAGGAACCGGTACCCCACCCCCGCCTCGGTGACGATGAGGCGGGGGTTGGCGGGATCGGCTTCCAGCTTCTGGCGCAGGTGGCCGACGAAGACGCGCAGATACTGCACGTCGTGGACGTTGGCCGGGCCCCAGACGGCGGTCAACAGCTGGCGGTGGGTGACAACACGACCATCACCCTCGGCGAGTTGGGCCAGCAGATCGTACTCACGGGGCGACAGGTGCACCGGCTCCCCCGCGCGGGTGACCAGCCGCTTGACCAGGTCGACCGACAGATTCCCCGCCTTGACGATCGGCGGCGTCCCCGCCCGTCCCAGCTTGTGCCGCATAGCCACCCGCAGGCGGGCCAGCAGTTCGCCGATGTGGAACGGCTTTTCCACATAGTCGTCGGCGCCGAGGTCCAGCGCCTCGATCTTCTCCATCTCCATGTCCCTGGCTGACAGGATCAGGATGGGTCCTTCGTAGAAGGCCCGGGCGCGGACCAGAGCCTGTTTGCCGTCCATGTCCGGCAGGCCGAGGTCGAGAATCACCGCATCCGGCGGCCTGCTGGCGATGGCCTTCAGGGCCGAGGCGCCGTCGTCGGCCCGCAGGGGTTCGTAGCCGGCCGCGTCCAAGGCCGGGCTGAGGAACCGGTGGATCTGCGGCTCGTCATCGACGACGAGAATGCGGGGGCGAAGGGCGGTCATGGGGTCGGGCGCCAACGGAAAATGCGGCGCCGGTCAGAGAACCAATTGCTCCCCCATTGGGGGAGCTGTCGCGAAGCGACTGAGGGGGCCTTCGCCGTCGCCCTGATCCTTGGTGATCTTGTCGAGTCCAACCGTCTGCGTCGGCGTAGCGGCAAGGCCCCCTCCACCGCTTCGCGGTCCCCCTCCCCCAATGGAGGAGGAATTGTGGCGGCGCGCGCGGCGCCTTTGGTTTCACGGTGTTGAAAAAGCTCGCCCATCACAGCAACAGATGGTGCGTCTTGGTGGATTTTGGCAGGCTGATCAGGATGCGGGTGCCTCGTCCATGCGCCAGGGGGCTGGCGGCGGCGATGCGGCCGTTCATGGCCTCGATGAAGCCCTTGGCGATGGAGAGCCCTAGCCCCGCGCCCTTGTGCCGGTCGCCGCGATTGCGGTCGGAGGGCTCCTCCAGACGGCGGAACTTCTCGAAGATGCGCTCGATGTCGGCCTGCGGGATGCCCGGGCCTTCGTCCTCGATGGAGATCACCACATTGCCACGGTCCTCATAGGCGGCGACCTCGATCAGCGAGCCGTCGGGACTGTAGGCGATGGCGTTCTCCAGGATGTTGACGATGGCCTGCTCTAGCAGCCCCGGGTCGATCTGCACCAGGGTCAGCTCGTCGGGAAAGTCGCGGGTCAGCTTGCGGGTCTCCAGCCTGCGTTCGACCCGCGAAATCGCGGCGCCGAGGATGTCACGGACATCGGCCCATTCCGACTTGGTCTTCAACGCCCCGCCTTCCAGCCGGGTCATGTCGAGCAGATCGCCGACATAGCGGTTCAGCCGCTCGGCTTCTTCGCGGATGCTGATCAAAAGGTCGGCGCGGACCTCGGGCTTCAGCGTCTTGCCATAGTCGATCAGGGTGGTGGTCGAGCCCATCACCGTCGCCAGCGGCGTGCGCAGATCATGGCTTATCGAATTCAGCAGCGCCGCGCGCAGCTTGTCGGAGCGGCGCAGAGCCTCGTTCTCCACCGTCGCCGCCGCCAGCTCCGCCCGTTCCAGCACCACCGCGCCCTGGTCCAGCAAGGCGGCGACCAGCCTCTCCTCGTCGGCGTCCACCTGGCCGGGGGCCTCGACTCCGGCGACGCCGGCGCGGCCGCGCAGGCCCACCAACGGCCGGAAGATCCAGCCCACCTGCGGCAGGGTCCCTGTGCCGGTGCCGGCGGCCTCACCCTTCTCCCAGGCCCAGCGGGCGGCGGCCATGGCGCCGGCGTTGAGCAGGGCCGTGGTCGGGGCGCCGGCGACCTGCACCAGCTCGCCCTCCTTGGGCAGCAGCACCACCGCCCGGCCGTTGGCCGCCGCGGACGCCTGTTCGGCCAGGGCCTGGGCGGTTTCCTGCTCGGTGGTGGCGGTCGACAGGCGGCGGCTGGCGGCCAGGAGGGCGGTGACGGCGGCGGCGCGCCGGGACGACAGCTGGGCCTGGTCGCGGACGCGGCCGGTCAGCCAGCCGGTCACCGCCGCCACGGCGATGAAGATGATGAAGGTGAAGACATCCGCCGCGTGGCCGATCACGAAGGAGAAGCGCGGTTCGAGGAAGAAGAAGTTGTAGGTCAGGATCGACAGCACCGCGGCGACCAACGCCGGGCGCAGGCCCCAGGCCAGGCCGCTGATCAGCACGCTGGCCAGGAAGATCATCGCCAGGTCCGCGCCGGTGGAATAGCGGTCGATCACAAAGGCCAGGGCGTTGGCCGCCACGGCCAGGACCACGGCGCCGACGTAGCCGCGCCATTGCAGCGGGCGCTTGGCCGGTTCGCTCTCGATTCTGGGCTCGGCGTCGGGCGCGCCGGCGCTGACGAAATGCAGGGCCGCCCCGCCCGATCGCTTGAGCAGGGCCTGGGCCAGGGACCGGCCGGCCATCAGCCGCCAGAAGCTGTCCCGCGACTTGCCGATGACGATCTGGGTGATGTTGTTGCGGCCGGCGTAGGACAGCACCGCGTCGGGCAGATCATCGCCGGTGAGCACCGCCGTGGTCCCGCCCAACTGTTCGGCAAGCTTCAGCGCATCCGTCAGCCGGCGGGCGGAGGCGGCGTCGCGCACCGGCCGGTTGGGCCGTTCCACGTGGGCGACGACCCAGGGCGCATCGATCAGGTCGGCCAGGCGGCGGCCGGCGCGCACCAGGGAGGCCGCGGCCGCATCGCCGCCGATCAGCACCAGGATCCGCTCGCCCGCCGCCCACGGCCCCTCGATCCCCTTCTGGCGCATGGCGCCGACCAGCTGGTCGTCCACGGTCTGGGCGACGCGCCGCAGGGCCAGTTCGCGCAGGGCGGTGAGGTTCTCGGGCTTGAAGAAATTGTTGGCCGCCTGCCGCGCGGTCTCCGGCACATAGACCTTGCCGGCGCTCAAGCGCTCGCGCAGCTCGTCGGGGGTGACGTCCACCACCTCGATCTCCTCGGCGGCCGAAACGGCGGAGTCCGGCACCGTCTCGCGCACCCGCACGCCGGTGATCTTCCAGACCACGTCCACCAGGCTTTCCAGGTGCTGGATGTTCAGGGTGGTGTGGACGTCGATGCCGGCGCGAAGCAGCTCCTCCACATCCTGCCAGCGCTTGGGGTGGCGGGAGCCGGGGGCGTTGGTGTGGGCGTATTCGTCGACCAGCAGCAGCTTGGGCTTGCGCGCCAGGGCCGCGTCGAGGTCGAACTCCATCAGCTGGCGGCCGCGGTAGTCGATCGGGTGGCGCGGGAGAACTTCCAGGCCACTGGTCAGGGCCTCGGTGTCCTTGCGTCCATGGGTCTCGACCACCCCCACAACGACATCGACGCCCTCCTCCAGGCGCCGCTTGCCGACGGTGAGCATCTCGAAGGTCTTGCCCACCCCCGGCGCCATGCCGAGGTAGACCTTGAGCCGGCCGCGCCCCTGCTTCTTCGCCTGCGCCAGCAGGACGTCGGGGTCGGGGCGGGACGGCTCGTCTGGACTCATGACGTCCTAGGTTGCGCCACCGGATAGCGCGCGTCGAGGGCGCGATTGACGGCCAGGACGTTCACGTGCGGCTGGCCGACGAAGCCGAGGAAGGGCTGGCCGGTCTCGGCGTCGATCACCGCCTGCACGACGCTCGTCGCCAGATGCCGGGCGGCGGCGATCCGTGGCGCCTGCATGGCGGCGTTGTCGGGCGAGACGTCGGGGTCCAGGCCGCTGCCGGAGGTGGTCAGGGCGTCAGCGGGGATGACGGCGTTCGGCGTGTCTTTGCGGATCGCCGCCGCGTCGCCGGCCATGCGCTTGGCCAGGGCCGGGTCCATCGGGCCGAGGTTGGAGCCCGAGGAGTTCATCGGGTCATAGCCATTGCCGGCCGCCGACGGGCGCGGGTGCAGATATTCCGGCTTGGCGAAGCCCTGGGCGATCAGGGACGAGCCGATGAGGTGGCCGCCGGCGTCCTTGACCAGGCTGCCGCTAGCCTGATCCGGGAAGAGGACGCCGGCGACGCCGGTCATCGCCAAGGGGTAGGCGAGACCGAACACCAGGGTGAACAGGGCCATCGTGACGATGGAGGCGCGAAGTTGGGCGAGCATGGTCTTTAAGTCCTCTCACGCCAGGTGGATGGAGGTGATCAGGATGTCGATCACCTTGATGCCGATGAAGGGGGCGATGATGCCCCAGACGCCGTAGATCAAGAGGTTGCGGGAGAGCAGCCTGGCGGCGCCGATGGCGCGGTATTTCACCCCTTTGAGCGCCAGCGGGATCAGGGCGACGATGATCAGGGCGTTGAAGATCACCGCCGACAGGATGGCGCTGTGGGGGCTCCCCAGCCGCATGATGTTGATCGCGCCGAGGGCCGGCAGCGAGACCACGAACATCGCCGGGATGATGGCGAAATACTTGGCCACGTCATTGGCGATGGAGAAGGTGGTCAGGGCGCCGCGGGTGATCAGCATCTGTTTGCCCACCTCGACGATCTCGATCAGCTTGGTGGGATCGCTATCGAGGTCGACCATGTTGCCGGCCTCGCGAGCGGCCTGGGTGCCGGTCTGCATGGCCACGCCGACGTCGGCTTGAGCCAGGGCCGGGGCGTCGTTGGAGCCGTCGCCGCACATGGCCACCAGCCGGCCCTTGGCCTGTTCCTCGCGGATCAGCCGCAGCTTATCCTCGGGGGTGGCTTCCGACAGGAAATCGTCGACGCCGGCTTCAGAGGCGATGGTGGCCGCGGTGACCGGGTTGTCGCCGGTGATCATCACCGTGCGCAGGCCCATGCGGCGCAGGTCGGCGAACCGCTCCTTCACCCCCGGCTTGACGATGTCCTTCAGGTGGATGACGCCCATCAGCTTGCCGTTCTCGGCCACCGCCAGCGGCGTGCCGCCGGAGCGGGCGATGCGGTCGACGGCCGCGGCCACCTCGGCCGGGACGGTCTTGGGCTCCAGGCCCACCAGCTTGTAGACGGCGTCCACCGCGCCCTTGCGCCAAACCATGTCGGCGGTGTCGAGGCCGGACATCCGCGTGGTGGCGCTGAAGGCTATGGAGGTGGCGCCCTTCGGCGTCTCTTCGACCAGGGCGTGCTGTTCGCGACCGAGCTCGAGGATGGAGCGGCCTTCGGGGGTTTCGTCAGCGAGCGAGGCCATCAGCGCGGCGTGCAAGGCGCGCTCGAGTGTGACCCCCGGCGCCGGGATCACCTCGGTGGCCATGCGGTTGCCGTAGGTGATGGTGCCGGTTTTATCGAGCAAGAGCGTGTCGACGTCGCCGGCGGCCTCCACCGCCCGGCCGGAGGTGGCGAGCACGTTGACCTTCAGCAGACGGTCCATGCCGGCGATGCCGACGGCGGACAGCAGCCCACCAATCGTTGTCGGAATAAGACAGACGAACAGGGCGCCCAGGACCATGGGGTCGAGCTTGACGCCGGAATATTGGCCGAGGCCCAGCAGGGTCACCACTGCGACCACGAACACCAGGGTCAGGCCGGCCAGCAGCACCGCCAGGGCGATCTCGTTGGGGGTCTTGCGGCGGTTGGCGCCTTCGACCATGGCGATCATGCGGTCGAGGAAGCTGTCGCCGGGGCCGGAGGTGACACGCACCTTGATCCAGTCGGACACCACCGTGGTGCCGCCGGTGACGGCGGAGCGGTCGCCGCCGCTTTCGCGGATGACCGGGGCCGACTCGCCGGTGATCGCCGACTCGTTGACCGAGGCCACGCCCTCGATGATGTCGCCATCGGCGGGGACGGCGTCGCCGGCCTCGACCAGGACGATGTCGCCGGGGCGCAGCAAGTGCGACGCCGTGGGGGTGACCTTGCCGCTGTCGTCGAGCTTCTTGGCGTTGGTGGTCACCCGCGCGGCGCGCAGGGAGTCCGCGGCCGCCTTGCCTCGCCCTTCGGCGACGCTTTCGGCGAAGTTGGCGAACAGCACCGTGGCCCAGAGCCACAGGGCAATCTGGATCGCGAAGCCCGGCGAGGTGTGGTGCACCAGGGCGTCGATCACCGACACGGTGGCCAGGGCGGCCACCACTTCGGTGGCCAGGATGACCGGGTTGCCGAGCAGGGCGCGGGGATTGAGTTTGACCAGGGCGTCGAGCGCGGCGCGGGTCAGGATCGCGCTTTGAGAGCCCGAGGCGGAGACTGCGGAAGGCATGGTGTCACCGTTCCTTGGTGTGAATGAGGGTCGGGCCGGCCGGCTTGGCGCCGGCGTTCCAGACCAGGCGGATCGACGAGCGCCGATCCTTGGGGTTGGCAGGCTTGGCTTCAGGCCGCGATTGACGGGCGGCCTGAAGGGCCAGGACGAACAGGGGCGTGGGCATCATGATTTCAGCGCCGCCAGCATCTGGAAGTGCTCGACGATGGGTCCGAGGGCCTGGGCCGGGAAATACTGCAGCCCGCCGAGGATCAGGATCACGCCGATGACCAGGCCGATGAACAGCGGCCCATGGGTCGGCAGGGTGCCCGCGGTGGGCTCGAGCTTCGGCTTGGTCACCAGGCCGCCGGCGATGGCCAGCACCGGGATGGCGTAGCCGAACCGGCCGAACCACATGGCCAGAGCCATGGTCACGTTCCAGTAGGGGCTGGGGCTGAGGCCCGCGAAGGCGGAGCCGTTGTTACCGGTCGCGGACGTATAGGCGTAGAGCACCTCCGACAGGCCGTGCGCGCCCGACGCGGAAACCGTCTTCATGGCGATCGGATAGACGATGGCCACGGCCGCGAAGCCCAGGATTGAGGCCGTGAGGATCAGCGACGCGAGCATGCACAGCTTCATCTCCCGGGCCTCGATCTTCTTGCCGAGGTATTCCGGCGTGCGGCCCACCATCAGCCCGGCCACAAAGACCGAGATCAGGGCCATGATGATCATGCCGTAGAGGCCCGATCCGACCCCGCCGGGGAGCATTTCCGCCAGCTGGATCATGAACATGGCGATGCCGCCGCCCAGGGGCGTGAAGCTCTCGTGCATGCCGTTGACCGCGCCGTCTGAAGCGCCGGTGGTCATGGCCGCGAACACCGCGGTGGACGGGGCGCCGAAGCGGACCTCCTTGCCCTCCATGTTCGGGGTCGTCACCGCGTGGGCGGCGGCCAGGGCCGGGGTGGGCTGGGTTTCGGCCACATAGATGCCGGCCGCGGCGGCCGAGACCATGATAGCCATGATGATCACCAGGGCGCGGGCTTCCTTCTTCAGGTTGATGACCCGGCCAAAGGCGACCACGCAGGCGAAGCCCAGCATGTTCATGATCACCATCTCGATCAGGTTGGTGATCGCGCTGGGGTTTTCGAACGGGTGAGCCGAGTTGGCGTTGAAGAAACCGCCGCCATTGGTGCCGAGCTGTTTGATGGCCTCCTGGCTGGCGACCGGGCCGAGGGCGATGGTCTGTTTGGCGCCCTCGAGGGTGTGGGCGTCCACGTGCGGCAGCAGGGTCTGCGGCACGCCGAGGAAGGCCAGCAGCAGCCCGATGACGATAGCCCCGGGCAAAAGCACATAGAGGGTGATCCGCACCAGGTCGGCCCAGAAGTTGCCGATGGTCTCGCCCCGGTTGGCGGCGAAGGAGCGCGCCAGGGCGGCGGCCACGGCGATGCCGGCGGCAGCGGAGGCGAAGTTCTGCACCGTCAGGCCAGCCATGGCCGACAGGTGGCTGATGGCGCTTTCTCCGGAGTAGAACTGCCAGTTGGTGTTGGTGACGAAGCTGATGGCGGTGTTGAACGCCAGGTCCGGCGCCATGCCGGCGAAGCCTTGCGGGTTCAGCGGCAGGACGCCCTGAAGCCTGAGGATCGCATAGAGAAAGAAGAAGGCCGCGGCGCTGAAGGCCAGCAGCGACATGGCATAGGCGATCCAGCCCTGGCCCTTGGGCTTCGACCCCACGCCGGCCGCGCCATAGAAGACCGCTTCAACGGGCTTGAGCACGGGATCGAGCCAGGTCGGCTGGTCCTCCCAGACCCTGGCCATGTAGATGCCGATCGGCCAGCCGAGTCCCACGGCCAACGCGATGGTGAGGGCGATCTCCGCCCAGCCTTGGATGTTCATCGATGCGTCCGGTTCAAAAGTCTTCCGGCCGCAACAGGGCGACCAGCATGTAGACGGTCACGGCGACCGTCGCGGCGACGTAGAGGATGGCGACCAGCATTGGCGTCAGACCCGGCGCAGCAGGACGGCGTAGACGGCGAACAGGCCGAACATGGCGGCGCCGACGGCGATGAACACGAGATCCATGAGGACAAGGCTCCGGTTTAGGGAGCCGGTGGTCTATGCCCAAGCGGCATCAAGGTTCGCCGCGTGAGAACGGGTGGCGACATAAACGAAGCATAAAGGCCATCCGATTCCGGTTGATCGCCGCCGCGCTCCGGCTCAGCAGTGGGGCATGGCGCTTTCCCTGCTCGACCTGGCGGCGATCTTTCTGGTGTTCAGCGCCGTCATCGGCTGGCTGAACCTGAAGCTGTTTCGCCTCCCTACCGGCGTCGCCATGCTGGCGGTGGGCCTGCTTGCGGCCCTCAGTCTCGGCGGGCTGGACCGGCTGGCGCCGGGACTGGGGGTCGGCGACGCCATTCGCCGACTGCTGACCCAGATCGACTTCTCCACCGCCGTGCTGCGGTTCATGCTGGCCTATCTGCTGTTCGCCGGCGCGGTGCATGTGGACCTGGCCGAACTGTTGCGCCGGGGCTGGACCGCCGGGGTGCTGGCGACCGTGGGCGTGGTCATCTCCGCCGGCGTGATCGGCGGCGGGTTCTGGCTGGCGGCGCGGGCGCTGAGTGTGCCGCTGTCCTACCCCTGGGCGCTGGTGTTCGGGGTGCTGATCAGCCCCACCGACCCGGTCGCGGTGCTCGCCGCGCTGAAGCGCACCAGCCTGATTCCCGACATCCGCGCCCTGATCGAGGGCGAGGCCCTGTTCAACGACGGCGTCGGCGTGGTGCTGTTCGGCGCGGCGCTGACCCTGGCCGCCGGCGGCGGCGCGACCGCCCCGCTTCCTCTGGCGGGCCAGGTCCTGCTGCAGGCGGGGGGCGGCGCGGCGCTGGGCGCGGTGGCGGGATGGCTGGCCATCGCCGCCATGCGCCAGGTCGACGACTATCTGGTCGAGGTCGGGATCACGCTCGCCTTGTCGACGGCGACCTACGCCCTGGCCCAGCATGTCGGCCTTTCGGGGCCCATCGCGGTGGTGGTTGCGGGCCTGATGCTCGGCCGCCACGCCGGCGGCGAGGCCATGAGCGAGGAGACCCGGCGCTATGTCACCGCCTTCTGGACCATCGTCGACGAGAATCTGAACGGGGTGCTGTTCCTGCTGGTGGGCCTGGTGGTCATCGGGCTGAGATTCGATCCGCTGGTGGACGCACTGGCTGTCGCGGCGATTCCGCTGACCGTGTTCGGCCGCTGGATTTCCCTGGTCGGACCCAGTGCGATTGTCGGACGGGTCGACCGCAGCCTGAAGCCGGGCCTGGCCAGCGTGCTGACCTGGGCCGGCGTGCGCGGGGGCTTGTCGCTGGCCATGGCCCTGTCCATGCCACCATCGCGGCAGCGGGATATCATCGTCGCGGCCACCTATGTGGTGGTGGTCTTTTCAGTGATCGTCCAGAGCTTGACCCTGGAGCGGCTGATCCTGCGGCTTGGCTACGGCCGCGCCATCCTCGATGAGAGTGAGACACTTTAGCCGCAAGCGGAACAATGGCGGCGCAGGCGTAGTTATGGTTAACAAGGCCTAACCATCACCTCGCGGGGCAAACATGCGGGCAGTGGCGTTCGGCGTCGGCATAGCAGCCGCGCTCGGAATGGTGTCGGTCGCGGTGGCCGCAATGGACGATCCGGATGCTCCCGTGGCGACGGCGCGCTATACCGTGGCGCCGCCTGAAACCGCGCCGCCGCCGGCGGCGGCCGACGCCCCGCAGGTCAGCCCGCCCGAGTTTTACGCGCCGGCCCGGCGCTTCAACATCGACACTGAGGACGCCCGCACGCAGGTCGACGCCGCCAATGGTCAGCTGACCGGCCTGGACACCTACCCTGCTGCGATGCGCCGAGGGGCCGCGCCGCAGATGACCCGCCTCTCCGGGTCGATGGAGCGGCTTGTGCGGGACGAGAACTTGCGCCGGGGCTTCGGCGAGCTGCAGGCGATCGGCGAGCGGGCGCGGCTGTTTCTGTTCGCCGGCGACCGGGGCGGAGTGTGGACCTACAGCTTCACCCACGACCAGGGCGGCGTGAAGGCGTCCGGCTGGGCTGCCGAGCGCCCGGACGGGGTCGGGGAGCAACGGGTGGGCGTGGCCTGGCAGCGCGGGCGCACCCGGCTTTCCCTGTCGGGGATGGAGCGCAAGTTCTGCCAGTTCGGGGCGGAGATGAAGGATCGGGTCGTGGCGCTGACCCTGTCCTTCTCGCCCGGCTGGTCCACCAAGCGGGATCGTCAGCAGAGCTGAACCTGGACCGCAACAAGCCTATATGAACGACTGAACCAAGACGCCGCCCAAGGTGTTCGGCTATAGGGGCGCCGCGCCATGCGCGTTTGACGCGTCTTGGGGCTGTCGGTTGGCTTTGAAGGAGCATTCGTCATGGGCGCCAATCCGCTTCAGGAGCTGGGACACGCGGGCCAGGCGGTGTGGCTGGACTTCGTCCAGCGCAAGATGCTGGACCAGCGCGAGCTGGCCGCCATGACCGAACGTGACGGCGTCACCGGCGTCACCTCCAATCCCTCGATCTTCGAAAAGGCCATCGGCAGCGGCGACTATGACGCCGCGCTGAAAGGTTATGTGGAGACCGCTGATGCGGACCCGGCCAGCCTGTTCGAGCGGCTGGCGATCGAGGACATCCAGGCGGCGGCCGATCAGCTGCGCCCGGTCTATGACGCCAGACACGGCCGCGACGGCTATGTCAGCCTGGAGGTCTCGCCCTATCTGGCCATGGACACCGAGGGCTCGCTGGTCGAGGCGCGGCGGCTGTGGAAGGCGGTGGATCGTCCGAACCTGATGATCAAGATTCCCGGCACGCATGCGGGGGTCCCGGCGATCCGCACGCTGATCGGCGAGGGGATCAACGTCAACGTCACCCTGCTGTTCAGCCTGGACGCCTATCTGGCCGTGGCCGAGGCGCACATGGCGGGGCTTGAAGACCGGCTCGCCAAGGGCGGCGACATCGCCAGGGTGGCCGGCGTGGCCAGCTTCTTCGTCAGCCGCATCGACACCAAGATCGACGGCGCCATCGACGCGCGGCTGAAGGCCGGCGCCGGCGCCGCCAAAGACGAGGATGGGGCGGCGCTGAAGGCCGTGCGCGGCAAGGTCGCCATCGCCAACGCCAAGATCGCCTACCAGCAATATCTGAAGATGATCGCCACGCCGCGCTGGAAGGCGCTGGCCGCCAAGGGCGCGGGCGTGCAGCGCCTGCTCTGGGCCTCCACGGGCGCCAAGGACCCCAGCTACTCCGACGTGCTCTATGTCGAGACCCTGATCGGGCCCGACACCGTCAACACCATGCCGCCCAAGACCATGGACGCCTTCCGCGACCACGGGAAGGTGGCCGAGACCCTGACCCAGGACATCGCCGGCGCCGAGCATGTGCTCGCCGAGGCCAAGCGGCTGGGGCTGGATCTGGACGGGGTCACCAAGGCCCTGGTGGACGATGGGGTGAAACAGTTCGCCGACGCCGCCGACGGGCTCTACGCCGCCGTCGCCGACAAGCGGATCAAGGCCTTGGGCGATGCGCTGAACGGCCAAGCGTTCAGCTTGCCGGAGACGCTTCAGGCCTCGGTGGACCAGCTCACCGAAAAGGCCCGCGCCGAAGCCTGGATCCGGCGGCTGTGGAACGGCGACGCCGGCCTGTGGACGGGCAAGGACGAGGCCAAATGGCTGGGCTGGCTCGCCGCAGGCAAGGGCGAGGCGATCGACCTGAAATCCCTCGACATTCTGCGCGGCAAGGTGCGTGAGGCCCGCTTCACCCATGTGCTTCTGCTGGGCATGGGCGGATCCAGCCTCGGGCCGGAGGTGCTCGGCGATATCTGCGCCAGGGCGGATGGCGCGCCGGAGCTGCTGGTGCTCGATTCCACCGATCCCACCCAGATCGACCGGTTCGCGGCGAAGATCGATCCCGCGCGCACGCTGTTCGTGGTGTCGTCCAAATCCGGCACGACCCTCGAGCCCGACATCCTGCAGCGCTATTTCTTCGAGCTGGCCAAGACGGCGGTCGGGGCCGAGGCCGGCTCCCACTTCGTCGCCGTCACCGATCCTGGGTCGCACCTGGAGGCCAATGCCAAAGCCGAGGCCTTCGCGCGGACCTTCCTGGGCGACCCCGCCATCGGCGGCCGGTTTTCGGTGTTGTCCAACTTCGGCATGGTCCCGGCGATCGCCGCCGGTATCGACGTGGCCGGCTTCATGGCCAGGACCCAGGTCATGGTCCGCGCCTGCGCGCCCAGTGCGCCGCCGAAGGCCAACCCGGGCGTGGAGCTGGGCCT
>Ga0302314_10002320_pt1 | contig 35352 bp, 25 predicted proteins | sample III_Palsa_N2_3_FD_200533 | JGI IMG/M metagenome (GOLD analysis project Ga0302314, IMG submission 200533) | Peat permafrost microbial communities from Stordalen Mire near Abisko, Sweden - III_Palsa_N2_3 | ecosystem: Environmental > Terrestrial > Soil > Palsa > Peat permafrost | place: Sweden...
AGGCCGTCGAGTCCAAGGACAAGTCCGCCGCTGAATCCGCCTACAAGGAAATGGTGCCGGTGCTGGACCGTTATGCCAACCGCGGCATGATCCACAAGAACAAGGCCGCCCGTCACAAGAGCCGCCTTGCTTCGCATATCAAGGCGCTGGCCTGATCAGCTTTCAGCAGTATTGAAAAAGGGGCCTCAGGCCCCTTTTTTATTGAAATTTTCCAAATAAGAACGCGGCCTTGCGCCGCGTTCTTAATGTGTCTAGCGTCAACCGTATCAGCCGCCCTCGATTACTTCACCGCCACCACATCCCGATCGTCGCCGTGCGCCTCATTCGACGGCGAGCCGAACCAGCCCTTGGCCTTCTCACCCAGCGCGAAGATGAAGGTGTAGAGCACCGGCACCACCACCAGGGTCAGCAGGGTCGAGGTGACGATACCGCCGATCACCGCGCGCCCCATCGGCGCCAGCAGTTCACCGCCGTTGCCGGCGCCGATGGCCATCGGCAGCATGCCGAAGATCATCGCCAGAGTCGTCATCAGGATCGGCCGCAAACGCACCTGCCCGGCCTCGAGCAGCGCCTCGCGCAGCGATTTTCCGGCGCGGATACCGTGGTTGGCGAAGTCCACCAGCAAAATGGCGTTCTTGGTCACCAATCCCATCAGCATGATGAACCCGATCACCGAGAACAGGTTGAGCGTGGTGCGGGTGATCAGCAGGGCGATGATCACCCCCGCCAGCGACAGCGGCAGCGAGGCCATGATTGCCATCGGCTGCAGGAAGCTGCCGAACTGCGACGCCAGAATCAGGTAAATGAAGATCACCGCCAGCCCCAGCGCCGCCAGCGCCGACGTGAACGCGTCATTCATGTCCTGTTGCTGGCCACCATTGTCGAAGCGATAGCCCGGCGGCAGCTTCATTTTGTCCATCAGTTTCTGCACATCGGAACCGACGTCGCCCGACGGGCGGCCCTCGGCCCTGGCGTAGAGCGAGACCCGGCGCTGCAGGTTCAGGCGCTTGAGCTGCTGCGGCGCGGTGGTGTCGACGAAGCTCGCCACCTGACGCAGCGGCACCAGCATTTGCGTGCCATCGGAATTGAGCCGGGTGCCGGTCATGTAGAGACCGCCCAGGTCGGAAGTGATCTGGCGGTCGCCCTTGGGCAACTGCACAATCACGTCATAGTCCTGGCCATCCGGGCCGAGCCAGTGGCTGATCTGACTGCCGGCGATCAACGGCCGCAAGGCATTGCCGATCAGGGCATTGCTCAGCCCCAGGTCACTGGCCAACTCGCGGTTGATGCGCACCGAGATGGTCGGGTTGTCGCCCAGCTCACTGCTCTGCAGGTCGGCAATGCCCGGGATTTTCGCCATCTGCTTCATCAGATCCTGCGAGATCTCGCTCAGCTTGCTCGCATCCGGCCCGAGAATCGAGATGAAGATCGGCGTATTGAACCCGATCGACAGGCTGATGCCGGCCATGCTGGCAATGCGCGCACGGATGGCTTTTTCAACCTCCTTCTGCGAACGACGATGCGTCTTCTGGGGATTGCTCAGGCGCAGGTTGATGCGCGCGTAATTCTTGCCCTCGTCAGTGCCAACATTGGCTTCAATCGCGGTGATTTCCGGAAACGCCTTGAGCGCATCCTCAACCTGCTGCGCCTTGGCATTGGTGTATTCCAGGCTGGAGCCGATTGCGGTATTCAGGCGCAGGGTGATGTAGCTGTCGTCGGTATCCGGGATGAATTCCGTTCCCACCATGCCGACCAGCAGGAAACTGCCGAAGAACGTCGCCGCCGCGATCCACAGCACAACGCCGCGATTGCTGATGGTGCCGAGCTGGCGCCAGTTCCAGGTGCGCAAGGCGTGAACCATGCCGAACAGCGGCAGATAGACGCGCCGACGCTGTGAGCTCAGGCTCCAGCCGAGCACACGTCCATAGACGCTGTGCAGCCAGTCCACGCCGAGCTCGATCCGATCCAGCATGCGGCCCAGCCAGGGCATCCATTTGAAACGCCCCTGCACCGGGTCGCGCCAGATCGACGACAGCATCGGGTCAAGCGTGAAGCTGACGAACAGCGACACCAGCACCGCCACCGCCACCGTGATGCCAAACTGATAGAAATAGCGGCCGATGATGCCATTCATGAAGGCCACCGGCACGAACACCGCCAGGATGGCGAAAGTCGTCGCCATCACCGCCAGGCCGATTTCCTGGGTGCCGTCGCGCGCGGCCTGCAGATGGCTCTTGCCCATGTGCAGGTGGCGCACGATGTTCTCGCGCACCACGATGGCGTCGTCGATGAGCAGACCGATACACAAGGACAGCGCCATCAGGGTGATGAAGTTCAGGGTAAAGCCGAAGGCATGCAGGGCGATGAAGGTTGCGATCACCGAGATCGGCAAGGTCAGCCCGGTGATGATGGTGGAGCGCCAGGAGTGCAGGAACAGGAAGACGATAATCACGGTCAGGATGGCGCCCTCGAGGATGGTTTCCTTGACTCCCGACAGCTGCGCCTTGATGCCGTCGGCGTTGGAGTACATGGTCTCGATGTGCACATCATCCGGCAGGCGCTTGCGCAGTTCCTCGATCGCCGCCTGCACGCCGTCGCCAACCTCGACGATGTTGGCGTTCTGAACCTTGAAGATCGACAGCGCGACGGCACGCTTGCCGTTGACGCGGGCCAGCGAGGTTTCCTCCGCATCGCCGTCGACCACGTCCGCAACCTGATCCAGGTAGATCGGAATGCCGGCCTGCTGCAAATAAACCGCGCCGCCCTGCATGGCGACGATGATGCGCCCGAAGTCCGCCGGCTTTTTCATGCGGCCGTCCAGACGGACCTGCGTTTCCTTGGGGCCGCGGATGATGCTGCCAGCGGGCAGATCCTGGTTGGCATCGGTAATGGCGTTGATCACCTGATTGACGCTGATGCGATAGCTGTCCAGTTGCTCCGGCTTCAGGTAAATCTGCACCTGTCGCACCGTTTCGCCGGTGTTCTGGATGTTGCCGACACCCGGAGCGTTCTGCAGTCGCTTGACAATGACCTGCTCGGTCAGCGTCGACACTTCGCGCAGGCTGCGCGTGTCCGAGTAGATATCGAGGTTGATGATCGGCTGCTGGTTGGCGTCGTTGTTGGAACGCGTGACCTGCGGATCCTTCACGTCGCGCGGAAAGGTCGAGCGGATCTGCGCGATCTTGTCGCGCACTTCCTGGGTGGCAACGTCGATGTTCACATCGAGACGGAACTCGATCTGCATGAAGGCGGTGCCTTCACGCATGGTGGCGAAGATGCGCTTGACTCCGTCAACCGAATTGACCTGGTTCTCGATCGGCTTGATGACGTCGTTTTCCAGCGCTTCCGGCGAGGCGCCCGGGTAGTCCACCTGCAGACTGACGGTGGGATCGGAAACATCCGGCATCTGCTCCACCGGCAGGCGCTGGTAGGAAAACACGCCGAGCACCAGCAGGGCCACCATCAGCATGGTGGCGAATACGGGCTGGTTGATGCTGGTCTTGGTGATCCACATGGTCGTTAGCCTCGCGGCGGCCTAGTTCTTCACCACGGCCGCCGTGGCGGCGGCCGCCTGGGGTGGCACCACGGCGCTTTTCAGCACTGCCGCCATGCCTTCCTTGAAGTTGTCGAGCTTGGCCATCAGCACCTGCTCACCGGGCTTGAGGCCGTCGCGCACCTCCACCGAACCCAGGTCCTCGGAACTCAGGCCCAACGTCACCGAACGTCTGGAGATTTTGCCGTCGGCGAAGACCAGCACGTAGGGCTGGCCGGCATCGTTATGCACCGCGGCGGCGGGAATCGCCGGAGTCGGCGCGCTCCTGTCCAGCAACAGCGTGCCCTGGCCGAACATGCCGCCCTTGAGCGCGCCGTCCGGATTAGGCACCGACAGGTACACCGTGATCGAGCGCGAGCCTTGTTCGGTCATCGGATTGATGCGTTCGACACGCCCATCGAATACGCGATCGCCGAAGCCGCTCACCTTGAAGTGTGCGATCTGGCCTACCTTCACGCCGGGAATTTCGGACGCTGGCGCCAGCGCCTGGAATTCCATCTGCGACAGGTCGACCAGGCCAACGATGCTGCCATCGACGTCGACGCGCTCGCCGGGCTGCGCCAGGCGGCTGACCACGGTACCGCTGATCGGCGCCCGGACCACCGCGTCGTCCCAGGCCAGCTGGGCCAGCACCACCTGCGCCTCCGCCGCCTTCATGGTGGCGAGATCGGCCTGATAGGTGCTGGCGGCCGAGTCGTAGGCGTTCTGCGAAATGAAGTGTTCCTTCAGCATCGCGTCGCTGTTGTCGCGGTTCAGCTTGGCCAGCGCCAGGTCGGCGCGGGCCTTTTCCAGCGTGGCCTGCTGGGTATCGAGCGTGGCCTTGAGATAGCGGGTTTCAATGCGCGCCAGCACCTCGCCCTGCTTGACCGCCTGGCCTTCGCGCACAGTCAGTTCCAGCACCTCGCCCGCCACCTTGGATTTGACCGTGGTTTGCACCAGCGGCGACAGCGAGCCGGAGACCGGCAACGAACGGGTCAGTTGCGCCAGATTGACAGTCGCGACATCGGCGGCAGCAAGCTCGATCGGAGGTGGCGCGTCGGCCGCCATCGAAGCAGGCTTGGCGTCACCGCGATGTGAAGTGGCAATCCACAGGCCGACCGCCAGCACCAGCACCGCCAGTGCGGCGAGCTTGCCGGACAGCCTGAAACGCCCTGCCCGCTCCAGACCATTCTGCATTGCACTCATTCGTTTCCTTGCCCCCTTAGATGCTACGCCAAGCGGCGCCCGTGTCGTATGCCACACAGCTCAAAGCAGCTGACTATCCTTTGGATGCAGCTACCGACTGATCTGGATTTGCACACGATGCCGGAAAGCCATGACGACATGAGCTTTAGACGGTACTGGTCGTCACCGGGTTTAGACCCGACCACTGGTTTTTCCAAAAAAATCTGCGGAATTACGCGGCGATGACCAGATTATCGCGGTGGATCAGCTCGGGTTCGCCCGGATAGCCGAGACGTTTGCCGATTTCCGCACTGGGCACGCCCTGGATGCGGGTGGCTTCGGCGGTGTTGTAGTTGGCCAGGCCGCGCGCCACTTCCCGTCCCTCGCCGTCGAGACAGATCACCAGATCTCCCCGCTCGAAATCCCCCTCGACCCGGGTCACGCCTACCGGCAGCAGGCTACGTCCTTGTTCGCGCAGCACTTTTACGGCTCCGGCATCCAGGCTCAGGCGCCCCCGCGCCTGCAACTGACCAGCGATCCAGCGTTTGCGCGCGCCCATCACCGACTGCGCCGGCTTGAGCAGGCTGCCGATGTCCTCGCCCCGGGCGATTTTCAACAGGCATTCCGGGGTACGCCCGTGGGCAATGACCGTAGCGGCGCCTGAACGCGCCGCCCAGTGCGCAGCAGTGAGCTTGGTGCGCATGCCGCCGCGGCCCAGCACACCCTTGCTGTCGCCCGCCATGCCGGCCAGGCGCGTATCGGATAACGGGGCCTCGGACACCAGCCTGGCTTGCGGATTGGCGCGAGGATCGGCGTCGTACAAGCCTTCCTGATCGGTCAGCAGCACCAGCAGCTCGGCCTCGACCAGGTTCACCGTCAACGCGCCGAGCGTATCGTTGTCGCCGAGCCGGATTTCGTCGGTGGCGACGGTATCGTTCTCGTTGACCACCGGCACCACCCCCAGCTCGAGCAGGGTATTGAGGGTGCCGCGGGCGTTCAGGTAACGGCCGCGATCGGATACGTCCTCATGGGTCAGCAGGATCTGCGCGGCGCGCAGGCCGTGCTCCTCGAAAGCGGTTTCGTAAGCGCGGACCAGCCCCATCTGGCCCACCGCGGCGGCAGCCTGCAGGCCATGCAGGGTGGCCGGACGCTTCGACATGCCCAGGCGCGCCATGCCTTCCGCCACCGCACCGGAAGACACCAGCACGATCTGCCAGCCCTGCTGGCGCAGCGTGGCGATCTGCGCACACCAGTCGGCGATCGCGGCGCGATCCAGTCCCTGGCCGCGCGCCGTCACCAGCGAGCTGCCCACTTTCACCACCCAGCGGCGGCTATTCTTCAGTTTCTGCCGATCCATCGGTGTCGGTGGCATGGCTATTCGGTGATTCCGGCATTTCCGGTGCATCGTTGCTGATTTCTTCGCGCGGGGGCGCGTGCGCCTCGACCCAGTCCATGGCGTCCCGGCATAGCTGCTCAAGGCCAGTGTGGGCAACCGCCGAAATGCGGTAGCTGCGCCCTTTCCACTTCAATTTCTTGAGCGCCTTGTCGCACAAGGCCTTGGCCTCGTCCGCCGGCATCACGTCGGTCTTGTTGAACAGCAGCCACTGTTCCTTGTGCGCCATCTCCGGGCTGAACTCGGCCAGCTCGCCGTTGATGGTGCGCACCCGCTCGGCGATATCGCCACCTTCCGGCGGCAGGATATCGACCAGATGCAGCAGCAGACGGGTGCGCTGCAGGTGCTTGAGGAAGCGGATGCCCAGGCCGGCGCCGCTGGCGGCACCCTCGATCAGACCGGGGATATCGACCATGACGAAGCTTCTGGCCAGACCCACCGAAACCACGCCAGGCTGCGGATACAGCGTGGTGAACGGATAATCGGCAATCTTCGGCCGTGCCGCCGAAACGGCGCTGAGCAGGGTCGACTTGCCGGCATTGGGCATGCCCAGCAGGCCGACATCGGCCATCAGGCTCAACTCCAGCCGCAGGTCGCGCTGCTCGCCGAGGGAGCCCGCCGTGGCCTTGCGCGGCGAGCGGTTGATACTGCTTTTGAAACGGGCGTTGCCGAGGCCATGGAAGCCGCCCGAAGCGAGCTTGATGCGGTGCTCGGGGTGGGTCAGCTCGCCGATCAATTCCTCGGTTTCGACATCGTAGATCAGGGTGCCCAGCGGCATCGCCACCAGCATTTCATCGGCGCTGAGGCCGCGGCAGTTGGCGCCGCTGCCGTTCTCGCCGCGCTTGGCGCGGAACACCCTGTTGAAGCGGAAATCCGCCAGGGTATTCAGGTTGACGTCGGCCACCGCATAGATATTGCCGCCGTCGCCGCCGTCGCCGCCGTCGGGGCCGCCGAACGGAATGGCGCGCTCGCGGCGGAAGCTGACGCAGCCGTTGCCGCCGTCGCCGGCTTCGACACGGATGGTAGCTTCGTCAACGAATTTCACTATGGAACGTCCCTGTCCAAGCTAGCCGACATCCATGTCGGGACTGCCCGGACAAACAAAAACACCAACAAAAAATAAAGGCCCCGTCTTGCGGGGCCTTCATCCTGAAGCGCTAGAGTCAGGCCGTGACGATGTCGACGAAGGTACGGCTCTTCGGACCACGCACGCGGAACTCGACCTTGCCGTCGATCTTGGCGTAGATCGTGTGATCCTTGCCCAGACCGGCGTTGACGCCAGCGTGCATGCGCGTGCCGCGCTGACGCACGATGATGTTGCCGGCAATCACCTGCTCGCCGCCGAAATGCTTGACGCCAAGACGCTTGGACTGTGAATCGCGGCCGTTACGGGTACTGCCGCCTGCCTTCTTATGTGCCATTTCTGAATACTCCTGCTGCGACGCGGCTTAGGCGCCGACAATCTCGGTGATCGTGACCGCCGTGAAATTCTGACGGTGGCCCTGTTCCTTGTGGTAGTGCTTGCGGCGACGATGCTTGATGATGCGGATCTTGTCGCCACGGCCGTGGGCGGTAACCTGGGCCGTGACCGTCGCGCCAGCCAGCAGCGGCGCGCCAACCTTAACGCTCTCGCCATCGGCAACCAGCAGCACTTCGTCAAAGGTGAAGGCGGAGCCGACGTCGGCGGTCAGGCTTTCCACCTGCAGGGATTCACCCGGGGCGACCCGGTACTGCTTGCCACCGGTCTTGATAACGGCGTACATCGTGTTCGGCTCCGATTGCGCCGGTAAGCCCGGACGCCCAAAAAAGTGAGTTAAAGTTGAATTAAGGCTAGTGAATCCGCGATTTTAACGGCTCCTGATGCTCCGGTCAACGCATTGGGCGGACTCGCCGCTCCGGTGCATATTTTTACATATCAGGCACTTAAAGCTGAACTCCGCGCCGCCTTCAGGCCGCGGCCGGGCATTCGAAACGCCATTTCATCCACAACACCGCCATGGCCACGCCGACGGTCAGGGTATTGGCGATCAGGATCGGCCACGACCCGATCACCCCCACAGGCCAGCCAAAGCGAAGCCGGCAGGTCAGCAAGCGTGGACGACAAGCTAATTTCTCCTGCCGGCAAAGTGCCATCCGCGTCATGAATTTTATTCGAATTCCGGCATGGAACTTGATTGAATCCCGACACCATCGCGTAAGGCAAGGCCCGTACAATGCGGGCGCAAATCCGTTCAAAGGCGCAAGCCATGGAGAATGAACCGATGCGAATCCTCGTCCTCGGCGCCGGCGCCACCGGCGGCTACTACGGCGGCCGCCTGCTCGAAGCCGGGCGCGACGTCAGCTTTCTGGTGCGCACCCGCCGTGCCGTGGAACTGGCCGAGACCGGCCTGCTGATCCGCAGCCCGGCGGGCAATGCCCGGCTCAAGCCGCGGGTGATCGCTCCCGGCGAGCTGAAAGAGACCTTCGACCTGATCATCCTGGCCTGCAAGGCCTACGACCTGGACAGTGCGATCGAAGCCATTAGCCCGGCGATGGGGCGCAACAGCGTCATCCTGCCGCTGCTCAACGGGCTCAGGCACTACGACCTGCTCGAAGCCCGCTTCGGCGCCGAACGGGTGCTGGGCGGCCTCTGCTCCATCGCCGTCACCCTGGGCGACAAAGGCGTGATCCAGCACCTCAGCCCCATGCATGTGCTGCGCTTCGGCGAACGCACCGGCGAGCGCAGCGAACGCATCGCGGCTCTGGAAGAACTGGTCAAGGGCGTCAATATCGACGCCAAGTCCAGCCGCGACGTGATGCAGGCGCTATGGGAGAAATGGGTGATGCTGGCCAGCCTGGCCGGCATGACCAGCCTGATGCGCGCCAGCATCGGCGACATCGTCGCCGCCACGCCCATAGGACAGAAACTAATGCTGCAGCTGCTCGACGAGTGCGCCGCAGTGGCCGCCTCCTACGGCCGCGCGCCCCGCCAGGCCGTACTGGAAGACACCCGCGGCCTGCTGACCAAACCCGGCTCCACCTTCACCGCGTCCATGCTGCGCGACATCGAAAGCGGCAACCGGGTCGAAGCCGATCACATCCTCGGCGATCTAATCGAGCGCGGCGCCCGTACCGGCGTATTCACCTCGCTGCTGGAAATCGCCTACTGCCATGTCAAGGCTTACGAAGCGCGGCGCACCCGCGAGGCTTAGCCGGCAGCCTTACTGTCTTAACTGAGCGCTGCGAAGGATTCGGCCCAAGCGGTTTCCAGCAGCCGCACCGGCAAACGCATCACCTTTGCCGGACCATCTAAAACGCCCGATCAATCAAGCCCTTCATCGGCGCATGCGCCGGCAAGGTGCCGAAGGCCAGCCCATGGCTGCCGCCCAGCCGCGATTCGCAGAACGCGTCCGAAACCTGGCGGTTGCCGGCGCGCACCAGCAAGGAGGCCTGCAGCGCCAGCGCCATCCGCTCCACCAGGAAACGCGAACGCAGTTCCAGTGTGTCACTGTCGGCCAGGTCCCGCTCCAGTCGCGCCGCCTCCGCATCCAGCGCTGGATGCCCGCCCCTGGCCGCGGCAAATTCGCCGAACAGGGCTTCGCGCGTAGCCGGCTCGCGCGCCAGCGCGCGCAGCACGTCCAGGCACTGGATATTGCCGCTGCCCTCCCAGATCGAGTTCAGCGGCGCCTGCCGGTACAGCCGCGGCAGGATCGATTCCTCGACGTAGCCGGCGCCGCCCAGGCATTCCTGCGCCTCGTTGACGAAGGGCGGACAGCGCTTGCACACCCAATACTTGCCGATGGCGGTGGCGATGCGCGCGAACGCCGCTTCCTGCGGATCGCGCGCGGTGGCATCGACCGCGCGCGCCACGCGCAAGGTCAGCGCCACCGCGGCCTCGGATTCCAGCGCCAGATCGGCCAGCACGTTCTGCATCAGCGGCTGTTCCACCAGATACTTGCCGAAAGCCTTGCGATGACGCGCATGGTGCACCGCCTGCACCAGCGCCTGGCGCATGATGCCGCTGGAGCCGATCAGGCAGTCCTGGCGGGTCAGCGCCACCATTTCCAGGATGGTGGCCACGCCGCGCCCTTCCTCGCCCACCATCCAGGCCAGCGCCCCCTGAAATTCCACTTCCGAGCTGGCATTGGACCAGTCGCCCAATTTCTCCTTCAGGCGCTGGATGCGGATGGCGTTGCGCGTGCCGTCCAGGCGGAAACGCGGCAGCAGGAAACAGGAGATGCCGGCGTCGGCCTGGGCCAGCACCAGGAAGGCATCGCACATCGGCGCCGAGAAGAACCACTTATGGCCGACCAACTCATACAGCTGCCCGGTGCCGCGGCTGCCAAGCGGATAGGCGCGCGTGGTATTGGCGCGAACATCGGAACCGCCCTGCTTCTCGGTCATGCCCATACCGATGGTATTGCCGCGCTTCTCCCAGGCCGGGATGAAGCGCTGGTCGTACTCGGTCGAAGTGATACGCGGCAGCCAGGCTCTGGCCAGTTCCGGCGCGTGACGCAGCGCCGGCACGCAGGCATAGGTCATGGTCAGGGGGCAGCCATTGCCCTGCTCCGGCTCGGCATGCAGATAGGCCAGTGCCGCGCGCGCCACGTGGGCGCCAGTCTTGTCGGCATGGCGCCAGGCAAAACTGGGAATGCCATGGCTGATGCCCAGTTCCATGATGCGGTGATAGGCCGGGTGGAATTCCACCTCGTCGATGCGGTTGCCATAACGATCGAACGGCTTGAACTTCGGCTTGTTCTCGTTGGCAGTGAAGCCCAGTTGCATCAACTCGCCGCCGGCCACCGGCCCGAAGGCGGCGATTTCCTTTTCGGCCCAGCCGCCGCCTTCGCGCAACAGCGCCTCGCGCAGCGGCAGGTCGGTGGCATAGGCATCGTACGGCGCCAGCGGCGGTGCCTGATTGCTGACTTCGTGGGTGATGAAGGCGCTGCTGAGTGGCTGGTTCATCGGATTACTCCTTGGTGCCTACTGCGCGCAGGCACAGCGCAATGATCGAATCGGCGACGGACTCCCGTGCCGTGGGGGTGGAGTGCAATAGCGGCCCGAGCAGGGTTTCGCCCAGCACACCGACCAGGGCGGCGGCCGTGATGTGCGCGTCCTGTCGGACAAATTCACCGCTGGCCATGCCTTGTTCCAGCAGCGTTTCCAACACCCTGGCATAAGCCTGGCGATAGTTGAGACGTTCGGCCTCCACCTGCGGGTCAACCGGTTCGGCGATCAGGGCATAAGCCAGACGGCGATTGCGCAGGGCGCGGCTAATGAATGTGGTCACGGCCAAATTCAGCCGCTGCGCACAATTGCCTTCGGCGGCGGCCGCTGCCTGCATCGCATCGACCTCACGTTGCGAGTTGTCGCGGAACACCTCGGCAAACAAATCGATCTGGGTCGGAAAATAACGGTAGATGGTGCCGGTAGCCACACCCGCCGCACCAGCCACCGCACTCATCTGCGCCGAGCGGAAGCCGCCTTGCCCGACCAGGCCGCGCGCCGCTTCGAGGATGGACTGACGTACGCCGTCCTTGCGCGCCTTCACCAATGCCGTCTCGCGGTAAGCCATAGCTTGAATCTCAATTCATTTCTTAAAGGATTGAACGCTTATTCATTGCTTAAGTCAAGAGCACCGCGTGTTGCACGGTTCCAGCCACACAATGCATTTGGTCGTCATATAAAACATGCTAAAACATGCCAACGGACTGGCTGGCGGACGCGCAGGAATTGCACGCGCAGTCTGCACAATCCAGGGATTTCAACGCTTGTTGCACAAGTGCGGGCTCGGGGGAGCTATGCGGATTGCTTGCGGGGTAATCTCTCTGACTGGATTGGGTGCGCTGCGATCAGGTCCGTCTGCAATAGGCCGGCGGGGCCGATACCGAAACCCACCTGGGAACCCCACCGTGATCCTGCGACTGCGGCGCATCGCGGCAGCCGGCGCCTGCGCCCTGATTGCAGCCTGTGGCGGTGGCAACACCAGTTCTGCTACGGACACCGCGCCGGTGCCGCCCGCCCAAAGCCTGGGCCTGATGAAGATCACCATCAGCGGCATCGGCAGCGGCCAGATGAGTTCCAAGGTCGAACTGGTGCAGGGCGGCAGCGCCGGCCGCATCAAGGCGGCCATGCCCAGCATCGTGCCGAACGGGCTGGACGTGGAGCAAATCTCCGCCAGCACCGAAGACATCGGCAGCCCCGGCACTGGCACACGCTATTTCGACGTGGTCTACCAGGTGCGCAACGCCGAGTTCTGCGATACGCCCGGTACCTGCACCCCGTACGCGACCGCCAGCAACAATCTCACCCTGATCGCCGCCAACACCGCCACCAATATCGACAATACCGCCATCACCAACATCAGCCTCTACGACGGCACCAGCAGCCCCGCCACCCAGGCCCTGGCAACCAGCCTGCTGCCGACCCATGGCATGCAGTTCGACAGCGCCACCGGCACCGCCGGCGGCCTGATCGTCCAGCCGGGCCTGGAATCCCTGCAAGTGTTTACCGAAGACGAAGTCTCCGTCGCCAGCATCGCCCGCGACCCCGGCGCCACCGACCTGTTTCCCTACGGCTACGTGGTGCGCAACATCCACACCGCCGCCAGCCGCTCGCTGCCGGCCAGCCCCGCCAACCAGCAATTCGACGGCCAAGTCTCCTTCTCCTTCAAGCTGCCGCTACAGGCCGATCCCAAGAACGACCCTTACAGCGTCAGCCTGATCTTCCAGGTGATCGACGACGCCAATACCCGCGTCACCGAGAGCGTCGAGGAACAGAACCCCGCCGGTGATGTTGCCGCCGAACTGCGCGCCGCGACCCTGGGCAGCACCGATCTGGTGGTGCTCAGCGGCCGCCTGGTGCAGACCCCGATCGGCGATCCGATCTGCACCGTGCGTACCGCCGGCGCGGCGGTGACGCCGCCCGCCGCGCCGGCGGCCTACCTGGTCAACAACTATGGCGACACGTTTGCCAGCGCCCCCTTCAATTTGGAGTTCCTGAGCCATAGCGCGGCCTTCGACTTCGGCTTCTGCGCCCCGGTGAACAGTGCCGGCTTCGGCAACCTGGTGATCAGCGGCAGCCAATCGGGGCTGCGCACCGCCGGCGGCAAATACACGGGCAGCTACAGCGCCAACGCCAGCGGCACCGTCGCCACCTTTACCCCGGCCAAGGCCTTCCTGCTCGGCGAGACTGTGTCCTACACCCTGACTTCCGGCTTCAAATACGCCGATGGCACGGCGCGCGCGCCCTTCGTCGGCAGCTTCACCGTCGGCAGCGGAGTGGCCGCCCCGGGCGTCTTTGACGCGCCGGTCAATTACGGCGTCGGCGACGAACCTGGCGCGGTGGCCGTAGGCGATTTCAACGGCGACGGCATCCCCGATCTGGCGGTGAGCTATGAAGAAGATGCACCATCTTCCTTGAATCCAGCAGCCGGCTATGTCGCGATCCTGCTGGGCAGTTCCAGCAGCCCCGGCACTTTTGCCGCGGCTGTCAGCTACGGCGTCGGCAGCGATCAGTACGCCGAGCCGAACGCCGTGGCCGTGGGCGACTTCAACGGCGACGGCATTCCCGACCTGGCGGTGTCGAACTTCGGAGACAACAGCGTCTCGATCCTGCTGGGCAGCTCCAGCAGCCCGGGCACCTTTGCCGCGGCGGTCAACTACCCTGTAGGCACCAACCCGAAATCCATCGCCGTGGGCGATTTCAATGGCGACGGCATCCCCGACCTGGCGGTGGCGAACGAGGGAGGCAACAGCGTCTCGATCCTGCTGGGCAGCGCCACCAGCCCCGGCAGCTTTGCTGCCGCGGTCAACTACCCCGTCGTCACCGGTTTGTACAACGGCAACCCGTACGACGGCGACCCGTACTCCCTGGCCGTAGGCGATTTCAACGGCGACGGCATCCTCGATCTGGCGGTGGCGGTGGGGGTAAATCGGGGCCCGGACGCCAGCGTCGCGGTCCTGCTGGGCAGTTCCAGCAACCCCGGCACCTTTGCCGCGCCGGTCAACTACGCCATCGGCGGCAGCGCTCCGTTCGTACAACCGATCTACGTGGCGGTGGGCGATTTCAACGGCGACGGCATCCCCGATCTGGCGGTGAGTTATGCGGAAACACTGACAGGGCAATCAGGCACCTTCATCGCGATCCTGCTGGGCAGTTCGACCAGCCGCGGCACGTTTGCCGCGCCGGTTTACTACAGCACCAATGGCATAGGCCGCCTGGTGGTGGGCGATTTCAACGGCGACGGCATCCCCGACCTGGCGGTGGCGAACGCAAACGTGTCGATCCTGCTGGGCAGCGCCACCCAGCGCGGCACTTTTGGCGCGCCGGCCAACTACGCCGTCGGCAGCACTTCGACCCCCGATCCGGTCTCGATCGCCGTGGGCGATTTCAACGGCGACGGCATCGCCGATCTGGTGACGGCGAACGGCGCGGGCAACGCCTCGGTCCTGCTGGGGCAGCCTTGAGGCGCTTTGGGCTTCAGGCTTCCTTAAATGAGGCAGAAGCTGTTTGGAGATGATCGACGATGAATAAGCTCCGCGCGGCCTTCCCCGCCGCAAGGCCGGACGCCGGGCGGCCCTGAGCTGCTGCTGGCGCCAGGCGTCAGCGCGGTGCTGGGTCTGGCGGCTTTTGTGCGCCCGCTGCCCGGTTTGTCGTGCCGCAAGCCCATCCTCCGAGGCCCTTGCCTCTATAGATCGTCGCGGTCGGTCAAGAATTGACGTCAATCCCCGGGACGGAATGTGCCGCATACGATTGCAGGGGATAGCAGCAGCCGGGCGATGGAGCGATAATCCGCGGCCCCTATGGCTTCGCCCTCCGTGTCCGACACCGCCTCTGCCGTACTCAGCACCCTGCCCCTGCCAGCGGCGGCCGGCGCGCGCACGCGCTGGTCCGGCCTGCCCGGTCCTTCGACCGCACTGGCCATTGCCGAAGCAGCCGCGCGGCATGCCGGCCTGGTGGTGGCGGTCACGGCTGGCGAACAGCACGCTTATCGCCTTGAAGAAGAATTGCGCTTCTTCCTCGGCGGACAGCAGCCGGTGACGCACTTTCCAGATACGGAGACGCTCCCCTACGACACGTACTCGCCGCATCAGGAAATCCTCTCCGACCGCCTCGCCGCGCTATACCGCCTGCCCGAACTGACGCGCGGAGTGCTGATCGTCACTGCCGGCACCCTGCTGGAGCGCCTGCCGCCGCGCGCCTGGCTCGACGGCCGCATGCTGCTGCTCAAGGCCGGCGACAAGCTGCCGCCGCACGCCTTTCGCGAGCGCCTTATCGCCGCCGGCTACCAGAGCGTGTCGGAAGTGCAGACCCAGGGCGAGTTCGCCGTGCGCGGCGCGCTGATCGATGTGTTTCCAATGGGCTCGGCCGAAGCCTATCGCCTTGACCTGTTCGACGACGAGGTGGAGAGCATCCGCCAATTCGATCCGGAGACCCAGCGCTCCACCGAAAAGGTGTCCGAGATCCGCCTGCTGCCGGCGCGCGAATTCCCCACCGACAAGGAAGGCATCGACACCTTCCGCCGCCGCTACCGCGAATACTTCCCCGGCGACCCGGCGCGCTCACGCATCTATGCCGAGGTCAGCAAGGCCCTGATGCCGGGCGGCATCGAGGCCTACCTGCCGCTGTTCTTCAATGAGAGCAGCGGCGGCACCGCGACAATGTTCGACTATCTGCCTGGCAACAGCCTGCTGATCGAGGTCGACGACATCGCGGCTGCGCTGGGCACGGAGTGGAAGCAGATCGAGGAACGCCACGAGCGCTATTCCGGCAACCTGGAACGGCCGCTGATGAAACCGGCTGACCTGTTCCTGGAGCCGGCGCGGGCGCAGCAATATCTTTCAGGGTACGCATCGGTCGGCATCGGCCTCGAAGCGGATGCCGGCGTCGAGATGCTGACCGCCGGCGCCGAACCGGTGCGCAGCTTCCTTGCGTCCAGCAGCGACCGGGTGTTGTTCGTCGCCGAATCCGCCGGCCGCCGCGAAGCCCTGCTCGACTGGCTCAAGCCGCTGGGCCTGCTCAGCCGCGTGCACGACAACTGGCCGGCCTTCGTCGCCGACCGCAACCGCTACGGCATCACGCTCGGGCCGCTGCAGGACAGTTTCCGCGTCGCCGCTGCCGGCATCGCCCTGATCGCCGAGGCGCAGGTATTCGGCCAGCGCGCGCCGGCCTCGGTGCGCAAGCGCGGCAAGATCCGCGATCCCGAAACCATCCTGCGCGATCTCAACGACCTCAAGCCGGGTGCGCCGGTGGTCCACGTCGAGCATGGAGTGGGCCGCTACCTGGGCTTGCAGAAGCTCGATGCCGGCGGCGTCGAGGCCGAGTACCTGGTGCTGGGCTACGCCGATGGCGACAAGCTCTACGTGCCGGTCGCCTCGCTCAATCTGATCCACCGCTACACCGGGGCTGAGAGCGAAGCGGCGCCGCTGCACAGCCTCGGCTCGGAGCGCTGGTCCAAGGCCAGGGCCAAGGCCAAGGAACGCGCCGCCGACGTCGCCGCCGAACTGTTGCAGGTGCAGGCCCGCCGCGCCGCCAAGGCCGGCACGCCGATGGCGGTGGACGAAGCCGACTACAGCCTGTTCTGCGAAGGCTTCCCATTCCAGCCCACCATCGACCAGCAGAAAGCCATCGACGCCGTGCTGGCCGATCTGGCCGGCACCAAACCGATGGATCGCGTGGTCTGCGGCGATGTCGGCTTCGGCAAGACCGAGGTGGCGCTGCGTGCCTGCTTCGCCACCGCGCGCGCCGGCAAGCAGGTCTGCGTGCTGGCGCCGACTACCCTGCTGGTGCAGCAGCACGAGAAGAACTTCCGCGACCGCTTTGCCGACTGGCCGCTGCGCATCGCCGGCCTGTCGCGCATGCGTACCGCCAAGGAACAGACCGCCCTGCTGGAGGATCTGCGCGACGGCAAGATCGACATTGTCATCGGCACCCATCGGCTGCTGCAGGACGATGTGCGCTTCAAGGATCTGGGTCTGGTGGTGGTCGACGAGGAGCATCGTTTCGGCGTGCGCCACAAGGAACGCCTGAAGAATCTGCGCGCCGAAGTACACCTGCTGACCCTCACCGCCACGCCGATCCCGCGCACCCTCAACATGAGCCTGGCCGGCCTGCGCGACATGTCGATCATCGCCACGCCGCCAGCCTCGCGCCTGGCCATCCGCACCTTCGTCGCCGAATGGGACAACGCTCTGGTCTACGAAGCCTGCCTGCGCGAACTGCGCCGCGGCGGCCAGATCTATGTGCTGCACAACGAAGTGCGCAGCATCGAGCGCTTCGCCGCCGACCTGCAAAAACTGGTGCCCGAGGGCCGCGTACGCTTCGCCCACGGCCAGATGCGCGAGCGCGAGTTGGAACAGGTGATGCTCGACTTCTATCACGGCCGCTTCAACATCCTGGTCTGCACCACAATCATCGAGTCCGGCATCGACGTGCCGACCGCCAATACCATCCTGATCGACCGCGCCGACCATCTGGGCCTGGCGCAGCTGCATCAGTTGCGCGGCCGCGTCGGCCGCAGCCATCACCGCGCCTACGCCTACCTGCTGGTGCCGAGCAAACGCGCCTTGTCGCCCGATGCGGAGAAACGCCTGGAAGCGATCGAGGAACTGGGCGAGCTCGGCTCCGGCTTCGTCCTGGCCACGCACGACCTGGAAATCCGCGGCGCCGGTGAGTTGCTGGGCGAAAACCAGTCCGGCCAGATCGAGGAGATTGGCTTCACCCTCTATGCCGAGCTGCTGGCCGACGCCGTGCGAGCGCTGCGCTCCGGCCGCATCGACGATGCACCGTTCGGCCAGGCCGCCTGCGAAGTCGATCTCGGCGTATCCGCGCTGATTCCGGAAAGCTACGTGCCTGACGTGCACACCCGCCTCGTGCTGTACAAGCGCATCGCCGAAACCCACGACGAAAACGCGCTGGACGAACTCAAGGTGGAGATGATCGACCGCTTCGGTCTGCTGCCGCCGCAAGCCGAATACCTGTTCGAAACCGCGCGCTTGCGCCAGCAGGGCGAACACCTGGGCGTGGTCAGGATTCGCGTCGGCGCCAAGTCCGCAACCCTCGATTTCGGTGTCCAGCCGAAACTGGAACCGGTCAAGCTGATCAAGCTGATCCAGGCCCAGCCCAAGGTCTACAAGCTGGAGGGCCAGAAGCGCCTGAACATCAGCGCCAAGGAATTCGAGGATCCCAAGGCGCGCCAGCCCGGCATCTCCGCCCTGCTGGCACGCCTCGCCGCTTGACGGCAGACGTCGCAAGCAGCGCAATATGCTTGTGAGCAAGCTTGATAGCCGGCTGGAAGAAATCCGTTCGCCCCGAGTGCCCGCGCAGCGGGCGTATCGGGGGCCCAGCGCATCGCCCCGCGAGCAGTTGCATCAGAGGCTCCACCAATAATGGCCATTACAGCAGTTATCCTCTGCGGCGGCGCCGGCGAGCGTATGCGAGGCCTGGACAAGCCTCTCCATCCCCTGCTTGGACGGCCGCTGCTTGAGCACGTCCTGGATCGCGTGCGACAACAGGTGGACGCGGTGGTGCTGGTAGCCAATCGCCAGCCACAAGCCTATGCCGCTTATGGCACCAAACTTGTTGATGACGGCATCTACAAAGGCCGCGGCCCCCTGGCCGGCATCGCCGCCGGCCTGGCAGCCGCGGACAGCGAATGGGTGCTTTGTGTACCTGGCGACGCGCCGCTGTTGCCGCCGGACCTGCTGCATCGACTGCGCCAGGCCCTGCAAGGCGATGCCGCGGACCTGGCCGTGGTCAACGACGGCAGCGGCCGCCAGCCGCTATGCTGCCTGCTGCCGCGGCGCCTGCTTGCCGATCTGCGCCTGTATCTGGACGAGGGCGGAGATGCACCGCGCCGGTGGCTGGCCCGCTACCGTGTCGCCGAAGCCGATTGCTCCGACTGGCCGCGCTGGGCCTGGAGTCTCAATACGCCGGAGGAATGGGCCATGGCGGAATCGCAGATGAGTCAAAGGAAAGACACGGCATGATCTCGCTGGAAGATGCCCTCGCCGCCTTTGCGAAGAATCTCCGCGCCCTGCCCGCCGAAACGGTGCCGGTGACGCAGGCGCTGAATCGCGTACTGGCGCAAGCGCAAACCTCAAACGCCGACCTGCCCCGCTTCGATCAGAGCGCGATGGACGGCTATGCCTTCCGCGCCGCCGATGTGGCGGCCGCCAGCGGTGCCGCACCGGTGCGGCTGCCTGTCGCCGTCCACCTTGCCGCCGGCACGCATGAACATCTGGCGGCGCTGCCGCCGCAAACGGCGGCGCGCATCCTCACCGGCGCGCCCTTGCCCGCCGCTGCGGACACCGTGATTCCGCAGGAGCGCGTCACACTGGAAGGCGACACGCTGGTGTTCACGGGGCCCTATGCAGCGGGCAAAAACATCCGTTATCGCGGCGAGGAGTTGCGGCACGGCAGCACCGTCGCCGCCGTCGGCCAGCGGATCACCCCGGGCCTGCTGGCTTCGCTGATCAATGCCGGACTGCATCACCTTCCGGTAATACGCCAACCGCGCATCCACGTACTGACCACCGGCGACGAACTGCGCCCGATCGGCACCGCACTGAAGTCCGGCGAGATCCACGATAGCAATGGCCCCATGATCAGCGCCGTGCTGCAGCGCTGGGGCTATCCGGCGCCAATGGTCGAGCATGTCCGCGACGATGCAGGCGTGGTGAAGAGCGCGCTGGAGCGCGCCTACGCCGAAGCAGATCTGGTGCTCAGCGCCGGCGGCGCCTCGGTCGGCGACCACGACTTCCTGCCGGCCGCGGCCGAAGCCCTGGGCATGCGCCGCGTGTTCTGGAAAGTGGCACAGAAACCTGCCAAGCCATTGTTCTTCGGTGTGCACGACAATCGCGTGCATCTGGCCATGCCCGGCAATCCCGGCGCGGTATTGATCAGCCTGGCGTTACATGTGCGTCGCGCGCTGGACTGCCTGGAGGGCGCGGCCGAACCCGGCCCCGCCTGGAACCACGCGCGCCTGGCGCAGCCGGTGGAACGCGATCCGCAGCGCGTGCGCCTGCTGCGCATGCGGCTGGACTATGCGGAAGATGGCACTGCGCTGCTGCAACCGCTGCCGAAGCAGGACTCGCACATGCTCAGCAACCTCGCCTCCGCCCAGGTGCTGGCCTGGGTGCCGGTCGGCGACGACAGCTGTGAAACCGGGTCGGTTCTGCGCTGGACGGCGCTGCCGGATTAGGCCGCCTTGCCGCTCTCGTCCGCCGGCCCGGCTGCACCGTCACCGTCCGGCGAAGAGGTCTCCTGCTTGGCCTGTTTCTTCAGCTGCTTTTCCTGCAGCTTTTTCTGTTTCGCCAGTTCCCGCTGACGCTTGTCGAACTGGTAGTTGGGCTTGGCCATAGGTGTTCCTGTCAAGAATTGTCGCAGCGTAAAGAAAGCAAGCGGGGCGACTGCAACTCAGGGTTTGCCGGGAGCCTGCGCGGAAGGTAGTACGTTTTCGCTGAATCCGGCCGGTGCGCACTCCGCCACGGCCTTACCAATGCGGAACTATACGCTGCGCTTGGGATTGATGCCGCAGACCCTATTCCGCCGGAACCAGGGATTCCTCGATCAGGCGCCGTAATTCCGGTACGCAGGAACCGCAGTTGGTTCCCGCCTTGAGACGCTGTCCCAGTTGTTTGGGCGTGGTGCAGCCATGCTCGCGGATGGCTCTCTGCAAGGTACGCCGGCCGACCCCAAAGCAGGCGCAGACCGTCGCACCGGTGTCGCCATCCAGTGAAGGCCGGCCGGCAAGCAGGCTGATGCGCTCGATCGCATTCAGCCGCTCCCTGGCAAACAGGCCGCCCAGCCATTCCCGGTCCGGCAGGTCTGGGCGCGGCGAAACGAAGACGCAGGCTTCCAGCCTGCCGCCGGCGATGCGCGCGGCGCGATAAGCGCCGGCGGAGACGTCGGCATAGTCCAGCCAGTCACCCGGGCCGGGCAGACGGGCGCGCACCCAGGCGGGCCAGTCCAGATCGCGGCCGCGGCCGGCGACTTCATAGCGCTGGAACTGCACGCCGGACGAACGCGCCCAGTACGCCAGATCCGACACCTCCACCGGGCGCCGCACCAGCAGGAAGCCATACCAGTCCACCGCGAACGGTTCGACCTGCGCCGGCGTGTGCTTGAATTCGGGCTCGCCGGAAACCGGATCGACCACCGGATTGACCAGCGCGCCGACGCGGGCATCGGCGGCACTGGCATCGCTCCAGTGGATCGGCAGGAACAGGCTGCCGCGCCGCTGTTCGCGGCTGCTCTGCACCCGCGCCACGGCCGAGCCCCAGCGGGAGGAAATGCGCGCCAGCTCGCCGGCGCGCAAACCGTAAGCCAGCAGATCCTGCGGATGGATTTCGACAAAAGGCTCCGGACGATGCGCCGACAGCCGTGGCGCGCGTCCGCTGCGGGTCATGGTGTGCCATTGATCGCGGATGCGGCCGGTGTTGAGCACCAGCGGGAATTCCCCATCCGGAAGATTGGCCGGCAGGCGCGGCAGCGTCGGCACAAAGCGGGCGCGGCCTTCCGGTGTTGAAAAGCGCATCCGCGGAAACAGTTCACCCGGCGCCTGCCGGTCCTGCGCCAGCGGCCAGCGCACCGGCTCCAGTTCGTCGTACTGGAGATCGCTCAGCGCATCCAGGCCGGACAGATTGAACACACGCGCATCGTCCCGCGCCGCATCGTTCTCATAAGCCGAAAGTCTTGCGTGCTCGACAAAGATTTCGTGCGCCGAACGGAAATTGAAACCTTCCGTATACCCCAGCCGTCTCGCCAGGCCGCAAATCGCCCACCAATCCGGTTTCGCTTCATCCGGAGCCGGCAGAAAGGCACGCTGCCTGGAAATGCAGCGTTCGGAATTGGTCACGGTGCCGGTCTTTTCGCCCCAGGCCGCCGCCGGCAGCAACACATGCGCCAGCTTGGCCGTATCGGTATCCGCTACGCAATCGGACATCACCACCAGCTCGCAGCGTTGCAGGGCTTCGCGCACGCGATCGGCGTCGGGCAGGCTCACCAGCGGATTAGTGGCCATGATCCACACGGCCTTGACCCGCCCCTGGCCGATCGCCTCGAACAGCTCCACTGCTTTCAGGCCCGGCTTGTCGGCAATGCGGGGACTGTTCCAGAACGCCTGCACCCGTTGCCGGTGCTCCGGGTTGTCCAGATCCATGTGCGCGGCCAGCATATTGGCCAGGCCGCCAACTTCGCGCCCGCCCATGGCATTGGGCTGGCCGGTGATGGAGAACGGGCCGGCGCCGGGTTTGCCGATGCGCCCGGTGTAGAGATGACAGTTGATGATGCTGTTGACCTTGTCGGTACCGCTGCTGGACTGGTTCACGCCCTGCGAGAACATCGTCACCACACGCGGCGTGGCGGCGAACAGGGCGTAGAACTCGGCCAGATGTTCCGCATCGATGCCGCAACCCCGGGCCACCTCGGCCAGGCCGCCGCTTTCGCGGGCGACACGCAGCGCCGCGTCGAGGCCCTGCGTGTGTGCATCGATGAAGCCCGCATCGGCGGCGCCTTGGGCGTGCAGGTGTGCCAACAAGCCATTGAACAAAAGTACATCGGTGCCGCCCCGCAGCGGCAGGTGCAGGTCGGCGATGTCGCAGGTCGGCGTGCGGCGCGGATCGATCACCACCAGCTTCAGCTCCGGCCGGCGCTCGCGCGCGGCGACGATGCGCTGATACACCACCGGATGGCACCAGGCGGTATTGGAACCGACCAGGACGATCAGGTCTGCCGTTTCCAGGTCCTCGTAGCCGCAGGGCACCACGTCCTCGCCGAACGCGCGCTTGTGCCCCGCCACCGCGGAAGACATGCACAGCCGCGAATTGGTATCGATGTTGGCGGTGCCCCACCAGCCTTTCACCAGCTTGTTGGCGACGTAGTAGTCCTCGGTCAGCAACTGGCCCGAGACATACAGAGCCACTGCCTCGGGGCCATGCTGCTCGATGATGCGAGCGAATTTCTCCGCGACGTAATCCAGCGCCTCGTCCCAGCTCACCTGCTCGTCGCGAAAGGCGGCATCGCGGCCGCCAATGCGGGTGCGGATATGCGGATGCAGCAAGCGCCCTTGCAAGGACACGGTTTCACCGAGCGCAGAACCCTTGGAGCAGAGGCGGCCGAAGTTGGCCGGATGCATTGGATCGCCGGCGATGTCGACGCTGCCGCCCACTCGCGGCGTAGCCAGTACGCCGCAGCCGACACCGCAATACGGGCAGGTGGTGCGGACCGCCGGCACTGCCTCGTTCATGGTCATCGGCGTGGGCGATCAGGCCGCCGCCTGCACGTCCGCATAAGCCCGTCCGAACAGCAGGCGGTCACGCAGCGGTCCCACATCGCGTTTGTCGTTCATTAGTTCCAGGTACCAGGAGCCATCGCGGGCATCGCCATAGAGCAGCACACCGCAGACCCGGTTGTCCCTGAGCACAATGCGCTTGTAGATGCCGGCTTCCGGGTCGCGCAGGATCAGCACCTCGCAGCCCTCGCCACCGCTGAAATTTCCGCCGGAGAACAACTCGATGCCAGTGACCTTGAGCGAAGTCGAGACGATCGAGCCGGTGTAGCGCAGATGACCGAAGCCGGCCAGATGGGCGGCGCAGACCCGTGCCTGTTCCCATAGCGGCGCCACCAGGCCATAAGTGGCATTGCGATGCTGCACGCACTCACCCACCGCATAGACGCGCGGATCGTAGGTCTGCATGGTGTCATCCACCAGTATGCCGCGCCCGCACTGGATTCCAGCCGCAGCGGCCAGCGCCGCATTGGGCGTGACGCCCGCGGTCATCACCACCAGGTCAGCCGGGGTGCTGCCGCCATCCGCGAAATTCACCGCGGTGGCGCGTTCCCCGCCCTCCACCGAGACGGTCTTGGCGCCAAGCATGAAGCGGATGCCCCGGCTTTCCAGAGAACGCAACAACAGCGACGCGGCGTAGGCATCGAGCTGCCGTTCCATCAACACCTCGGAACGGTGCACCACGGTCACATCCATGCCCTGCTGCAGCAGACCGTTGGCCGCTTCCAGCCCCAACAGGCCGGCGCCGATCACTACTGCATGGCGCTTCGCGCGCGAAGCATCCAACATCAGGTCGACGTCCGCCACGTCGCGAAAGGTGATCACCCCGGGCAGTTCGGCGCCCGGAATCGGCAGGCGATTGGGCGTCGAGCCGGTGGCCAACAACAGCCGGTCATAGCCGGCTTCGACGCCGTCACGGGTGCGCACCAGTCGCTTGATGCGGTCGATCGACAGCACCGGATCGCCGGTATGGAGGGTGATGCCCTGCCTGGCATACCAGGCCAGATCGTGCAGCACGATATCCTCGAAGCGCTTTTCCCCGGCCAGCACCGGCGACAGCAGGATACGGTTGTAATTGCCGTGTGGCTCGGCGCCGAAAATGGTGATGTCGTAGGCATCCGGGGCGATGCGCAACAGATCCTCGATCACCCGCATGCCGGCCATGCCGTTGCCGATCATCACCAGCCGCTGGCGACGCTCGGGAGAAGCCGACGCCAGCGCCAGGCCCACCTGCACGGCGCCGTTGTAGACCCGCACCGGGTAGATCGGCACGGAGATGGCCGCATCCTCGACGCAAACGCCATCACGCAGCCGGAAATGCTGTTTGTATACCGGCGAGGCCACAACTGGCTCGCCGCCCAGATCGCCGGTGATGCCGCGTGCCAGCACATTGGCGGCGCTGAACGGGTCGCTGTTGCCCAGAGCGTAAACCTCCTCGGTTTCACCGAGACGGAATACCGCAATCTGGTCCATGCCGATCAGGGCGGCGACGCCGGAATCAGGCCAAATCTCGTCCAGCGCACAGATCGTGCGCCACAGGATGCGGCCGCTCATGTGCGCGCCGCGAGCAGCGTGGAGGGGCCCCATGCACAGCATGGGGATCCTAGCGTCGCGAGTCGGCGCCGGCATGGGCAGCACTCGCTTCTACCTCGGGTGTGCTCGGCGCTCATGCCGCTTCCTTGGCCAGCGCGTTGCGGGCAAGGCTGCGTTCATTCTCGGTGGCCGGGCGGATCTGCCCACGCTCCTCGACGAACACCACGTTGTTGTCGCCGCCTTCGCTGTTGACGAAAGTTCGGAAGCGCCGCAGCGTCGCCGGATCGTTGATCGCCTTCTTCCACTCGCATTCGTAAGTGTCGACCAGGTGCTGCATCTCCTCTTCCAGCTCCATGGCGATGCCGAGCTTGTCCTCGCACACCACCTGCCTGAGATAGTCGAGGCCGCCTTCCAGGTTTTCCATCCACACCGAAGTACGCTGCAGGCGATCTGCGGTACGGACGTAGAACATCAGGAAGCGGTCGATGTATTTGACCAGGCTGTCCTTGTCCAGATCGGAAGCCAGCAATTCGGCATGCCGCGGCTTCATGCCGCCGTTGCCGCAAACATAGAGGTTCCAGCCCTTCTCAGTGGCGATGATGCCGACATCCTTGCTCTGCGCCTCGGCGCACTCGCGGGTACAGCCGGACACGCCGAACTTGAGCTTGTGCGGCGAGCGTATGCCGCGGTAGCGGTTTTCGATCTCGATCGACAGGCCCACGCTGTCCTGTACGCCATAGCGGCACCAGGTGCTGCCGACGCAGGACTTCACCGTGCGCACCGCCTTGCCGTAGGCGTGGCCTGATTCGAAGCCGGCGTCGATCAGTTCCTTCCAGATCGGCGGCAATTGGTGCACCTGCGCGCCGAACAGGTCGATGCGCTGGCCGCCGGTGATCTTGGTGTAGAGACCATACTTCTTCGCCACCGCGCCGATGGCGATGAGCTTGTCCGGGGTGATTTCACCGCCCGGCACGCGCGGCACCACCGAGTAAGTGCCGTCCTTCTGGATGTTGGCGAGATAATAATCGTTGCTGTCCTGCAGCTTGGCATGCCGCGGCTGCAACACATGCTCGTTCCAGCAGGAGGCCAGGATCGAAGCCACGGTCGGCTTACAAATATCGCAGCCGCGGCCCTTGCCATGCTGGGCCAGCAGCGCGTCGAAGCTCTTGATCTTCTCCACCCGCACCAGGTGATACAGCTCCTGGCGCGAATGCGGGAAATGCTCGCACAGATGATTGCTGACCGCGACGCCGCGGGCGCTCAGTTCGTATTTCAGGATCTGGGTCACCAGCGGCCCGCAGCCGCCGCAGGAGGTCGCCGCCTTGGTGCACTTTTTCAGCGCGCCGAGCGTGGTACAGCCCTCGTCGATGGCAGCGCACAGCGCCGCCTTGCTGACGTTGTTGCAGGAGCAGATTTGCGCCGCGTCCGGCAACGCCGCCACACCGAGCCCAGGCTTGGCCGCGCCGTCCAGCGCCGGCAGGATCAGCGACTCCGGCCGTTCCGGCAGCGGCATGCGATTGAGCATGTACTGCAGCAGGGTGCCGTAGTCCTCGGCCTCGCCCACCAGCACACCACCGAGCAGGAACTTGCCACAATCGCTGATCACCAGTTTCTTGTAGATCTGCTGGCGCTCGTCGATGAAGCTGTAGACCAGCGAGCCCTTGGTGGCGCCATGGGCGTCGCCGAGGCTGGCCACGTCCACGCCCATCAACTTGAGCTTGGTGCTCATGTCGGCGCCGGTGAAGGCGGAAGCGTTCTTGCCGCTCAATTGATCGGCCACCACCTGCGCCATCTGGTAGCCCGGTGCAACCAGGCCGTAGATGCGCCCCTGGTACAAAGCGCACTCGCCTATGGCGTAAATATCCGGGTCGCTGGTGCGACAGGCCTCGTCGACCACGATGCCGCCGCGCTCGCCCATCGCCAGCCCGGCCTGCTTTGCCAGCTCATCGCGCGGGCGGATGCCGGCGGAGAACAGGATCAGGTCGGCTTCGAGGAAACTGCCATCGGCGAACTTCATGCGGTGACGGCAACTTTCGCCGTCGACGATCTCCAGCGTGTTCTTGCCGGTGTGCACCGTGACGCCAAGCTGCTCGATCTTGCGGCGCAGGATGCGACCGCCGCCGTCGTCCACCTGTACCGCCATCAGCCGCGGCGCGAACTCCACCACATGCGTGACCAGGTTCATGTCCTTCAAGGCCTTGGCCGCTTCCAGGCCGAGAAGTCCGCCACCGACCACGACGCCTACTTTGGACTCGCGGCCGGCGGCGGCGATCGCCTCCAGATCCTCGATGGTGCGGTAAACCAGGCAAGCCGGCCGGTCCTTGCCCGGCAGAGGGGGGACGAAAGGATAGGAGCCGGTGGCCAGCACCAGCTTGTCGTAGGACAGGACTTCGCCGCTGCTGGCCGTCACCGTTTTCGCGGCACGATCGATCTGTGTCGCTTTCGCATTGAGCTTGAGCAGGAGATTGCCTTGTGCCTCGAAGAAGCCCGGCGCGACCAGCGACAATTCATCCGCGGTCTTGCCGGCAAAAAACTCCGACAGATGTACGCGGTCGTAAGCCGGCCGCGGTTCCTCGCACAGCACCGTGATTTCGACCTCGTCGCCGGCCTGCGCCACAAGCTGCTCGAGTAGTTTGTGACCAACCATGCCGTTGCCTACGACAACGATGCGCGTCTTGGCGCTCACGGCTTGCTCCTCCCCTCATCGACACCAGGCAAAGCCATCCCTGGCGAGACTGTGCCGCTATGGGAGAGCCCGGCCCGGCCATCCTTGGCCGGGCGTTCGTCGATGCGCGAAGCTTCGCTTCGCAAGCGCATCGACTCACCCATGCCATTGCCGATTACTACAATCCTGTTCCTGTCCATTTTTGGCGTCGTGTTATCCAATTGCAGACTTATTCCGCGTGAACCACGCCTTCCAGCACGGCATCATCGGGCCCGCTATTACCGTGCTCGACCACCGCCCAGCTCAACCACTGCTGGCGCAGCAGCACCACCAGCACCAGCGCCGCGGCCGATATGAAACCAAAGGTGACGAAACCCATCTGGTAACTGCCAGTGCTTTCCTTGGCGATGCCCATGATCACCGGCAAATAGAAACCGCCGATGCCGCCGGCGGCGCCGATGATGCCGGTCATCACGCCGGTCTTGCCTTTCCAGCGATGCGGCACCAACTGGAAGGTCGAGCCATTGCCCAGACCAAAGCACAGGTACAGGCCGAACAGCAGCACCACACCGCCGGCGAGCGGCGGCATGACCACGGCGAAGGTGAAGTCGAGCAGCGAGATGCCAGTGAGCAGCACCAGCAGTGCGCGCACCCCGGTCACCCGATCGGCGATCCAGCCGCCGAGCGGCCGTACGATGGCGCCGGTAAAAGCAAATCCGGCCATCATCAGGCCGGCATCGACCTTCGACATGCCGTAAAGACTGGTCATCAGGGTGCTGACGTAGGACGACATGCCAACGAAACCGCCGAAAGTGATGCTGTACACCAGCATGATCACCCAGGTGTCGCGCTGTGCCAGTACCGCGCGATAGCGCTGCGGCAGTACCGCGATAGCCAGCGCGGCGCCGATCGGCGGCAGCAGCAGCAGACCGGTCTTGCCCTGGCCCAGGTAGCCGGCATGCACCAGCAGCACCAGACCGATCAGCCCGACCAGGGTGACGGCAAAGCCGGCGAAGGCAGGGGCGCCCTTGCCGCTTTTCGCGCTCAGGTCGCTGGCCCAGAAGAATATCGCCACCGCGGTCAGCGCCAGCAGCGGCAAGGCCGCGGCGGTGGCGTGCTGCCAGCCGTAGCTCTGCGCCAGTCCGGGGAACATGAAACCGTCCAGTACCGCGCCGATGTTGCCGGCTGCGGCCAGGCCCAGCACCAGCCCCTGCACCTTCGGCGGATAATTGCTGCCCGCCATCGGCAAGGCCACCGCGAAACTGGCGCCGCCGACGCCGAGGAACACGCCGAGCACCAATAGTGTGGTGTACGAGGGCGCACCGGGCAGCAGCAGGAATACCGATGGAATCGCCGACAGGAGTATGCCCATCAGGGCCAGGCGCTTACCGTCCTGCGACTGGAACAGATTACCCAGCGTGACGCGCAGGATCGCCGCCGACAATACCGGCACCGCCACCAGGAAGCCCTGCGCCGCCGGCGTCATGGTGATGTCCTTGCCGATGAAGGGCGCCAGCGGGCCCAGCATCACCCACACCGTAAAGCCGGTGTCGAAATACAGGAAGCACGCCAGCAAGGCTTTCCAGTTACCGCTTTTCAATGAGGCTATGACCTGTTTCATATGGTTCCTTTTATTCACTACTCGACCGACATGGGCATGAAGCTGCGCGTGTTGCCGGAGACCGGCGGAGATGCCGGGCAAACGGCCAAAAAAAAGACGTCTCGCCGCGCTTTCGCGCAGACGGACGCCTTTGTCCATGACTCTCTGGAATTTCGTGTACCGAACCCGCCGTTGGGCTCCCGCGCCTTTGCGCGGAACTGGAACACAGGAGTATCAGAGCAAGCAGCGTGCCACCCTCCGCAGCGAGGCACGTTACTTGCTGCACCATTTCAGCGCCCAATCCCTGGCGTCAGGTTTGTCATGCCCGCCAGAGTTCTGATCATCGATGCACAGTCCGAGCGCACGCAGCAACTGGCGCAGGCGCTGCTGGCGGCAGGCTTCGAACTGGCAGGCATCGTCGCGGAGTCGGACGACGTGCATGGCGCCGTGAAAAGCCTGAAACCGGACGCCATCCTGATCGACGCCGATTCCCCCTCGCGCGACACCCTGGAAGGTCTGGCGGTGCTGGGCAAGCGCTTCCCGCGCCCCATCTTGATGCTTAGCGAGTCGGCGGACACCGATTTGGTGCGTGACGCCGCACGACTGGGCATCAGCACTTATGCCGTGGATGGCATCTCGCCGGCGCTGCTGCGCTCCCTGGTTGAAGTCACCATGGCGCATTTCCAAAGCCAGCGCAGCCTCGCCGGCGAGCTGCAGGAAGCGCAGCAAGCCTTGCAGGATCGCCGTGTCATCGACAAGGCCAAGTACCGGCTGGTGCAGGAGATGCACATGTCGGAGGAAGAGGCTTATCACCAATTACGGCGCATGGCCATGGAACGCGGCATGAAGATCGCGGAACTGGCCCGGCTGCTGATCGAGCGTGGGGCAGCCTGAAATGAACAAGGAACCACCGATGAACCCGAACCATCCGCATGCAGGCAGCGCCGGCAAGCCCCTCGCCGACACGCCTCAAACGATGAATCCCTCACGCCGCGATTTTTTGCAGACCGCCGCCGTCGCAGCCGGATCAACCGCCCTGGCATCGACCGTTCCCTCATGGGCGCAGGCTCCTGCGCGGTCCAGCGCGGACGCGCCCGAGAAAACCAGGCTGAGCATCGGCTTCATTGCGCTGACCGACTGCGCCAGCGTGGTGATGGCACATGAGCTTGGCCTGTTCCGCAAACATGGCCTGGATGTAACGCTGTCGAAGCAGCCGAGCTGGGCAGCGATCCGTGACCGGGTCGGCCTGGGCGAGCTTGACGCCGCACATATGCTGTATGGCCAGGTCTACGGCGTGCACCTGGGTATCGGTGGCCCGCAACAGGACATGGCCATCCTGATGGGACTCAACCACAACGGCCAGGGCATCATTTTGTCCAATCAGCTGCGCGATCAGGGCGTGGTGGATGGTGCCTCTCTGAAAAAGCTGATCGATCGCAAGCAGCGCCAGTACACTTTCGCCCAGACCTTTCCCACCGGCACCCACGCCATGTGGCTGTTCTACTGGCTGGCGGCCGCCGGCATCGATCCCCTGCGCGACGTCAAGGTCATCACCGTGCCACCGCCGCAGATGGTGGCGAACATGCGCGCCGGCAATATGGACGGTTATTGCGTCGGCGAGCCCTGGGGCGGCGCGCGCGCCATCCAGGAGGGGATCGGCTTCACCGCGACGACGACGCAGGCCATGTGGCGCAATCATCCGGAAAAAGTGCTGGGCACGACCCGGGAATTCGTCGAAAGATATCCGAACACCGCCCGCGCCATGATCCGCGCCGTGCTGGAGGCTTCGCGCTATATCGACAACATGACCAACCGGGACCACGTCGCAGCCGTGATCAGCGATGCGGCCTACGTCAACGCACCGGCCGAGGTCATCGCCGGCCGCCTGCGCGGTGAATACGAAAATGGCCTGGGCCGCAAGTGGCAGGACGCAGACCACATGAAATTCTTCAACGAAGGAGAGGTCAATTATCCCTACCTCTCGCACGGCATGTGGTTCCTGACGCAGCAGCGGCGCTGGGGACTGCTGCAACACGACGTGGACTACCTGGCGGTGGCGCAGCAGGTCAACCAGGTGGACCTTTACAGTATTGTGGCCCGTTCCATGGGTATCGCCGTACCAGACAGTCCGCTCAAGGCGGAGAGGCTGTTCGACGGCGTGCTGTGGGACCCGACCAGGCCGGCGGAATATGTGGACAATTTCGCCATCAGGGCATAATCGATTCCCATATCCAAGCACCGGTCACCCCTGACCGGACTGTTCAAACAAGCAGGCGTACTGCTTCATCTCACAGGGCACCTCCATGGACCGCACCGACGTCACCCGCAAAATACTCGCCGCCAAGGTCAGCAAGGGCATCAAGTGGGCCGAAGTGGCGAAGAAGCTGAACCTGAGCAAGGAATGGACGACGGCGGCCTGTCTCGGCCAGATGACTCTTGATGCGAAACAGGCCAAAACCGTCGGCAAGATCTTCGGACTGGATGAGGACGAGGTCGCCTGGCTGCAGGTGGTTCCCTACAAGGGCTCGCTGCCCACGGCGGTGCCGACCGACCCGCTGATCTACCGCTTCTACGAACTGATCAGCGTGTATGGAACGACCTTCAAGGAACTGATCCATGAGGAATTCGGCGACGGCATCATGAGCGCCATTGACTTCAAAATGGATCTGAAACGCGAGCCGGACCCGAAGGGCGATCGCGTCAACATCGTCATGAGCGGGAAATTTCTCGCCTACAAAACCTACTGACGCCCTACCCGACTTCCCCGGTCAGGGCTTCCACCGCGCCCAGGGCCAGCCAGGCCCGCGGTACCCCGCGTTCGTGATCGAGCAGCCAGCGCTTGCGCGGCAGGCCGCCACCGTAGCCGGTGAGCTTGCCGCTGCTGCCCACCACGCGATGACAGGGCACCACGATGGAAATGGGATTGCGGCCATTGGCCAGGCCCACCGCCCGCGAAGCATTGGGCTGGCCGATGCGCTGTGCCAGTTCGCCGTAGCTGATGGTTTCGCCGAAGGGGATATTCAGCAACTCGTTCCAGACGCGGATCTGGAATTCGGTGCCCTGCAGGTTCAGCGGCATATCGAAGCTTTTCAACTCGTCGGCGAAGTAGGCCCGCAGTTGCGACCGCGCCGCGCGCAAACGCGTGTCATCGCGCCGCCAATGCGGCTGCATGCCGGACCAGTGCGCGTGTTTCTGCATGTATACGCCGGTCAGACTGTCGCCGTCGGAGAGCAGCAATAGCTCTCCAACCGGACTGGGCATGGTGCTGAAGTATTGAGTTGCGGTCATTGTTGCATCAAGCTCCCTGTTGCCATCCATAGCCGCCTCGCCTTGACCCGGCTCACCCACCTGCGTGTCCAAGCCACAAGTGCAGGACCGCATAAGCGCGCCAGGGCCTCCACCGCTCCGCTGCCGCCAGCGCATCGCGCGGCTTGGACACGCCCAGCGCCCGGTAAATTCCCAGGTCCGATGCCGGAAACGCATCCGCATCGCGCAAGGCGCGCATCGCCACGTACTGCGCCGTCCAGTCGCCGATTCCCGGCAACTCCTTCAACGCGGCGACGGTCTGCTCCGGATTGACGCCCGGTTCCAGGCGCACCACGCCATCACTGACCGCCCGCGCCAGAATGCGCACCGTCAGCGCGCGGGACCGCGGCAGACCCAGCGCCGCCACTTCCTCCAGGCTGGCGGCGGCGATCAATGCAGCCCGGGGCCCGCTATGCGTCAGTCCGGGAAATGGTGTTTGCATCGGTTCGCCATAAGCTCGCGCGAAACGCCCGAACACTGTGGTTGCCGCCTTGACGCTGATCTGCTGTCCCAGCACCGCACGCAGCGCCAATTCAAAACCATCGAAAGCCCCTGGCACGCGCAACCCAGGCCGGCGCGACAACGATGCGCTCAGGCGGGGATCACCGCTTAGATGCTCGGCAATGGCCTGCGGGTTTGCATCGAGATCGAACAGGCGGCGCAATCTTGCCAGCAGCGGCGTCAGCACTGGCAACAGGGTGATTGCCACATCGACGCGCAAGGCCGCTGCGCCCTTGATCGGCGCTGCCGCGATCCAGCCCGCGTGCTCGCCGATACGCACCACACGCAGATAGCGCTCGCCATCCGCGGCCTCGACGCCAGCCGCGCCGCGGCCGACCAGAAAACCCAGCAAAGCTTCCCAGTCCAGCGGCGGCCGGTAGGCCAGCCGCAGCGTGATCGCATCACCGCCGCCGGTGAGCAGCTTGTTGCGCCGCAAGTCGGTGGGACTGAGCCGGTAGCGGGTACGAAACAGATGATTGAAGCGGCGCAGGCTGGAGAAGCCGCTGGCAAACGCCACATCCGCAATCTTGATCCGGGTCTCGGTCAGCAACTGCTTGGCCAGCAGCAGCCGGCGGGTCTGCGCCAGTTCCACTGGCGCGACGCCGTATTCGCGCTCGATCGAGCGCCGCAGTTGACGCCCGCTCAGGCCCATCTCGGTCGCCAGCGCATCGAAGCCGGCATCGTTCAAGGCGCCGGCCTCGATGCGCGCCACCGCCGCCGCTGCGACCCGTCCAACCACATCCATCGGTGCCTTGCCCGGCGCCAGTTCGGGACGGCAGCGCAGACAGGGTCGGAAGCCCCCGCGCTCGGCGCTGGCGGCATTGGCAAAAAACAGGCAGTTGTCGCGGCGCGGCACCCGCGTCGGGCAGATCGGGCGGCAGTAAATGCCGGTACTGGTCACGCCCACGAAGAACAGCCCATCGAAGCGCGAATCACGCGCATTGAGGCTGCGGTAACAAAGCTCGGAATCGAGATGCATGGGCGCAGTCTATGCCCGGCGCAAGGCAAGGTCTCGCCGTTTTCGGACATATGACGGACAGATCCGGCCAGGAAGACAGACCGCTTCAGGCTTATGCGGTCGCCTGGGTATTGAGCAGGCGCGCGCGCAGACGCCGCAACTGGTCGGCGTCGAGCTCATCTCCCAGCAACACACGGGTTCGCTTGCCACCTTGTTTCAGCCGGAAGTTCAGCACCATGATCCAGGACTGCACCACGCTGCCGCCGAGCAGATCGGCATCCTCGCGGCCGCCACGTGCGCTCTCCAGGGTCCAGCTACCTTCGGCATGCCAGATCAGATGTTTCAGCGCGCGTGGGCCGTAACCGAAGGCCGGATGGCGACGCAGGGTCAACCACGACAACAGAAATAGCAGCGCCATGCCCAGTCCTGCCCACTTCGGCGGACTGGACAGCAGCACCAGTGCCACTGCCGCCATGTGCAGCATCGACAGCCAGACCACTGCCCGCACCGAGGGGCGCGGGTTCAGGTCAAGACTGGTGCTGAAGCCGGAGGATGACATCAGCCAGTTCGGGAGGCGGCTGTGCATGGCCGACGAGCCAGGCCCAGATGTCCGGATCTTCCTGATCGAGCAGGTGCAGAAACGCCGCCTGCTGCTCAGCCGCGGCCTGATCGAAGTGACGCGACAGGTAGGCTTCGAGCAGCATATCCAGCTCGCGCATGCCGCGCCGGCAGCGCCAGCGGATGCGGCCCCGATCCAGGGGCGAGCCGGCGGTCGATGAATATGCACTCATGGACTGGACCTGCGGCAACACCAGGCATGATGCTGCCGCGATATCCGGGTAGCCTTAACCTCGCCGCTCCACCAGCATCTTCTTGGTCTCGGCAATCGCCTTGGCAGGGTTCAGGCCCTTCGGGCAGGTGCGCGAGCAGTTGAGAATGGTGTGGCAGCGGTACAGCTTGAACGGGTCTTCCAGCTGATCCAGGCGCTCGCCGGTGGCCTCGTCGCGCGAGTCGACCAGCCAGCGGTAGGCCGCCATCAGCACCGCCGGACCGAGGTAGCGGTCGCCATTCCACCAGTAGCTCGGGCAGCTGGTGGAGCAGCAGGCGCAGAGGATGCACTCATAGAGGCCGTCGAGCTTGGCGCGGTCTTCCTCCGACTGCAGGCGCTCGCGCGTCGGCGGGGGGGTGTCGGTTTTCAGCCAGGGCTCGATCGAGGCGTACTGCGCGTAAAAATGGGTCAGGTCCGGCACCAGATCCTTCACCACCGGCATGTGCGGCAGCGGGTAGATCTTGACGTCGCCCTTGACGTCGCCGCAGGCATGCAGGCAGGCCAGGGTGTTGGTGCCGTCGATGTTCATGGCGCAGGAACCGCAGATGCCTTCGCGGCAGGAGCGGCGGAAGGTCAGCGTG